>Ga0070737_10002466_pt1 | contig 22199 bp, 19 predicted proteins | sample Coa_R1_10_FD_66438 | JGI IMG/M metagenome (GOLD analysis project Ga0070737, IMG submission 66438) | Surface soil microbial communities from Centralia Pennsylvania, which are recovering from an underground coalmine fire - Coalmine... | ecosystem: Environmental > Terrestrial > Soil > Unclassified...
GCGCAGCACGGGACCGACGTCTGTGCGATTCCCGCCTTCCCATCGGGCCATCCATCGCAAGGAGGTGGGCTGAGATGACTCAAGCAGCGCGGACGCCGGGGGTAATCCGGGAGTTCATCGGGCTGCCTTCCCCCACCGCCCGGCGCGCTGGCGCCGGCGGGCACCCATGCCAGGGGCTGTATCACCGCGGGGTAGGTCGCAAGCCGAAGGTGGCCATGATCGCAACGCACTACCAAATCGACTTCTCCGAGCACTATCTGGCCGACTACATGGCCACCCGCGGCATCGGATTCCTGGGGTGGAACACGCGGTTTCGCGGTTTTGAGAGCAGTTTCCTGCTCGACCACGCACTGGTCGACATCGGTGTGGGTGTGCGCTGGCTGCGTGAGGTACAGGGCATAGAAACCGTTGTGCTGCTGGGTAATTCGGGTGGCGGGTCACTGATGGCCGCCTACCAGTCGCAGGCGGTGGAGCCGAACGTGACCCCGTTGCCGGGTATGCGGGCTGCGGCCGGGCTCAACGACCTGCTTCCCGCCGACGGCTATGTTGCCAGCGCCGCGCATCCCGGGCGCCCCGATGTGCTGACGGCGTGGATGGACGCGGCCGTCGTCGACGAGAACGACCCGGTTGCCACCGATCCCGAACTGGATCTGTTCAACGACCGCAACGGCCCGCCATACTCGCCGGAATTCCTCAGTCGCTACCGGGCGGCGCAGGTAGCCCGCAACCATGCCATCACCGACTGGGCCGAAAAGGAGCTGAAAAGGATTCGCGCGGCAGGATTTTCCGATCGGCCGTTCACGGTGATGCGGACCTGGGCCGATCCGCGCATGGTCGATCCGACCATCGAGCCCACCAAGCGTCAGCCGAACATGTGCTATGCCGGTGTCCCGGTCAAGGCCAACCGCTCCGCGCATGGGATCGCGGCGGAGTGCACCCTGCGCAACTGGCTTGGCATGTGGAGCCTGCGAACCGCGCAGACCCGGGCCCAGCCGCACCTGGCACGCATCACCTGCCCGGCGCTGGTGATCAACGCTGAGGCCGACACCGGTGTGTTCCCCTCGGACGCCCAACGCATCTACGACGGGCTGGGCAGCACCGACAAGACCCAGGTCTCGATCGACACCGACCACTACTTCACCACTCCCGGGGCGCGCAGCGAGCAGGCCGACACCATCGCCAAGTGGATCGCCAAGCGGTGGCGCTGACCTCGCCGGCGCAGGTACCCCCTGAAGCCGGCGGCCCCCGTGGTGAACCAACCGACCGGTTATTAGATTGAGGGGGAGGTCACCGAGGGAAGGCGAACAATGCCGATCGCGATCAGTCCTGAGCATCAAGACCTGGCCGACTCCGTGCGCTCCCTAGTCGCACGGGTGGCGCCGTCGGAAGTGCTGCATGCCGCCATGGAGACCCCGATCGACAATCCCCCGCCGTACTGGCGGGCCGCCGCCGAGCAGGGGCTGCAGGGTGTCCACCTGCCGGAATCGGTGGGCGGTCAGGGTTTTGGGATCCTGGAGTTGGCGATCGTGCTGGCTGAATTCGGCTACGGGGCGGTGCCCGGCCCGTTCGTGCCCTCGGCGATCGCCAGCGCGTTGATCTCCGCGCATGACCCGCAGGCCACGGTGCTCGCCGAGCTGAGCTCCGGCGCGGCGATCGCCGCATACGCGCTGGGCCCTGGGCTCACGGCTACCCGGCACGGCGACCGGCTGGTGATTCGCGGGGAGGTGCGCGCCGTCCCCGCCGCAGCCGAAGCCGCTGTGCTGGTGCTGCCGGTGGCGATCGACAGCGGCGAAGAGTGGATCGTCCTGCACGCCGAGCAGCTGGAGATCGTCCCGGTCAAGAGCATCGACCCGCTGCGCCCGACCGCCCACGTGCGCGCCAATGCGGTCGAGGTCGGCGACGACGCGCTGCTGAGCAACCTGAGCATGACCGCTGCGTATGCACTGATTTCGACGCTGCTGTCCGCGGAGGCCATCGGGGTGGCGCGGTGGGCCACCGACACCGCGTCGCAATACGCCAAGATCCGCGAACAATTCGGTCGGCCGATCGGCCAATTCCAGGCCGTCAAGCACAAGTGCGCCGAGATGATCGCCGATACCGAGCGGGCCACCGCCGCGGTGTGGGACGCTGCCCGCGCGATCGATGAGGCACGCGAAAATAACTGGGACACTGCGAGTTCCGCGGTCGAATTCGCCGCAGCGGTGGCCGCGACCCTGGCCCCGGCAGCCGCGCAGCGCTGCACGCAGGACTGCATCCAGGTGCACGGCGGCATCGGCTTCACCTGGGAACACGACACGAACGTCTACTACCGGCGGGCGCTGATACTGGCCGCGTCCTTCGGTCGTCGCACGGATTACCCGCAGCGGGTGGTCGACACCGCGACCAGCACCGGGATGCGCAAGCTCAACATCGACCTGGATCCGCAGACCGAGAAGCTGCGCACCGAGATCCGCGCCGAGGTCGCCGCGCTCAAGGCGATGCCGCGCGAAGAACGCAAGGCGGCGATCGCCGAGGGCGGGTGGGTGTTGCCGTATCTGCCCAGGCCGTGGGGCCGCGCCGCCGCCCCGGTCGAGCAGATCATCATCGAGCAGGAGTTCAGCGCCGGGCGGGTCAAGCGCCCGCAGATCGGGATCGCGTCGTGGATCGTCCCGTCGATCGTGGCATTTGGCACCGAGGAGCAAAAACAGCGGTTCATTCCGCCAACCTTCCGAGGCGAAATGACGTGGTGCCAACTGTTTTCCGAACCGGGTGCCGGGTCTGATCTGGCCGGGCTGGCCACCAAGGCGACGCGTACCGAGGGCGGCTGGCGCATCACCGGGCAGAAGATCTGGACCACCGCCGCGCAGTTCTCCGACTGGGGGGCGCTGCTGGCCAGGACAGACCCCAGCGCGCCGAAACACAACGGGATCACCTACTTCCTGCTGGACATGAAAAGTGAAGGGGTGAAGGTAAACCCGCTGCGTGAGCTCACCTTTGGCGCAATGTTCAACACCGTCTTCATCGATGACGTCTTCGTGCCCGACGACTGCGTACTCGGTGAGGTCAATAGGGGGTGGGAGGTCAGCCGCAACACGTTGACCGCCGAGCGGGTGTCGATCGGCAGCAGCGAGGCACCGTTTTTGGCCAACCTTGACGAGTTCGTCGGCTTCCTCCGCGACGGCCAGTTCGACCAGGTCGCGCAGAACCGCGGCGGGCAGCTGATCGCCGAGGGGCATGCCGCCAAGGTGCTCAACATGCGCTCGACGCTATTGACGCTGGCCGGCGGGGATGCGATGCCCTCGGCCGCGATCTCCAAACTGTTGTCGATGCGCACCGCTCAGGGTTATGCCGAGTTCGCCGTGTCGACTTTCGGCACCGATGCCGCGATCGGCGACCCCGAGGAGCTGGCCGGCAAGTGGGGCCAATACCTGCTGGCCAGCCGGGCCACCACGATTTACGGCGGCACATCGGAGGTGCAGCTCAACATCATCGCCGAGCGGCTGCTCGGCCTCCCCCGCGATCCCTAGACCGGGCGCGGATCAGACCTGCATCTCACGCAGCTCACGCTTGAGGATCTTGCCGGTGGGGTTGCGCGGCAACTCGTCGAGGAAGATCACTTCCCGCGGCACCTTGTACTTGGCCAGATGATCACGCACGTAGCGCTTGATGGTGTCCTCGTCGATGTCGGAGCCTTGCTTCTTGACCACGAAGGCACGGAGCCGCTGGCCCCACTCCTTATCGTCGACCCCGATCGCGGTGGCCTCCGCGACGTCAGGGTGGCTGCTGATCAGGTCCTCGACTTCGGCCGGGAAGACGTTTTCACCGCCGGAGACGATCATTTCGTCGTCGCGACCGCTGATGTACAGCAGGCCGTGCTCGTCGAAGTAGCCCACGTCGCCGGAAGACAGCAGGCCGTCGATGATCTGCTTGCCGCCGCCGCCGGTGTAGCCCTCGAACGGGAAGCTGGTTCCCACGAAGATCCGCCCGACCTCGCCGCGCGGCAGCTCGTTGCCGTTGTCGTCGAAGATCTTGACCTTGACCCCTTTGACGACCGGTCCGGCGGTTGACGAATTGAACTGCAGATGCTTGGGCTCGGCGATCGTGGCGAACGCGACCTCGGTCGAGCCGTACATGTTGTAGACGACGGGGCCGAGTTCCTTGAGCGCGCGCTCGGCCAGGTCGGCGCCCAGCGCTGAGCCGGAGACGAACACGATCCGCAAACTCGCCAGGTCGGGCCTGCTCTCCAGCTTTTCCAGTGCGTCGAGCATCCTCGAGAGCATCACCGGAACGACGACGACGGCGGTCACCTTGTGCTTTTCGATGTCCTCGAGCACCACGGCGGGCTTGAACTTGCGGTGCAGGATCAACGTCGAGCCCAGGAACATCCCGATGGTGGCGTGCAAAAAGCCCAGGGCGTGAAACATCGGTGCCGGCAGCGACGTCACCTCACCGGCCTTGAACGGCACGTGCGACAAGATGCCGCCGATTGGCGCCAGGGTGGGCGGGGTGCTGCGGGTGGCCCCCTTCGGGGTGCCGGTGGTGCCGCTGGTCAAGATGATGATCGACGAGTGCTTGGTGGCCTTGGGCGCCTGCTCCTTGCTGCTGCGCGCGATCAGCTCGGCCAACGTTTCGTCGGTGCTGACCGAGGGTTCATTGGAGTCGGGGTTGCTGCCCAGTGCCCGCAGCTTGCCGAGCGGAGGGTCAACTTTGCTGACGTCGTTGGTGTATTCGTCGTCGTAGATGAGCAGTTTGGCGCCTTCGCGCTCGGTTACCTCCTTGATCTGCGGGCCGGAGAACGAGCTGTTGAGCAAGATGATGCGGGCCCCGACCCGCGCGCACCCGTACTCCGCAATGGAAAACCATCGATGATTGCGGGCCAGGATCGCGACCCCGTCGCCGCCGCGCACGCCCTTGCCGAGCAGGCCGTGAGCGACCGCGTTGGCCGCCTCGTCGAGTTCTTTGTAGGTCAGCGTGCCCTCGTCGTCGACGATCGCTGCCCGGTTGGGCGTGCGCCGGGCGTTGACGGACGGCAACATGCCGAGCTCGCCCCAGCGCCGGATGTCGGCGGCCATCGCCGCGTAGTTCAGTGGCGGTTCTAGCCGCAACGCTCCGGATTCGATGATTTTGCGGAGGTAGTGCAGTTCGGCCAAGCCACGATCGGCGTACTGCCTGGCCTTGGCCGCGGCATTCCAGGGCAGCAGGTCAGCGAGCTTAGGCATACGCCCACAATATGTGACCGGGGTCTCAATGAGGCGCGGAAATTACCATGAGCGGCATGGCCGGGCCGGTGTCGCTGGAGGTGAACGGACGCCGGGTCACCGTGACCCATCCGGACAAGGTGGTGTTTCCGGGGCTTGAGCACACCAAGCTCGATCTGATCCGCTACTACCTGAGCGTGGCCGAGGGCGCATTGCGGGGGGTGGCCGGGCGTCCGATGATCCTCAAACGATTCGTCAAGGGAATCGACCACGAAGCGATCTTCCAGAAGCGCGCGCCGGCCAAACGCCCGGATTGGGTGGACGTCGCTGAACTGCGCTACGCGTCGGGCACCTCGGCCAACGAAGCGGTCATCCGCGACGCCGCCGGGCTGGCGTGGGTGATCAATCTGGGCTGCATCGACCTCAACCCGCATCCGGTGCTCGCCGAGGATCTCGACCACCCCGACGAGCTGCGCGTCGACCTCGACCCGATGCCGGGCGTGGAGTGGCCGCAGATCCTCGATGTCGCAGCGGTCGCCCGCGACGTGCTCCACGAGCACGGGTTGACAGCCTGGCCGAAGACCTCGGGATCGCGGGGCTTCCACATCTATGCGCGCATCGCGCCGCGCTGGTCGTTTCGCCAGGTACGCTTGGCCGCCCAAGCGGTGGCCCGCGAGGTGGAGCGGCGCGCGCCCGATCTGGCCACCGCTCGTTGGTGGAAGGAAGAACGCCAGGGCGTGTTTGTCGACTTCAACCAGAACGCCAAAGACCGCACTGTCGCGTCGGCCTATTCCGTGCGCGCCACCCCCGATGCCCGGGTGTCGACGCCGCTGCGCTGGGATGAGGTGGCCGGCTGTCGCCCCGACGCGTTCACGATGACGACGGTGCCGAAGCGGGTCGCCGACATCGGCGACCCGTGGGCGGGCATGGACGACGCGGCCGGCGGGCTCGATGCGCTGCTTGCCCTGGCCGAGAAGTTGGGGCCTGCCGAGAAGCCGCCGAAACCAGCCCGCCGGAGCGCGGACGGACGCCGCGTGCCGACCATGCCCCTCATCGAGATCGCCCGCACCAAAACCAAAGACGAGGCGATGGCCGCGCTGGACACCTGGCGCCAGCGATATCCAGCGGCAGCCGACCGGCTGCAGCCTGCTGACGTGCTGGTCGACGGTATGCGCGGGCCCAGCTCGATCTGGTACCGGATTCGGATCAACCTCCAGCATGTGCCGCCTGATCAGCGTCCCCCGCAGGAGGACCTGATCGCCGATTACAGCCCGTGGGACGGATACACCGGCGCGCAGTGGCGCCGCTGAACCTGCCATGCGCGACAATTGCGGAATGCAGGCGACTGGGCAGGCTCTGGGTCTGCGGGAACGCAAGAAGCTCAAGACTCGCCAAGCGATCAGGCGGGAGGCAATCCGGCTGATCGAGGAAAACGGCTACGCCGCCACGACTGTCGAGCAGATCGCCGAGGCCGCCGAGGTGTCGCCCAGCACCTTCTTCCGGTATTTCCCGTCGAAGGAATCCGTGCTCCTCGCCGACGACCTCGATCCGCTGATTCTGGAAGCCTTCGCCCAACAGCCGCCCGAGCTTTCGCCCATCCAGGCTTTTCGTGGCGCTTACCGGGCGGTCATGGCCAACATGTCCGCGGAGCAACGGGAATTCGAAACCAGGCGCCAGCGGCTCATCTTCTCGCTACCTGAACTCAAGGCCGCGCTCTACGACGAGTATTTGCGCACCGTCACCGTCATCGCCGAAGCGGTCAGCCGCCGAATCGGCCGCGACCCAAGCGATTTCGACATCCGCGTCCTGGCTGGCGCTGCGACCGGTGCGATGATGGCCGCTTCCGATCGTGGCCCGGTCACCCCCGAACTGGCCTTCCGAGTCATGGACTTCCTCGAAGCCGGCATGCCGCTGAGGTAGCGATGGCAACCGAAATGAGTCGGCGCGGATTCCTCGGTGCCGCGGGTCTGCTGGCGGCCGGCGGCGCAGCGGCCTGTTCGTCGCGCCAATCCGCCCCGGGAGCCGGGAGTAAGCCCGTCACGATCAGCCACGTCTTCGGGAAGACCACCATCCCGGCCCCGCCCAAACGGGTGGTCAGCGCCGGATATACCGAGCAAGACGACCTACTCGCGGTGGGCGTGGTGCCGATCGCGGTGACCAACTGGTTTGGCGACCAACCATTCGCGGTGTGGCCCTGGGCCCAGTCCAAGCTCGGCGGCGCCCAGCCGGTTGTGTTGAACCTGGACAACGGAATACAGCTTGACCGCATTGCCGGCCTGAAACCCGACTTGATCGTGGCGGCCAACGCTGGCGTGGACGCCGACACCTACCAGAAGCTCTCGGTGATCGCGCCCACGGTCCCGCAATCCGACGGCGACGCATTCTTTGAGCCGTGGAAGGAGCAGGCCGCTGCGATTGGCCAAGCGGTGTTTCAAGCCGAGCAGATGAGGGCGTTGATCGACGGGGTCGACGCCAAGTTCCGCGGCGTCGCCGAACAGAACCCGCAATTCCGCGGCAAGAAGGTGCTCTTGCTGCAAGGCACGCTCCACCAGGACAGCCCGGTGGCGATGCTGCCCGGCTGGCGAACCGAGTTTTTGACCCTGATGGGTCTTGTCGTCGCCGACAGCGTCACGCCGTTCGCGGTCGATCAGCAGCGCGCATTCATTCCGCCCGACCGGGTCAGGTCCGTCCTCGAATCCGCCGACGTGCTGATCTGGACCACCGAGAGCCCGGACGACCAGCAGGCGCTGCTGGCCAACGGTGATATAGCGGCCCAGCGTGCGCGCAGCGTCTTCACCACCAAGGATCAGGCCGGTGCGATCGCCTTCGCCTCGCCGCTCAGCTACCCTCTGGTGGCCGACCAGTTGCCCCCGCTGATCGCCAAAATCGTGGCCGCTTAGCGCTTTCCGCGGAGCCGCCGAGCGGTCGTCTGAGTGTTCGGTAAGGCACCTCTGGCAGTGCTCGAAAATTTCTCGTCGGGCGTCCAACCTGGGGTTACCGTCGAGTAATGAGCGTGGTAACAGACCTGATCGTGGCCGACACCGTACTCGACTACGGCGACCAAGCGCTGCTGTGGCAGTTCGACAGCAGCGCCGAGGTCCTAGCGGCCACGGCCGCGCTGCGCCAAGCCGCGCTGCCCGGTGTGCTCGACATCGTTCCGGCGGCCCGCACGGTGTTGGTCAAGCTCGACGGACATCGCTACCAGGGGGTCACTCGCCACCGGCTGCGCAGATTGCAGATCAATGCCCGCGCGATCGAGACCGCCCCGCCCGATGGTCGTGTCGACACGGTGATAGATGTCGTCTACGACGGCGTCGACCTCGCCGAGGTTGCCGAGCGCACCGGGCTCACCACCGCCCAGGTCATCAACGCACACACCGCGACACCCTGGCTGGTGGGTTTCGCCGGCTTCATGCCGGGGTTTGCCTACCTGGTCGGCGGCGATCCGCGGCTCAACGTGCCCCGACGGTCGGAGCCGCGGACCTCGGTGCCCGCCGGATCGGTGGGCCTGGCCGGCGAATTCAGCGGCATTTACCCCCGCCGAGCACCGGGCGGATGGCAGCTGATCGGCCACACCGACGCGGTGCTGTGGGATATCGACCGCCCCAACCCGGCGCTATTGACACCGGGCATGTGGGTCCAGTTCCGAGCCGCATAGGAGAGCAGCCGTGACCACCCTGGAAATTTTGCGCACCGGACCGCTGGCCCTCGTCCAAGATCTCGGGCGGGTCGGTCTGGCTCACCTCGGTGTCACCCGTTCCGGGGCCGCCGACCGCCGCGCGCACAGGCTGGCCAACCGCCTGGTGGCAAACCCCGACGACCGGGCCACCATAGAGGTCACCTTCGGTGGATTCGCTGCGCGTGTCTGCGGCGGTGGCGTCGACATCGCGGTGACCGGAGCTGACACCACCCCGGCTGTTAACGGAATTGCTTTCGGCACCAACAGTATTCAGCATGTCCGTGACGGGGAAGTTATCTCGATGGGTATCCCGAATTCCGGGGTGCGCACGTATCTTGCGGTCCGCGGTGGGCTGGACGTGACACCGGTGCTGGGGTCACGCAGCTACGACGTGATGTCCGGTATCGGACCGTCGCCGCTGCGGCCTGGAGACGTGCTGCCCATCGGCGGACACACCGACGACTACCCCGCACTCGAGCAGGCCCCGGTCGCGGCGATCCAGCAGCATCTGGTCGAACTTCTGGTGGTGCCCGGGCCGCGCGATGACTGGCTGTTCGACCCCGACGCCCTGGTCCGCACGATCTGGATGGCTTCCGACCGCAGCGACCGAGTCGGAATGCGGTTGGAGGGACGCCCCCTGCGGCACCGCTGGCCGGATCGTCAGCTGCCCAGCGAAGGCGTCACCCGCGGCGCAATCCAGGTGCCGCCCAATGGCTTACCGGTCATCCTCGGGCCCGACCATCCGGTCACCGGCGGCTATCCGGTGGCCGGGGTGGTCGCCGCGGACGACATCGACAAGGTTGCCCAGATCCGCCCAGGGCAGTACGTGCGGCTGCATTGGTCGCGGCCGCGCTCGCCACGCGGTCCTGAACTGACTTCCGCTGCCGTCGGCGCGTCAACCTGGTAAACCGGGCAGTGTGCGCACCCAGGTACACACCGCCCGCCTGGTCCATACGGCCGACCTCGACACCGAGACGTATCGCAGCGCCCGCGACATGGTCAGCGCGGCGTTCGGCGGTGAATTCAGCGACACCGACTGGGAGCATGCGCTGGGCGGGATGCATGCCCTGGTCTGGCATCGCGGCGCGATCATCGCGCATGCCGCCGTCGTGCAACGTCGGCTGATCTACCGCGGCGCCGCGCTGCGCTGTGGCTACGTCGAAGCCGTGGCGGTGCGCGAGGATTGGCGCGGTCAGGGACTGGCGATCGCCCTGCTGGACGCGGCCGAGCAGGTGATGCGGGGTGCCTACCAGGTCGGCGCGATCAAGGCCTCCGACCGCGCCCGCCACATGTTCGCATTGCGCGGTTGGCTGCCATGGCGCGGCCCGACTTCGGTGCTGGCACCGACCGGGCCGACCCGCACACCCGAGGCCGACGGAACGGTATTCGTGTTGCCGATCGGCATCCGCCTGGATACCTCCGCAGGCTTGATGTGCGATTGGCGCGACGGCGAAGTTTGGTAGCAGGACGGCCAGCGCAAACCGCATGGGCGGCGGGTCAATTTAAGGTCAATTTGCGCACCGATCGCGAGGAATTTGGGCAAGTGATCCATGCCAGACGCGTCGTGGGGGCCAGCAGCCGGTGCTACGCTGTCGCACATGGAAGTCGGTGTGCGGGATCTGCGGAATCGCACCAGTCAGGTGATCGACGCCGTCAAGGCCGGCCAGCAGGTAACGCTCACGGTGCACGGCGAACCGGTCGCCGACATCGTCCCGCATCGGCGCCGGGTCCGTTGGCTGTCGGGGGACTTTCTGCGCACTGAGCTTGCTGAGCGTGCGGCTGACACGCAGCTAGCCGAGGAACTCGATGACCTTGTCGGTCAAACCCTCGACAACCTGTGACCGAGGTTCAGGCCGAAGTAGGTCTCCTGGACACCTCGATTTTCATCGCGCGTGAAAGCGGCAGAGCCATCGCCAAACTACCTAAACGCGTGGCACTTTCTGTCATCACGATCGGCGAACTGCAACTGGGTGTGCTCAGTGCGCGTGATCCGATTACCCGCTCACGACGCGCTGACACCCTTGCATTGGCACGTGCGGCCGATCCCATCCCAATCAGTGAAGCGGTGATGGTTTCGTGGGCCAGGCTCATCGTGGACTGCCGAGACGCCGGCCTGCAACGGGCGGTGAAGCTCACCGACACTCTCATTGCAGCAACCGCGATCGAGCACCAACTTCCAGTCGTCACACAAGATGATGACTTCGACCAGATTGCGCTGGCGTGCCCCGCCCTATCCGTGATCAAGGTGTGAGGCGAAGACGACACGGCCCGCTCGGGCCGACGTTGGCCCGAGCGGGCCGCCTGCAGCGCCATGGCGGGCCTTGCCCACGCCTGCTACCCCGATGATCGTCATCACGCCGGACCCCTCCAGCGCGGAAATAACCTTGGCCACTTCCGAATTGCGCGCGATGACCGACCACCTGAACTGGCACCGAAGTCGCGCAAGAGATGTTCACCGGGATCGACCGGCGTCATACCCCTGGGGGATTGATCACACCCCCCAGCATTTCGGTGGCGCTCGATCTGACGACCTGACCACCGTGGGCGGTGGCCATCAACCGGAAGCAACGGTTCGAGTGTCGATGATGCCTGCCAACTCGTGCTAAACAGGCCGCGTGAGTTCACTTGCCGATGACACCCGGTGGATGGATGCGGTCGACCAAGCCGCCCTCGTCAAGAAGGGCGAGGTGAGACCGCTCGAGCTGCTCGAAGCGGCGATCGAACGCATTGAGCGCATCGATTCCACGCTCAACGCGGTCGTGATCCGCTGGTTCGATCACGCCCGCGACGTCGCCCGCGGTGATCTTCCGGAGGGGCCGTTTCGCGGCGTGCCGTTCCTCATCAAAGACTTGTTCGCCGGGTACGCCGGTCAGCGCATCAGCAACGGCAACCTCGCGTTCAAGAACGAGAACGTGATCTCCGATGCGGACACCACGTTGGTGAGCCGTTACCGCGCGGCGGGCTTAGTGATCGCCGGCCGGACCAACACCCCGGAGCTCGGCAGCGTGCCGACCACCGAGCCGGTCGCATGGGGCCCCACCCGCAACCCCTGGGACACCAGGCGGTCACCCGGCGGATCCAGCGGCGGCGCGGCCGCCGCGGTGGCCAGTGGCATGGTGCCGTTCGCGCACGCCAGCGACGGCGGCGGGTCCATTCGCATTCCCGCATCGTGTTGTGGACTGGTCGGTCTGAAGCCAAGCCAGGGCCGAACAACGCTGGGCCCGATCCGCGACGAAACTGCGCTGGGCGTCGAAAATTGTGTCAGCCGCACAGTGCGCGACACCGCGGCCCTGCTCGACGCTGTTCGAGGACCCGGCATCGGCGACACGGTGATAGCGCCGCCGCCGACACGACCCTATATCGACGAGGTCGGCGCCGAGCCAGGCCGGTTGCGCATCGGCCTGCTCGACCACCACCCGCAAGGCGGAGCGGTCGCACCCGAGTGCACGGCCGCCGCGCGGTCGGTCGCCGCATTGCTTGAGTCCCTTGGCCACGTGGTCGAGCAAGCATGGCCTACAGCGCTGGAAGACACCACGCTCAGTTCACGTTTCGCTGCTCTGTGGAGCACGAACATGGGCGTCAGCCTCCGGCGGTTCGAAGAGCAACTCGGACGACCCCTCGCCGAGGACGAATTCGAACCCATGAACCGCGTCCAGGCTGAATTCGCAGCCCGATTCAGCTCGATCGACTACGCGCTCGCACTGTCGGCCACCGCCCAGTTCCGCCGTTCGGTGCAGGCCTGGTGGGCCGAGGGCTGGGATCTTTTGCTCACGCCTACCGTGGCCGAGCTTCCGCTGCCGCTGGGAACGATCACCAACAACCCGGACCGTCCGATGGACGCTATTGACCGGGCCGGACAGTTCTGCCCCTTCACCCCGCCGTTCAACATGAGCGGTCAGCCAGCGATCAACGTGCCGGTCGAGTGGACCGACGCTGGGCTACCAGTCGGCGTGCAGCTCGTGGCGGCCTATGGACGCGAGGATGTCTTGCTGCAGGTGGCCGGCCAACTCGAAGCCGCCAAACCGTGGGCGCACCGAACCCCCGAGGTATGACCGCTGCTGGTAAATCCCGGCACCGCCAGCGTCACAAGCGCAGCAACGCACCGTCCTTGGCACCCAAATCGTCTGAGCCAACTTCCAATTCGACCGGAGGTAGATGCATCCCCGCACCACTTGGCGATGAGAATTACTTTGCCACAAGGCTTTTCATTCACCGTACCGGGTGCAACCCTGTTGATTTACGGCTGCACTTCCGACACGTCACATGGCGCGGGTCGCACTGTGATGTGAAGTTCACGCCCGGGTCACGCCACAGCGCATTGAGGCAACACAGGGTTTTTAGCGTGGCCGCATGCCACGTTCACATCTGATAACCGACTGGGATCCCGAGGACAAAGTGGCCTGGGAGGCCGGTAACAAGAACATCGCCCGTCGCAACCTGATCTGGTCGGTGGTCACCGAGCATCTCGGCTTTTCGATCTGGTCGATCTGGTCGGTGATGGTGCTGTTCATGCCGCAGGCCGTCTACGGTTTCACCGCCGCCGACAAGTTCCTGCTGGGCGCGACCGCAACCCTGGTCGGTGCGTGCCTGCGTATCCCGTACACCTTGGCGACGGCGACGTTCGGCGGCCGCAACTGGACGACGTTTTCGGCGTTCGTGTTGCTCATCCCCACGCTTGGCACACTGTGGCTGCTCGCCCACCCCGGCCTACCACTGTGGATGTACCTGATGTGCGCGGCGCTGGCCGGATTCGGCGGCGGAAACTTCGCTTCATCGATGACCAATATCAATGCCTTTTACCCCCAGCGGCTGAAAGGGTGGGCGCTGGGCGTCAACGCGGGCGGCGGCAACATCGGGGTGCCCGTGATCCAAGTGGTCGGCCTGCTGGTGATCGCCACGGCCGGCAACCGTTCGCCCTACTGGGTTTGCGCTGTCTATCTGGTGCTGCTGGCCGTCGCCGGCGTGGGCGCCGCGCTGTTCATGAACAACCTCGAACAGCACAAGATCGACCTGACCGCGATGCGTGACATCCTCACCGAGCGCGACACCTGGGTCGTCGCGCTGCTCTACATCGGCACCTTCGGGTCGTTCATCGGGTTCTCGTTCGCGTTCGGACAGATCCTGCAGATCAACTTCACCGCCAGCGGCCAAACCACCGCACAAGCCGCGCTGCACTCCGCTCAGATCGCGTTCATCGGCCCGCTGCTGGGATCGGTTTCGCGCGTCTACGGTGGGAAACTCGCTGACCGCGTCGGCGGCGGCCGGATCACCCTGTACACCTTCGCCGGGATGATCCTGGCCGCCAGCCTGCTCATCGGCGTCAGCACCCTCGATGATCATCGGGCCGGTCCGGCGACCGCCACCACAATGGTCGGCTACGTCGTCGGTTTCGTCGCGCTGTTCGTGTTGTCGGGCATCGGAAATGGGTCGGTGTACAAGATGATTCCGTCAATCTTTGAAGCGCGCAGCCGCTCCCTGAATCTCAGCGAGCCAGCGCGCCAGCAATGGTCCCGCGCCATGGCGGGAGCGCTCATCGGCTTCGCCGGCGCTATCGGGGCCCTCGGCGGTGTCGGCATCAACCTGGCGCTGCGACAGTCATATCTGACCAGCGGCTCGGCCACAGCGGCGTTCTGGGTGTTCGTCTCCTGCTACCTCGGTGCAGCCACGCTGACCTGGCTCAGGTACGTGCGCCGCCCGACACTGTCCGGTCTCCCGCATGCGGTGCCGGACGCGTTGGCGCCGGCATCAACCTAGCGCCCTGTCGGTGAATGGCGGCATGACCGCCGCGCGGCTATCGTGCGCTGTGGCACAGGCCACTGGGAGTCGGCAGCATCACTGCCGACTCCCAGCATTCGCACTGTCACCTCCCAGGCTGTGACCGTAAATTCACGCCGCGGTCATTGTCGGCAGTGTTCCGGTAACACTGCGTGCCTACCGTGACCGCGCGGCATCGTTGAGGAGGAGACTTGAGAGGCCATTCGCATCGCATTGCGGATTGGAATCCGGAAGACACCGCAGCATGGGAAGCGGGTAACCAGGCCATCGCCCGCCGCAACTTGATCTGCACGGTGGTCTGCGACCATGTCGCCTTTTCGATCTGGTCGTTGTGGTCGGTGATGGTGCTGTTCATGCCGCAGACCGTGTACGGATTCTCCGCCGCCGACAAGTTCGTGCTGGGTGCGGTGGCCACATTGGTCGGCGGCTGCGCCCGCATCCCCTACACCCTGGGCATCGCGAAGTTCGGCGGCCGTAACTGGACGATGTTTTCGACCCTGGTGCTGCTGATCCCGACTGTCGGCACCATCGTGCTGCTGGCCAACCCCGGGCTACCGCTGTGGCCGTACCTGCTGTGCGCGGCGCTGACCGGGTTGGGCGGCGGCAACTATTCCGCGTCGCTGGCCAACGTCAACGCGTTCTATCCGCAGCGGCTCAAGGGCTGGGCGCTGGCCGTCAACGCGGGCGGCGGCAACCTCGGCGTGGCGGTCGTCCAGGTGGTCGGGCTGTTGGTGTTGGCATTCGCCGGCAACCGGCAGCCGTACTGGGTGTGCGCAATCTATCTGGTGCTGCTCGCGATCGCCGGAGTCGCGGCCGCACTGTTCATGGACAACTTGGACCACGCCATCGAGGTGGGCAACTTGAAGGCCATTCTGTTCGTTCGCCATACCTGGGTGATCTCACTGCTCTACATCGGCACCTTCGGGTCGTTCATCGGGTTCTCGTTCGCGTTCGGCCGGGTGCTCTACATCAATTTCATCGACAGCGGGCAGACCCCCGCCCAGGCGTCGCTGCACGTCGCCCAAATCGCCTTCCTGGGACCGCTTTTGGGGTCGCTGTCGCGGATCTATGGCGGCAGGCTGGCCGATCGCATCGGCGGGAGCCGCATCACCTTGGCGGTGTTTGTCGGCATGATCCTGGCAGCCGGGCTTCTGGTCGGGGTCAGCCGATACGACGAGGGCACCGGTCCTGCGACAAGCGGTGTGGCAATGGTTGGCTACGCCGTGGGCTTTATCGCCCTGTTCATTTTGTCCGGAATCGGCAATGCGTCAGTGTTCAAGATGATCCCGTCGATCTTCGAGGCGCGCAGCCGCGAATTGAACGTCAGCGAAGCCGAACGCCGTCACTGGTCACGGGCCATGTCCGGTGCGCTGATCGGCTTCGCCGGCGCGGTCGGCGCGCTCGGCGGCGTGGCAATCAACCTGACACTGCGACAGTCATATCTCAGCACCGGCGAGGAAACCTCGGCGTTTTGGATGTTCTTGGCGTTCTATGTCGTCGCCTCGTTCCTGACCTGGGCGATGTACGTGCGGGTGCCGGTCTCGGCTCCGCGTACGGCGGGCAGAGCCTCCGAGCCGACGCCGGCGCGGCTGTGACCGAAGCCGCACGACGGGGCAACGCTGCGGCAATTACGCGGTAACGCGGTCGAAATGTACGAGCCTTACACACGTGATATGAGTGAGCCAGTCGCGGCGCCGCTCACCGGCTATCGGGTCGCCGTGACGGCAGCGCGCCGCGCAGACGAGCTGTGCGCGTTGCTACGTCGTCACGGCGCCACGGTCTGCAGCGCCCCGGCGATCAGCATGGTAGCTCTGCCCGACGACGACGAATTGCACCGTCACACCGAGGCTTTGATCGCCAACCCGCCGGATATTCTGATCGCCACCACCGGAATCGGGTTTCGCGGATGGATTGCTGCCGCCGACGGGTGGGGACTGGCGAGCCAGCTGATCGCTGCGCTGTCGAGTGCGCAGGTCGTGGCCCGCGGCCCGAAAGCGACCGGTGCGCTACGCGCAGCCGGCTTGCGCGAGGCATGGTCACCGGAATCCGAATCGTCTCGCGATGTTCTGCGGTTTCTGCTCAAATCCGGCATTAGCGGTCGCCGGATCGCTCTTCAACTGCACGGCGCCACCGACGAATGGGACCCGTTTCCGGAGTTCGCTGACGAGCTGCGGGTCGCCGGTGCCGAAGTGGTGCCGATACGGGTGTACCGGTGGCGGCCGGTGCCGCGCGGCGGCGAGTTCGACCAGCTGGTCATCCAGATCACCCAACGCCAGGTCGACGCGGTCAGCTTCACCTCGGCGCCCGCGGTCGCGGCGACCTTGATGCGTGCCGAGGAACTAGGGGTTCAAGGCCAGTTCCTGGACGCGCTGCGCACCGACGTGCGCGCGATGTGTGTCGGGCCGGTCACCGCGCAACCGCTTACGCGGCTGGGAATTCCGACCTCGTCGCCGGACCGGATGCGGTTGGGCGCGTTGGCTCGCCACATCGCAGATGAGCTGCCGCTCCTGCGTTCCCGCACGGTACATGCCGCTGGCCATGTGATCGAAATCCGCGGCACCTGCGTCGTCGTCGACGGCGAAGTCAGGCCACTGTCGCGGGCCGGAATGGCGATACTGCGTGCGCTGGCCCAACGTCCGGGCGCGGTGGTTTCCCGCAGCGATCTGCTGCGCGCGCTGCCAGGCAGCGGCACCGACACCCATGCCGTGGATACCGCGGTGCTGCGACTGCGAGCTGCCTTAGGAGACAAGGGAATCGTCGTTACAGTGGTCAAGCGTGGCTATCGGTTGGCGATCGACGAACAAACCGGTGCGGCGTGAACCTCGTCCTGGTCGCTCACGGCACGCGCCGACCGGCCGGCCTCGCTATGATCGGCGACCTTGCCGAAAACGTCAGCCGGCTACTGGATCGCACGGTGCACGTCGCATTCGTCGACGTGCTAGGACCCACGCCAAGCGAAGTGCTTTCCAGCGGCGCGGTGGCTCACCAGCCCACCACCGTGGTGCCGGCGTTCCTGTCCCGCGGCTATCACGTTCGCACCGACCTGCCCGCACACGTGGCAGCCAGCGGACATCCCCGCGTCACCGTCACCCCGGCGCTCGGGCCAAGCCACCAGATCGCGCGGCTGGTCGGCGAACAGCTGCTCAAAGCTGGCTGGCGTCCCGGTGATTCGGTAATCCTGGCTGCGGCCGGCACATCCGATCCGGTGGCTCGCACCGACCTGCACACCACAGCGACGCTGGTCTCAGCGCTGACCGGGTCACGGGTGGAGTTGGCGTTCGCGGCCACCGGTAATCCCACCGTGGCCGAGGCGGTCGCGAACGCGCGACGTCGGTCTGGCCGACCGGTCGCGGTGGCTAGCTATCTGCTGGCCGACGGCATATTTGCCCACCAGTTGCGAAACTCCGGCGCGGACGTGGTGGCCGACCCGCTGGGCACCCATCCGCGGCTGGCGAGGCTGATTGCCAACCGCTTCCACCGCGCTCGCGCGCCGCTGGCAGCGTGAGGGACCTAGCGGCCGACCTCGACCATTCCGTTAACCAGCCGGGTCCGATACACCGGCACCGCCACCGCCGGATCGTCGAAGCAGCGGCCGTCATCGAGAGCGAATGCCTGCTTGCCGATGGGTGATTGAACCATGGGCCGACCGGCTCGGTCCCCGACGATGCCGCGTGACAGCACCGCCGCACCGGAAAACGGGTCGATGTTTCCGATCGCGTGCAACGACCCGTCGTCTAGCCGGAACAATGCCGCCTGAGAGCCGTCCGCCAGGAGCACTCCCACCCCCCGGTTGGGAATCAAGTAGTCGTATGAGCAAGCGGCCGTCCAGGTTTCGACAGAGACGGATAACAGTTCGGTGGTGTCATCAAGCAGCGTCATGAGATCTCCTGCATTTGGCCTTTATGCCCGCACTCGCGGCATACCCATCAGCACCGGATCAGCCTGTCCGTCGTTGGGCGGCGCCGGTCTTTTGCGTCCGTTGTATTCGGTGAACGTCACAGTGGGATCGGGGGCGTCGGGCGCGTTGACGAAGGAAACAAACCGGGAAAGCTTCTCTGGGTCCTCCAGCACGCCTTTCCATTCGCACTTGTAGTTCGCGACATGCCGTGCGATCGCCGCCTCGAACTCCTCGGCCAGGCCGAGTGAGTCGTTGCATACCACGTCGCGCACGTGATCGAGTCCACCCTCAAGTGATTCGATCCACGACGCGGTGCGTTGCAACCGATCTGCGGTACGGATGTAGAACATCAGGAATCGGTCGATGTAGCGGATCAGCGTCTGTTCGTCAAGGTCACTGGCCAGCAACTGCGCGTGCCTGGGGGTAAACCCGCCGTTGCCGCCGACATAGAGATTCCAGCCCTTTTCGGTGGCGATGACGCCAACATCCTTGGCCCGCGCTTCGGCGCATTCGCGGGCACACCCCGAGACGCCCATCTTGATCTTGTGCGGTGCACGCAACCCCCGATATCGCAGCTCCAAATCGATCGCCAGCTGCACTGAATCCTGTTGGCCATAGCGGCACCAATCGTTGCCGACGCAACTCTTCACGGTGCGCACCGCTTTCCCGTACGCGTGCCCTGATTCCATGCCGGCGTCGACAAGCCGTTTCCAGATCGCCGGTAGCTGGTCGACTCGCGCGCCGAACATGTCGATGCGCTGACCGCCGGTAATCTTGGTGTAGAGGCCGAATTCCTTTGCTATCTGACCGATAAGGATTAGATGCTCGGGTTTGATATCGCCGCCTGGCACCCGCGGCACCACCGAGTAGCTGCCATTCCTCTGAATGTTGGCCAAGAAGTGATCATTGGAGTCCTGCAGAGACGCCTGTTCGCCGTCGAGGATGTGCTCCGAGCCGGTGGACGCAAGGATCGAGGCAACGGCTGGCTTGCAGATGTCGCAACCCTTTCCGGTGCCGAAACGATCCAGCAGACCGGAAAAGGTGCGAATGCCGGTGGCCATGATGATCTCGAATAGTTCTTGACGCGATTGGCTGAAGTGTTCGCACAGCGCCTTGGACTGTTGGACACCCTCGGCTTGCAGCAGTTGCTTGAGCATCGGCACGCAGGAACCGCACGAGGTGCCGGCTGAAGTACACGATTTGAGCGCAGCCACGTCAGCACAACCGTTGGCAATGGCCGCGGTCAAATCACCTTTGGTGACATTGTTGCAAGAGCAGATCTGGGCGCCGTCGGGCAGCGCGCTGACTCCCAAATTCCCTGCTGCACCGCCACTTTGGGCGGGTGCAATCAACGCCAACGGGTCGCCCGGCAGCTCGGAACCGACCATGGGCCGCAGTACGCCGTAGGCGGACGCATCCCCCACCAGGATGCCGCCGAGGAGCGTCTTGGCATCGTCGGAGAGCACCAGCTTGGCGTAGGTCTGATTCACCGCGTCGTTGACCACGACCTCTAAGCAGTTCGGCGTGGTGGCCATCGCGTCACCGAAGCTGGCAACGTCGACGCCGAGCAGTTTGAGCTTGGTGGACATGTCAGCTTCCCCGAACTCGGCTGCTCCGCCGAGCAGCTGATCCACCACGACCTCAGCGCTGGTGTAGCCGGGCCCCACCAAGCCGTAGCAACGGCCTTCGATCGCAGCCACCTCGCCGACCGCGTAGATATCGGGATCGCTTGTCCGGCAGGATAAGTCGGTGAGCACGCCGCCGCGGTCGGCGATCGCTAGCCCCGCGGCGGCGGCCAGCTCGTCACGGGGCCGGATACCGGCAGCGAAAATCACTACCCCGGCCTCGATGGTCTCTCCGTCGGACAGCCGCACCCGCACCGACGTCGAACCGTCGGAGTGCGTCATGGGTTCAATTGACTCGGTTTTCGCCTCGAGATGCACCGCGATCCCCAGCTCGGTGATCATCCGGGCCAGCAGGGCGCCGCCGGCCTCGTCGACCTGCTGGGCCATCAGTCGCGGCATCATCTCGACGACGTGGGTGTGCAGCCCGAACTGGCGCAGCGCGTTGGCGGCCTCGAGCCCCAGCAAGCCGCCGCCGATCACCACACCGGCACGGGCGTGACCTGCCTGCAGCGCACGCTGGGCGTCGGCTCGGATGGCGTCAAGGTCGTCGAGGGTGCGGTAGACATGGCAGAGCGGCAGGTCGTGGCCCGGCACCGGCGGCACGAACGGATACGACCCGGTGGCCAGCACCAGTACGTCATATCGGTACCGCCGGCCGTCGGCGGTCAGCACCGATTTGGTGGCACGGTCGATCTCCGCCACGCGGCTGCGTAGCAGCAACCGGACGCGCTGGTCGCCGGTGTAATCGTTGCCCGGCAGCGCCAGCAGGCCCCGGTCCCAGTGCTCGGTGTAGCCGGTCAGCCCGACCCGGTCGTAGGCCGCGTCGGACTCCTCGGCCAGCACGGTGATCCGCCAGCGCCCCTCGCCGTCACGTGCACGCAGCGCTTCGACGAGACGGTGGCCCACCATGCCGTGCCCGACTACGACGACGTCGCGGGTCGCCGGCGGGTGTGCCACTGCAGCCATGGATCCGAGGCTAGGAAGGCGATATTGCCGCAATGTCGCCTAATGTGACACCGACATGACGGTGCCCTCACTCGCCTGGTCACGTGATGTTGAAACCGTTCACACGGGGTTGGACGCGGCTGCCGGCGTCGTGGTTCGCCGCAAGCGAACACGCAGGTGGAACTTTAGCGTAGTCGACTCATGTTGTACGGCATGGCGGGCCGGTGGACACCGGCCGAGATCAAGATCACATGAGGAGACATTCGATGAGCAACCTGACGCTGTGGTCACGACCCATCTGGGACACCGACCGTTGGCTGCGCGACTTCTTCGGGCCCGCGGCCACGACCGATTGGCTGCGGCCGTCGACCGGTGAATTCACTCCGGCCGCCGAGATCGTCAAGGACGGCGACGACGCGGTTATCCGTGTGGAGCTTCCCGGCGTCGACGTGGACAAGGACGTCGAGGTCGAGCTCCGGCAGGATCGCCTGGTGATCCACGGACAGCGTCGCGACGAGCGTGCCGAGGAAAAGAACGGCCGAGTGCTGCGCGAAGTCCGCTACGGGTCGTTCCGGCGATCGTTCCAGCTGCCGGCACATGTCACGAGCGAGGCCGTCTCGGCGTCGTATGACGCTGGCGTGCTGACGGTTCGGGTTGCCGGCGCCTACGCCGGAAGCCAGGCCAAGCGCATCGCGATTACCAAGCAATAACCTTGCGCGAGCCGACGCCAGGGCCCCCGTGGGCCGGGGGCCCTGGCGCGTCTGGTGGATACGCACAGCTGACGCAGCCGCCAAGCGCCGCAACCTATCCGGCCGACGGCGGCCGGATGCGTTGGGGGACCAGCGCCCGACCTCCAGGGCTTCTCCGGCGCGGTGACTCATCTCACGCGGGCCCTGCGCGCTGGATAGTATTCGGTGTCGTACTGTGATCCGTGACACGTCAGCCATGGGAGATCTGTTGTCCGGCACTCCTGAACTGGCCGAGCTTCATGATCTGATCGGCGCCGTCATCGACGCAGACCGGATCCCAGCTGCCATCGAGTTACTCGATATCGACGCGACTGAATTAGCTCTGGCGCACAGGGCAGGACTCGGGTGAGA
>Ga0070737_10002468_pt1 | contig 22189 bp, 11 predicted proteins | sample Coa_R1_10_FD_66438 | JGI IMG/M metagenome (GOLD analysis project Ga0070737, IMG submission 66438) | Surface soil microbial communities from Centralia Pennsylvania, which are recovering from an underground coalmine fire - Coalmine... | ecosystem: Environmental > Terrestrial > Soil > Unclassified...
AGGCTTAGTCCGAGTCGAAGCGCAGGTAGGCGCCGACCAAATTGAGCGAGAGCTCGATGCCGCCGACCTTTCTCTGCGCTTGACGCCGACAGATGACCTTGAAAAAAGCATCGATCTGAATGGAATCTGGAAGTTCGTCACTGACCCGCCGAACGGCTTTTATCGTCCTGAATTTGATGACGCGGCTTGGCCAACAATTCAGACGCCCTCGCACTGGGTGATGCACGGGTTCCACTCCGCTGAGGGGGTCGGCGGGTATCGCCGCCAGTTTCATATACCCGCGGCATGGGCGGGGAGAAGAATCAAGATTCGTTTTGAGGGGGTTTATAGCGGCGCGGAGGTGTGGCTGAACGGGGTGCGAATGGGATGGCACGAGGGTGGATTTACCCCTTTTGAAGTCAATGCTGCCGAGGCGGCGAGAAACGGTCCCAACCTGCTTGCACTCCGGGTTGTCGAGACGACCCGTTCGAGCAGCCTGGATAATATGTCCTTTTATGCAGACTTTCCCTTAGCTGGAATCTTCCGAAAGGCTTACGCCTTTGCTGTGCCGGTCATCCATATCGAGCGGCTCCACGTGGCCACACACTTTGATAAGGACTATCAGGATGCGGTGCTCAAGATCGATTTGCGAGTGGTGAATGAAAGCGAGGAGAAGGCCCGGAACGCGGAAGTGCGTTGGGAACTGCGCTCATCTTCGGGAGCCTCTGTTTCCGCGGCTTTCAAAAACTTACGATTTGACCTGCCGGCGTGGTCCTGCATGGAAAAGACCATCGAAGTTCCTGTTCCCAGGCCCCAGCACTGGGAAGCTGAGCATCCAAACCTCTACAGGCTGGCCGCATCTCTCTTCCTAAACGGCAAGAAGGTCGAGCAGGTGAGCCGGCGAATCGGTTTTCGACAGGTCGATGTTCAGGGAACGCGGATACTCATCAATGGTACGCCGGTGAAGTTCCGCGGGACCTGTCATCACGATTCACATCCTGTTTTGGGGCGCGCCGTGACGCCTGAAGTGACCCGTCAGGACCTGGAACTTATCAAAGAGGCGAATCTCGACGCTTTGCGCACTTCCCACTATCCAGCGGTTGAAGAGCTTTATGATTATGCGGATGAGATGGGAATCTATATCGAAGCGGAAGCGCCCTTCTGCTGGGTCCAACAGTCCCACGACTGGCGGCTTGTACCGTTGGTAATCCAGCACACTGCGGAGCTTCTGGAGCGCGACCGAAATCATCCTTCAGTGATCTGGTGGTCTTTGTGCAATGAAAGCTCCTGGGGACCTGTTTTTGAGCGCTCGCATGAGTACGTGAGACGCGCGGACCCATCCCGGCCCATCAGCGCGGCGGCGACGAAGGATCTGGATCTCGCCACCCGGCACAATCCGATCACACTCCAACGTATGCAACAAGCAGAATCAATGAAGATGCCCGTTGTATGGGATGAAAGTCTCTGCATTTTCCAGGGCATCTTTCGCGACGGTCCCGAGCTTTGCCGAGACCCCGGGGATAGGGACTATTACATCGTACCGTTGATACCGATTTGGGATGCCCTCCTCGCCAGCAAAGTGATTCAGGGGAGTATGATCTGGGCCTGGTCGGATGACATTTTTCAGGTTCCGGGCCGGGCGTCGGAATTCGGTCGCCGCCAGACGCGGGTGCATGACGTCGATCGAGTGTACGCTGCCCCGGGGAAAGGCGTGGTGGGAGACGCGCCTTGGGGAGTGGTGGACGGATGGCGAAGGAAAAAGCCTGAATTTTGGCACACGAAGAAGCTTCAGTCTCCCATCAGGGTGAAGACACTCGTCGTTTCCCCTCCACCTCCCGGAAGCCCCCTCCGCCTGCAAGTTCAAAACCGATACGAATTTACAAATCTTGCTGAATTGCGGCTCGAGTGGGAACTGGGTCATGAGCGTGGCGAGATCCGCGCTAGAATTGCTCCCCAGCAGACCAGCGAAGTTCAGATTCCTGTGAGGCAACCCGTCACGCCCGACAGTGATCTGAGAATTCGATTTCTCGATTCGGCGGGTATGCTGGTCGATGAGGAAAGAATCCGGATTGGCTCTCGCTCTGAAACGAACCTGCCAGCACGATCCCCGACCTCTCTTGAAATCCATGAAGAGAAGCTGCTTGAAGGCGACCTCGTTATCATTCGGGGGAAGGGCTTCGAAATTGCATTTGAACGGAATGGATCAGCCATTCGGCGCTTCCTGGTGGATGGCCGCATGTTGCTGTACGAAACGCTTCTGCCGCATATTTTATCCACCGATCTTATTCAACCCGAAATACCGTCGCCATGGTCATGGCAGCCGGTGAGACCCGTAGGCGTGGCACGAGAAGGCAGCGATGTTCTCATCAGTGCGTCGCTCCGTTATCGTGAGGTGGAGGGAAGCGTGGTGTATCGCATCGGAGCAGCCGGAGACTTGTTCGTGGCCTATGACATCCGCCACCTTGGCCCGGAGCTCCGTGCGCGCGAAATCGGATTGCGGTTCGGAGTTCCGCCGTGGATGGACAAGCTGCGCTGGCTGCGCAATGGAGAGTGGTCCACATATCCAAGCGAACATATCGGACGAAATGAGGGCGAAGCGCGAGCCTATTCGGAAGTCAAATCCCAAGTTCCTCCGAAGGGTTCGTTCTCACAGGATAACTCCGCGATGGGAAGCAACGATTTTCGCAGCGCCAAACGTCACTTCACGCGCGCATCCTTGACGGATTTGGAAGGCTATGGTCTCTCGATCGCCTCAGACGGCAACCAGCACCTGCGTGCAGCGGTCAAGCCGGACCATATCGCCGTCCATGTGTGTGACTGGTATGGTGGCACGGCTTCTGGGGCGGAAGAATGGCACCTGAATTATGGAAAGGGCCGTCTCCTCAAAGCGGGCGATACACTCCGGGGCGTGCTTCGGTTAAAGCCGATTTCAAAAGGAGATGAGCGTTCATAATGTTCTCCTCAGGCCGCGTCCCGGGTTACAGCTCTGGGTTCGCGCCTAGCAACGCGGCTACTTCATGTTTGGGTCCTGTCCTGGTCCGCCTGTCCAAACAAGCTTGGGAATTCTTTTTTCGACCGGCGGCAGAGATGGAAGCGGTTGGTGTGGCTCGATCTGATACCAGTACGCGACCGAGTAAATGTTGTCTGACCGAAGGTTTGCCTGCCCATCTTCAATCGTTACACGAATGGATTTGTGAAAGCGAACCGGCGCTTCCAAGTGCCAGCGATATAGGGAAAAGCGAGAGCCAGGTTGCCAGCCGTCAAATTCGGTGAGGCCAACGAGGGGGGTGGAATACAACCTGTTAAATCCCCAAGCGCCCCCGAAGTAATCCTCCCCACCCGTACCGTGAATGCGAGGTTTCGCTTCGCCGTCAACCCAGATCATTTCGTCTCCTTCATTCCACCCTCCCCATTGGTTTTCCAACACCGAAAACGTCACCCCAATGAATTGTCCATTGCCTGCGGCCTTCAGGATGACATAATTGCCCGCGCCCGATTTATTGAACCAGCGTGGGTCCTTCCGCGCCCCCGCGAAGTTATTGCCATAGAAGTTGCCATGATACCAACCGTTGCACGGCGTGCATTGCCGATATTCGGCGTGGAAGTACGCGGTATCGGAAGGCAACGAAGGCCTCTTAACCCAATCGATGTTCCAATAGTAATCCGTAATGGGTTTGCTGCCTTCATTCGTTATCGTAATGAGCCCGTGTTTGCGAAAGGGCATGGGAAAGTAGGCATTCATCGCCTGGTCCGGATTTACCACAATAAGCGCGGACTGGAATGCCACTGGAGTCCCAAACCCCAGGCCAAAGAAGTCGCCGATTGGGGATTCAACGCTTGGATTCGGTTCGTAGTCCCAATACATTCGAAGCACGACCTTTTTGAAAGCATAAACCTCGGACCAGGGAGGTAGTGTGGTCCAGATGTGTCTGATTTCGCCAGGCCCATCTTCATCGAATATTTTGATCGTCTCTCCGGGACTGATACGTCTATAATCATGATTCCCACCACTGCGATCAAAGCTGGAGATGCGTCGAGATTCGTAGACCCGCAAACGAGGTAGATCACTGACGGAGAACTGGCCCCAGAGCATCTGGGGAACCAAGAGCAAAAACGCAACATAGAAGTATGCTTTTATCATCGCGGCCTCATTTTAAAAAGTGTAAAATCTTGCTTGTCCGTTTGCCTGACGACTTTTAGCGGAATGCATTCCGCCATCGTCTCAGAGCTTGACTCTTGATGGCGAGATCGAATATAGCATTTAGTCGAGCTGCAGAGGAATCTTTTGGAGGTGATATGAAGCTGCGAGGAGTTGTGGCGGTGATGCTACTTCCGCTGAAGGCGGATGAGACCATTGACGAGGCTTCTTTTAGAAAGCAGGTTGACTTTGCGATCCAGGCGGGCGCTGCGGGGATATGCGCTCCCGGCTACGCGACGGAGTTTTATAAGCTTTCTGACCCGGAAAGATACCGTATCGCCGAGATTCTTGTGCAACAGGTCGCGAAGCGCGTTCCTGCTTTCATCAGCACCGGCAGTGGGTCGGTCCACGCCACCGTGGAGTTCTCGCGGTACGCAGAGTCGATCGGGGCCGATGGCTTGATGGTAGTCGCCCCCAAATGGTGCGCGCTGGGTCTTCAAGAACTCACTCAATTTTATGAGACGGTTTGCCGAAGCGTTTCCATTCCCGTCATGCTGCAAGACGCTGACTTTACGGGCATGGGCCTGCCCGCGCGGTTGTTTATCGATCTCGCGGAACGCTGTCCCAACTTTTTGTTCGCCAAGCTGGAGGTCTTGCTTCCAGGCTCAAAGTGCGCTGAGATCATTCGCGCCTCCGGCGGCAAGCTTCAGGTGTTATACGGTTTGGGCGGCATTGCCATGATGGACGGTCTGGCACATGGAGCCTGCGCGATGATGCCGGGCTCGGCTCTGGTGGACGTTTACTGCGAGATCTTTCGCCTTTATGATTCCGGAAATATCGACGGCGCAAGAGCGCTTTTTTATCGCCTGCAGCCTTATCTCGTTTTCGCCTTGCAGCACCTCGAAATTGCAATCCAGATTGAGAAACAGGTTCTGGTGCGGCGGGGCGTGTTTACGTCGGATCGCCTTCGCGAGCCCACCCTCCATCCCGATGAGCAGTACCAGAAGCAGATGGATGAGCTGGTGAGCGATGTCATCCGGTTAAGTCAGGAAGTCCAGAAGGACCTTCGCGCTGGAAGATAAGCACGCAATGGAAAGTCACGCTCGTCATCATCCGCAAGGGTAGTCGCGGCGTGAAATGAAGGTTAGCGTGCCGACCTCTGGGTGCTTGCCACCCAAAAGGCACACCGACGTTGTCGTAAGCGCCGCGACCCGCGTGCGTCGGGGACCACTGATCATGTTGATGAAGCTCAGCTCGCTCGACATCGCCATTATCTGCTCTTATTTCGCCGTAGTCCTTGGCGTGGGATATTTTCTGAAGAGCAAAATTCGCACGTCTGAAGATTTTCTGCTCACCAATCGATCGCTTTCGCATTGGGTTACTGGCATCGCTTTTATGTCCGCAAACCTGGGTTCCCTCGAAATTTTGGGACACACCGCCAACGGCGCGAAGTATGGCATGAGGACGAATCATTGGTATTGGATCGGAGCCATCCCGGGCATGGTTTTTCTTGGCATTTTCATGGTGCGCTACTATTACGCCAATGGCGTGCGAAGCGTGCCTGAATACCTCCGTCGGCGCTTTGACCACCGGTCCCACCTCTTCAATTCTTTGACTTTCGCCACTCAGACCATCCTCATGTCGGGGATCAACATGTTTGCCTTTGCCGTGGTGTTCAAAAGTATGCTCGGCTGGTCCTTTACGACGGGGGTGCTGCTTTCAACAGCGGTGGTCTTGATTTACACCTTCTGGGGCGGTCTGGCTTCGTCGATTTACAACGAAGTCTTGCAGTTCTTTTTGATCGTCGTGGGCTTCGCGCCCCTGTCGCTGATTGGACTACACGAAGTCGGCGGATGGAAAGGACTCGTGGCAAGGCTTCCTCACCAATATCTTCATACCTGGCAAGGGATGGGCGGCCCTCAAGATACTCTGGGAGTCAGTTGGTGGGTTGTGGTGATCGGCTTGGGCCTGACCGCCGGACCGTCCTACTGGTGCACCGATTTCCTGCTGGTTCAGAGGGCGCTGGCCGCCAAGGACCTGGACGCAGCGAAAAAAACGCCCCTCGTCGCCGCAATTCCCAAAATGCTGTTCCCTGGAATTGTGACTTTGCTCGGAATGATAGCTCTCACGGTTGCCCCCGGAATCGTGACCAAGGATTACAACCTCGCGCTTCCCCTCCTGATGGGTCGTTATTATCGCAGCGGGATGCTGGGACTAGGTCTGACCGCGCTACTGGCCAGTTTCATGTCTGGCATGGCGGGGAATATTACTGCCTTCAATACGGTCTTCACCTACGACATCTACCAAACCTACCTTGTGAAGGGCAAAAAGGACTCCCACTATCTGCGCGTCGCAAAGATGGCGACCGTTTGGGGGACCTTGCTGAGCTGCGCATCAGCCTACATCGTTTTAAGCTTTAACGATCTCATGGACTACATGCAATTGATCGGAATTTTGTTCCTCTCGCCGTTCTTTATCGTTTTTCTCTTGGGGATGTTTTGGAAGCGGCCGTCGGCCACCGCGGGCTTCTTTGGAATGATTGGCGGATTCTCCGGCGCAACCCTAGAGTACATTCTCTACCGGCTTCATGCCTTGCACTTTTCCACTCCGATGGCTTCAAATATTTGGACTGCCGTATGGGGCTTTGTTGCCGGTCTTGCGGTCACCGTAGCGGTCACTTTCATGACCCACCCCCCGGATGGGGAAAGTTTGAAAGGGCTGGTTTACGCCTATGCAGCGCGTGTTTCGAAAATTCAGGCATGGTATCGGACTCCGGAATTTTATGCGCTGATTGTGGTTGCTTTATTTGTCTACCTTAACATCAAGTTTTTTTAGCGTCCTACATCCCGTACCCTTGAGGAACCAGCAATGATCAATCGCCGTAGATTTGTAGCTGCTTTAGGTGCATCCGCTGTAGCGCCGGTCGCCTCGGCGCTGTGGAGCGGGTCTGGCGGCGCAACTCCCTCATGCGCGAGCGGGGCTCGTTCGCTCGTCTCGTTGAACGGTAACTGGGAACGGTACGTTGGCGGTGTTTTGTACGGCGTTGTTTCTGTGCCTTCTTCGCAGCGCCCGATGGGCTTTTATCATCTGCGGCGGGGATTTCTACTGACTCGACTTTCTTCTCATCAGAGAGTATTTCTGCACTTCGATGCGATCACCTATTACGGTGAGGTGTCGGTGAACGGGGAACGGCTCGGGACGATGGGGCCCTATGTTCCTTATGAGTTCGAATTCACGGCTCAAGCGAAGGAAGGGGAGAACCATGTGGAAGTGGGGATTTCGGACTTAACGCCCACGCCGAGTGGCGGGGGGCGAGCGGCGCTGGAGTTGGGAGTAAATCCGGGGTGGGAGGCTTACGGCGGGATCATCCGGGACGTCTATGTGGAGATACGGCCCGCAGTCTTCATCGAGAATGTTAAATTGGGTTACGTCCTGAATCGCGATTATACCGAAGCCCGCTGTGATGCCACGGTGTTTGTCTCGTCGCGAACGGCCGGGGCGGCGCACGTCACGGTAAGCATGGCGCAAAGGGGATTGGAAGTAGCCCACGCGGAGAAGAGATTCCAGATCAGGCCCGGCGTAACCGAAGTCGAGTTACAGTTTCCCGTGGCAGCGCCGGCATTGTGGTCGCCCGAGGCTCCCGATCTCTATGAATTAGGAGTGACCTTGGCCAGTGATGAGGGGGAAGATCGCTGGAGCACGCGGATGGGGTTTCGGGAGGTTCGGATAGCGGGGAGCCAGTTTTTGCTGAACGGGAAGCGGCTGGTGCTGAAGGGGGTGTGTCGGCACGACATGTGGAAGGGGGAGGGGTTCACGCTGACGCGGAGGCAGATGGAGCAGGACATGCGGATGATCAAGGAGTTGGGGTGCAATTTTGTGCGGTTGGTGCACTATCCGCATCACCGGCGGATTATCGAGTTGGCAGATGAGGTGGGGCTGTTGGTGAGTGAGGAGCCGGGGTATTGGGGGATGGACTTCACGCAGATGTTGGAGTCGATGAAGGAGTTGGGGTACGAGATTATGGAGCGGACGATCCGGCGGGACTGGAACTCACCATCGGTGTTTGCATGGTTGTTAGGAAACGAGTGCAAGCTAACGGTGGAGTATCTGAAGGAGGGGAAGGCGCGCTGTCGGAAGCTGGACCCGCTCAATCGGCCGGTCTCGTTTGCGAATGACATGCCGATGGAGCAGGCGAAGCCGATTTTCGAACAAGCAGGCATGGATTTCTTCGATCAGCACATTTACACATTCGATCTTGAGGACTTCGCTCGTGCCGCTCAATTCTACGGCGCCGAGCGCCCCGTGACCTTCAGCGAGTGGGGTGGAAAGGCCATTGGGCAATCTCAGGCCATTATGGAAGATACGGTGGAGCGACTGCTTGATTTGGTCCAGGTCGGCGCCCTGGCGGGCCACTCATTCTGGTCTTGGGAAGATATGCGGCAATATAGCCGCATCGATGGTGAAATGCATAATGGGATTCTTGAATCGGGTGTAGTGACGGAGAACCGTGAGCCTCGTGAAGTGCCTTATATGGAACTTGCCAGGCTCTTTGCGGGCCGGCGCGCGGAAGAGAGGCCTGCGAGCGCAAAACCGAGGGTAGCGCCTCTCCGGAGCATTCCGTGGGATCGCAATAGTCATTTCGCATCCATAGACCTGCAGATGCTCGTTGACGGGGCTGACGGAAGAAGATCCTGGCAGGCGTTGGAGGGCCGGATGGCTGCCTTCTGGGCAAAATCAAGGCTGGCGCGCAACCAGTGGAAGCGGATGGAAGAGAGGTTTCTGCTCTGGCAAGGATCTGAAATCAAGGTCGTCGGCGTTCGGTTTCTTATTCCCGTGGTGGATGGCTTTGTCCGGCCTTTAGTGCTCACTCCCGAAGTGCCTGAAGTGGTTATTCCGGTGGGGCAGGACTGTGCAAGGTTGCATATTCTAGGACAGGTCACATTGCCCTCAGGATTTCCCATCACTGGCCGGCGTGGAGAGCTTGTTGCGACCTATCAACTGCTTTTTCCCGGAGGGGAGCAAGAAGAGTTCTCTATACGGAGCGGGATCGAGGTTGCGCGGGCGAATCGAATCTACGAAGCTACCCGGATTAACCCCGTAGCAACCGCGGCTCAGCCGGCGCTTGAGTTTGTGAAAGATGTTGTGCGGGAAGACTATCAAATTAACCTCCTGACAATTCCGGTAAGGAAGCCAAAATTGGAAAGTCTCCGTTGCACCCTGCATGCCCCCCATCCGCCACTGGCCATTTTCGCGGTCACCGTTGAGCGCACTTCCGCTGTACCCATGCGCTCAAACCCATAAATTCGAGAGACTATCACACATCGTCAAGTTAGCTTTGGCAAAGACTCCCACTCTCGGAATCTATGAAGAGATATTTTGTTCTGCGGGGGTTGATCGGAGTTCGGTGTTTTCGACCTCAGCAGGAGGGCCCTCATGGGAGGGATTGTAACCTAACAGCATCGATATTTTCTGAACGGTTTCTCTGACCGCCTTTTTGATGGCTGGAAGGTTCTGCGAAATGCGGATGCTCGGGCCTGAAATACTTAGGGCAGCAATGGGCCTGCCTTTGCTGGCGAAAATCGGCCCTCCAACGCATATAATTCCAGGCGCATTTTCTTCGTTATCCACAGCGACACCCTCCCGACGCACCTTTTCCAGTTCTTCTTCTAAAGCAGATCGTGACGTGATCGTTGATTGCGTCATGGGCGGCATCCCATGACGAAGAATGGCCTCCTCTTTTTCTTCCGCGGATAAGTATGCGGCAATCGACTTCCCAACTGAGGTGGAGTGAAAGTATGAGAATTCTCCAACGGTTGCTGCGACGCGGTGCGCCTTAGGACTTTCCAGCACCATGATGTAAATGGCCAAGCCATTCAGGGGCACCGCCAGGTTGACGGACTCGCCAAACGTCAAAAGCAGGGTTTGCATCAGCGGTTTTGCGATCACTGTAAGCCTTTGATAAGGTAAGGCATTTGTGCCGAGTTCAAAAAACCTCCCTGAAAGCGAATAGAGATTGGTTACAGGATCTTGATCCACATAGCCCAGCTTCACCATCGAATAGAGCAGCCTGAAGACTGTGGTCTTTGCCATGCCCGTGATTTGAGTCACCTCGTCAAGCGGCACTCCGGACTTGGGCTGCTGGCTTAAAGCCTCGAGAACAGAGAACAGCTTCTGAGCAACTCCAACGAAATTTTTGTCTCGGCCACCCCGGCGCATAAGCTTGCTTTTCCGGGTCATGCTATCTCCTCCATCCAATGGTCTGTCGGTGTTGCTTCCCTTACCTATTATGCAGCAGAAAGCCTGGGTTAGGGGCCAGGGCCGGAATTTTCGCTCCCCATGACTCTGAACTTAGCGCCCTGAAGGTCGGAGAAGGAGATTTTAGAAGCCCGCTTGGAGAGTGCTGGCAGTCAATGTGACGGGAATTCAGAACATATGCGGAATTGATTCCGAATTACATTGACGACGAGCGCCAGGGTGTGTTAACTCTATCTGGGAGACGCGGATATGTATGAAGGAAATGCATGTTCTTACAAAAACGAAGGTTGTAATGAGGAGAGATCCGTTCCAAGCCGGGAATGCCGATTTGCATAATTCATGGGAGGACTTCTGAATGATTTCGTGGCTACGAGGTGTAATTCCTGCCGTCATTACCCCTTTTAATCGGGAGGGAAGGATTGACGAGCAAGCCTTGAGAGCGGAGATTGAATTCCACTTGGCGAGTGGAGTGACCGCGCTGTGCGCGGGCGGTACGACAGGGGAGGGTGCGGGACTTAGTCCCGAAGACGTCAACGAACTAGACCGGATTTTCGTAGATCAGGCGCAGGGGCGCGTTCCTGTGATTGGGGGAATCATCCCTGACACAACCGACGAGGCGGTGCAGTTGGGTCTGGCGGCCAAGGAGGCCGGCGTTGTTGCTCTTCAAGTTTCCCCGCCGCATTATATTTTTCAGCCTGATGTTCCCGGCCTCGTTTCCTACTATTCTCAAATCCGCGAAAAGACAGGGCTCGATATTATCCTTTACAACGTGCTGCCTTGGGGCCAAGTGAAGCCAGACGGGGTGGATGCGCTGATTAAGGCCGGGGCGATTGCGGCTGTCAAGCAAAGCGGCTGCGATATGCATCAGCTCGCTGATATGCTCTACCGTTTTGGCAGGCAAGTTCCGGTTCTGAGCGCCATCGATGACCTTCTTTATCCATCGTTTGTATTGGGTGCGCACGGAACTTTGTCAGCGATCTGCAGCATTCTGCCGAAGCAGTCGGTTGAATTGTATGATGCCGTGCAAAAGGGAGATCATCGGCGCGCTCTGGAGCTGCACAACCAGTTGCTTGTCATCTGGCGAGCTGTCGAAGCAGATCCCAGTGGCTTTTTTGGCCGGATAAAATACGCGATTGAAATCCAAGGCCGCGCGGCAGGAATTCCCCGTCACCCCCACCGGGTTGCACGCGAGGATGAACGCGCCCTGATCCAGAAAGCCTTTGAGGAGGCCGAAATTTCCGTTCCGGCAATCGTGCGGCTATAAACCACTGGCGTATACGGCTTTCAGGTTAACCATTCCGTAGCGAAGTCCGCCTCCGGCGGGACACGAGCATAATCTATGTCGCCCGTCTCCGGGCTTGATGTCATGGGTTCAAAGTCGTGATGATCGCGATGAAGCTGTGAATGTTTTTAGATCTTCCCTATGCTCTTCGCTCGGAACAAACTGTGGAGCGGTTCTCTTTACGGGATCCCTTTCTCACTGTGTTCTGCGCTCAGAATTCTCGCGCTTCTATTGCTTTCCTCAGGGAACACTCCTTTGCTTTTCCCTAGCCACATGGATCGAACTCTTGTCGGAACCCAGCATAGCATCCGTGTGGTTTCGTTTGACCATGTCCCTCTGGGATCAAGGCCGGTCCCTACGAACGAACACGCGCGCATCTTTTCCAGGCACACAAGCAAACGGCCCCTAAGTATTATGCAGCAGGGTCAGTTCATTGAGATACTTTGTGATCTTATCCCCTCGATCATCGCGCAGCAGGTGACCAACACCAGCTTTGAGGAGGCGCCTCCCTGCAAGGTCGCATACAAGAAGGAAGTCGACCAGCTTTACCGGCCATGGTATCCGGACGGCGCCGTGGAGGTGACCACGTATTCCCTTGACACGAACAACCCCTTTAACGGCGCGCGTTCACAGAAAATCGAATTACCCGTGGCGCATGCACGAGCCGGCATCTCGCAGGACGGTTTCTATCTTCGACAGGGTGTGAGTTACAGGTTGCGTCTGCACCTGCGGAGCGAGGGGCATGTTTGCGTTTGGGCCTCGTTGCATGGCTCGGGACACATGGTTGCCGGCCCGATCTTCCTCGGCCGGGCGACCGAAACATGGCGCGTAGCAGAAGGTGAATTGCAAGCAACACAGACAATCAATAATGCCACCCTGACGATCGATTTTGAGGGTCCGGGCACGTTGTGGCTTGATCGTGTCTATTTGATCGGCTCTGACGCAGTTCTGGGAATTTGGCGTCCGGACGTTGTAGCGGCACTTAAGCGAATGCATCCTGGAATTGTGCGATTTGGCGGAAGCACCATCGAAGATTACGAATGGGAGCACGGCATCGGGCCGTGGGACCAGCGCCAGCCGTTCACCACCGTCTGGGGCGGCTTGGAAGAAAACTTCGTGGGCATCGATGAATTCGTCCAACTTTGCAACCATATTGGCGCTGAGCCGCTCATCTGCGTGCGTTGGGCGGGCAAGAAGCCTGAGGATGCTGCAGCCGAGGTGGAGTATTGCAACGGTAGCGTCGAAAGCCCCTGGGGCAAGCTCCGTGCCCAGAACGGCCACCCGGAGCCCTACCACGTGAAATACTGGCAAATCGGGAACGAAGTCGATAGTCCTGCTTATAACGACACGGTCGCAGCGTTTGCCCACGCCATGAAGCAGGCTGACCCCAGCATCAAATTGATCTCTTCCTTTCCAACCGGGAATTTACTGGAAAAGGCGGGAATCATTTTTGATTACCTCGCACCCCATCACTATGAGATTAGCGATCTTGCCGCAGAAGACCGGGATTTCCGGCGCCTGGAACACTGGATTATTCAACATCAGCATAACAAACGCATCGGCATAGCCGTAACAGAATGGAACACGACGGCTGGAGATTTCGGGTTGAAGCGCGGCATGCTTCAGACACTCGGCAATGCGCTGAGCGTCGCTCGTTACTTGAACCTCCTTCAGCGCCATGCAGACTTTGTCGAAATTGCAAACCGGTCCAATTTCGCCGACAGTTTTGGATCAGGATTTGTGATCACAGGTCCCGGATGGATCTACGAATCGCCGGCCTATTACACTCAGCAGTTGTACGCGAGGGCTGGCGGAAGTTACCCATTGCGTATCGAAAGATCCTCTCGCTACACATGGCAGTTTCAGGAGCCGGACCTTGCGGCAAGCTTCAGTCCTCGTGAGCGCACCTTGCGCATTTATGGCGTGAATTCAACAAACGCCGGCCTAACCATTCACTTTGAGCTGGACGGATTCCCGAGTCCGGTGAACGGAGGAACGATTTACACCATCGGCGATCGCCAGCATGCCGGAACATCGGAAGTGATGAACAGCCGCGACAATCCAAAGCGAATTTCGCTGAGCAGCCGTCCGGCTGATCTCAAGGGCACACGATTCGATTTCGTATTCAGCCCACTAAGCATTACTCTGTTGGAACTGAAAGTAGCCGAGTAATGGACTCTCACCACTGACACAGATCAGTCATCGTAAGAGGGAGAGCGTGGCGGCGTCGGGAGGGAAGCTGGACTTGTATCTGGCTTTCTTAATGGCTGCCGTTCAGGTCCTGTGGAATCGCTTCATTCCCGGAATGTTAGGAGGAGAATTCGTGAAGATAACCGATATTAAGACCTACCTAGTGGGGAATCCCTGGAAGAACTGGCTGTTTGTTCGTGTCGAAACGGATGAAGGGATTCATGGCATTGGCGAAGGAACCCTCGGCCAGCTCTCGCGGACGGTCGAGGCCGCGGTGCACGAGTTCAGTCCGTTTGTGCTCGGTTTTGAGCCCTTTCAGGTGGAGGCGATTGTCGGACGGCTCACGCGTGACGTCTTTGCAGACGGCGCGCAGATCAAGATGTGCGCCATTTCAGCCATCGAGATTGCCTGCTGGGATATTGTTGGCAAAGCGCTCGGCCAGCCAGTTTACAACCTGTTAGGGGGGTTGTGCCGGGGTCGCGTGCGCGCTTATGCGAATGGATGGTATCGCTGCCCTCGACGGCCTGAGGACTTTGCTCAAAAGGCCAAAGAAGTGGTGCGAATGGGTTACACGGCGATGAAATTTGACCCGTTTGGCACCGCTTGGCGAAAAATCGATTGCGCGGATGAAGATCTCTCCTTAGATATTGTGGCGGCGGTACGAGAGTCTGTGGGCCGGAATGTCGATTTGGCGATTGAGGCTCACGCAAGGTTTGATGTTTCAACGGCCATTCGCATTGGTAAGCGGCTCGAGCCCATCGCGCCTGCGTGGTATGAAGATCCGATTACACATCATAACCCACGCGGAATAACGGAAGTCGCCCGGCGCGTTGACGTCCCTGTCGGAACGGGTGAGAGCTTGACCTCAAGGCAGCAGTTTGTCGACTTGTTGCGGGACGAGGCTATCGACGTTGTCACCCTTGAGCCCCTTCACGTCGGCGGCATTCTTGGCGCGCGCAAAATCGCAGACTTGGTGGAGGCATATAACGGAGTCATTGTGCCCCACAGCGCTCAGGGGCCCATCTGCACCTTGGTCTGCCTGCAAATTGCGGCCTGCACACCCAATTTTTACATGCAGGAACATTTCGATCCGTTTAACGTGGCGTGGGAACGGGATCTGCTGACCTGGAACCCTAAACTGACAGACGGTTATCTTGAAGTTCCAAAGACACCCGGCCTGGGCGCCGACCTCAATCTGGAAACGGTTAAAGCTCACCCCTACCACACGCAGCCGGACATGACGCTGTGGCAGGAAGACTGGCAGTTTCGGCGTTCTGAAGGCGAACGACAGGAATAACGCATGCCCCAAACCTAAGACTTGCTGCTCACCTGTAGTTCCAGCGCTGGAGATGCACTTGGGGCGTCCGGCGAAAGGTTTATGATCCCAATTGGCGCCGCCGCTCCGGCTTCTTTCGGACTGTTCTCCAGGCTCCGGGCCACGTCCCGGCGTCCGGAAGCGGGCGTGGCTTTATAATGGCCGGGACCGGTGGCTGGGAACGGTATTTTGCCGGCCCTCTTCGGATTGAATAATAGCGGCTGTCGCCGGAGCTATAATCGAACCGTGTTTTTCACCTGCCTATTTCTGATCCTGGCGTTCCCCCAAACTACTCCTTCTGTCGATCAAATGGCTCATGAAGCCATGGTGGATATTCAAGCCGGGGAATACGCGAGGTCTCGGCAGATCCTGGAGCGTGCGCTAAGACTTGCTCCTCAAAACCCCGCGCTATGGAACTACCTCGGTGTGGCCGACTCGCGGCTGCTAGACCTTGATGATGCCATCGCCGCTTTTCAGAAAGTCGTTTCTCTGGCCCCGCGCGACAGTCATGGGTACTTCGACCTGGGAGTCCTCTATTTAAAAAGAGGCGCTGTGGGCAGGGCCTTGCAGGCCTACCGTCAAGGGCTTGCGTTGGATCCGAACAATGTAACGGCGAATCAGAATTACGCTTTCCTTTTGATGAAAGCCGGGAAATTTCAGGAAGCTGTGCAGCCTTTAAGAAAACTGAAGCGGGTGAGAAGCACAGACCTTGCGGTGCGCGTCGCGCTGATCGAATCGCTGTTGAGATGCGGCATGGTTCAATCCGGCCAGCGTGAAGTTTCGGCGTTCCTGGAATTGCCGTCTGTAACGCCTTCAGATCGGGTCAAACTGGCCAACGTTTTGATGGAAGACCATCAGTTTCCCGCCGCGCGAGAAGTTCTTGAACGCGTGGTTCAAATCTCGCCTGATTTTGCGGAGGCTCACGCTCGGCTGGGAACTCTGCTCCTCCGTGAGAAGAAGTATGAAGATGCGGCGCGCCAGTTAGGCCGAGCGGTGCAGTTGGAGCCGGCGTCCGCTCAGTATTCTCTGGCGTTGGCTGATGTTCTTTTGAAATGGCAGAACTATCAGACCGCACTTGCCTTTCTGACGGCGGTCAAGGATCGTTTTGGGGATCTACCCGATTACCAATACAAAGTGGCTTGGGCACATTATGGCTTAAACCAAATTCCGGAAGCTGCGGGCGTGCTCGAGCATCTCACTCAGCAACACCCGAACCTGGATTTGGCCCAGTACTCGTTGGGCAATTGCTATCTGGCCTTGAGCCGATTGAAGGACGCCGAGCGCCAATACCGCATTGCGATCGAATTGAACCCGAAGAAGGGTTTCTACTACGCAGCCCTGGGACAGGCGCTGAGAAGGGAGGGCAAGGAAAAGATCGATGAAGCCGTCGCCGATTTGGAGAAAGCCTTAGAGCTTGACCCGGCCGACACCGCAAGTCAGCTCCAGCTCGCCCTCTGCTACGAAGAGAAAGCAAATCTCAACAAGGCCCAGCAGCTTCTGGAAGGCGTCATCCGTGAACAGCCGAATCTGCTCCCGGCGCATCGCGTCCTGGCGCGCATTTATTATCGCCAAGGGAAGAAGCAGCAAGGGGACCAGCAGGCCCGGATGGTGGCAATCTTGGACAAGGAACAATTACAACGACGCGCGCGCTTGATCGGTTCCTTCGCCCCTCCTGACTTCTAGTTCTCAGAAGTGAAGGGATTTTGCTAATGCTCTCGCTGGCTATTTTGACGTTGGTATTCCTGCAGAGCGCCACTCCCCTGGCTTCGCTGGTTCAGCGTGCCAAGCAGAATCTCCAATCTGAAAGGTATTCTGAAGCGCGTAACGAGTTCCGTGCGGCCTTAAGGCTTGCCCCTCAGGATGCCGCGCTCTGGAGCTATCTGGGCATAACCGACTACAAAATCCACAATAGCGAGGCGGCGATTGCTGACTTCAGGAAGGCCCGCACGCTAGATCCTCGGAACGCCCTGAATTACTTTAACCTCGGTATGCTCTATCACGAGCAGGGCAACCTTGCCAGGGCTTTGGACAATTACAGGCGGGGATTGGCCTTGGCGCCTGATGACGCTGCGGCGGAAGAGAGCTACGCTCGGGCGCTTATGGAGGTTCACAGGTATCGCGAGGCGATCGTGCCTCTTGAAAAGGTAAAGGCGCGCGCACCCTCGAATTGCTCCGTCCGCCAGGCCTTGATCCAGTCTTATTTGAAAGCGGGGCTGAATCCGCAGGGTAGTGAAGAAATTCAAGAGTTCGTTGACACACGAGAGTGCTCGCTTAGTGACCAGCTTGATCTCGCCAAACTACTTGTCGCAGACAGACAACCCGACGCTGCGCGGTGGGTTCTTGAGCACATAGTCCAGATAACGCCTCATCTCGCTGAGGCGCGCGCCGGATTGGGCATTGTGTTTATGCAGATGGGTCGTTATCAAGACGCGAGAGAGCAACTGCTACAGGCAGTTCAACTTTCGCCTAATTCGGCTGAATACGCCATGCGATACGCGGAGGCGCTCCTTTTATCCAAGGAATATCCCGCTGCCTTGAAATTTTTGAAGTCTGTCAGCGACAGATTTGGAAAGCTGCCCGAATACCGCTATAAATTGGGCCTGGCGTACTATGGATTATCTGCATATCCTTCCGCCATTGAGGATCTCAGAGCGCTCGTCCGGGACTACCCCAACCTCGATCGGGCCCAATACTATCTTGGACATTCCTACAGCGCGAGCGGGGATATCAAAGAGGCCGAAATTCATTACCGCAAAGCGCTGGCCCTCAATCCTCGCGATGCGTCATATTACGCCGCTCTCGGGCATGTGCTGCGCGATGAAAAGGCCGACGAAGCTGTGAAATACCTGGAAAAAGCTCTGCAACTCGACCCATCCGACACGTTAAGCAAGAGAGACCTGGCGATTTGTTACGAGCGAGAAGCGCGATACCGTGATGCCGAGCGTCTCCTGACCCAAGTGGTCCGCGACCAGCCGGCGCTCGTCTGGCCGCATTACATGCTGGCACAGGTCTATTATCGCCAGGGTAAGAAAGAGCAAGGCGACCGCGAAGCAGCCTTAGCTGCGAGGCTGGATTCAACAGCGCTCCGCCGCGAGAGACGTTTGATCAATTCCTCCCCTCAGGGCCCTCGATAATTAGTGCGGAATACATTCCGAAATATCTTGACAGACCCCTCGTGTGGTGCTAGCTTTGACCGCACAGGTTTAAGTATCTGCGGAGGGAATAAAGTCCACGGATCGTGTTGCGCGGTATCTGACTTGAAGGCTTTGGGGTTGGATCCGGGGGCCTTCTTTTCTCCGGTTTGCCTGATAACGCGATGCCTAAGGAGGACAAGAGAATGACTCACCCAAAGGGAGATCAGTCCTTCACGAGTCGGTTACAATTGCTGACCGTCTCATTGTTCATCCTCGGTGTTTTTTGCATGGCCGTGGCGCCCGCCTATGGGCAGGCTGGCAAAGCGACAATTACCGGAACGGTGGGGGACCCCAGCGGGGCTGTGATCCCCAACGCGGAGGTTACCGTCACCAATACGCTGACTGGCCTGACAATCAGAGTCAGCACGGCCACAAACGGCACATATGTTGCGCCTCTGCTCCCGGTGGGCAGTTACTCGGTCGCTGTCTCTCGTCCCGGCTTTAAGTCTTTCACCCAAACCGGCATCGTGCTGACCGCCGACCAGGTAGCAACCGTCAACGCCACGCTCGCGGTAGGCCAGGTGACGCAGACTGTCCAGGTGTCTGCCAACGCTCAAATGCTACAGACCAGCAGCGCTTCTTTAGGACAGCTTATATCGCAAAGAGCCGTGCTGGACTTGCCGCTGAATGGGCGCAATCCAGCCAGCCTGGTCCTTCTTTCTCCCGGCATGATCGATGTCCTGATAACGGGCGCAGGCGTCAATCAAGGTTACGTTGCCAACCCTAATGACACGGGGGCCTCGGCAGGTGGTGGGCGACAAGGGAGCACTTATTACATGCTGGACGGGTCGAATTCCATGGACGCTGAGAACTTGCTGGCCAGTCCTTTCCCTAATCCCGATGCGACCCAGGAATTCGAGGTCATCACGAATAACTTCCAGGCTCAGTACGGATTCGCTCCGGGCGCGGTGGTGAGCGTGGTGACGAAATCCGGCACTAACCAGTGGCACGGAGATGCATTTGAGTTCATGCGGAATTCCGGATTGGATGCCACGAATTTCTTCACCCACCTGTCAGATGGACTGAAGCGGAATCAGTTTGGGGGTTCGCTGGGCGGTCCACTCCGTCGCGACAAGCTCTTTATCTTCGGCAATTATCAGCGAACAACAGAATCCATCAACCAGCAGGGCAGTTCGGACATCGTTCCGAACAATGCTGAACTGAATGGAGATTTCAGCGGGCTGTTCACGGGAACTATAATTAACTTATGTGGGGCAGGAGGGCCTGCAAATTTGAATTTCGATACGGGCCAGCTCTTTCAGCCGAATGCTGCGGCCCCTTTTGGTGCGCCGCTTGTCTGCCCAGCGGGCAGCGCCAACGCAGGCCAGACAGTTTTTGTCAAAACCCCGTATCCGAACAACTTCATTAATCCTGCTTCCTTCAATCCCGTCTCCATGAATTTCGAGTCACTGCTTCCGAAGACCTCAGCGGCAAATGGCTTGATCTTTCTCCCTGGCGTGCCCCTGAGGGATTACACTAATGAATTTACAGTTCGGGGCGACCTCAACGTCAGTGACAAGCAGCGGGTGTTTGGGCGCGTCTTTTACAACGATTACACGCAGCCCGGGAACCCGGCGGGCGGAGACCCTTTGGCTTCCATCAGGTCGTGGGACGTGCAGTACGAGAATTTCGGGGGAGGCTACATCTGGACGATCACGCCCACCCTGGTGAATAACTTCACCGCGTCAGTCAACTTCACTCATTCCGAGAGCTATCCGGGCTTTCGCGATAAAAGCGGAAAACCCTTTTCTCTGGCAACCCTGGGTTCAAACGTTGTTTATCCCCCAGGGTACCCTCCGGATATCGACCAACTCTCCACCAATGGCTTTTGGTTTGGTCAAAATACCAATGCTCCAATGAAGCGCCGAAATATCGCCCTGACCGATTCGGTGACGTGGACCAAAGGCAGACACATGTTTATCTATGGTATAGACGTCCTGCACATGAATTATCAGGACTCGACAAACTGGCAGTCGTCTCCCAGAATTTCTTTCGACGGCGAGGTAACTGGCCTCAGCAGTGAAGGAATTCCCGGCAACGATCGTGCCGACTTTCTGCTTGGCGATGCCAACTTTTTTGAGCAAGGAGGCGGAGAGTTCACCCAAAACTACATCACCGAGTGGGCTCCATACGCCCAAGATAGCATTCACTTGAAGCCTAATCTCACCTTGAACGTCGGAGTACGATGGGAGCCTTACTTCCCCGCCACCCCGTATTACGAGAAAATGGCGAGTTGGCAGCCGGGGCAGCAAAGCACCAGATTTCCTAACTCTCCGAAGGGCCTGGTATTTCCTGGAGATGCCGGAATCCCTCCTTCGACGATCTACCCCACGCTTAGCAATCTTGACCCGCGCGTGGGAATCGCGTGGGTGCCGAGCTTTCTGAAGAACACTTCGATCCGCGTGGCTGGGGGGGTCTTTGCCGAACCTATCTCCAACATGAGCTACCATCACATCGCTGACGTCGCTCCCTTTTCCAGTGTTTTTGATCTTTACTACAGCCAGATCGGTCTGATTAATTTCTCCAATCCGTGGGCTAACTTCGCAGGTTCTGGCGGTGTGAGCCCGTTTCCGAACCAGCAGCCTTTCGCGAATTTGGCGGGTTCACCGCCGTCGACCACCCAGTTCATACTCCCTACTACAGTCTCGGCCGTCTTCCCCAAAAACTTCACCAACCCTAAAGCTTTTTCCTGGAACCTCTCTGTTCAACATCAGTTCACGCCCGACACGTTATTATCGGTAGCTTACGTGGCGAGCGAAACGGAGCACCTGTTTAATCCCATCGAACAGAACCCGGGCGTCATGGATGTTCGACTGAACGCCGATTTTGGTTCCGTCTTGCAAACGCAGTCGCTCTCGACCTCTTCGTATAACTCCCTGCAAGTCAGTTTTAACAAGCGCATGTCTTACGGATTGCAGTTCACTTCGAATTTCACGTGGTCTCACTGCCTCGACAACGGCACGCTGGGAGACACCGCCTTTACGGGTAGCCTGGGTGATCCTTTCAATCTCGCTTGGAGCCGGGGTAATTGCGATACGAACATCCCGCTCGTGTTGGTCAGCAACTGGATTTGGCAAGAACCGAAGCTCAGCAGTCTCGGCACTCTTGCGAGCAAGGTGCTCGGAAGCTGGGAGTTCACAGGCATCTGGACAGCGGAATCTGGAACTCCATTCAGCATCGGTGGCGGATGTAATGGTAGTAACAACTCTGGGACTTTAATAGGCGGCGATCGTGCTGACCTTACCGGGCAACCGTTGGATGTTCATCAGGGAGCGAAGAACCACTGGCTGGTGAGTTACTTTAATCCCGGAGCCTTCCAATGTAACGCCACGGGGACCTTCGGAAACTCGGGCCGCAACATTATCCAGGGGCCTGGACAGAACAACTTCGACCTGGGAATCTTCAAGAACTTTCCCTTTAAGGAGCGCTACAACGTGCAGTTCCGCTGGGAGATGTTCAATGCCTTTAATCGAGTGTGGTTCGGCAACCCGAGCACCTGTCTTACTTGTGGCATAGGTCCGGGCGGATTTGGCAGCATCACGAGTCAGGCCAACTCGCCCCGCATCATGCAGGCGGCTCTCAAGTTCTACTGGTAGGCGCATTTTGACCCTTATGGCTACAGGAAACCGGTCGGATTGGCCCTGAGCAATTGTTCAAGCACTGGAATTACTTCATCTACCTCCCGTGCTTCGGTCAACGCATGACCGAGGTGTGCCAAAGCCATTTCGTTGGTTGGACCCAGAGCCAATTCAGCTTTGTACTCAGCGGCCGCAAGTTCAAAGCGGTGACGAGCAAGCCTCCGTTTAAGGCGTCATTGAGCGGCAGGCTCCGGACGA
>Ga0070737_10002472_pt1 | contig 22161 bp, 15 predicted proteins | sample Coa_R1_10_FD_66438 | JGI IMG/M metagenome (GOLD analysis project Ga0070737, IMG submission 66438) | Surface soil microbial communities from Centralia Pennsylvania, which are recovering from an underground coalmine fire - Coalmine... | ecosystem: Environmental > Terrestrial > Soil > Unclassified...
CAGCCGGTGCCCTTGCTGCCGCGCTGGGACTTGTTCGTGCGCCCGCGCGGTTTTCGCCAAATGGTAGCCCACAACCTACCCTGCAACTGGCTGCAGGTGATGGAAAACCGCGGCGACCTGGGCCATGCAGTCTATCTGCACGGCCGCCTGTTTCAATACGCGCTGGAGCGCCAGGGGCGCCTGACCGATGATCCTCGCGCGCGTTACAACGCGGCGATGGCACGCCAATATGATTTGATGCGTCGCGGCGTATATACCAAGTATCGTCCGGTTTACAACCAATTTGGCTTCACCAAAGGAATGCTTAACTCCGACCAGAGCGAGGAGACCTCGACCTGGCAGATCGGCGTCAACCCCATTCTGTTCCCCTATCTGCTCGCTTTCGGACCTGGCGAACGGATCCGGCGCACCTACCAGTTCGGGGTACCCATCGATGACACCCATACTTGGCACATCAACTATTTTTGCTACGTGGTGCCACCCGAGGTTGAAATTCCCAAGCAGGAGACCGTCCCCTACGCTTTGGTCCCACTGACCAATGACAAAGGCGAGTACCAGCTTGATTACGTCCTGGGACAGGACATGGTGGCTTGGTACGAACAGGGCGCGATTACCGATCGCACGCGCGAGCAACTCGCCACCAGCGACTCCTGCGTAATTGCCTATCGCCAGATGCTGAAGAACCAGATTGATCTCGTGGCTGAAAACAAGGAGCCGATTAACGTGTTTCGCGATCCCTCATCGATTAACAGCCCCGAACTAACCATCCCAGGTTTCGAGGGCGACGGCGCCGACGTGCCGGCACTGCGCGGCTCCTTCGGCAACGTGGTGGTGTATCGAGAGAACTACCACAAGCGCTCCAAGGCGGGCTGGCTTTATATCGACGACGACGCCGATCGGTTCTGCCCTGACCGCGAGATCATTATCGACCTCTTCGCTAAAGCCGAGGCCGCCCTGACTGCCCGCGCCAACACCAGCCAAGCGCCGGCCGCCTGAAGGGGTGAATCGAAGCCTCATGGAGCGATGAGATGAGCGTAAAACGCCGCCGCTTGGGACGCACCGACTTGGAAATCTCCGAGATCGGATTTGGCTGCGGCCCCACCGCGGGCCTGATTATGCGTGCCACCGCCGAGCAGCGCCGTCAAGCGGTCACTCGCGCACTGGACCTGGGCATTACCTACTTCGATACCGCGCCGGTGTACGGCGACACCCTGTCCGAAGCTAATTTAGGGCAAACCTTGCACGAACTGGGCGTTCACCCTACCGTCGCCACCAAGGTGGCGCTGGAAGAGAGCGACTTCGGCGATCTCGCCGGCGCCACCGTGCGCTCGGTTGAAGCCAGCCTCAAACGCTTGGGATTACCTAGCGTGCCGCTGGTACAGCTGCACAATCGAGTAGGACCAAAGCGCGCGGCACGACCCAACTTCGGTTCGGGCGCGCTGCTCACGGTCGATGACGTCCTGGGGCCCGACGGTGTGGTGGCGGCTTTGCGCTCACTGCGCGCTCGCGGCTTAGTGCGTTACTTTGGTTGCTGCGCCTTTGGTGGCGAAATGGCGCAAGTCGAGCGGCTGATCGACAGCGCGGCATTCGACTCCATCCTGGTCAACTACAGCGTCGTCAATCAGACCGCCTGGGACCCCTCCGCCACGGCTCCCTTGCCCGGACGCCATTACGCCGGCGTGGCCGCCCGCGCCGCCGCCGCCGGAATGGGCACCTCGGTGCTGCGAGTGCTGGAGGGCGGCGCGCTCAGCGGCACCGAAATCCGCCATCCCCTGGCCGGAGCCACTGGTCCTGAGTATGCCGCCAACTTGGCCCGAGCCAATAGCCTCCGGCCGCTGCTCAACTCCGCCAAGCTCACGATGCCCGAGGCCGCAATCCGCTTCGCTTTGTCCAATCCGCAGGTCTCAACCGTGCTGGTTGGCTTCTCCGATATCGCCCAGATAGAAGATGCGGCAGCCTTCGCAGGCAAAGGACCATTGCCTGCCAGCCTCATGACGAGCTTACGGGCGCTGTCCAACTAAGGTCCCGCGTCGCTGAGGCGCGCAAGCGGCACCGGCCGCCCCGCCCGCGCACGGCAACAAGGCGGGATAGCGGCCGGCCGCGGTGTCGAATTATTGCTCGCCCCAAACCTCGCGTGCGGTCTCCACCAGCACTCGCAGTTTAGCTTCCTGGTGCTCCCAGGTAATTTGATTACCCGCCGAAACGCTGGCAAAGCCGCATTGCGGTCCGATCGAGAGCTGCGAGATATCGGCGTAGCGGCTGGCCTCTTCGATTCGCCGCTTAAGCTGATCCTTGGTTTCGATTTCCTGAAACTTGGTCGAGACGATCCCCAGCACTACCGTCTTGTTCTTGGGTAGAAAGCGCAGCGGCTCGAAGCTGCCCGCGCGCGGAGTATCGTACTCCATGAAGTAGGCGTCGACGTTTATCTTGTTAAAGAGCATCTCGGCGAACATGTCGTAACCACCCTCGGACGACCATTGGCTGCGCGAATTGCCACGGCACAGGTGCATCGCCAACAGCATCCCCTTGGGGCGCCCAGCGTAAGCGCGATTCATGATGTCGGGATAGGTTTCGAACATCAGCTTGAAGGGATCGTCGCCACGCCGGCGCGCGCGCTCGGCACCGGCCGGGTCGTTGAGCGCGCACAAGGTGGTGTCATCCATCTGGACGTAGTTGCAGCCGGCCGCACCCAGTGCCTGCAATTCCTTGCGATAGGCATCGACAATATCTTCCCAAAACAGGTCGAGATCGGGATAGACCTCGCGGCTGATATTGGCGCGGCCCGACCGGAGGTGGACGTAGGTGGGCGAGGGAATCGTAACCTTGGGCGTGTACTTGGTCAGGGCACGCAGGAACTCGAAAGGCGCCACGTTGATGGGCTGGCGCCATTTGAGCCGGGCATAGACCTCGAAGGCGGTCGCTACATGCGCCACGCCCTTTTCGTCGCGGAAGAACGATACCGCAGTGGAAGGATCGCCCGGCCGCAAGCCGCCCAAGCCGTCGGCCAGAAAACCGGCAGTCCAAGCCTCGCGTCGATACTCGCCATCGGTAATCGAACGCAGCCCCACGCGCTCCTCAAAAACGACCAGCTTGCGGATAGCCTCGTCCTCGACCGCCTTGAGCTGTTCGGCGCTAATCTTACCAGCCTTGCGCTCCTCGCGGGCGGCCAGCAGCTCGGGCGTGCGCAGAAAACTGCCAACATGGTCGGGGCGAAAGGGTGGATTAAGCGGTGCGGTTGCCATTGCAATTCTCCTTGCGGCCGAATCCGGTCGGCCGTGTTGTCTACCGTTTGAAACAAGCGGGCTCAGGCCCGCGGCGCCAACATCTCGATCAGCGGACGACAGTCGCTCAGCTCCTCCAGCTTCCAGCAGGTGGCGACGACTTCGTCTATGTGCGCGGGCGCAATAACCTCGCGCGCCTGATCGCGAAACTTCGCCTCTAGCTCCTCATCGCTCATCGGTCGCTCGACATTGCCGATGGCGTGCAGCACTTCCTTGACGATCCGGCGACCATCGGCCAGCGTCAATTCGACCACTACCGCATCTTCGGCCAGAGTGGGATCGGCACTGGCCCTGACCCGCTCGCGCACTTGGCGAATAATGGGCTCGTTGACGGCCTCGTCGGTGAATTCGCCCACCCCCGCCTTACCCCGCACCAGCCCCACCGCGGCGGCGTGATACACTGAGAATTTGCCCTCGAGCCCGGTGCCGATCTGCTGCTTATTACACAGATCAAGCACGATTGGCGCGACCCGCAGAGCAACCGCCGCGATCTGGGTTACCGCCGGCCGATGCTCGCGGTGGATCTGGATGCAGGCGTCGATGGTTGGATGAATTACGATGCCGCAGGGAAAGGGTTTGTAGGTATTGTCCATCAACTCGAAGTGCTTGCCTAGGTCCGCGCTCACCCGTCCGATTTCGCATTGGGCCGCAGTAACATGAGCGAAGCCGCGCGGGCCTTCAATCCCATATTCGCCGGCGGTGAAACCGCCTTGCGCCAGCAGCGCCGCCAGGTATCCGCTTTGCGCCGAACGACCGGGATGGAACGCCTTGCCCATGGAGCCGAACATCTCGCGCAGGCCGGCGGCCTGGGTCGCGGACAATCCGATTGTCCAAACCATCTGCTGCGCCGACAGCCCCAACAACAAACCAATCCCCACTCCCGCACCGATTACGCCAGCGGTCCCAGTGATGTGCCAGCCGGCGTCGTAATGCGATGGATAGACGGCGTTGCCCACCCGCGACTGGGCCTCCACGCCCAGGGTAAAGGCGTGCGCCAAGGCCTGACCGCTGACCCGATGAGCGGCGGCGTAAGCAAACAGCGCCGAAGCCACCGGGGCCGAGGGATGGATAAAGTTTTTAGCAATGGTGTCGTCGAAATCCAGCACGTGCGAGCTGATCCCATTGATCAGGGCCGCCGTCATCGGATCCAATCGCTCCCGGCGCCCCAACACCCGAGCGCTGGCCGGTCCCGACCATGGGCCCAACACCCGCAAACCGATCTCCACCGCCTCGTCGCGACATCCCCCTAAAGCGCAGCCCAGATAGTTGAATAGCGAGCGGCGGGCCTCGCGCTTGACCTCAGCGGGAATCTGGTTGGGCTGAGCCGCCACCAGGTAAGCCGCCAATTCCTTGGTAACCGACATCGTATTGCTCACCTCTTTCGAAAGCCGTGCGGCTAAGCCGAGCTTTGGCTCAGCCCCGGCCGATTTTCAACCCTGCGGATTTGCTCAGGTCGGACCAACCTCGGTCAGCTTGTCAACCTCGCGCAGGGCGGGAAACGCAAACCACGACGCACCCACCACTACCAAGGTGCCCAGCCCGCCGATTACTACCGAGGGCACGGTGCCCCACCAATCAGCGGTCAGGCCGGAACGGAAGGCGCCCAATTCGTTGGATGCGCCGATAAAGAGCCGGTTGACCGCGCTGACCCGTCCGCGCATCTCGTCTGGGGTAGCCAACTGAATGACCGTGCCACGCACATAGACGCTGACCATGTCGAAGGCACCCCACACCACCAAGGCCAGCAGCGAGAGCACCAGGTTAGTGGACAAGCCGAAGACGATGGTCGCGACGCCAAACACCGCGACGCAGCCGAACATCACGCGGCCCGCGCGCCGCTGCAGCGGTATCTGCCCCAGCCATAGGCCCACCCCCGCCGCACCCAAGGCCGGCGCGCTGCGCAGGACACCCAGGCCGATCGGCCCGATATGCAGAATATCGCGAGCATAGACCGGCAACAGTGCGGTGGCGGTACCCAGTAGCACGGCGAAGAGATCCAAAGTGATCGATCCCAGGATAATCGGGGTGGCCGCCACGTATCTAATGCCAGCGACCAGCCGGATCAGGCCGCTTCCGGGCTGCATGGTGCGGGGTTCACTGCGGGTTCTGATTGCGCTGGTGGCGAGCGCCACGATCAGAAAAAATACCAGACAGAGTGCGTAAGCGACCGCCGGTCCCAGAATATAAATCCCGCCGCCCACGGCCGGACCGGCAATCACCGCGGTATTGAGTGCCGAACTGCTCCAGGCCACCGCCTCGGGCAGTTGAGCTTCGGGCACCAGCAGCGGTAGCAGGGCCTGCTGAGCGGGCCCGGCAAATGCGCGGCCAATTCCGAACAGCACTAGAATTGCGTAGAAGGGCCAGATTTGACGGGGGCCTGACAGGGTCAAGGCCAGCAACAAGCCGGCCGCTAGCGCCTGTACCACGGCGCTGATCGCGTAAATCAGCCGCCGGTCGAAGCGATCGGCAAAATCTCCCGCCGGCAGGATAATCAGCATGATGGGAAGAAAATTGAACAGCCCCACATAGCCCAAAACCAGGGGCGTGTGAACCAGATCGTAGATTTGCCAACTTACCGCGACCGATTGGATCTGGATCGCGACGTTGCCCACGAACATCCCGACCATATAGAGGCGAAAATCCCGCCGGCCGAGGACTCCCGCCGCATGGCTCGAAACCACCGCGCCAGCCGCCATCTAAGCCGCCACCTCGGTACTCCCCGGCAGCCCTCTCACCCTGCCGCGGGGCGAAAGCGTCCGCACGCGCAAATAACTTGCCCAGCTGCAGCGCTGCGCAATGATGGCGAGAGCCGCGATAGCCATTCAGGCCGATCGTGCCAGTATCGGCGGGCGATTGCCTGCCGGCAGATCCTGCGAGCCGCGCTTACAACCATGATCCATCTGGTGGTGGCTGGCCTCCTGGGCCCGCACAGTGCAAGAGAGCGTAGCCGAGCGGCGGGGTCGGCGCTACGGGGCCAGCAGGAGGGCACAAATCTCGAATGCTCGGCAAGCTCGCGAGTAACTTCAACCGCGTCTTCTCTTCTCAGCATGCGGCCTCAGGCGTAACCTCGCCGAAACTTTGTCGAAATTTGGTTTTGAAGGGAGTGTGAGGCGATGGCCACGATAGCCGAACAAACGCGGCGTGACTGCGAGGGACGAATACGCACATTGATCGTGGGGGCTGGCGTGGCCGGATTGACCTTGGCCGCACTCTTGCGCCAGCGCGGCGAGCGTCCGGTGCTGGTGGAGCGCGCGCGCGATCTGAGCGAGGGTGGCTACAACATAGCGCTTTATCCGCTCGGCAGTAGAGTTCTTCATGGGTTGGGCCTGTACGATCGCCTACTCGCCACCAGTCAGCCCTTTCACGACTACCAACTGGGCAACGGGCGGGGCGAGACCATTCACCGCTTCGACCTCCGCAGTCTGGTCGATCGCTATGGCCCCATTCTGGGATTGCGCCGGCACGAGTTGCTGGAGGTGCTGCGCGCGGGCGCCCCCGAGGCCACCATCGTGTTCGATGCGACGGTAGCCTCGATGCGAGAGCAGGGGGGCAGCGTGGAGGTCAGCTTCAGCGACGGCTCCGCGGCAGGGTTCGATCTGGTCGTGGGCGCCGATGGAATTAATTCTGCGCTACGCCAGCAGCTTTTGGCGCCCAGCGAATACGCCTACTGGGACAGCGAATGGGGCTGTTGGCTGGCATGGGCCCCGCCCGGGCTGATGGCGCCCACGGCCAGTGCGGAGTATTGGGGAGCCAGCCGTTTTTTGGGGATCTATCCAGTGCGTGATGGTTTCGGAATCTTTTTTGGCGCCCCCAGGACGATCGTAAAAGCCAGCAACCATCGCACTTTGGCTCGCGAGCTGCGCACCAAGATGAGCGCCGGCCTGGCGCAGGAAGCGCTGGCCGCGATCGAGGCTAGCCAAAACCCCTTCATCTGGGATCTGCATGATTGCCGCAGCGCCCATTGGTGTCGCGGTCGCGTCAGCCTTCTGGGCGACAGCGCGGCAGCCTTCCTACCCACTGCCGGGGTCGGGGCTTCGATGGCGATGCTGTCGGCGGCGGCGCTGGCCGATGAGTTGACCCGGGTGGACGCCGCCCACGTCGACTACGCCCTGCGCCTGTTCGAGCGGCGCGATCGCAAGCGGGTCGAGGCCGCGCAAAACAATTCGCGCCGCTTGGCGCGCCTTATCATGGTGGACTCGGTGCCAATGGCCTGGGGTCGCGACCAGTTGATGAAATTTTACTCGCTGGATCGCGCGCTCAAGGAAGTGGTGGAATTGATGGAAGGCTCAATTTGAGCCCGCGGCTTAGTGGGCGGTGGGGTTCTCTCATCTTGTGATGTAAGCCAAAATGATAGTCAGAGTCTCACAGCATTAGCTGAGGTATTTGGAAATCGGGCTTGCCCGCGCTATGCTGCGCGCGATCCGTAAGCCCCGCAGCGAGGTAGCTATGGCGCAAACAGTGGAAGCGGTAGTGCGCACCCATTCCGGAATGACCGCACGACGCGATATGTGGTGGGTGCAACCGCTGGTGGTGTTCGTGCTGCTGGGCGCGTTCGTAGTGTACGCCACCTGGGCGGCGCTACAGGGGAACCATTATCGTTTCGGGCCGTATCTCTCGCCCTTCTACTCGCCTGAACTGTTCGGCAACCCCCATTACGCCTGGTTTGGTGGCAAACCCGCCTGGTGGCCAGGCTGGCTGCCTTTTTCGGCTGCGATTTTGATCTTGTGGGCGCCGGCCGGCTTCCGCGTTACCTGCTACTACTACCGGGGGGCGTACTACAAGGCGTTTTGGGCCGACCCACCCTCGTGTACCGTGCGCGAGCCGCGTGTCCATTACCACGGCGAATCCTCATTTCCCCTCATCCTGCAAAACGTGCATCGCTACTTCATGTATCTGGCCCTGATTTTCCTTGTAATCCTCGGCCACGATGCTTGGAATGGACTGTGGTTCACCGATCCGGCCACCGGTCGCCAAGTCTTTGGAGTGGGGGTGGGCTCCATCATTTTGATCGTCAATGTGGTGCTGCTGGCGGGTTACACCTTCGGCTGCCACTCCCTGCGCCATCTACTGGGCGGGCGGCTGGACCGCATGTCGGAGCATCCACTGCGGCTTAAATGCTGGAGCTGCGCCAATTTCTTTAATAGCCGGCACATGGGATGGGCTTGGCCCAGCCTGTGCTTTGTCGCGTTCACCGACCTGTACATCCGCTTGTGTTCGATGGGGATCTGGGTCGATTGGAGGATATTCTGATGGCCCAGTACGAGAGCCTCGATTACGACGTGCTGGTGATCGGCGCCGGCGGCGCCGGCCTGCGCGCCGCGATCGCCGCCTCGGCCGCCGGGGCCAAGGTCGGCCTGGTGTGCAAATCGCTCTTGGGCAAGGCCCACACCGTGATGGCCGAAGGCGGAGTGGCGGCGGCCTTGGCCAATGTCGATGACCGCGATAATTGGAAGGTGCACTTCGCCGATACGATGCGCGGTGGCGGCTACGTCAACAACTGGCGGATGGCTGAACTGCACGCCAAGGAAGCGCCCGATCGGGTCCGCGAGCTGGAAGCCTGGGGCGCGGTCTTCGATCGCACGCGCGACGGTCGCATCTTGCAGCGTAACTTCGGCGGCCATCGCTACCCACGCTTGGCCCACGTGGGTGATCGCACCGGGCTTGAAATGATTCGCACGCTGCAAGACTACGGCATTCATCGCGGCATCCAGGTTCACATGGAATTCACCGTGGTGGGCTTGCTCACCGATAGCGGGCGAGTAGCGGGCGCCTACGCCTACGATCGTGAACGCGGCTACTTCCACCTCTTTCGCGCCAAAGCTGTGGTACTGGCAACCGGTGGAGTGGGCCGCGCCTATCAGATTACCAGCAATAGCTGGGAATACACCGGCGATGGGCAAGCCATGGCCTATGCCGCCGGGGCCGAGCTGATGGACATGGAATTCGTGCAGTTCCATCCCACTGGAATGATCTGGCCGCCCAGCGTGGCCGGCATCCTGGTGACCGAGGGGGTGCGCGGCGACGGCGGGGTGCTACGTAACAAAGACGGCAAACGCTTCATGTTCGGCGATATTCCCGAGGCCTACCGCCATCAGACCGCCGATAACGAGGAAGAGGGCTGGCGCTATACGCAGGGCGATCGTAACGCGCGCCGACCGCCCGAGCTTTTGACCCGTGATCACGTCGCCCGCTGTATCGTGCGCGAGATTCGCGAGGGGCGTGGCTCGCCTCACGGCGGGGTCTTCCTGGACGTCTCCTGGCTCAAGGAGAAGCTGCCCAACCACGAAGAGTACATCAAGCGCAAACTGCCCAGCATGTACCATCAGTTCCTCAAGCTGGCCGATATCGACATCACCAAAGTACCGATGGAAGTGGGGCCTACCACCCATTACATCATGGGTGGAATTCGCGTGGACGGCGACTCTCAGATGTCCACCCTGCCCGGCTTGTTCGCCGCCGGCGAAGCGGCGGCGGGCCTGCACGGTGCCAATCGGCTAGGTGGTAATTCGCTTTCCGACCTGCTGGTTTTCGGCAAGCGGGCGGGCGACTTTGCCGCGCGCTTCGCCGCCGAGAACGGCCCGGTCAAGACCGACGAAGCCCAGATCGACGCGCTGACGGCGCGGGCGCTGCGTCCCTTCGAGCCGGTCGCGGGCAAGGCCGAATCGCCCTATGCCTTACAGGGCGAGCTCAAACAGACGATGCAGAATCTGGTGGGAATTGTCCGGCGTGAAGCCGAGATCCAGCAGGCGTTGGAGATCATCGCCAAATTGCGCGAGCGCGCCCAACACGTCCAGGTCGAGGGTAACCGGCAATACAATGCCGGCTGGCACACCGCTCTGGACCTGCACAACCTGCTAACCGTGTCGGAGGCTATCTGCCACGCCGCGCTGGCGCGCAAGGAAAGCCGCGGCGGCCATTTCCGCGAAGACTATCAGCAGCGAGACCCCGAGTTGGAAAAAGTCAACTCCGTTATCCGCAAGGATGGCGACAAAATGGCGCTGACGCTGGTCCAGCGGGCAGCCTTGCCGAGCGAACTACAGCAAATCATCGAGGATCAACAAAAGTGAGCGACAGCGCGACGTTTCGAATCTGGCGCGGCAACGCCCAGGGCGGTCAGTTCCGCGATTACTCGGCGCGGCTTTCCGAAGGAATGGTGGTGCTCGACGCGATCCATCAGATCCAGGCCGAACAGGCCCCGGATATGGCGGTCCGCTGGAACTGCAAGGCAGGCAAATGCGGCTCCTGCTCGGCGGAAATCAACGGTCAGCCCCGTCTGATGTGCATGACGCGACTTAATACCCTGCCGCTGGAGCAGCCGGTGACGGTGGAGCCGCTCCAGACCTTTCCCTTGATCAAGGATTTGGTCACCGACGTTTCCTGGAATATGCGAGCCAAGCTGACTATCAAGCCGCTCAAGATGCGCCCGCCTGACAACCCCGACGGCACTTGGCTGATGGCTCAGGACGACGTCGAGCGGGTCCAGGAATTTCGCAAGTGCATCGAATGCTTCCTGTGCCAGGACGTCTGCCATGTCCTGCGCGAGCATCATCTGCACGATGAATTCGTGGGTCCTCGCTTGCTGACCTTCACCGCCGCCCTGGAGATGCATCCGGCCGACGTCGCGGACCGGCTGCCGGACCTGCGCCAGAGCGAAGGGCTGGCCTACTGCAATATCACGAAGTGTTGCACCAAGGTGTGTCCCGAGGAGATCCACATCACCGACAACGCGATCATCCCGCTCAAGGAGCGAGTCGTGGATCGCTACTTCGATCCGCTCACCCGTCTGCTGCGCGCGGTGGGAGTGGGCAAGCACGACTGAGGTTTGGCTCCCGAGCCCTCAACGGCGCGGGTGTAGCGTCATCAGCACGCCATAGCGCGGGCGCAGAGTCACCAGGGGCTGCGGCTCGATTGGATGGTTGGGGACGAGTCGCAGCCGGTAATGCTGAGCCACTGTGGCCAGGACCATCTGCGCTTCTACCAGCGCGAACTGGTTGCCGATACACAGGCGCGGCCCGCCGCCGAAGGGGAAATAGGCGTAGCGTGGGCGCCGCTCGATTTGCGCACTCTCGAAGCGGCGGGGCTCAAAGCGCTCGGGTTCGGGCCAATACTCGGGATGGCGATGGGTGATATAGGTGCACAGAAAAACATTGGTTCCCCTGCGCAGATAAAAGCCTCCCACTTCGTCGTCCCCGACCGCATGGCGGGAGACGCCCCAGGCTGGAGGATACAGCCGCATCGATTCTTCGATCACCATCCTGGTATACGGCAGGCGCGGTAAATCGGCCGTCGTCGGTAGCGCCCCACCCAGCACCCCATCCAGTTCGTCGTGCAGGTTGGCTTCAACTTCGGGATTGCGCGCGAGTAGAAACCAGGTCCACGCCAACGCGTTGGCGGTGGTTTCGTGGCCAGCCAGCAGCAGAGTCAGCAATTCGTCGCGCAGTTGCCGTTCGCTCATCGCGGGACGTCCACTTTCGTCGCGTGCCGCTAGCATCACCGCCAGCAGATCGTCCTGCGCGCCACCGTCGGCTCTGCGTGCGCGGATAAGCTCGCGCGCGATCCGGTCCAGTTTTCGCACCGCAGCTTGGAAGCGCAGGTTTTCGGGAGTCGGAAAAAATGGCAGCAGCACGGTAATCAGGCTAAGCCGGCCAAAATGGCGGTTGGCGATTGCCAGGTTGTTCGTAACGCTGTCAGCGTGGCGCTCGATATCGAAGCTGAAGAGGGCGCGGGCGACGATTTTCAAAGTCAAGCGCCCCATTTCGGCCGCAACGTCCAATGGCTGCCCGCTTTGCGCCCGCTGGCGCCAATCCGCGAGCATGGCCAGGGTGCTCTCGCTCATCAGGTTGCCCCAACCCATAACCCGCTCGCGATGAAACATCGGCTGAATAAGCCGGCGCTGGCGTAACCAGAAGTCACCCTCGCTGGTCAACAGCCCCGCGCCCAGGAGCTGCCTGAGAACGCGATAATCGAGATTGTTCTTGTCGTAGTTGCGATTGTTATCCTGTAAAACGTGCTTGATGGCCTCGGGATGGGCCACCAGGTAAAAGCGCTGACGCAACAGCCGATAGCCGACCACGTCGCCGTATTCGCGCCAGGTCGCCATCATGTAGCTCAGCGGATCGTGAAACAACGCCCGTCCGCTGCGCATCAGACCGCCCGGGCTTGGTGGCAACGCACCCTGCCCTGCCATTAGACCGGCTCGTCCCTGGGTAAATTCCCCGTCTTGGCTGCCGCTTCATCGGCCAAGTCGTCGGCGGCAATATCATCATCAGGGGGCAATTCTCCGTCGCTTTGCATCGTCTCGCCGGCTTTTCCCGCCAACTCGTCGACTTCCTGGGGGACGATAGCCTCGGCCTGCTCCTCCCGATCCAGGATGGCGCTCATCGCCTGCAAATGGCGTTGCACGGCCTGCGCCAGCTCGCGGTTGATTTCACGCACCTCGGCCAGTTGTTCGACCGACGCTTGGCGAATGCGTTTGAGACTGCCGAAATGGCGCAGCAAGGCGCGCGCGCGCACCGGTCCGATTCCCTCTACATCGGCAAGAATCGTGCGCAGCCGGGCGCGCAAGCGCAGCTCGCGGTTGTAGGTAATCGCGAAACGGTGCGCCTCGTCGCGCAGCCGTACCAGCAGGAACAGTGCGTTGGAGTTGGGCTTGAGCACAACCGGATCCTTGCGATTGGGTAAAAACACCCGCTCCTCGGATTTGACCACCTTGGGTGCGCGCGGATCGTTGAGCACGTGCTGCTTGGCCAGACCGATGACGTCGATCTGGGTCGCCAGCTCGAATTCGCGCAGCACTTCCAGGGCGACGTTAAGTTGTCCCTTGCCACCGTCGATTACCATCAGGTCGGGATACTCCTGTTCCTCCCGCGCCCGCCGCAGCCGGCGGCTGAGGACTTCGTACATGCTGGCGAAATCGTCCTGCCCCTCCACCGTGCGCATCCGATAGCGCCGATAAAGTGCCTTGCAGGGTAGGCCTTCGTCGAACACTACCTGCGATGCCACCACCATCGCCCCTTGCAGATTGGAAATGTCATAGCACTCGATTCGCTTGGGGCTGTTGCGCAGATGGAGCTTGGTGCGCAGTTCCTCCAACATCCGCTCACGCGTCTGGTCGCTGTCGCGGCGCGCGGCGAAGCTCTGGCGGGCGTTTTCGTTAGCCATCTCCAGCAGCCGCTGCTTGGGGCCGCGCCGTGGCACGCCGAGCGTTACCTTGCGCCCGCGCCGCTCGGAAAGTAGTTCGGCACGCGCCGGAGCGTCTTCCAAAGCGACCGGGAGCAGAATTTCATCGGGCAGATAGCGCCCACCGCTGTAGAACTGGGTCAGCAGATCGGCCAACACGTCTTCATCGGCGAATTCCAGATCCTCGAAGCTCCAGCTTTGCGAGCTGGTCAGCTTGCCCCGGCGCACCATCAGGACCAGCGCCTCGATAAAGCCACCCTCCCGATAGAGGCCGAAGACGTCCTGGTCGCCGCCCCAGTGATGGAGCACGGTCTGGCGCTCGACCGTCTTCTCGATCGCCCGCACCTGGTCGCGCAGGCGGGCGGCGTGTTCGAACTCAAGCCGCTCGGCGTGGGCCCGCATCTGCTCGCGTAAAGCTTTGAGCAAGTCACGGTCGCGCCCTTCCAGCAGCATTACGGCGGCATCCAAATGGCGCTGATATTCGGCGCGATCCACCGCCAGGCAGCACGGCCCCAGGCATCGCTTGATCTGATATTCCAGGCACGGACGGGAGCGATTGCGAAAGACGGTGTCGGAGCAAGTGCGCAGCGGAAAAACTTTGCGAATTACGTCGATTGTCTCGCGCAGGCCGTCGGCGGAGCCGAAGGGACCGAAGTAAAGCCCGCCGTCCTTCACGATCTGACGCGTTACCGTGATTCTGGGCCAGGCATGTTTGGTGACTTTGGCGCTGAGATAGGACTTGTCGTCCTTGAGCCTGATGTTGTAGCGCGGCCGGTACTGTTTGATCAGGTTGTTCTCGAGAATCAGCGCTTCTTTTTCGCTGGCAGTGACCAAAGTGTCGAAGTCGTGCACGCGCGCCATCAGGAAGCGGACTTGAAAGCGGGTGTCGCCGCCCTCGCGGAAATAGGCGCGCACCCGCGAGCGCAGCGATTTGGCCTTGCCCACGTACAGCACCTTGCCCGCCCGATCGCGCAACAGATACACCCCGGGGTCGGACGGCACCTGTTCCAGCTTGCGCGCCAGCCCATCGCTCGGCGGCTCACCTTGGGGGCTAGGATCCGCTTGGGTCTGGCCATAATCGATCAGGGATTGATAGGAGCGCCCGACCTCGCGCGGCAGGGCCGTTGGCGGCGCAATTTTGCGGTCATCAGCGGAGTCCAGCCATTTAGGTGCCTGGTCTGCTCGACGCTCGTCCATCGACAGGATTATATATCATCGCCACTATCCTCCGAGAGCGGGGCGGGGCGGCGTAAGGGCAAGCCCAGCTATAGTTCTTACGAGGCGAAGGGTGAGCGCAGGCGGATGCGGCACAGCCCGCTTAGCGCCACAATCGCGAGCAGAACGGGCAGATGCTGGATCAAGGCGCCCAGGCTGGTTTCCAAGGCCAGCTCCACCGCCCACAGAAATTGCACCAGCAGCGCGCTCTGCAGTGCGAAAGCCGCATCCGAATAGGGAGCATCGACGAACATCTCTTCCAGCACTCGGCACAGCATGCCGACCATGAACATGCCAATCACCACGCCGGCGATGCCGAAGTTGGCATAAAATTCGACCAGCATCGGAAAATTGATCGCGGTGTGGTCGTCGTAGCGAGCGACGATGCCGTAGCGTTGGCCAAAGTCCGCGAACAGCAGGGGTTTACCGGGCATCAGAAAGCGCGGCACCAAGCTCCACGCGAGCAACCAGTAACTCTGGCCCTTCCAGTAGGGCACCTCGCGTGGAGTCTGCTCGATTACCACGGCGAAAATATTAATATCGCTCATGCGCGACATCAGCGCGCGCCATTGGTCGTACAACGCTGGATCATCCCAGGTGCTCCGCGCGGCAAGCGCATAAGCTTCCAGCTTCGCCGCGGTGGAGGCCCGCTCCCAACCCGGTAAGGCCTGCCGAAATACTCCTTTGATTCCGGTAAGCAGCACCAGTAACGGCACCAGGGCTAGCAGGGTAGCCCAGGGGATGCGCCGGCGCACATGCAGATAAGCAATCAGGATAACAATCACGTAGGTGGCGGGAGTGGCCAGATAGCCTTGGACCATTTCCAAACCCACTAGCAAGGCGGTGGCCAGCCACAGCCCCGGACGTGGCCAGCCGCGGGCCAACTCGCCGCGAAACTCCAAGAGCCACAGCGCCGACAGGGCAAAAAAACTCAAAATTACCCCGACCATCAGCAGGCCAGCCAATGTGCGAGGCACACCCACGGTTTGCAAGGTGGCGGCCGTCAGCCCAATCGCCAAAAAAATGAAAAGCGTGCCCCGCGGATCGCGCCGCCAGCTAATGGACAAGCCTGGCAACCATGGCATGGTCAATTGAAGCAGCGGCAGTTCATAGGCCAGGACCATCGCGCTCAAGCCCGCCAGGACCAGCCAGGAGGCGTAATCCAGAGTCCGCTCTCCCATCAAGGCCATTAATTCGTCGCGGTAAAAGAAAGTAGTCAAGCCGAACAGAGCGACGTGTGCCAGCAGCAGAGCAGGAACCAAGGGAAAACTTGCCGTGCGATGGCGTATCCGCCGTTCCCAAACGACTGCAAACAACAACGCCAACTCCAGCAGGCTAGTAAACCGATCGATGGTCATCGCATTCGCCGCCCTGGACGGCAGCGCGAATTGTGTCGAGCTACCTATGGCTCTGCTGTCGAAAAAAGACGCTTCGGTGTCCGGCGCAATTTTGTCGCCTTAAGCGGCGCCAGCCTGCCCGCAGCCGTGCTTTCTGCCTTTTCTGTTGTTCACGGCCCTGTGGTATAGGACATTCAGCAAGCAGCGCGGCGGTGAATTGGCGCGCGGCGGCTCAAGTTCCACGCGAAGAGGAAGGTAGTCATGCCCAGGAGCGACGGCGGCGCGCTGGTGGCGCGCGTGATGCGCGAGAATCGGGTCAAGTATTGCTTCACCATCAACGGCGGCCATCTGTTCCCAATCCTGGCCAACCTGCGCAGCAACGAAATTAAGATGATTCACATGCGGCACGAGCAGGCCACCGCCTATGCCGCCGACGCCTACGCCCGCATCACCGGCGAACCCGGTGTATGCATGGTCACGGCCGGCTGCGGCCTGACCAATGCGGTCACCGGCTTGTGCCTGGCCGGCCTCACCGGCAGCGCCGTGGTCTGCATCTCCGGCCAGCATCCTCACACCGAGGACCATTTGGGCTCGTTTCAGGAGGCCTACGGTTCGGAAGTAGTCAGGAGCTTTTCCAAGTACACCAAGCGCGTGACCGATTGGAGTTCGATTGAGTTCGACGTTCGCACCGCTTTCCGCGAAGCGATTGCGCCACCACAAGGGCCGGCGCTGGTCGAGATTCCGCAAAACGTGCTGTATGCCCAGGGCGAGGAGGAGCGCCAGCGCAAGGGCGCCAGCCGCTTCACCGCCGACGATTTGCGCACCAGTGCCGATCCGGCCAAAATCGATCGCGCCTTGGAGATGCTGGCCGCCGCCCAACGGCCGCTGATCGCGGGCGGGGACGGGCTGTTTTGGTCGCAAGCCGGTCCCGAACTGCGGGAGTTCGTCGAGCTGACCGGAATTCCCGCCTATACCCGGCGTGCCGGCCAGGGGGCGCTCTCCGAGGAGCATCCACTGGCGATTCGGGGCGCATTCAAGAAGCCCTTCACCGGACGAGCCGACGTGGTACTGGCCATAGGCTTTCGCTTTTGGAGCGGCGAGCATTTTGGCCAACCTCCAACGTGGACCGATCAAGCGAAGTATATTCAGGTCGATTCCACGCCGACGCGGATCGGATGGCAGGTCGCGGTCGATCTGCCGGTGGTGGGAGATCCCAAACTGGTGCTACGCCAGATGATCCAGCGTATCAAGGAACTCAAGCTGGATTTCAGCCACAATCGCAACTCCTCCTGGACCAAAGAAGTCGGCCAAGCGCGCGCCAATCTCACACGCGCTCTGGTCGAGCAGGTTGACAAGGCTCGTAACCACGCGCCGCTGCACCCTGCCCGGCTGGCCAACGATTTGGTCACGGTGATGGATAAAAACGCCAGCGTTGTCATCGACAGCTTCACTTTGTCGGGCTATATGAGCTTATGGATGGCGGCGCGCTTTCCAGGTCAAATCGTCGATGCCGGGCCGTTGGCTCCAGTGGGCCACGGAGTAGGGATGGGGATCGGCGTGCAACTGGCGCGGCCGGGGGCGCAGGTAGTGGTGGTCAGCGGCGACGGCGGCATCGGCATTGGCGGCTTCGATATGGAAACTGCGGCCCGCTACAAGCTGCCGGTGGTCTGTGTTATCTGGAACAACAGCTCTTGGGGTCCAAGCTTCGAATCGATGCCGATGCTCAAGGATCGTACCGAACCCTTCAACATGCTGGCTGGCATTCGCTACGACAAGATCTTCGCCGAGATGGGATGCCATGGCGAGCACGTCGAGAGCGGTGACGAGATCGTGCCGGCACTGGAGCGCGCCTTCGCCTCGGGTAAGCCGGCGGTGATCAACGTAATCGGCGACAAGACTATCGGCCATCCCAGCTTGGGCGGCAACCTGCTAGGCTCGACCGGTTCCAACTAGTCCAGCCCGCAGAAGGAAGGCGGCCATGGCAACGATCAGACATTTGGCGTTGGCAACCAACGACCCCGCGGCAAGCGCGGCCTTTTATCGCGACGGTTTTGGTTTCGCCGAGGTCAGTCGCAGCCCCAATGCGGTGTTCCTAGCCGACGGCAACCTCAACCTGGCCTTCATCCGCTTCTCCACCGATCAGCTCGGCCGCGGGATGGACTACGTCGGCTTGCACCATTTCGGCCTGCTGGTGGACGACGTCGCGGCTTGGCGCGTGCGGCTGGCGGCACGCGGCATCCATTGCTTCATGGAGCCGCCCAAGGACGGTAGCGGCGATTTCAATTACGAATACAAGTTTCGCGGTCCCGACGGGGTCGTTTTTGACCTCACCGACCATCCCTGGAAGGGAACCACTGACTTGGACAAGCAACAGGCTAGCTCCAAAGGAGATTGCGTGATGGCGAAGATTCGACACATCGCGCTGGCCACCAACGATCCGGTCGCCACCGCCGAGTTCTACAAGCAGGCCTTCGGTTTCCAGGAAATCGAGCGGCGCGACAACCCGTTGGCAACCGGCGTCTTCCTAACCGACGGCTCGCTCAATCTAGCCCTGCTCAAGTTCAAATCGGATCAGCTGGGCAAAGGCATGGACTACGTCGGCCTGCATCATTTCGGCATCCTGGTCGAGGACGTGCGCGAGACCATGGACAAGCTGGAAGCGATGGGCACCCGCTGCTTCCTCAAACCCGAGCCCGGTGACAAATCGGGCTTCGAGTACAAATTTCACGGACCCGACGGCGTTGTCTTCGACATCTCCGAGCATCCCTGGGGCGGGACCCCGGCGCTGGAGCGTGAACCTGCGCCGGCCCCATCGTCAAACCCGCTTAACGCCAAGTAAGGCCGATGGCGCGACGCGAGCAGCAAGAACCCATCGACACCCGGGCCTGGCCCTTGGCCGGGGCGGTTTGGTCACGGCGCGACCTACTGGCGGCGATGGCCACGATGGGCGCGGCGGCGCTAGCCCCAGGGGCACTGGCAGCCAGTGGGCCCAGCCGGCGGATCATCGATGTGCATCATCACATGCTGCCAACCAGCTACGTGGCCCGTTATCGCAAGGACCTGGTGAGCTGGAAATGGAGCCCGCAAAGCTCGATCGACGATATGGATCGCAACGGGGTGCGGATGGCGATCGTGTCGGCGATCGATCCCGGCATCTGGTTTGGCGACGTCAAGCAGGCGCGCGAATTGGCCCGCCAGTATAACGAATATGGCGCGCGCATGGTGCAGGATTATCCCGGTCGCTTCGGCTTCTTCGCCACTCTGCCGCTACCCGATACCGAGGGTAGCCTCAAGGAGATTGCTTACGGCCTGGACGTCCTCAAGGCCGATGGTATCGGCCTGTTCACCGACTATGCCGGCCATTACCTGGGCGAGCCCCAGTTCGCCCCGGTCTTCGACGAACTCAATCGGCGTCGGGCCGTGGTCTATGTCCATCCGGGGCGCCCACCGTGCTGCAGCACCCTAGTGCCACAGGTGGCCACCGCAATCGAGGAATATCCCTTCGATACCACCCGTACCATTACCAGCTTGCTCTACACCGGTACCCTGACTCGCTGCACCAACGTTCAGTTCATCTTTTCCCATGGCGGCGGCACCTTGCCCTTCCTGGCCGACCGAATCGCCAGCGAGGGACGCAACAAGAAACTGGCGGCGCTGCTACCGCATGGCCCGATGCACGAATTGCATCGACTGAATTTCGATACCGCCAGCGTCACCAACGGCCCCGCGTTTGCCGCCTTGCTGAAATTCACCAGCCCGCAACACGTGCTTTTCGGCACCGATTTTCCCTGGGGCAATGCCCATCGCACGCTGTCCGGGCTCGATAGCTTGGGTTTGAGCCGCGCTACCCTCCGAGATATCGAATACCTCAATGCTCTCAATCTATTTCCCCGCCTGAGGCGAACCTAGCCATCTGTTCATGACCTGGGGTGAGCGAATCAGGCTGGACCTCGACCTCCAAACACTTTTTGTTGGCAGAAACCGACATATTGTTAGGATTTCATCGGTTATGCTATTCAATCCCTGACTTGCATAGTTTTTCAAGCCGGTCATGACGGGAAGAATTCTGATTGTCGACGACGAAGAGGCCAGCGCGCGGTTAACTGAGATCGTGCTGGCCGAAGCGGGCCTGGAAACCGAACACTGCAATAGCGCCAAAGCGGCGCTGGAGGCCCTGGGCGAGCGCGGCACGGACGTCGTCATAAGCGACTTGAAGATGCCCGGGATGGACGGCCTTGAATTGCTGCGCGAAATCCGTCGCCAAGATCCCTGGCTGCCGGTTATCCTACTGACCGGCTTTAGCAGCATCTCCTCAGCGGTGGCAGCGATGCGCGAGGGGGCATTCGATTACGTCACCAAGCCGGTGAACGGCGAAGAACTGAGCGCCACCGTCGGGCGCGCGCTCAAAATGACCGAGCTGGAGCGCGAGAACCGCTACTTGCGCAGCGAGGTGGCGAGCCGTTACACACCGGATTCCTTTGTCGCCGAAAGCGAACACAGCAAAACCGTTTTGACAATGGTACGACGGGTGGCGCGCAGCCGCTCGACCGTGTTGATTCAGGGCGAAAGCGGGACCGGCAAGGAGTTGGTGGCACGCCTGCTCCACTATTGGAGCGATCGAGTCGGCAAGCCGTTTGTTGCCGTCAATTGCAAGGCTTTCGCCCCGGGAGTGCTGGAGAGCGAGCTATTCGGCCATGAAAAAGGCGCCTTTACCGGCGCGGCCGGCGAGCATGCCGGATGCTTCGAGCGGGCCACGGGCGGAACTTTGTTTCTGGACGAGATCGGCGAAATCAGCCTGGATTTTCAAGCCAAGCTGTTGCGGGTGCTGCAGGAGGGCGAGGTCTTGCGGGTGGGCGGGACCAAACCACGCAAGCTGAACGTGCGGGTGGTCGCTGCCACCAACCGGGTGCTGCAGCAGGAAGTCGCGGCGGGCGATTTCCGCGAGGATCTGTTCTTCCGCCTAAATGTCATCCCGATCACGCTGGCGCCACTGCGCGAGCGTACCGCGGATATCCTGCCGATCGCTAATCACTTTCTGCGTCACTATGCCGATACCGAGGGACGCCATCTAAGCTTCACGCCCGACGCCGCCCAGGCCCTGCTCTCTCATCGCTGGCGCGGCAATATTCGTGAGCTGGAAAACGTGGTCGAGCGGGCCGTCGTCTTGGCCCATGGCAACGAAATCACTCCCGCCGACTTGATGCTGGAATCCGAACGCCCACCATCCATACAGGGCGACTGGAGCGGGTTGACCCTTCAGGAACATCTGGATCAGGCTACCGTCAGCCGAATCAACGACGCCCTCAAGGCCGCCCGCGGTAGCCGCGCCGAGGCGGCGCGCGCGCTGGGAATTGACCGCACCACGCTCTATCGCCTGATGCGGCGGCTCGGGATGCAAGCCGACGCGGCTCAAGCCTGAAAGCTCGAGATTGGCTTGAGAACGCTTGTTAGGCCGCTCAACCACTGCGCCGCCCACCCTGCCGCTGAGTCCTTTACTGGTTGGATAGCCAGCGAACCAGCGTTGGACTCGCGCAGGTCAAGATTGGCGTAAAAATGTCTGGAGCAGCTCGACGAGCTTGGCGGCTTTCGGATCGCTTGAAGCGCGCGCGACGAACTCGTACAACTGCGCCATGCCGTCATAAATCGTCGCCCCGGTGTGCGCCTGTTCCATAGTCTGGGCGATCTCTTCCATCTCGGCCACGAAGCGGTAAGCCTTGCGCGGCACCGCCGGGATCGTGCTTTGTAGATGGTGCAGGATGCCTTGGGCGCTGCGCTCCAGTTCCGCCTCGAGCATCCCTTCCACCTGATAGCGCGCCGCGGCTACGCTCACCGCCGCCCCCAACGCGGTCAATCCTTTAGTCAGGCCGGCGTAACACATCTTGATGGCCGAAGCCGCACCTGGCGGACCCTCCATCGCGACAACATCAACGCCGTAGCGCGCGCCCAGCGCGGCAAGTTGGCCGACGCCATCGCCGCTGGCAAAAATCCGGGCATAGCCTCGATGCGCGCGATCGAACCGCGGCGGCCCGATAATCGAGGCATCGACAAAGCTCGCCCCGCTGCCCGTCACCAGCTCGCCGATCGCACGGGCGCTGGCGGGTGCAATCGCATTGCAATCGGCATACAGGGTCGGTGCGCCTTTGCGCCTG
>Ga0070737_10002477_pt1 | contig 22145 bp, 20 predicted proteins | sample Coa_R1_10_FD_66438 | JGI IMG/M metagenome (GOLD analysis project Ga0070737, IMG submission 66438) | Surface soil microbial communities from Centralia Pennsylvania, which are recovering from an underground coalmine fire - Coalmine... | ecosystem: Environmental > Terrestrial > Soil > Unclassified...
GCCGCCGACGCGGATCACCGCCACGCCGCCGGCGAGCTTCGCCAGCCGCTCTTGCAGTTTTTCGCGATCGTAGTCGGAGGTGGTTTCCTCGATCTGCGCCTTGATCTGCTTGATGCGGCCTTCGATGCCCTTGGTGTCGCCGGCGCCGTCGATGATGGTGGTGTTTTCCTTGGTGACGACGACCTTCTTGGCGCGGCCGAGATCCTTCACGGTGGCCTTCTCGAGCTGCAGGCCGACCTCTTCGGAGATCACGGTGCCGGCGGTCAGGATCGCCATGTCCTCCAGCATCGCCTTGCGACGATCGCCGAATCCCGGCGCCTTCACCGCACACACCTTGACGATGCCGCGGATGGTGTTGACCACCAGGGTCGCCAGCGCTTCGCCTTCGACTTCCTCGGCGACGATCAGCAGCGGCTTGCCCGACTTGGCGACGCCTTCCAGCACCGGGAGAAGATCACGCACGTTGGAGATCTTCTTGTCGTGCAGCAGGATGTACGGGTCTTCCAGCTCGCACTGCATCGACTGCTGGTTGTTGATGAAGTACGGCGAGAGGTAACCGCGGTCGAACTGCATGCCTTCGACGACGTCGAGCTCGTTCTCGAGGCCCGAGCCGTCCTCGACGGTGATCACGCCTTCCTTGCCGACCTTGTCCATCGCTTCCGAGATCAGCTTGCCGATGTTCTCGTCACCGTTGGCGGAGATGGTGCCGACCTGCGCGATCGACTTCGAATCGGACGAGGGCTTGGAGATCTTCTTCAGCTCGTCGACGGCGGCGGCCACGGCCTTGTCGATGCCGCGCTTCAGATCCATCGGGTTCATGCCGGCGGCGACCGCCTTCATGCCTTCGCGGATCATCGCCTGCGCGAGCACCGTCGCGGTGGTGGTGCCGTCGCCGGCGGCGTCGGAAGTCTTGGAGGCGACTTCCTTCACCATCTGCGCGCCCATGTTCTCGAACTTGTCGGAAAGCTCGACTTCCTTCGCCACGGACACGCCGTCCTTGGTGATGGTGGGTGCGCCGAAGCTCTTCTCGAGCACGACGTTGCGGCCCTTCGGGCCGAGGGTCGCCTTGACCGCGTTGGCCAGGGCGTTGACGCCGCGCACCATGCGTACGCGCGCGTCTTCGGAGAAACGGATTTCTTTGGCTGCCATAGGTAATTCCTCGAATGGTTTTGCGAGGCCCGGACTTCGATCCGCGGTGTCATGCCTCCACAACCTCCGCCCGCCCTGCGGACGGGCCGCCCCCTTGACTCAAGGGGGCTGAAAAGCTGCGGAGACGCGACGTTCCTCTCGCTTCAAAAGGTGGTTTCGCGTAGTCGGGACGACTCGATCAACCTTCAATAATTGCCATCAAATCTTCTTCACGCATGACGAGCAGTTCCTCGCCATCGACCTTGACCTCGGTGCCGGAATACTTGCCAAACAGCACCTTGTCGCCGGTCTTGACCGCCATCGGACGGACCTTGCCGTCTTCCTGGATCTTGCCGGTACCCACGGCGACCACTTCGCCCTTGATCGGCTTTTCGGTCGCGGTGTCGGGGATGACGATGCCGCCGGCGGACTTGGTTTCCGCCTCGAGGCGCTTGATGATGACGCGGTCGTGCAACGGACGAAGCTTCATAACGACTCCAGCTGCGTTGGGTTGAGGAAAAGGGTTGGCGTTGTTAGCACTCAACAACGGCGAGTGCCAATTGTAGGTGCGGAAAATCGGGATTCAAGAGGCGGGGCTGGGGGCTGGGGCTGGAGAAGCGGTACGCTTTGCTTCAGCCCCCAGTCCCCAATCCCCAGCCCCGCTCCATGCCTCTGCTCTGCCTCTCCACCTGCCCCGACGCGGAAACCGCCGCGACGATTGCGCTCACGCTGATCGACGAGCGGCTGGCGGCGTGCGTAAGCCGGATTCCGGGCATCGCCTCGACCTATCGCTGGGAAGGCAAAGTCCACCAGGACAACGAAGTCTTGCTGCTGATCAAGACCACCCGCGAGCGCTTCGACGCGCTGCGGGCGCGGCTCGTGGAACTGCACCCGTACGACGTGCCCGAGTTGATCGCGCTCGAGATTACCGACGGCCTGCCCGCCTATCTCGACTGGCTGGCCCACGAATCCGCGCCGCCGTGAGTGGCAGGTCAGGTGCGCGCCTGCGACAATTTCCTCAGGTTGACCGTTCCGGGAACCGCTGAAGGCCGGCCCGGTCTCTGCTTGCGGCCATTGCAATGTCAGGTTTCCGACAACCACTCTCTCGCCTGATCCTGCTGGCGGCGCTGCTGCTCGCGGCGACGGGCGTGTATGCGCAGAGCACGAGCCCGGGCGCCGGCCTGTTGCCCGTGACGCAGGCGTTCGCGCTGAAGCCGACCATCGCCAAACCCGGCACCATCGCGCTGCACTTCGACATCGCGCCGCACTATTACCTGTACCGCGGACGCATCCACGCGAAGATCCTCACGCCCGGCATCAAGGCCGGCGCGATTGACCTGCCGCCCGGCACACCCGAGCACGATCCGTATCTCGGCGACGTCGTGATCTACCACAACGTAGTCGATGGTTCGCTGCCGTACACGGCGGACGGCGCGATGCCGGCCACCTTGAGGGTTTCGGTGAGCTATCAGGGCTGCCACGAGATCGAGCCGAAGATCTGCTATCCACCAAACACGCAGACCTTCACGCTGCCCACCTCCGGCGGCGGTCCGCTCGCGGCGACGGGCACAGGCAGCGCGGGTGCCGGCAATGCACCGCCACGCAATCCGATCACGACCTCGCTGGGTGGACCGACCACACTGCCGACGGCCGGAAATGCCGGAAATACGCTCGCGCCATCCATGGCGGGTCCGCTTTCCACCGGCCTCGCGTTCGCGCTGTTGCTGGCATTCGCGGGCGGCTTGATCCTGAACCTGATGCCCTGCGTATTGCCGGTGCTCGCGATCAAGGCGGTCGGCGTGCTGGAAAGCGGCGAATCACGGCCGCGCGCACGCGCGCACGCGCTGGCCTATGCGGCGGGTGTGATCGCGACCTTTCTCGCGATCGGCTTCGCAATCCTCGGCCTGCGCAGTGCCGGCCATGCGGTCGGCTGGGGCACGCAGTTGCAGCAACCCGTGATCGTGGGCGTGCTGGCCTGTGTGCTGTTCGCGGTGGGATTGTCGATGTCGGGCGTGGTGCAGTTCGGTTCGGGCCTCGGCAATCTGGGCTCAGGACTGACTCGTCGCGGCGGCGCGGCCGGGCATTTCTTCACCGGCGTGCTGGCGGTGATCGTCGCGAGTCCCTGCACGGCGCCCTTCATGGGCGCGGCACTGGCCTACGCGTTCGTTGCTCCGCCCTCGCACGAATTGCTGGTGATGCTGGCGCTGGGTGTCGGACTGGCGCTGCCGTTGACCCTGATCGGACTGGTACCTGCGCTGGCGCGGCTGCTGCCGAAGCCGGGCCGCTGGATGGAAACGCTGAAGCAGATCCTCGCATTCCCGATGTATCTCGCGGCCGTATGGCTGGTGTGGGTGCTGGCGCACCAGCGCGGCGCAGACGCGGTGGCGCTGGTGCTGGTCGCGATGGTATTTCTCGCGGCGGCCGCATGGTGGTATGGCCGCGGGCATCCGGGCCGGAAGTTCGGCCACGTGTTCACGATCGGGTTGGGTTTGGTTGCGCTCGTGTCGCTCTACAGCATCGTGCAGGTCGTGCCGCCGACGCGCACGCTGGCCACGGATTCCGGCTTCGTGGCATTCAGCCCCGCGAAGCTGCAGTCGCTGCGCAACGCGGGCACACCGGTGTTCGTGGACATCGGCGCCGACTGGTGCGTCACCTGCAAGGCCAACGAATACGCGGTGCTGGATACGCGCAGTTTCCGTGAGCTGCTCGCGAGCACCGGAGCCGTCTACATGAAGGGTGACTGGACCGACGTCGATCCGGAAATCGGTGCGTATCTCAAATCCTTCCACTCGCCCGGCGTGCCCCTGTACGTGGTGTACCCGCGCGGCGGCGGCGCAGGCCACGCCCTGCCGACCGTGCTGACCGCCTCGTTGGTGCGCAACGCACTCGTTCATGCCGCCATGGAGCCGGCGGCGCGATGATGGATCGCCGCACGATCCTGATCCTCGTGCTGGCCTGTCTTGCTGCGATCGGCGGCTGGTGGCTACAGAATGGCGGGATTGGCACCAGCGATCAGCCGCGGCAACCGCCGGCGCCGGCCGGGGTCAAGACACTCGCCGTGGGCGATTCGGTGGGTGCCTACGCACTACCGGACCTCGATGGCCAAACCACCGCGCTTGCCAAATGGCGCGGCAAGACGGTGCTGCTGAATTTCTGGGCGACGTGGTGCGCGCCGTGTCGACAGGAGATGCCGATGCTGGCGAAGGCGCAGCGCGAGCACGCCGCCCAGGGGCTGCAAGTGGTCGGTATTGCGATGGACCAGCCGCAGTCGGCCGCCACATTCCTCGAGCACGTGCCCGTGGGTTACCCGATCCTGATCGGGATCGATGCCGACCCGGTGCCGACCACGACCTTCGGCGACACCGCCGGTCTCCTGCCCTACAGCGTGTTGATCAGCCGCGACGGCCGCATCCTCCAGACGAAGCTCGGGGCGCTGGATCCCGCCACCATCCAGCGCTGGCTGGAGGAAGCCAGCTCGCCGAAATCCTGAAACACGCAAACATCGTCGCTTAAGTTCAGCGATTCCGCGCGAATCGCTGGACAAAACATGAATGACGGTTCAGACTTCTCGGCTTCCGTCCCGGTGGCAGGCACCGTTGCACGTGGCACAGATCCTGGTTCTCCACGGCCCGAACCTCAACCTGCTCGGCGAACGCGAGCCGGAGATTTACGGCCACACGAGCCTCGCCGATCTTGCCGTGGCGCTGGCCACGCAGGCGGAACGAGCCGGCCACGCGCTGATCAACTTCCAGTCCAATGCCGAGCATGAGTTGATCGCGCGGGTGCAGGCAGCGAAACTCGACGGTACCGCCTTCATCCTGATCAATCCGGCTGCCTTCACCCACACCTCGGTGGCACTGCGCGATGCATTGGCTGCGGTCGCGATCCCGTTCATCGAAGTCCACCTGTCGAACCCGCACGCGCGCGAGGCCTTCCGCCGCCAGTCGTATTTCTCCGACCTGGCGGTGGGCGTCATCGCCGGATTCGGCGCCGACAGTTACCGCTACGCGCTGGATGCCGCGATCAGGCGGCTGGCCGGCACCTGACCTGCTTTAAGCACACAGCGAGACCATCATGGATCTCAGAAAAGTCAAGAAGCTGATCGAACTCCTCGAAGAATCGAACCTCTCCGAACTCGAGATCAAGGAAGGGCGAGCCGGGGCTGTCGCGTGATGCGTTAACGCGCATCACGCGCCGGCGAGCGCCCGGCCACGGATGGACGGGCAGGCGCCAAGCACCAGGGACGGTTTACCGCAACCGAATCGGACAGCGAGACCATCATGGATCTGCGCAAAGTCAAAAAGCTCATCGAACTCCTCGAAGAATCGAACCTCTCCGAACTCGAGATCAAGGAGGGTGAAGAGGTCGTCCGCCTGTCGCGCTTTCCTTCCGGGGTCGCGGCGGCGGCTCCCCAGTTCGTCGCCGCGCCGCAACCCGTCGTTGCGCCGGCCACGGCGACGCCTGCACCAGCTCCAGCGCCTGCGGCGCCGGTCGCGCCTGCGGCGTCCGCGGAACCCGGGCTGCCGCCCGGGACGGTGGTGCGCTCGCCCATGGTCGGCACGTTCTACGCCGCGTCATCGCCGGGCGCCGAACCGTTCGTCAAGGTCGGCCAACACGTCAAGGTCGGCGATCCGCTGGGCGTGATCGAAGCCATGAAGATGTTCAACCAGATCGAGGCCGAAGTGGCCGGCACCGTCGTCGCGATCGTGGCCGAGAACGGTCAGGCGGTCGAATTCGACGAACCGCTGTTTGTGATTGGATAGGGGCGAGGGATGAGCGCCGAGGAGCGAGTCGCCACGCCTGCGCCAGCATCAGCTCCCAAGCGCCACCCCTCGCCGCTCATCGCGATCTTCCGAACTCTCCAAGGCGCGTCGTTCGGAGCGCCCTCACTACTCATTCCTCGTCCCTATGCTTGATAAAGTGTTGATCGCGAACCGCGGCGAAATCGCGCTGCGCGTGCTGCGCGCCTGCCAGACCATGGGCATCAAGACGGTCGCGGTGCATTCGACCGCCGACCGGAACCTGAAACATGTGGGGATGGCCGATGAGGCGGTGTGCATCGGCCCGGCACCGTCCGCGCAGAGTTACCTCAACATCCCGGCGATCATCGCGGCGGCGGAAGTCACCGATGCGTCGGCGATCCATCCGGGCTATGGGTTCCTGTCCGAGAACGCAGACTTCGCCGAGCAGGTGGAGCAATCCGGTTTCGTGTTCGTGGGCCCCCGCGCCGAAACCATCCGCCTGATGGGCGACAAGGTGGAGGCGATCAAGGCCATGAAGGCCGCAGGCGTGCCATGCGTGCCCGGTTCCGATGGTCCGCTCGACGACGATGTCGAACGCAGCCTGCGCATCGCGCACGATATCGGTTACCCCGTGCTGATCAAGGCCGCGGGCGGCGGCGGCGGACGCGGCATGCGCGACGTGCACACCGAGGCGCACCTCGGCAACGCGATCGCGACCACGCGCGCCGAAGCCCGCGCGGCATTCGGCAATGACATGGTGTACATGGAGAAATTCCTGGAGAACCCGCGCCACGTGGAAATCCAGGTGCTCGCCGATGGCCAGGGTCACGCGATCCATCTGTGCGAGCGCGACTGCTCGATGCAGCGCCGCCACCAGAAGGTGGTCGAGGAAGCGCCGGCACCCGGCATCACCCCGGAAATGCGCGCCGAGATCGGCAAGATCTGCACGGACGCGTGCATCCGCATCGGCTATCGCGGTGCCGGCACATTCGAGTTCCTGTTCCAGGACGGGCGCTTCTATTTCATCGAAATGAATACCCGCATCCAGGTCGAACACCCGGTGACCGAACTGATCACCGGCGTGGATCTGGTGCGCGAGCAGTTGTTGATTGCGGACGGTCGGCCGCTGTCGATCAGGCAGGAAGACATCGTGCCGCGCGGCCACGCCATCGAATGCCGCATCAACGCCGAAGACCCCGACACGTTCATGCCGAGTCCCGGCACGGTGAAACGCTTCGAGGCACCGGGCGGGCCCGGCGTGCGCATCGACACGCACCTGTACGACGGCTACCGGATTCCGCCGAACTACGATTCCATGATCGGCAAGCTGATCGTGCACGGCTTCGACCGCAAGACCGCGATCGCGCGCATGCGCACCGCGTTGAGCGAAACCGTGATCGAGGGCGTCAAGACCAATCTGCCGCTGCAACAGCGGATCATGGGCGATTCCGGGTTCAAACACGGCGGACGCAACATCCATTACCTCGAAAAACGCATCCGCGAACAGAAGGAAAAGGGGATCGGGTTGGGGAGTTGATTCAGAGCAGGGGCGGGGGACGGGGGGCGAGTCCAGTTCAGGCACGCACATCGATCTTCCGACGGAGCGCCCTCACTACTCGCCCCTCATCCCTCAATCCCATGCCCTGGCTCGAACTGCAATTGACCATCAATGCCGCGCAACAACCGCGCGCGGAAGCCGCGCTGGAGGAACTCGGCGCGTTGTCGGTGACGCTGATGGATGCCGATGCCGACACGCCCGACGAAGCGCCGATCTTCGAGCCTGGCGTAGGCGAAACGCCGCTGTGGAAATCACTGACGCTGCTCGCGCTGTTCGAAGCCCACACGGATCGCCGGGGTCTCTTCCATTCGTTGCACGATGCGTTGCCGGAACTTGCGCCCGATCGGATCCTATTCCGCGAAGTGGCCGACCAGGATTGGGAGCGCGCGTGGATGGACCGCTTCCAGCCGATGCGCTTCGGGCGGCGGTTGTGGATCTATCCGTGGAACGTCGAGCCTCCGGGCGAGAATGCTCCTCACCTGCTGCCCCCTCACCTTTTGCCCTCTCCCGCCGGGGGAGAGGGAAACTCAAGGAGTCTCGCTGCGCGCGACGCGATATTGAATGAAGCGGGCATCGCGCGGCGCGCGACGGATTTGCCGGTTGTGGTCCGCCTCGATCCCGGCCTCGCGTTCGGCACTGGTACGCACCCCACGACGGCGTTGTGCCTGGAATGGCTGGATGGACTCGATCTCGCCGGCAGGACAGTCATCGACTACGGTTGCGGCTCGGGCGTGCTGTCAATTGCTGTCCTGAAACTCGGGGCCGCCCATGCGATCGGTGTGGACAACGATCCGCAGGCACTCGTCGCCACGCGTGACAATGCGGAACGCAACGGGGTCGCAGACAATTTGCACGTTTTTGCGCCGGACGAACTACCGGCGGATGTGCAGGGCGACGTACTCGTCGCCAACATCCTCGCGGGACCGCTGCACGAACTCGCGCCGCGATTCGCGGCCTTGTGCCGGTCCGGTGCGCCGCTTGCGTTCTCAGGCCTTCTCGCCGGACAGGAACCCGAGCTGCTGGAACGCTACCGTGCATGCGGGTTCAGTAACTTGCGCACCACACACCGCGAGGACTGGGTCCGCATCGACGGGTCGCGAAACGGCAAAACGTAGCGACGGCCGCCCGCCAAAACGGCGTCGCTCGCCGCGCGAGCTGTAAAGCCGGACCTTCGGCGCTGCAACGGCCGATAGGAGCTGCAGATCCTCGTGCTTCTCTTTACCCTTTGCAGGCGGCGCAGCCGCCGACTTTACTCTTTACGCTTTGCTTCCCCGCCTCGCCTCTCGCCGCCCGCCTCCCGTCTACCGCTCTCCATGTACACCCAGTGCCCCAACTGCCTGACGATCTACGAGATCGATGAGGATGCCCTGCAGGCATCGCTGGGGATCGTCCGGTGCGGGCGCTGCGATCAGCGCTTCGACGCGCTGCAAACATTGAGCGATACGCTGCAGCTTGGTGACGGCGCGATGATGCCGCGGCACGAATCGGAGGAACGCGCGCCGACTTTGACGGAAGCGGTATTGCCGGCCGCAATCGAGGCCGCCACGAAACGGTCCCACGGGACGCTTGTGCCCGCCGCGGCCGGACCGGATACGCCCTCCAACGAGGATACAGACCCCGCGCACACTGGCGATCCGTTGTTTGCGCCCGCCTCGGGCGAACGCGCGAACGCGCTGATCGCGGACGCGGCCGGCATTCCAGCGGACGCGATGGAAAGCGAATCCGCATGGCAGGTCATCGACGTGCCGCCCCCGACCCGCTTTGTCGAACCCGACCTCAATCCGATGGGAGCCTGGACGGCAGGCGTCCACGAAGCGACGGCCGCAAGTCCCGTACCGTCCGTGCCGACGGCCGATTCGGAACCCTTCAGCGGATCCTGGGGCGTCGATATTCCGAACGCCGGACCGACCGAGCTTCCTGATGCCGACGTGCCAACGCCACCCGATGCGACGGTGCAATCCGAGGAACCCGGTCATGCGGCGGCACCGACGATCGAACGCGGCTTCGCCAGCTCGCCTCCCGACGCCGCGGCAATCGAACCCGCGGACCAGGAGCCTTTCGCAGAAGAGGCCGCAGCGGACATGGCGAACGCCGCGGACGCAGGCGCACCGGCTACGGGCGCCGAACCCGCCGACGCCGACATGGACGTCGCCCTTACAGACAAGTCTGTCGCGCGCAGCGCGACGCCCGCTTCATTCAACATCGCGTCGCGCGCAGTGCGACTCCTGCTCCCCCTCTCCCGCTCGCGGGAGAGGGCAAGGGGTGAGGGAAAGGGCTGGAGGGCATCCTCGTCCGGCATCCCGCAATCTACGTCCGGAGACGTCGACGCGAACACGCCGGTATACGTTCCCCCGCACCGGCGGCACATTCGCCCCAGTGACTGGCTGTGGGGACTGGGTTGCCTGATCCTCGCGCTGGTGCTGGCAGCCCAGCTCGTGTGGGCCAAACGCGGAACACTCATCCGCAATCCTTCGACACAGGCGTGGGCGGTGCGCGTGTGTGCCAGGCTGGATTGCCGCTTGCCGCTGATCCGGGATGTGGCGAAACTGGAACTGCTGTCGCGCGACGTCCGCCCCGATCCACGCGTTGCAGGTGCGCTGATGATCACGGCGACGCTGCGCAACGACGCGGTGTTCCGCCAGCCGTGGCCGGTGGTCGTGGTCGAACTGACCGACCTCGATAACGATGTGGTCGCGATGCGCCGCTTCCGCCCCGCTGAATACATGCCCGATCCGGTGCGCCGCGATGCCGGCATCGCGCCGGACGCGACCGCGGCGGTCGCGTTCGAAGTGGCCGATCCGGGCAAACGTGCGGTCGCGTTCCGCTTCAGTTTCGAGTGAAGTGCGCTGCGCGATTCCGTTCCGCGCTGCTAGACTCTTCGGTTCGCGCTTGCACCCACCGCATGCGCGCCCGCTCAAGCTCCGGCACACCGTGGACACGCATTCCCTGCATACCGAGCCCGCCTCAGGCGCAGCACCGTCCGGCACCGGCGGGGTGACGCTGGGGGAGTGCATGGCGTCGAGCGTGCGCCGCTACCTCGCCGACCTCAACGGCACGCCTTGTCGCGAAGGCCTCTACGCGCGTCTGCTGCGCGAGATCGAAGCGCCGCTGTTGCGTGAAGTGCTGGCGTGGAGCGATGGCAACCAGAGCCGCGCGGCCGAGGTCCTGGGCATCCACCGCGCCACGCTGCGCAAGAAGCTGCGCGAACTCGGCATCGTCTGACCACAAGGAAAAATTCAACCACATGACAGGATCGGGCATCGTCACCGCGCGCCGCGCGTTGCTCAGCGTTTCGGACAAGACCGGACTCGCCGACGTCGGCACCGCCCTGCATGCGCTGGGCATCGAAATCGTGTCCACCGGAGGAAGCGCCAAGGCCCTGCGCGAGGCAAACGTGCCGGTACGCGAGGTCAGCGACCTGACGGGCTTTCCCGAAATCATGGAAGGTCGCGTCAAGACCCTGCATCCCAAGGTCCATGGCGGACTCTTGGGCCGGCGCGGCACCGACGACGCGGTGATGCTGGACCACGCGATCGCGCCCATCGACCTGCTGATCGTGAACCTTTACCCGTTTGCGCGCACCATCGCGCATGGCGGCGCGTCCTACGAAGATGCGATCGAACAGATCGACATCGGCGGCCCGGCGATGCTGCGCGCCGGCGCCAAGAACCACGAGCGCGTCACCGTGATCTGCGATCCCGCGGATTATCGTGTGCTGATCGAAACCCTGCGCCGCGACGGCGGCACTTCGTTCGGGCAACGCCGCCGTTTCGCCGCGAAGGTGTTCGCACACACCGCGCGCTACGACGGCATGATCGCCGATTGGCTGTCGGCGCGCGCCGAGGGCGAGCCCGGCGACGCCTATCCGCCGACGCTGCATCTCGCGTTGCGGCGCGTGCAGGAAATGCGTTACGGGGAGAATCCGCACCAGGCTGCCGCGCTGTACCTGGACGGACGCGCGACCGCCGGGACTGTCGCGGGCGCGACGGTCCTCGCCGGCAAGGAAATGTCCTACAACAACATTGTCGACGCCGACACCGCCTTGGAATGCGTCAAGGCGTTCGACAAGACGCCGGCGTGCGTGATCGTCAAGCACGCCAACCCTTGCGGCGTGGCGCTCGACAAGGATCCGCTGCGCGCCTACGAGCGTGCCTTCGCCTGCGATCCCACGTCGGCATTCGGCGGGATCATCGCGTTCAACCGGCAAATCGACGGCGCGCTGGTGAACAGGATCCTGGCCAACCAGTTCGTCGAGGTGCTGGTGGCACCGACGTTCGACGAGGAAGCCTTGGCCGCACTCAGGAAGAAACCGAATGTGCGCGCGCTCGCCACCGGCGGATGGCCGGAGGTCTCGGACGGCGTGCAGCGGCAACTCCGCAGCATCGGCGGCGGCATGCTCGTGCAGGACTCCGACGCCGACACCTTGATGCTGTCGGACCTGAAAGTCGTTTCCAAGCGCGTGCCGGACGCAGAACAACTGCGCGATCTGCTGTTCGCGTGGCACGTCGCGATGTTCGTGAAATCCAACGCGATCGTGTTCGCGAAGGACGGCGCCACCGTCGGCATCGGCGCCGGCCAGATGAGCCGGGTGATCAGCGTGAAGGTCGCCGCCATGAAAGCCGCGGATGCCAAGCTCTCGATGCAGGAAAGCGTGTTGGCCTCGGACGCGTATTTTCCGTTCCGCGACAACGTGGACCTCGCCGCCGACGCCGGCGCGCGCGCCGTGATCCAGCCCGGCGGATCGATCCGTGACCAGGAAGTGATCGACGCCGCGGACGAACACGATATGGCGATGGTGTTTACCGGGACGCGGCATTTCAGGCACTGAGGAGAGCGGGGACTAGGGATTGGGGACGGGGGATTAGGGATTAGCATAGGCACCTCACCCCCACCCTCGTCCCTCGCCCCATGCGCTACGAACTGTTCTATTGGCCGACGATCCAGGGTCGCGGTGAATTCGTGCGGCTCGCCCTGGAGGATGCCGGCGCCGATTACGTCGATGTCGCGCGGCTGCCGGAAGGTTCGGGTGGCGGCGAAGCGGCGTTGCTGCGCTGGATGGATGCGCCTGCCGTCGGGCACCCGCCGTTCGCGCCGCCGTTCCTGAAAGCGGGGCGTCGCCTGATCGCGCAGACGGCGAACATCCTGCTGTTCCTCGGGCCGCGGCTCGGCCTCGCACCGCGTGACGAAACGGGTGCGCTGTGGACCCATCAACTGCAATTGACGATCACCGATTTCGTTGCGGAGATCCACGACGCGCATCATCCGATTGCGGGCAGCCTCTACTACGAGAATCAGCGCGACGAAGCCAAACGGCGCAGCGCGACGCTGCGCCGCGAACGCTTGCCGAAATTCCTCGGTTACTTCGAACGCGCGCTGGCCGACAATGCGCGCGGACGCCAGCGTTGCCTCGTGGGCACGGCGACCACCTACGTCGATCTGTCGCTGTTCCAGGTCATCGAAGGCCTGCGCTACGCGTTTCCGCGCACGCTGCGGCGGCTGGAAGCATCGCTGCCGCTATGCGTGGCGCTCCACGACCGGCTTGCGGAACGACCACGCATCGCGGCCTATCTCGCATCGACACGGCGAATCCCATTCAACAACGACGGAATCTTCCGTCGTTATCCGGAACTCGATGTGTAAGCGGCCAAGGACGGCCGACCGGTGCAGGCGCCATGGGCGGGCACGCCCCTGACTTGTTTCACTGTCCGCTCGTCGACGCCGCCGCCGGCGCGCTGCTGCCGCTGGCCGGCTTCTTCGGGCCGCCCCATTTGTAGATGTCGTAATACACGGGCGACACCGGCCCCAGATTGGGATCGTGGACGAGGCTGCCGTTGGGGCTGTTGCGGATGTAGGTCTGGGTGACGCCGTGCTTGGGCGTGACGCGCTCCATGTACACCTCGCCACCTCGGCTGTACTGCTCGATGACGTCGCCGTTGGCATCGGTGTACGAGGAAATATTGGTGCTGTCGCCGGTGCCTTCGTGCTGCCGCGCCGCGGGCGCAACCGATGGCGGAATGCCGGTGCTCGGCAGCGGCACGGACTGCGGCTTCGCGCCGGGTTCGTTGATGCCGGGTGGCGGAAGCGCGGAACCGACGGGCGGCGGCGCGGACGACGAATGTGCAAGTACTTGTTGTGCCTGCGCCACGGGCAGTCCCAGCAGCAGCGCACACGCTCCGATCCATACCAGTGCTTTCAAAACACGTCTCCCTGATCGACAGCTTGCATCACCAGCATACACGGGCCACGTGACTGAAGTGTGCATGCGACAAGGGAAAAACTTTGGTTTGGCTTGACGCACGTCCGCGCTTGCTACAGCGCCATGCTTCCACAACCCCCGAAACACCGCTCCGCGCATGTTTCCGCCCCCTTGACTCAGGGGGGCGAGGCATTCTCGCCATGAATCGATCAAATGTTCCCAATGCACCTGCGACAATAGCCGCATGCCCAAGCTCACGCTGATCGATGGTTCCAGTTACCTTTACCGGGCCTTTCACGCGCTACCCCCCTTGAGCAACGCAGCCGGCGAACCCACCGGCGCGTTGTTCGGCGTGGTGAACATGCTGCGCGCGACGCTGGCGGCAAAGCCCGATTACGCCGCATTCGTGGTCGACGCGCCGGGCCGCACTTTTCGCGACGACCTGTACGCCGAATACAAGGCCAACCGCGCGCCGATGCCGGACGACCTGCGCGCGCAGGTCGAGCCGATGATGAAGATCGTCGAGGCGCTGGGCTTTCCGATCCTGCGCATCCCGGGAGTCGAGGCCGACGACGTGATCGGCACGCTGGCGTTGCGTGCGGCCGAGGACGGCGTCGAGGTCGAGGTCTCCACCGGCGACAAGGATTTCGCGCAACTGGTGCGCCCGCGTGTGACGCTGGTCAACACCATGACCCGCTCACGCCTGGATCGCGACGCGGTGATCGAGAAATTCGGCGTGCCGCCCGAACTCATCGTCGATTACCTCGCGCTGATGGGCGATTCGATCGACAACATCCCGGGCGTGGTGAAGTGCGGCCCCAAGACGGCTGCCAAATGGTTGAACGAGCACGGCTCACTGGAAAACGTCATTGCCAACGCCGACAAAGTGGGTGGCAAGATCGGCGAGAACCTGCGCGCTGCGCTGGCGCATCTGCCGCTGTCACGTCAGCTCGCCACCATCAAGACGGACGTCGTCCTGGAGCAGGGCCCCGGCGACCTGCTGCTGCGTGAACGCAACGTCGAGGCGCTGCGCGAACTTTATTCACGCTACGAATTCAGGCAGGCGTTGAAGGAGCTGGATGAAGCGGGGCTGGGGGCTGGGGACTGGGGGCTCACCAAATCCCGCGCAAACGTGGGCGACTCGCGAGCCCGCACAGTCGAAGTCGGAACACTCCCGGCAGTTCCCCAGCCCCCAGGCCCCAGCCCCCGTCACTACGACCTCGTCACCAGCCGCGAACAACTCGACGCGTGGCTGGCGAAATTGCGCACGGCCGATCTCATCGCGTTCGATACCGAAACCACGTCGTTGGACCCGATGCGCGCCGACCTGGTGGGACTTTCGTTTTCGATCGAAGCGGGCGAAGCGTGTTACATCCCGGTCGGGCACGACTATCCGGGCGTGCCCGGACAACTCGGCCGCGATGAGGTACTGCAGGCGTTGAAACCGATTCTGGAAGATGCGGAACGTCCGAAGATCGGCCAGCACGCCAAGTACGACTGCAACGTGTTGTCGAATTACGGCATCGAAGTGCGCGGCATTGCCTTCGACACGATGCTGGAATCCTACGTGCTGAACGCGACGGGCAGTCGGCACGACATGGATACGCTGGCCAAGCGCTGGCTGGATCACGACACCATCCATTACGAAGACGTCGCCGGCAAGGGCGCCAGGCAGATTTCGTTTTCGCAGGTCGATCTCGACACCGCCTGTCGTTACGCAGCCGAGGATGCGGATGTCACGCTGCGGTTGCATCAGGCGCTTTGGCCGCAACTCGAGGCGCAGCCGCGCTTGAAGAAGTTGTTCAGCGAAATCGAAATGCCCCTGGTGCCGGTGCTCGCGCGCATGGAACAGCGCGGCGTGTTGATCGACGTCGCCGCGCTGCGTCGGCAGAGCCAGGAACTCGGCAAGCGCATGTACGAGCTGCAAACGGGAATGCAGAAAATCGCCGGGCGCGAGTTCAACGTCGATTCTCCCCGGCAACTGCAGGCACTGTTGTTCGACGAGTTGAGCCTGCCGGCGAAACTGAAGACACCGACGGGGCAGCCCTCCACCAACGAGGAAGCGCTGGAGGCGATCGCCGAACAGCACGAATTGCCGCGGATGATCCTCGATTACCGGCAACTGGCGAAATTGCGTTCGACCTACACGGACAAGCTGCCGGAAATGGTCAATCCGCGCACCGGGCGCGTGCACACCTGCTATCACCAGGCGGCGGTCGCGACGGGACGGCTTTCGTCCACCGATCCGAACCTGCAGAACATCCCGGTGCGCAACGAGGAAGGCCGGCGCATCCGCGAGGCATTCATCGCTCCCGAAGGCTGGCGGGTGCTGGCGGCAGACTATTCGCAGATCGAATTGCGCATCATGGCCTCCCTGTCGGGGGATCCCGGTTTGACTCGCGCCTTCCAGCAGGGCCAGGACGTCCACCGCGCCACCGCCGCCGAGGTGTTCGGCGTCGCGTTGAACCAGGTGGCGCCCGAGTACCGCCGCGTCGCCAAGATGATCAACTTCGGCCTGATGTACGGAATGAGCGCGCACGGGCTCGCGCAGCGGCTCGGCATTCCGCGCAGCGAAGCGGCGGAATACGTGCAACGCTATTTCGAGCGTTATCCGGGCGTAAAGGCGTTCATGGATTCGACCCGCGAACAGGCGCGCCGCGACGGGTACGTCGAAACCCTGTTCGGACGACGGCTGTATCTGGAAGCGCTGCGCTCCCGCAATGCAGCCCAGCGTGCCGGCGCCGAACGCGCCGCGATCAACGCACCCATGCAAGGCACCGCGGCCGACATCATCAAGCGCGCGATGGTGGCGATCGACGCGTGGCTATCCGAACGTGATGACGACGCCCACATGCTGATGCAGGTGCACGACGAATTGGTGTTCGAGGTGCGCGAAGACGCGATCGACGCCGTGCGAAGCGGCGTGCGCGATCGGATGCAGGGCGCGGCGGAACTCAGCGTGCCGTTGCTGGTCGATATCGGGTCAGGCATCAGCTGGGGCGAAGCACATTGAAAGCGTTCGCACTGAGCTGCGCTTGACGTTTCGATAACAAACGATGTGCCGCGAGCCTGTTGCGACGCTTCGCTGGACAGATCGAGGCTTTTTTCCGACAGTTCTGATGGAGACGGCAACAAACCGCTTGAGCATCGCCCGCGCAGGTTCATTTACTGCAAATGCACTCCGTTGTGACGCTCGAACCCTGCCGAAAGTCATGCAAGGCAACGCGTGAATGCTCTCTGAATTCGGCTAAAAAAGAATTTGAACTTGCCGGCGCTGTCCCCATCTAACGCTTCGGACGCACGCAACGGCGTCCCGGTTCACTCACCTCCCTGAGCGAACCCACGGAGTCGGATCCCTCCCCAGGTTCGGCTTCGCCCGCCCCGAGAGCTCCCCCCTGGCTCTCGGGGCATTTTATTTCTGGGATCCTCTTTTTGAGTCCCGCCCCGTGTCGGCCTGGGCGTCGCTGGGCGAGAGCTCCCACGTGTCTTCGGGGGCCTTTTATTTCTGCCGCTTCGATCAACGGTGCTGTCGCGCGCAGCGCGACGATCACTCCCCCTCTCCCTCCGGGAGAGGGGCGCGAAGCGCCGCCGTTTCCTTTGCCGTAGGCCGAGCGCGTAGCGCTGGGTGAGGGTCCGCTGTCTGCGCGAACCTTGGAGCCATTGCGCCAGGACCCGGATGCATCAAGCAGAAATCGCGAGACGCTCCGACCGGTACACGAACGCCGTGACGATGCCGATGATGGCTGCGAAGGCGAATCCGCAAACCAGCGCGAGACCGATGTCGCCCGCGGAGACCGTATCGCCGCGCAACAAGTCGCTCACGCCGATCTGCTGACCGAGCAACGGAATCGCATACATCCAGTGCGCGGGCTTGACCGGCATGAAGCTCATCAGGATCGAGGGCAGGATCGGGATGATCATCAGGTAGCCGAGATAAGTCTGCGCTTCGCGGTAGCTCTTGGCGAACGCGGCGACCAGCGTCTCCAGCACCGCGAACAACGCGACCAGCGGCAATTCGAGCAGGATGGCGTCGCCGATGAAGCCCGGCCCGAGGTCGAACACCATGCCGAGTTTCTCCGCCGGCATGAGGTGCCCGGCGATCGAGAAGGCCACCGCGGTCAGTATCAGGCTGGCCAGCGAGAACGCACCGATCGCGCCGAGCTTGCCCAGCAGGATCCGCCAGCGCGCGATCGGATTGGCGAACAGCGGCTCCAGCGATTGCCGCTCGCGCTCGCCTGCGGTCAGGTCGATCGCGAGGTACATGCCGCCGATGTACACCGCGATCACGAAGAAGTACGGCAGGAAGCCGAACGCCAATCCCGCGCGCGATTGCGGCGTGGACTGGTCGCGCTTGCTGACCACGACCGGCGAGGCGATTCCCGGCGACAGTCCGCGCGCCAGCAGTCGCAGCGCGCCCTGCTGGCGGTCGTAACGCTGCAGCATGTCTTCGAGGCGTTGCCGCGGCGTGCCGGCGCCCATCTGCGAAGCATCGAAGATCAGGTCCACCTGCGCGGGCTCGCCTTTCGACCATGCCTTGCCGAAATCGGCGGGGATGCGCAGCACCACGTCGGCGTCGCGGTCACGAACCGCCTTGTCCGGGTTCGCGATCGGTGGTTGCGGCACCAGTCCCTGCCGCTTCAACGCATCGATCAGGTTGGGTGCGTACTGCGCGCCGATCACCGGCACCTTCAGCGGTCCCTCGGACTTTTTCAGCTCGTGACCCACCAGCGTGTTCATGATCACGACGAACAGGACGGGCCCGATCAGCGGGCCGTAGATCAGCGCGCTGAACACCGTGCGCTTGTCGCGCAGGTTTTCGCGCACTTCCTTCCACCATACCGTCAGCATCGCGTTCATGCGGCGCACTCCCGCGGGCGCGTTTTTTCCGGCTGGGCTGATTTCATGCCGCGAGTCCTTCTTCACTGCCGATCAATTTCACGAACGCGTCCTCGAGATTGGCTTCGCCGGTCTGCGCGCGCAGCGCGTCCGGCGTTTCGTCGGCGACCACGCGCCCCGACGCAATCACCACGATCCTGTCGCACAGCATGGCCACTTCCTGCATGATGTGGCTCGAAAACAGCACGCAGCGCCCTTCTGCTTTCAGGTTCCGCATGAACGCGCGCAGCCCCCGCGTCGCCATCACGTCGAGACCGTTGGTAGGCTCATCCAGGATCACGTTTTTCGGGTCGTGCACCAGCGCGCGCGCGATCGCGGTCTTGACACGCTGGCCTTGCGAGAAGCCTTCGGTGCGGCGATCCAGGATGTCGCGCATCTCCAGCGCCTCGACCAGCTTTTCTCGGCGTTCGTGCATCAGTTGCGTCTCGATGCCGTGCAGGCGTGCGAAATACTCGATGTTCTCGCGTGCGGTGAGGCGCTTGTAGAGGCCGCGCGCATCCGGCAGCACGCCGAGGCGGCGGCGCACCGCGATCGGATCGGCCGCGGCGTCGATGCCGTCCACCAGCACCTGGCCTGAGTCGGCGTTCATCAGCGTGTACAGCATGCGCAAGGTGGTGGTCTTGCCGGCGCCGTTCGGGCCGAGCAGCCCGGTGATCTCGCCGTCGCGGGCACTGAACGTGACGCCGTCGACGGCCCTCACCTCGCCGAACGCCTTGTGCAGATTTTTGACTTCGATCATTTCGCGCTCCAGCGATGAATGGCGGTGGCGTGGCATGTCGGTCGACGCGCTGGGCTCACCCCCTTCCAAAGGAAGGGGCTCGACGCGCAGCGGCGGGGGGATGCCGGGTTCACGGCGCCGCACCGTTGAAATTCACGAACGCCGGAATCGGCCCGATCTTGTCGAGGCACTGCGCATCGAGCCGTTTGGGTTCAAGGTTGGCGATGAATTGCTCCACCAGATCCGGCATGCACCCCGCGTCGATGGATTCGGCATGGCCCAGTCCTTTCGCGACCAGCGAGCGGCCATTCGACAAGCCCTTCAGGACTTCCCCGGCGTAGGCAGGCGGCGTCACCGGGTCGCGCTCGCCCGAGATCAGCAGCGTGGGAATCGATGACTCGAACGGCGCATGGAAGCCGCGCGGCATTGGGCCGTGCGGCCAGGCCTTGCATTCGGCGATGAAGGCGTCGATCAGGTCGTTGCCGAGCAACAGGTCGGCGTCCTGCGGGCGCGGCTTCAGCAACGATGCGTCTTCGGTGCAGATCACCGACATTTGCACCCCGCCTTCGATCGACTCCGAGAGGTCGCCGGTCAGCAATTGCGACTGACCCATCAGCGGCGCGTAATTGCCGTGCGCCGCCTCATTGACCGCGAGCGGCAGCAGCGCCGCCGTGCCGGTGCTGTAGGAAAACAACCGCGCCACGCCGGCCAGCGTGTCGGCGGTGAGGGTGCGTGTCACCGGCACGTAGCTGGACGGATCCGCGAAGGTGACCTGCCGTGGAGGGCCGGCCTTCAGCTTGGCGTACAACTGGTGCAAGGTCGCGTACCAGTCGCCGAACGCCTTCTTGCACGTTGGCGTCGATTCGCATGCCGCAGCCTGCAGCTTCAGGGAGTGGTTCAGCGCCTCGGCGAACGTTTCGCCGAGCGCCAACTGGTTGGGCACCACGCCGTCCAGCACGATGCTGCGCACCGCATCGGGATGTGCACTGGCGTAATGCTGGGCCACGCGGGTGCCGTAAGACACGCCCACGAGGTCCAGCTTCGGCGCACCCAGCGCCTCGCGCACCGCTTCCAGATCGGCGATTGCATCGGTGGTGGTGTAGTAGCGCGGGTCGGCGTTCTTCTGGATTTCCTGCGCGCATTGGCCGACCCATTCGACGCGCTGCGCGATGGTCGGCTGCGTGTCGCCGAGGCCCTTCAACTGCTTGTCGAGGCCGGGACACTTGAGCGGATGCGAATCGCCGGTGCCGCGCTGGTCGAGCAGCAGCACGTCGTGGTGCTTGCGCAGCGGTGCGAACGCCGGCGCGACTTCCGGATAGGTCTGGATCGCCGACTGACCCGGCCCGCCCGCGAGATAGACCACCAGATCCGTGGCCGGCAACGCCGAATCGCTTTTCAGGATCGCCAGCTTCAGGTCGATCGTGCGCGACTTCGGGTCGGCCTGATCCTCCGGTACCGGGAATTTCGTGCAGAACGCCGGCGTCGTCGCCGCGGAATTCGGTTGCCGCAATTCACACGCGGTCAGCGTGAGTCTGCCGAATTTCAGCGTGGCCGGCAACGCGGGCTTCACCGGCGCGGCGGGCTTGGCCGGCGTCTCGGCGCTGCTGGCGACGGCTGCCGAGGCTCCGTCTGCGGCATCCTTCGCGGAGTGCTGTTTCGCGCGCCATTGCCAGCCGAGCACGCCCACCACGATCGCGATCGCGACGACCCGCGACACCATGCGTTTGTCCAGCTTCATCGGCGGTCCTCATCGGGTTCGAACATCGATTCGATGCGTTGCCTGAACAGCCGCGCCAGCTTGAACGCCAGCGGCAGGCTGGGATCGTACTTGCCGTTCTCGATCGCATTGACCGTTTGCCGCGAGACATCGAGGTGCTCGGCCAAGACCCCCTGCGACCATCCGTGGGCCTCGCGCAATTCCCGCACGCGGTTCCTCATCAACAGCCCCAGAAATCCCAGACACCCGTGATCCGCCGCGTCGCGAACAACCAGGCGATGCTGTAGGCGAAGCACAACATCGGGAAAATCCAGAACAGGACCGCACCGCTTGCGTGCCACACCTTGGCCAGGATCAGGAATCCGCCCACGACGGCGAAGACACTGACAATGCCCGCGGCCATGCTGAGCGCGATCAGATAGGTACGCTGCTCCAACTCGTCTGCGCGGATGATCCGACGCACCACGAGCGCGATCACGACCACGATCGGCGCTGCAGGCAGCAAGGCGAGCACGGCGCGCACGGTAAGATCATGGGTCTTTCCGACCAGCGGCCATTCGAACAGCATCAGTGCGACGTAGACCGCCATGATCGCCGCCACCTGCAGGTTGTATTTGCCCCTGGACACCCGCGCCATCGTTCGCCCCTTTGTCAAGTTTGCTTGACATGACAAAAAGTAGCGGGAGCTTTCCGGCTTGTCAAGTAACCTTGACATACCGATTGCGCAGGTTGCGGCACAGGGCGATTCGTGATTCCTAAGCACGTCCTAAGCGTGCACCGGCATCTTGCCGCCATGCCCAATCGTCCGGCGCGCCTTCCGCGCGCGCCCGTGTTACTTGCAACCGCGCTGCTCGGCGGCTGCGCGACCTTCCACCCGTTGCCGCTCGACAACGGGCGTGGCGTGTCGCGCGTCGCGGACCTCAAGGTGCCGGCGTCCGCGATGCCGACGCCGGCGCTGCGCGCCTACACCTTCGACCCCGCGAACGGCCTTGATGTGACCGAGGTTGCGATGCTGGCGGTCGCCAACGATCCGCAGTTGAGAGTGCAGCGCGACAAGGCCGGCGTGGCGCAGGCGCAGGCCTACGCGGCGGGGTTGCTGCCCGATCCAAGCGTGAGCTACGAGCACGACCGGCCGACCAGCAACCAGCCGGGCACCACCGATTCCTACACCGCGAGCCTTTCATACGATC
>Ga0070737_10002482_pt1 | contig 22106 bp, 15 predicted proteins | sample Coa_R1_10_FD_66438 | JGI IMG/M metagenome (GOLD analysis project Ga0070737, IMG submission 66438) | Surface soil microbial communities from Centralia Pennsylvania, which are recovering from an underground coalmine fire - Coalmine... | ecosystem: Environmental > Terrestrial > Soil > Unclassified...
ACGGTGATCGTCAACGGCGAAGAGCGGTTCGTGAAAGTCGACGGCGAAATCGTCGCTGCAAAGTAATGGTCGTTCGATCCCTCAACCCGCGGACACAAGAGGCGAGAATCAACCAACAAATGGCTCAACCAGCCTCACTCATCGGCCACGTCACCGCTGGGGGAAGTTCCTGGGGCGAACTCCGAAAAACCGAAATGCGGCCCCGGGCTGCTGCAACGACTGGTTAGCCCTCTTCAACGAGCAATGTTTGCAGACGCCTCACGACTTCTGCAACGACCTCCTCGGGGACGGCGCAGATCCGGGAAGCCTTGCGCGCCCGCCAGTCCAGGCTTTTCACCTGATCGGCCCCCACCACGCCGGTTACGGACAATCCCTCAGGCAGAGGCACTTCAAAGGGATAGCCTTTCGCCTGATTGGTGATCGGACACAACAAAGCCAACCCAACCCGGCCGTTGTAGGCCGAGGGCGACAGAACCAGGGCGGGGCGACGCCCTGTCCGCTCGTGGCCTGCTTGCGGGTCGAGGGTGATCCAGACGGCATCTCCTCGTTCTGGAACGTAGGTACCTTTCCGTTTCACCAGGCCTCCCTGCCGACGGCCGACCCAGTATCCCACTCGCCGGGAAGGTTCTCGTCCGTGATGCCGCGCAACAGTTCTTCAAGCGTGAGCGGTTGCGGCGTAATGGGCCGCACGACCAAGCTACCTTCCACCAGGGACAGTTCGACGGCCGTGTCCGCGTGAAGACCCACTTCCTCGGCGAAGGACTTCGGGATGCGGAGAGCAAGGCTGTTGCCCCACTTCTGAACACGTGTCTTCATCGTAACCTCCCGTATCTACGATGAAGATACATCAAGCTCCGCGCGGAATCAACAGGGCTTAGCCACGCCTTCTCCGTTGTTTCTTGGGCTGAGCGAACTGGAAATTGCACCGGCCACACCAGGCAACTCCGTGCGAGTGGAGCGCGCCGCACCGCGGGCACTTTTTGGCACGCTTGTTCCATTGCCGCCGCACGAATTGATGGCGAACGAACCGATTGACCTTTGTGCGGAAGACTTCATAAAGGACGCCGCCCAACGTCACCACGCCGACCAAGACGGTGACTACGTTTGCTGTGGTGGCAAGGTCCATGACGCCGATCCTTATCGCAGATGCTCGACAGCCTGACGGCAGGCGATACAGCACTTGCTTCGACCGATCTCGACATTCTCGGTCACGGTCTTGTAGACGGGTTGTTTATACGCCATCATGTTGCGAAGCCCGGCAGCCACAATCGCTCCAAGGATCACGTCTCCAATGAGGCTGCCCCACCAGGGCAGGTCGAAACAAAGGCCTGCGCCGAAGGCGAGCGCCAGGGCGATTGGGAATGCCCAATACCACACCGTCGCAAGCTCCATTCCCTGGAAGCCATCCGCGTTATCGCCATCTGCGCCGTCATCGCCGGGATCAACGACTTCCAGCAGATCGCCCTGTTCGCCCGCAAATGCCAAGCCTGGCTGGAATGCTTCCTGCCGCTGTCCCACGGTGTCCCTTCCCATGACACCTTCGAGCGCGTCTTTGCCCGGCTGGACCCGGTGGCCTTCCAGGAGTGCTCTGCCCACTGGATGAACGCCTGGTACACGCACCGGACGGGCAAGCACCTGGCCATCGACGGCAAGGCGGTGCGTGGCTCGGCCAGGAGGGAGGGAAAAGTCCGTTAGTCCTTAGGCCGTCAACTCCGTATCCGTGCTGTACCAAATACTTCTCGCGGTGCGTCTCTGTCCGATCGTGGCTGTTTGGCATCCTTTTTGCCATACATTTTACACAGCAAAAAAATGAAAAAACAATGTGAATACTGTGAAAACATCTTGATAATCTTTATCCTAAAAGAAGTTCTGAAACGCGACGTCAGCGCTCAGCACCACAAAACGCCTTGGCTCGTGTGATCGTTCGTGAAGCAACCGAAGATACAAAACATCCCTTTTCTGGCGTTATAAGGTGATTGGATTCCCAAATGCATTCTTCTTTTGGGAACTTGGGACGTTGAATGGTTCTCTGTACTGGCTGCCTCGCAGGTCGGGAGTGATTGCACTCGCAACATGGAGTCGGATCGCAGCCGTCGCCTGGGGTAAGACGGGCCATTCGTGCTGGCCGACCACCTTCTCCCCGTCCTATACAGCTGTCTTGTGAAGCGGACTTCGCAGGAAACTGGAATCGGATTTCCTATCGTTTCTTTCTGCAATTCACTTTTAACACTCGCGCCGTCATCGGCGTAAACGAGGCGAGCCAGTCCTCGCCTTCCGTGGAGGTTTCAAGATGAGCTGCTTACGTGAGGCCGATTCCCAGCGGCGTGTGGGATTCACGCTGATCGAGTTGCTCGTGGTTATCGCGATCATCGGCATCTTGCTCGGCCTGCTCTTACCCGCCGTCCAAAAGGTACGCGAGGCCGCTGGCCGTGTCAGCTGCCAGAACCACCTCAAGCAGATCGCCCTGGCATTTCACAATCACCACGACGCGCTCGGTTACTTCCCGGCCGGCGGCTGGTACTGGTACACGCCGCCCAACTACATCAACGGCCAGCCCGCGATCGGGTCTCAACAGCAAGCTGGATGGGCCTTTCAGATTCTCCCTTATTTAGAAGCACAGAATACCTGGAAAGGAGGACAGGCCAGCAACGACCTCGACCGCGACCTGATTGCTGTTGGCACAACCGACCCGATCTTCTTCTGTCCCTCCCGGCGGAGTCCCCAGACGGTCACCATTAGCCTTCCTGGCTATCTCAACGGCATGCCGGTGGTCCATGCCTTGTGCGACTACGCCGCCAGCAATTTCAATAAGCTCGTCGATTTCCAGACGGGAGTCGTGCGCCAGTTTTACCCCAATCGTATCGCCGACATCACGGATGGCACTTCCAACACTCTCTTGGTCGGTGACAAGCGCATAAACCTAGCTTTCATGGGGCAGGCGCAGGAAAACGATGCCATAGGCTACACCTGCGGTTATGACCTGGACACCACCCGCTCGACCGACAAGGCACCCAAGCCGGACAGCTTCGGAACCAACGACAGTACCAAACGTTTCGGCTCGTCGCATATCGGAGGATTCAATACCGTTTTCGCTGATGGCTCCGTGCATTTCCTTAACTATTCGATCGATCCGGGCATGTTCAGTTATCTGGGCAACAAGAGCGACGGACACGTGATTGACTTTGGTGGGATGTGACCGCCGTCTTCTCGTTACCAAGCTCTGTTTGCTTGGGACCGAGAACCAACGGGTTTGGTCCTTGGGATTACCCCGCAGTAATCGAAAGGACAACAGCATGGCTTCCGCGATCTTATCGGATAAGAGAACTCAGTCGGACATACCCTGCCTCCCCCTCTCCCCCAATGAGGGGGAAGTAAAGGTAGAGATCAGTACATCGGAGCGTGTGCGGATAGAAGGTAAGTTCTTCGCTCGCGGTCGGCAGCGGTTACGCATGTACGGCGTAACATACGGGCCTTTTGCGCCCAACGCTGACGGCCAGCCGTTCCCCGACTCCCAACGGGTCCGCGACGACTTCGCCCGTATGCAGGCCATCGGGATCCATGTCATCCGGACTTACCATGTTCCCCCCGAATGGTTCCTGTACTTGGCTGATGAGAGCGGGATGGCGGTCTTCATCGGCATCCCCTGGGCCGATGTCCCCTGGCGGCAACATCTCACATTCCTGGATAGTCATACAGCCCAGGCGGACGCCCGCGCGTTCGTGCGGCGAACGGCGGAGCTTTGTGCCGGCCACCCTTGTAGTTTCGCTTATGGTATTGGCAACGAGTTTCCTCCCGACATCCTCCGCTGGCACGGGGCGCGACGCGTCGAGCGTTTCCTCGCCGAGCTGGCCGACGTGTGCCGGCAGGCCGACCCCGCCGGCCTGGTCACCTATGCCAACTACCCACCAACGGAGTACCTGGATCTGTCCTTCCTCGATTTCGTTACCTTCAACGTCTATCTCCACGACCGCGAGACGTTCCGCCGCTATCTCTATCGCTTGCAAAACTTGGTGGGAGAGAAGCCGCTGGTGCTCGGCGAACTGGGCATGGACACGATCCGCCACGGCGAAAAAGAGCAGGCCGACTTCCTCACCGGCCACATCCGTGAGGCCCTGCTGATGGGCCTGGCCGGTGCCTTGATCTTTTCCTGGACGGACGATTGGTATACTGGCGGCCATTCCATCCAGGACTGGGCCTTCGGTATCACCCGCCCCGATCGCTCGCCCAAGGCCGCTTACCATTCCCTGGGAGGAGTGTTTAGACGTTCGCCGGCTGACTTGCTTTCGCAGACACCGCGCGTCTCCGTGGTCGTCTGTACCTACAACGGAGGGCGGACGCTGGAGCAATGCCTCCGCTCGTTGCTCGCCCTCGACTACTCGGACTATGAGGTGATTGTCATCGACGACGGCTCCACCGATAACACGCGCGACATCCTCGCTCGTTTTTCTCCGATCGCGGATGCTCCCGGTTCACCGAGTCTGCGCGCCATCTACCAGCCTAATCGCGGCTTAAGCGCTGCCCGCAATGCCGGCCTGCAGGCGGCAACCGGCTCTATCATCGCTTACACCGATTCCGACTGCTACGCCGATCCCGACTGGCTCACCCATCTCGTAGATGCCCTGGTGCGCTCGGATGCTGCCGCCGTGGGTGGGCCGAACCTGAGTCCCGAAGATGGCTGGCAAGCCGCCTGCGTGGCTGCCTCGCCGGGCCAGCCGACCCACGTGCTGGAGAGCGATCAGGTCGCCGAACATATTCCCGGCTGTAACATGGCTTTCCGTCGTGAGGCATTGGAGGCGATCCGCGGCTTTGACCCCCAGTATCGCAAGGCCGGCGATGATGTGGATGTCTGTTGGCGGTTGCAACAGGCCGGCCTGTGGATCACCTTCGCGCCTGGAGCCTTCGTGTGGCACCACCGCCGCCAGACGCCGCGCGCCTATCTGCGGCAACAGGCTGGCTACGGCGAGGCCGAGGCACTCTTGCGCTTCAAGCATCCCGATCGCTTCAACGGGCGCGGCGACGGCAAGTGGCGTGGTGTGCTATACGGCCCCGCCCTCCCGGGGCTACGCCTCGCCGCGCCCATCATCTATCGGGGAACCTTTAGCGCCGGCTTGTTTCAGTGCCTCTACCAGCCCAGCCCGGCCCACTGGGCCATGCTGCCGGCCACGTTGGAGTGGCACATGGTCGCCGGCTTGGTCGGAGTGGCCGCCCTGCTGTGGACTCCAGCCTGGTGGGTGGCCGCAGCTATGCTGGTCCTGTCCGTAGGTGTGGCCGTCCTCCAGGCGAGCCAAGCCCGCCTTCCTGAGAAGCACGACGGATTCCGTTCCCGCTGCCTTGTTGCCACCCTGTGTTACCTCCAACCGCTCGTTCGCTCGTGGGCGCGCTATCGTACCCGCTTGTTCTCGTATCGTTCCCCCAGTGCCGACCCTTCTGTGGCCGTAGACGCAAACTTGCGGCCACAGCCCTTGCCTTTATTCGGACGCCGGACGGTAGCATACTGGACCGGCGAGCGCTACGAGCGTTTCGAACTCTTGGGGCTGATTATCGCCTACCTTAACGAACACGGCTGGGGCAAGGTGATCGATTCGGGTTGGTCGAATTGGGACCTGCTGGTCTACTGCCATCCATGGACCATCGTCGAGATCTGCACCGCGCAGCAGGACTACGGCAGCCACGATCGGGTGATCTGTGTCCGCTACCGCCTGCGCCCCAGTCGATACCTGAAGGTTCTGACCGCCCTTGGCGTGTTGGCCATCGGGGCAGCTGCCGCTTTCCAATTCTGGCCTGCTGCCGCAATCGCTGCGGCGATTCTCTTGCTGTGCGGCGGGATGTGGCGGCGCGGTACCTGCCGAGGCTCTCAGGCCATGGCCGTCGTCGATCACCTGGCGGGCAGCCTGGGCCTGGTCTGCTGCGTCCCCGTACCAAGGAACCCCGATGAGCCGGGAGGGAAATGACAAGGACATGACAATGCCCCCTCGTTCTTCCGATCTCGCTCTCTGCCGGCGCTTGCTGCGGCAGGTGCGGCCCTATGGGCTGCTCATCGCGGGCAGCTTTCTGGTCAGCGTGCTGGCCAGCCCGCTGGCGTTGCTCACCCCGCTGCCGTACAAAATCGTTCTCGATAGTGCCCTGGATTCTCGGCCGCTGCCGCCGTTCCTCCAGATTCTCTTTCCGGCCGCCCCTGGGGATTCCGCCGTCCTCGTCTTGGCTGCCGGCCTCTGTCTGGCCGTCGCCCTGTTGACTCAGTTCCAGTCCGCGGCCAGCGCGTTTCTGAGCGGCTACACAAGCGAACGGATGGTACTCGATTTCCGGGCTCAGCTCTTCCGCCATGCCCAACGCCTGTCGCTGGGCTACCACGACCAGCAAGGCACGGCGGATGCCATCTATCATATCCAGACGGACGCGCTCGCCCTTCAGAACTTGGTGATCGACGGCGTCCTGCCCTTGATTGTCTCGGTGTTCACGCTCGCCGGCATGATCTACTTCACGGCCCGTCTCGATTGGCAGCTAGCCCTGGTGGCCCTGGCGGTGTGCCCCGTGCTCTTCGTTCTTTCCCGCTCCTACCGCTGGCGCCTTCGCCGCAAGGCCCGCGAGGTGAAAAAACTGGAGAGTTCGGCCCTGTCGATCGTGCAGGAGGTGCTGGCGGCCCTGCGTGTCGTCAAGGCATTCGGGCAGGAGGCTCGGGAGGAGAAGCGGCTGGTTCGGCGCTCGGCTGAGGGAGTGAAGGCTCGTCTCGGCATGCTGGTTACGGAGGGCAGCTTCGGCGTGCTGATCGGGCTGACCACGGCAGCGGGGACGGCGGCTGTTCTCTTCGTCGGCGCGCGTCATGTCCAAGCCCAACTTCTCAGCCCCGGCGATCTTTTTCTGGTGCTGGGCTACCTGACGCAGCTGTACGCGCCCTTGAAGACCCTGAGCCGGAAGGCCGCCAGCTTGCAATCCCACCTGGCCAGCCTGGAACGAGCCTTCGCCTTCCTTGACGAGCCGCCCGACGTTCCTGAGCGGCCCCATGCTCGCCCTCTGGTCCGCGCCGCCGGCGCCGTCGCCTGTCGCAGCGTGACCTTCGCCTACGGCGCCGATCCGCCGGTCCTGCGCGATATCGCGTTTGAGGTCGATCCCGGGACCTGCGTGGGTATTGCTGGCATGACAGGGGCGGGGAAGACCACACTCGTGAACCTGCTGACTCGCTTTTACGACCCCACCGAAGGACAGATCTTGCTCGACGGTGTGGATCTGCGCCACTACCGTGTGGCCGATCTACGCCGCCAGTTCGCCATCGTCCTCCAGGAACCGGTGCTGTTCTCGACCACCATCGCCGAGAACATCGCCTACGCTCGCCCCGACGCCTCCGAGGCGGAGATCATTCAGGCGGCCCAGGCGGCGAACGCCCACGATTTCATCCTCCGCCTCCCCCAGGGCTACCAGACCCTGGTCGGTGAGCGCGGCATGCGCCTTTCCGGCGGCGAACGCCAGCGTCTGTCCCTGGCCCGCGCTTTCCTCAAAGATGCTCCTCTCCTCATTCTCGATGAGCCGACCAGTTCCGTCGATGTGGGAACCGAGTCCGTCATCATGCAGGCTCTGGAGCGCCTCATGCGTGGCCGCACCACCTTCCTGATCACGCACCGCCTGAGCACGCTGGAGCACTGCGATTTGCTGCTGCGGATCGAAAACGGGCGGCTGGTGGACGTGCGCTCCGACGTGGTCGCGGCCATCCGAGAAATGTTCTCTCCGGCAGGCCGGGAGCGTAAGCGACTGGAAGATCAGAAGCCGAGCATAATCGGCTGGAGGAGAAAGGTCGATGCCTAGTCCCATCATCTCCGAGGTTGTGCCGGCCGATCTGACAGAGCACCCGGCTCTCTGGGCCTGGAGGAAACTCCAGGCGGGGCCGGAGACGGTTGCGCGCGTCGAGCCGGTGAAGACACGACGCAACCTGCACGCAGACGTGTACCGGCTGAGGAGCGCCGGGCCAGCGGGGCTCGCGGTCATCGCCAAGCGCGGGTTGCGAGAACGGGCGCAAGCCGAACGCACTGCCTATGAGGAACTTCTGCCCCATGTGCCCATCCGGACCCTTCGTTATTACGGGTGTGTAGAGGAAACCGACAGTGCCTACTGCTGGCTGTTCCTCGAGGATGCTTCCGGGGAGGAATATTCTGCGGCATCGGAGGAGCATCGTTGCCTTGCCGGGCGTTGGCTGGGCCAGGTGCAAGCTGCATTCGGCTCGGCAGCTGCGACGGCGCGGTTGCCGGATCGGGGGCCCGGCTATTATGGGCAGCGCCTGCGGGGGGCGCACGCGTGCCTCCGCGAGCACCTGACCCGCTGCACCCTGAACACCGAGCAACGGATGTCGTTGGAACGCCTTGCCGCGTGGTGCGCGATCCTGGAAGCGAACTGGAGTCGGATCGAACACGTTTGCGCGGGCATGCCTCGCGTTCCGGTCCACGGGGATTTCTCCTACAAGAACCTCCGCGTCTGTGCCGGTCCCCACGGCCCGACTCTGCTGGTCTACGACTGGGAGACGGCTGGGTGGGGTGTCCCAGCCGTTGACCTGGCCCAGTCGCCCCTCCCAGCCCCCCATTTTACGGCCCAGCCGGACCTCGCGACCTACTGGGAGGCGGTTCACGATCACTGGCCTGGTATCGACCTTGGCACCATCCAACAATGGGCGAAACTGGGTACGTTGTTCCGCTCCGCTGCTGCTATCACCTGGGACATCCGCAGCTTGGCGCGCGGCGGCGAGCTAAAGCTTTTAAAACGCGCGGAGTTTTATCAGGCCATCCTGACTCAGGCCTTCAAGGCCGTCGGATGGACATGCTGAGCGTGTGCGGTGGTCCGCTTTCCAGAAAACGGGGATCCGGTCATGACCGCAGGAATATCCCAACAAGTCGAGCAAGACCTTCGGTCGCTGAGGCTCCTGGCCTACCGGTATCTGGAGCGTGTTTTCCCGGACTTTATCCCGCCGGGAGCGCGGATCCTTCACGTCAGCCAGGCGCCTGCGATCTGTGCAACCTCTTACGCTTGCTGCCTGATGGTGGTCCAACTCAGTACCGGCGCGGAAGTAAAGTTGTTCCTAAAGGATTTCAGCTCTTCCCCGTTGGGCAAGGACGGACTCCACCGGCGGGCCGAGCGCGAAGTATGCGCCTATCGTGACCTGCTCGCCGGGTCCGGCTTGGGCACGGCCCGATACTACGGCACCGTCTCGGACGAGACCGAGGGACGTCTGGCACTGATCCTGGAATTCGTGGAGGGCGAGCGGCTCCGCTCCTGTGCGTTGGAGAACTGGATCGCTGCCGCGCGCTGGCTGGGGCAGATGCAGGCCTACTTTGCCCGGCACGCCGCGCGCTGGCAAAAGTGCGAGGTGCTGCTTCGCCATGATGCGAACTTTTTCTGGGCGAGGGCGGAAGGGGCCATGCATGCTGTCTCTCAGGCCGTCCCTGGATTGGCCGGACGCCTGGCCGAGGTTGTAGACAGCTACGGCCGGCTCGTGGATGTCATGACCAGCCAACCCAGGACCCTCGTCCATGGTTCCTATCGGCCGCAGAACATTCTGGTGGCTGCCGCGGCCCAGCGGATCTGTCCGGTGGATTGGGAATGGGCGGCGATTGGCGCTCCCTTCTACGACCTGGCCTTCGTCTCCGATGGGTTCCGGCCGCCAGCCCGTGATCAGCTCTGGGACGCCTACCTGGAGGCGGCGGGAGACGTCTGCCGCTTCACACGGGACCGAGAAGAAATGCGCTATGTGATTGAGTGCTTTCGCTTGCACAAAATCCTGAAGTCGCTGAGCGAGGCCCAGGAGAAAAGCTTCCCTGAAGCCACCATCATCAAGCAGGTTGACCAGGCCGAGAGGCTGAGCAGTGTTCTCCGGTCGCTAACGCTCCCGGCTCGCCGGGGCACATCCGAAGAGGAGGAACGCCTTGAGTGATTTAGTTCACGACCTCTGGACGAGTTGGGAGCGTAAGCGCGTAGAGAATGCCGAGCCGATCGGCCCGCCAGAACTTTGCCAACTCCTCCAGGAACTATTCGATAAGCCGGGAGCGGCGGACCGATGGACCAAGCGGCAGGCGCTCAAGCCGGACGTTTACCGCCTGCCCGCTGCGGTGGGCACCGGCGAATACGCCGTCATTGTCAAGCGTCTCGACCCCAGCCGCGGTCGCCGCAATCAGTTGGTGGCCAAGCGCTGGCTCCCGGCGGTTGGCCTGGGCGGCTGCGTCCCTTCCCTGCTGGGCATTGCGGCGGAACGGAGCGGTGCCTGGGTGTGGCATGTCTATGAAGACGTAGGAGATGGAGTTCTGGAGACGAAAGACCCGGACCCGGCGCGGCTCGAAGCCGCGGTGGAGCTGATCGCTCAGATCCATATGCGCTTCGCCGGCCATCGCTTGCTCGCGGAGTGCCGGCTATGCGGAGAAGACTTTGGGGCTGTTTTTTTTGGCGCAAACCTCCGTGATGCCATTCGCAGCCTGGAGGCACTCCGGTCGCTGACACTCCCGGATCGCCAATCTTTTGAGATAACTCCGGAACAGGCTGCCTTACGGGATCGCTTGCTGGAACGGCTCCACGAGTTGCTCGATCAGGAAACACAACGTGCTCGGCTGTTGGTCGAATATGGCGGCCCAGAGACCCTGCTGCACGGCGACCTCTGGACAACCAATGTCTTGATCACTCCGGGATGCGATGGACCACAGGCGCGGCTCATTGATTGGGATCATGTGGGCGTCGGACCGATCAGCTACGACCTATCCACGTTCCTGGCTCGCTTCCCCATCCCGGATCGGCCGCAGATTCTTGGGCTCTACCGGCGCCGTGTCGGCCGGTGCGGGTGGCGATTGCCAACCATCAGCGTGCTGAATGCCCTCTTTGATACAGCGGAGTGCGCCCGCCTGGCTAATCGCGTCATCTGGCCGGCACTCGCCGTCACGGACGGCCAAGCCGAGTGGGGATTCGAGGAGTTGGCCAGGGTTGAGCAATGGCTGGAGGAGTTGCGGCCAGTGCTCCTGTGAGATGGAAAACGGACAAGGCCCGAAGATGAGATTGCCGTCTCCGATGCTAGCGGCGGCATTTGGGCCGCCGCCTTCGTGGAGGTTGGGAACCGATGAAGTATTTGATTGTCAATGGGGATGATTTCGGTGCCAGCCGGGGTGTCAACCGGGGCATCCTGGAAGCTCACTGCCGGGGCATCCTGACCAGTGCCAGCCTGATGGTGGACGCGCCGTTCAGCGCGGAGGCCGCCCACCTGAGCCGTGAATGGCCCCAACTGAGTGTCGGTCTGCACATCCATATGCCAGGCAAGGTCCGGGAATTGCTAGATGCGGACGGATGCAGTGCCGAGCTGCGTCGGCAGCTCCACCGCTTTGAGGAACTCTTGGGCCGGCTGCCGACGCATCTCGATTCGCACCACGACGTCCACCGGGATCCCCAATTGCTGCCCTCCTTCCTGCGCATGGCGCGGCTGTACGGACTGCCGCTGCGAGGATACTCTCCCGTCCACTGCTTCTCCCAATTCTACGGACAGTGGGATGGAGGAAGCCATCCGGAGCAGGTGAGCGTCGCCAGCCTGGCGCGGATGCTGCGCCGTCAAATCCCGGAAGGGTGTACCGAGTTGATCTGTCATCCGGGCTATGCCGATCCGGATTTGCAGAGCAGTTACTCTGGGGAGCGTGAAGTGGAGCTACAGACCTTGTGCGACCCGCTTGTCCGCGTGGTCCTGTCTGAGCAGCAGATTCACCTCCTCGGTTTTCAGGACCTTGGCAGTCGACAGAGGGATTTCCAGGCCTAGAAGGAGAGTTCCCATGGCCGTGGTTGTGCTTTCCCCGTGTAACGTCGCCAACTTTCCGGAGGGGGGCGGTCACTTCTGGGTCTATATGCAATATGCCCAGGGCTTGCGCCGACTGGGTTGCGATGTCTACTGGCTGGAGCACTTCGATCGCAGTACCGATGCGAACCGAGATGCAGCTCTGCTCTCGACCTTCTTTGAACGGATGGAGTGTTATGGGTTAGGCGGCAAGGCCATCCTCTATACCAGCCGCAGTCAGCCGCGTGGCGATCGTGAACCGGACGAGTACCTCGGGATGCCGCGATTCGAAGCGGAAGCCATTTGGCGACGGGCGGACCTTCTGCTGAACTTTCACTACGCCGCCACTGAGGCCCTGCTGTCGCGCTTCCGGCGTACGGCCCTGGTGGATATTGATCCCGGCTTGCTCCAGTTCTGGATGGGGGTGGGTCAACTCCGGGTGCCGTACCATGACTTTCACTTCACCATCGGAGAAACAGTCGGGACACCGAGGGCACGGTTCCCGGACTGCGGCCGGGACTGGATCCACATCCGCCCGCCGATTTGCCTTGAGTTCTGGCCGCCTGTCTACGATGCGGACGACGAAGCATTCACTACCGTGTCCAGTTGGTGGGGGGCCGGCAAGGCGGGGGAGGAGTCCTGGGTTACCGATGGCAAGGGGATCTCTTACGACAACAACAAACGCATCTCTTTTCTCGAGTTCGTGGACCTTCCTCAAAGGACGAACCAGGTACTGGAGTTAGCGTTGTATCTGGGCGACGGGGATGATGGAGATCGGCAGGTGTTGGAGTCGCACGGCTGGCGAATCCGGCACTCCCGGGAGGTAGCGGGCACCCCTGCAGCGTATCAATCTTACGTTCAGAGATCGCGGGGAGAATTCAGTTGCGCCAAACCTTCCTGCATGCGCTTTCAGAATGCCTGGATTAGCGACCGCACCTTGTGCTACTTGGCCAGCGGCAAGCCGGCGGTGGTTCAGGACACCGGACCAAGTTCTTTCCTCCCCAACGGGGAAGGGTTGTTCCGTTTCGCGACAGCCGGACAAGCGGTCGAGGCTCTTGCTGCTGTCAACGCCGATTACGGACGGCATTGCCGGGCGGCACGAGAGATAGCTGAGGCCTATTTCGATGCCAGGCCGATCTGCGAACGAATCTTGAACGTGGCGCTGTGCGGAACAATCGGGGAGAGTCGCGAGCATTTGCGGGTGGAGACATAGCAATGAACACACGCTGGACAACCGACTTGATGAGGGAGACATTGCAGGATGGGCTGGCCCGGCTGCGCGGCCGGCCAGTTCGCATCTCGGAGCTGCATCGGGAACCACCTCCGACAACCACGAGTTTGTGGACAGAGCGGTTGCAAGTACGACTCGATGGCGGCGAGGAGTTGCCGGTGTTCTTCAAGGACCTGAACCCAGACAGCCTCATCGCCGCCGCACGGGGGATCCACGTGACCAGCCTGGAACCCGGACGACGCGAGCTGCGCATGTACCGCCGCATCTTCGCCCGGCAGCGTTTTGATACTCCCAAGCTGTACGCCTGGCGCTGGCAGCCATGCCGCGGTCTCATGGGGCTGTTTTTGGAGTACGCTGGCTCCTTGAAGGTACGGCACAGTAACAACTTCACTCACTGGTTGGCCGGCGCACGCTGGGCCGCCTGGTTTCACAGCGAGACCAGCCGGCTGTCCCCCCGGCAAACGCGGTTTCTCCCGCGCTATGACCGCGCCCATTACCGCCGTTGTGCCGAGCGAATCGAACAAAGATTGGCTGTGGGTCTTTCCGCGGCGGATAAGGCGGTGCTGGAACCGGCGCTCGAAGTTTTTGTTAGCCGCGTGGATGAACTGCTTGCCCTGCCCCAGAGCCTCATTCATGGCGAGTACTTCGCCAAGAACATCGTTCTCCGCGACAACAGCTCGATCGAGGGTGTCGCCGTGGTGGATTGGGAGTCGGCCGCGGTTGGGCCGAGCTACCTTGACCTGGTGAGCCTGAGCGCTGGCCGCTGGAATACCGAGCGGCGCGAGGCGCTGTGGCACGCCTACCTCGATCGCTATCAGGCCGAGAACAAGCTCATGCTCGATTGGCAGCGCTTCCGTCGCGACCTCGGTCGGGTGCAGCTTTATCTGTCCCTCGCCTGGATCGGCTGGTGGTTCGAGCGGGGCAGAGAGGACCAGGTCGCCCGCTGGCTCACGGAACTGCAAAAGGTGGTACCGGACCACTCGGCGAGCCTTTCTTAGCGAATACGGAGGTGTAGCCGTGAAGAACCTTTTCGCGATGAGTCGTTTCCTCGCTCCCAAGCTTGGTTTGGGAACCAGACAAAGCCCGAGAAAACGGATCTTTCTCATCGGTTTGGTGATGACAGCAATGGTCATGATGGCGGGGTGCAGCAAGAAGAAAGAAGACACGGTCTCATCCCTCCTTCCGTTGCTGAAGGACCAAGATCCGAGAATGCGCTACTATGCCGCAAGTCGCCTGGGCCATTTTCGCTCGCAGGCCGACGAGGTAGTCCCACCCCTCACCGAGGCGCTGAAGGATGAAGACAAAATGGTCCGCATGGGAGCTGCTTATGCTTTGGGGGAGATCGGCCCGGATGCCAAGTCCGCTCTGTCCGCTCTGGAAGCGGCGTTGCGTGATCCCGCAGCGGCAGTCCGCAAGGCGGCGGACCAAGCGCTCCAGAAAGTGCGCAACTCTGCTCCGCAGGCTCAGAACGCGGCTCAGCCGAGCAAGCAACCGCATAGGCGGAAGATCCCCAAGCCGCAGAAGTGAACCCTTCCACGGGGGCTGAGAGGAAAGTGAGGAGTGAAAGAAAGAAACCCGTTCTTTTTTCTCCTCACGCCTCAGCCTTCATTATAAGTAAAGGCGATATCGGGATTCTGCCGGAGGTCCGCCGCACGGTAAGTTAGTCGCGCGCCCGTCACGGTAAGTTAGTCGCGCCATAGGTGGCAGGTGTTCTGTGGGCAACTGGGGCATCCTCCGAAGTTATCCACAGTTCAGAGTGGCATAGGAAGCGAAGGTGAGGGGGTGAGGGGGAGAGTGGCTACCCTCTACCTACCGCGTCGAGTAGCCCCTTCTTGGAGCCTCCTTCTTGCCTTGCGCCACCCGTGCCCGCCGTGCCGTCGGCCGCCGGCCTGCTCGATCTGCATCGGACCCGCCGTGTGACCGCGTGCGAGCGGCAGTGTAACGACTGCTGAGCTAGGCTGGTACAAGGTCTCTGGGTAAAATGTTCAGCATCGGTCGAGGTCAATCGGGGGGCGCATGGCTGGCAGCGACAAACACTGGAGACGCCGCTGAGGGACACGCAAAGGGGGACTATGTCAAAAGCACCATCGCGCATCGAACCAGGGAACATCGTCCGCGTTCGCCAGCGGCAGTACCTCGTCGAGGAGGTTGTGCCGCCGGTTGCGGCCGGGGATGCTACCCTCGTTCGCCTGTCCTGCCTCGATGACGATGCCCAAGGCCAGGAACTGGAGGTCCTGTGGGAAGCGGAGCTAGACGCCGAGGTCCTCAGCGGCAGCGGCTGGGACCACCTGGCCGTCCGCGGCTTCGACCCGCCGCGGCTGTTCTCCGCCTACCTGCACACCCTTCGCTGGAACTGCGTCACGGCCACCAACCCGAAGCTGTTCCAGTCGCCGTTTCGGGCCGGCATCCGCATCGATGCCTACCAGATCGAGCCACTGCGCAAGGCGCTGCTGCTCCCCCGCGTCAATCTGTTCATCGCCGACGACGTAGGCCTGGGCAAGACCATCGAGGCCGGGCTCATCGCCCGCGAGTTGCTCTTGCGCAAAAAAGTCCGGGACATCGTCGTCGCTTGTCCGCCTTCGGTGCTGCCGCAGTGGCAGGACGAACTGGAGCAGCGCTTCGGCCTGGGATTCGCAGTGCTCGACAAGGACTACGTCCTCCGCGTTCGGCGCGAGCGCGGCTACAGCACCAACCCCTGGGCCACGCACACTTACTTCCTCATCTCGCACCGGCTGCTCGTCGATGAAGCCTACACTGGACCGCTGCGCGACTGGCTCGGCGACTTCCGGCCTGGCTCGTTACTCATCCTCGACGAGGCCCACCACGCCGCCCCCGCCAGCGGGCAGCGCTACGCCATCGACTCCAAGATCACCCGCGCCGTCCGCGACCTGGCCCCACGCTTCGAGCACCGGCTGTTCCTGTCGGCTACGCCGCACAACGGCCACTCCAACAGCTTCTCCGCTCTGCTGGAGATCCTCGACCCGCAGCGCTTCTGCCGGGGTGTGCCGGTCAAGGGCAAGAAGCTGCTGGAAGACGTCATGGTCCGGCGGCTCAAGGATGACATCCGCGCGGTGCAGGGCGGATTCCCCCGGCGGGTCATCGAGCAGATCGACATCGACGACCTGCCCCCCGACGCCCCGGAGCTGCGCCTCTCCGCCCTGCTGGACCAGTACCGTCAACTCCGCGAACAACGGTTGCAGGGTGAATCGAAATGCAAGCAAGCCGTCGGCGCCCTCCTGGTTTCAGGCTTACAGCAGCGGCTGTTCTCTTCTATCGAAGCCTTTGCACGCACCCTCCGAGTCCATCGCCGCACCATCGAACGACAACGGCAGCAGCAGGCGGCTGAAGGAAAGTTCCGGCCGGAGCAATTCGAGCCGCTGGTCGAGGGGGTGAGCAGCGACGACGACCGGGCGGAATTGGAGCCGGAGGCGCTGGAACGGGAAGAAGAGGCCCAGTTCGAGGCCGCGACCTTGGCGGCAGCCACCACCACCCTCCAGGAGGACGAGGTCCGCTTGGTGGACGAGATGACCCGCATTGCCGAAGTGTCCCGCGCTCTGCCCGACGCCCGGGTGCGCCGCCTCATTGAATGGATTCGAGAGCACCTGTGCCCCGGCCTGCCGAGGGCAGGGGAGCCGCCTCCTGCCGGCAAGCCGCCCCAGTGGAACGATACGCGCGTTCTCATCTTCACCGAATACGAGGACACGCTGCGTTACCTGCGGCAGCAACTGGAAGCCGCCATTCAGGGGACCGACCGGGCCGAAGAGCGCATCGAGATCTACCACGGCCCGACGCCCCAGGACCGGCGCGAGGAGATCAAGCAGGCCTTCAACGTCGATCCGAAGAAGCACCCGCTGCGCATCCTGCTGGCTACCGACGCGGCCCGCGAGGGCATCAACCTGCAAACGCACTGCTGGAACCTGTTCCACTTCGACGTGCCGTGGAACCCCGCCCGCCTGGAGCAGCGCAACGGCCGTATCGACCGCAAGCTCCAGCCGCGCGACGAAGTCTACTGCCGTTACTTCGTCTACCGGCAGCGGCCCGAGGATCGCATCTTGCAGGCGCTCGTGCGCAAGACCGATACTATTAAGCGTGAGCTGGGCAGTCTGGCCCAGGTCATCGAGGGCAAGCTCGCCGACATGCTGATAAAGTCCGGCATCCGCCGAGCCGACATCGACCGACTGGAACAGGAGATCGACGCTGCCGACCTCGACCGGGACTTCAAGGAAACTGTCACCGAGGAGCTAGAAGCCGCTCGCGAACGGCAGGACGAGCTGCGGGAGCAGATCGATGCCCTGCGCACCCGCCTGAAAGAATCGCGCGATTGGGTCGGTCTCGATATCGATCCTTTCCGCGCCGCCCTGTCCTGCGCGTTGGAATTGATGGGAGCGGAGCCGCTCCAGGAATCATCGGATGTTCCAGGACGGTTGGTGTTCCCGGCTCTGGATCGGCGGGCTGGCGGCGACCCCTCCTGGGCGAACACGCTGGACACGCTGCGGGCGCCGCGCGAACGCACACAGGCGTTCTGGGAGTGGCGGCGGGAATCGGCGATCCGGCCGGTCGTCTTCGAGGATCCCGGCGTGATGACCGACGACGTGGTTCACCTGCACCTGGAGCACCCCGTCGTGCGCCGGCTGCTGGGCCGCTTCACCGCTCAGGGCTTCGTCCATCATGATCTCTCACGGGCCTGCCTGGCCCAGACTTCCGACCCGATCCCGCGCATCATCCTGATCGGCCGACTGTGCCTGTACGGGGGAGGGGCCGCCCGGCTGCACGAAGAGCTGATCCCCGTCACCGCACGCTGGGTCGATCCGGAAAAGCGCAAGGGGCCGCTCGCACCCTACGGCCGTGAGGCCGAGGGCAACACGCTTCAGTTGCTGGAAGAGGCCTTGCGGAAAGGGGTGCAGCCCGCTAACGAGGTGATACTGCGGAAGCTGCAGGCGACCGGGCCGCGCGACGTGGCCGAGTTGCTCCCGCACCTGGAAAAGCGCGGCCAGCAATACGCCGAGGAAGCGCGGGTGAAACTGGCCCGACGCGGTGAGGACGAAGCGCGAAAAATGCAGGACGTGCTGGAGACCCAGCGCAAGCGCATTCTGGCCACGGTGGAGAAGCACCGGGACACGCCGCCGGACCTGTTCGACCCGGAGATGCGGCAGCTGGAGGCCGATCGCCGCCACTGGGGCCGGCGGCTGACGCAGATCGAGGAGGAACTGAAGGGCGAGCCGGACCGCATTCGCGAGGGCTACCGTGTCAAAGCCGAGCGGGTCGAACCGGTCGGGCTGGTCTATCTCTGGCCGGTGACGGGGTAAGAGCGATGCCCAAGGACCCGGAACTACTGGCGCACCAACAGTGGCTCGGCTATCTGCAGCCGGTCGGCCTCGTCGTCTCGCCGCCCGCGCTGCTGCAAGCCCAGGCCTATGTCAACAGCAACATCCTGGCCGAGCACCAGCGTTTCCTCGCCCACAGAACCGAGGTGTCCGTCCCCGGCCACCCCGAGCCGCTGCCGGCCATCAAGGACTTACGCGCCCTGCTGCTTGACGTTTTCGGCTGGCAGCCCGGCGACCTGGTTGAGGCCAAGGATCCGCGGACGGCGGCGCTGGAAGTCGTCCTCCCTGAGTATCACGAGACGCTGCGCCCGACCTACGTCGTCCCCGAGGACCAGCGGGCGGAGAAACCCGCCTGGATGATGCTGATCCAGGAACTGCCGGCCGGCACACCACTGGATGAAGTGGTGGAGAAGGACGAACGCCGCTGGCAGGCCACGCCGCAGGCCCGCTTCGAGCGGCTGCTGCGTGAGACGCAGGTGCCGATCGGCCTGCTTGCCAATGCCACCCACCTGCGCCTGGTCTACTACCCGCGCGGCGAAAGCCCTGGCTACATTACCTTCCCCGTGCCGGCGATGACCGAGGTAGCGGGCCGGCCGATCTTTGCCGCGTTGCACATGCTGCTGTGTGCGGATCGGATGTTCGCGCTGCCCGACAAGCAACGACTGCCCGCCCTTCTCGCCGAGAGTCGCAAATACCAAAACATTGTCTCTACCGAGCTGGCCCAACAGGTCCTGGCCGCGCTGTATGAGCTGCTCCGCGGCTTCCAGGCGGCCGACGACCAGAGCAAGGGCGAATGGCTCCGCGAGGTGCTGGCCCGCGACCCCGACCAGGTTTACGCCGGCCTGCTGACGGTGCTGCTGCGGCTGGTGTTTTTGCTCTACGCCGAGGATTGCGGGCTGATGTCGGACGACGAGGTGTACGTCAAGTATTACTCGGTCGCCGGCCTGTTCGAGCGGCTGCGGGCCGATGCCGGCCGTTACCCCGACACCATGGACCAGCGCTATGGCGCCTGGGCGCAGCTCCTGGCCCTGTTCCGCCTGGTCCACGACGGCGGCGGTCACGGCAAGTTTCGCCTGCCGGCGCGGCACGGCTACCTGTTCAACCCCGACCGCTATCCCTTCCTGGAAGGCCGTCCCCACGGCTCGCAGCGCCAGCCCGGCGAGCGCGTTACGCCGCCCCTCGTGCCCGATGGCGTCCTCTTCCGTGTCTTGCAAAACCTGCTCGTCCTCGACGGCGAGCGCATCTCCTACCGCAGCCTCGACGTGGAACAGATCGGCTCGGTCTACGAGACGATCATGGGCTTTCGTCTGGAGAAGGCCGCCGGCCGATCCATTGCCATCAAGCCGGCCAGGGCCCACGGAGCACCGGTGACGGTCAACCTGGAAGAGCTGCTGACCGTCCCGGCGAAGGACCGGGGCAAGTGGCTGAGGGAGAAGAGCGACCAGGCCGTGACGGGGGCGGCGTTGAACGCGCTCAAGGCGGCCGACACCCCCGAGGCTCTGGCCGCCGCTCTCGATCGCAAAATTGCCCGCAAGGTGACGCCGAACATCGTGCCGGTTGGCAGCATGGTCTTTCAGCCCAGCGACGAACGTCGCCGCTCCGGCTCGCACTACACGCCGCGCAGTCTCACCGAGCCGATTGTCCGCAAGACCCTGGAACCGGTGCTCAGGCAGCTCGGCGAGCGGCCAAGGCCAGAGCAGATCCTCGGCCTGAAGGTCTGCGACCCGGCGATGGGTTCCGGCGCCTTCCTCGTCGAAGCCTGCCGCCAGCTCGGCGACGCGCTGGTGGCTGCCTGGCACGCCCACAACTGCCTGCCGTCCATTCCACCAGACGAGGACGAAGTGCTGCATGCCCGCCGGCTGGTGGCCCAGCGCTGCCTGTACGGCGTGGACAAGAACCCGATGGCGGTCGATCTGGCCAAGCTGTCGCTGTGGCTGGCGACGCTGGCCAGGGACCACCCCTTCACCTTCCTCGATCATGCCCTGCGCTGCGGCGATTCGCTGGTGGGGCTGACGCGGCAGCAGATCGCCGATTTTCACTGGAAGCGGGCGCCGCAGCGGGTCTTCGGCCAGGAGGTCATCGAGCAGCGCATCCAGGCCGCCACGCGCGTCCGGCAGGAGATTCTCGAAGCGGGCGACGAGGTTCCCTTCCTGCTGAAGCAGCAGAAGCTGGCCTTGGCCGACGAGAGCCTGGCCCTGGTGCGCCTGGCCGGTAATCTGGCCGTGGCCGCCTTCTTCGCCGCCGACAACGACCGCAAGCGGCAGACCAGACGCGACGATTTCCTCCACCAACTCAACGAATATCTGCGTACCGGCAACCCGGCCCTGCGGCCGACCGCTGCGGAAAAGGCCCTGCTGGCCGGGGAGAAAGGCATCACCCCCTTTCCCTGGGAGATCGAGTTCCCGGAGGTGTTCGGCCGCGAGAACCCCGGCTTCGACTGCATCGTCGGCAATCCACCGTTCGCCGGTCATGTGACAATAGTCCAAGCCCATCCTCCGGCTTACACAGATTTCCTGCGTACGATATTCACAGACACTGCCGGCAAGAGTGATCAAGTCGCGTTTTTCTTCCGCCGAGCGTTCGACTTGTTGCGCTCCGGTGGCACTTTTGGCCTGCTCGCCACCAACACCATTGCTCAGGGCGATACCCGGTTCACCGGTCTGCGCTGGATCTGCACCCACGGCGGCACGATCTACGCCGCGCGTCGCCGCTACAAATGGCCCGGGCAAGCCGCCGTCATCGTCAGCGTGGTTCACGTGGCCAAACAGAGCCGCGACCGCCAGGGAGCGGCGTTCGCCCCACCCTGCGACCTCGATGGCAAACCCGTCCCGCAGATCACCGCCTACCTGTTCCACGCCGGCGGCCACGACAACCCCGCCATCCTCCGCGCCAACGCCGGCAAAAGCTTCATCGGCAGCTATGTCCTCGGCATGGGTTTCACCTTCGACGACACGGACAAAGACGGCGTCGCCAATCCGATCGCCCGGATGCACGAACTGATCGCCAAGGACCCGCGCAACGCCGAGCGCATCTTCCCCTACATCGGCGGCGAGGAGGTCAACGACAGCCCGACACAGGCGCATCACCGCTACGTCATCAACTTCGGCGAGATGACGGAGGAAGAAGCCCGCCGCGGCTGGCCCGATCTGATGCGCATCGTGGAAGAAAAGGTGAAACCGGAGCGTTTGCGTAGCAAGGCAAAAAGTATGTCATCACACGGCAAGCGCGCAGAGGTATGGTGGCAACATTATCATCACGCCAAGGAACTCGCCGCCGCCATCCGCGGCCTGGAGCGGGTGCTGGTGATTTCGCGTGTCGGTCAGCAAGGCGCGTTCACCTTCCTCCCCGCAGGCTTGGTGTATTCTGAGCAGCTTGTCGTCTTCGCCCTGCCGAGCTACGCCGCCTTTTGCGCGCTGCAATCGCGCGTCCACGAGGTCTGGGCGCGCTTCTTTGCGTCGTCGCTCGAAGATCGTCTCCGCTACACCCCCTCGGATTGTTTCGAGACGTTCCCGTTCCCGGAAGGTTTTGAGGTCCACCCTCGGCTGGAGGCGGCGGGCCGGGAGTATTACGAATTCCGCGCCGCGCTGATGGTCCGCAACAACGAAGGGTTGACGAAAACCTACAACCGCTTCCACGATCCGAACGAGCGCTCGGCGGACATCCTCCAGCTGCGCCAGTTGCACGCGGCGATGGACCGGGCCGTGCTCGACGCCTACGGCTGGACCGACCTGAAGCCGACCTGCGCGTTCCTGCTCGACTACGAGGAAGAGGAGGA
>Ga0070737_10002483_pt1 | contig 22100 bp, 22 predicted proteins | sample Coa_R1_10_FD_66438 | JGI IMG/M metagenome (GOLD analysis project Ga0070737, IMG submission 66438) | Surface soil microbial communities from Centralia Pennsylvania, which are recovering from an underground coalmine fire - Coalmine... | ecosystem: Environmental > Terrestrial > Soil > Unclassified...
CAGCCGGCCACCAACACGCCGACGCCGAAGCGGTACGGCCATTGGCGGTCTGGGCGCGCGAGACCGGGATCGAGCGGCGGCTCTCCGATGCGCACCGGTCCGAAAGCCGTCAGCGCGACGACCCGAACGAACGTCACCGCCGCGATGCCGACCGTCAGCGCGATCAATGCTCCGGCCGCGGCGGTCGACAGTTGCAGGGCAAGGCTGGACACCCGGAACTGCTGCATCAACGACTCGAGCGTGAACCATTCCGAGGCGAATCCGGCAGTCAACGGCAATCCGGCCAGGGTCAGCGACCCGACCACCAAACCCGTTCCCGCCCAAGGTAGGCGACGCGCCACCCCGCCCAGCCGGTCCAGATCGGTGGTTCCGGATGCCTGCTCGATCGTCGAGGCCGACACGAACAGCAGTGTCTTGCCCAAAGCGTGGGCCATCACTTGGGCGGTACCGGCCACCAGCCCGGCGGCGACCAACCCCGGCTCGCCCGCCGATGCCCCCATCAACGCCACCCCGTAACCGGCCGTGATCAACCCGGCATTTTCCACGCTCGACCAGGAGATCAACGCCGCCAGGTCCGCATTGACGGCGGCGTGGGCAATGCCCAGGATGGCCGTCGCTCCCCCGACCACTAGCACCACGCAGGCCAGCCAGACCGGCGGCGGTCCCAGCGCGTTCAGTGTGCGCCACATTCCGTAGAAGCCGACGTTGACGGCCACACCGGCCATCACGGCGCGTGCCGGGCCCGGGGCCGCCGCATAACCACGCGGCATCCAGATGTGGGCGGGCACGAGCCCAACTTTGATACCAAACCCCAAGAGCAGCAGCGCATACGCCGCCTGGCCGGCGACGCTGCGGGGATCCACCGCGCTCGCGGTGAAAACGAATGTATGCGTGCGCCCGGCCAGCAGCAGAGCCCCTAGCAGCACCGCAGCACCGCTAGCCTTTCCGAAAACCCCGGTGATCACCGACGCCTCCATCCGGCCCGGCAACCCGCGGTCGTAGCCGGCCAACAGGTAGAAGGCGATCGTCAGTGTTTCCCAACCGAACAGCAGCACGAAGAAGTTGTCGGTGGTGATGATCACCGCGACTGCGGCCAGCGCAGCGCCGACCGCGGCCGGCAGCCGGGGACGATTGCGGTTGGCCGACGCTGCCGCGGCCGCCAGCACCGGGACCGCAACCCCGAACGAAACGATCAAGAACAATCCCGACAGCGCATCAACGCTCAGACTGGCCGGGCCGAGTCCAGCCAACCCACCAAGCTCCAAACGCCCGGTATGACCGGATAATCCGCGGGCACCGGCGATCACGAACACCGATGCAGCGGCGATGTTCACCCCCCACGCGCTAAGGCCCAGGCGCAGCCGTGCCCGGTCGGTGGCCCCCATCGCCGCGCACCAGCCGATCGATACCGCCGCTGCCGCCAAGGCCAACCCCACGGCGATCACTGCGCGCTCCTCTTCTGGCGCGACGGAACCCGACCCAGCGCGAGCAGGATGCCGTGCAACACACTGAATGGCGAGGCCGGCGCGCCGGGCACCCACACGTCGACAGGCACCAGGTCGGAGACTCCGGTACCGCCGATGTATCCACCGCCGAGGACCCCTCCGCTGATGGCATCGGTACCCACGGCGATGACCACGGTGGGTGCGGGCATCGCGTCGAGCGTGCGGCGCAGCGGCTCGACCATCCCGGACACACCGATGCCTGTCACCAGCAAGATGTCGGCATGACGAGGGCTGGCGGTGAAGAAGATTCCGAGGCGGTGCACGTCGTAGACCGGGTTGGTCAGCGCCTGGATCTCCCATTCGTCGCTGCCGTTGGACCCGGCGTCGACGTGACGAATATGCACCGAGCGCCGCAGCCTGCGCACCCGGCGGGCCAAACTCGCGCGCAGCTCGCCGAGTGCCTCGTCGCTTTCGTCGACTTCTCCCACCACCAGCGCTGACCGAGTCAGTTGTGCGGTGGCGCAGCCTTTTTCCCAGGCAAACCAGGCAGGGGCCAGGTTGACGCAACGCCCGCACATTATGCAGCGGCCTCGGTCCAGCCTTGGTCGTGGTTGCACCGAGATCGCATCGGTCGGACATGCGGCGGCCGCCCGGGCAACCTCGTCCGGCACCGTCGCGGCCGGATCGCCCACCACGCCCACCGCAGCCGGGAATTGGTCGAAGTACCCGTCTGCCTGCTTGGGCCATCGAGTGGTGACGACTCCGTCGCGTAATCCTCTGAACACCCACGGCATCTACATCGCCACCCCGGCATAGCACAGGCCGAAACTTGCTTCGATAAATGGAAAGTCGGTGAAAACGTCGCCGCCGAACACGTCGTGGAAAAGCAGCATGTTGTGTAGCGATGCTGTGCGCGCAAAACAACGCCGGATCACCCCGTCGCGCACCTCGAGGCCGTAGAGCACCTCGCCCTGCGGCGCCTCGGCCCAGCCCAGTGCGAAGCCGTCGACGGTTGGTACCGGTGTGGCGATCTGTGGGTCGGAAATTGTTTCGAGCGTTTCGCAGGCGCGCGCGATGAGCCCAGCGGCAACGTCGATTTCAGTCCACCGCACCCGTAATCGCGCGAGCGCGTCACCGCGGTCGTCGACCGCGGCCGCGTCGATGGGCGGAAGTTCGGTGTAGCCGTCGTAGGTACGGCGGCGAGCATCGTCGTCGCAACCGGACCCGCGGCCCACCGGGCCCACCGCGCCGTGCGAGCGGGCCAGCATCGGGTCGAGATGTCCCGTGCCCCTTAGCCGGTCGAGGAAAGATGCGTCCACCATCAACGCGTCCCGATCGCCGCGGATGCGGCGAAGGAGGGCACCGACGTGTTCGGAGATCGCAGCCGGCGTCAATCGCGGCTCGGCGTTGACGCCGCCGGGGCAGACGACCGAGCGGCCAAACCTGTTGCCGCACAGCGCCGAGACCAGTCGCAGCACCCGCTCCTTGTGCCAGCCGAACCTCGCGGTCGGTACGGCGATCCCGGCCGCATCGCAGAGTCGCATCACCACGTCGAGGTGGTTGGCGATGCGCTCCAGCTCGGCATGGATCACTCGTGTCATGCGTGCGCGCGGCGGCGGGGTCACATCAGCGAGCGTCTCGACGGCGTGGGCGAACGCCAGCGCGTGGGCGATCGACGCGACGCCCTCCACCCGTTCGGCGACCAAGATCCCGTCGGTCACCGGCAGCGATTCGAACCGCTTGGCGATACCGCGATGCTTGTAGTGCGGCCGAATGTTCAGATGCGGGATGTCCTCGCCGGGCGTTTCGATGAGGGATTCGATCGATTCGAACACCCCTGAGCGCACCGGGCCGAGCGGTAGCGTGAACACGCCGCCACCTCTGACGTCGACGGGCCCATGCTGCTCTGCCGCACGGGAGTGGACATGCCCTTCCAGTGTCGCCTGTTCGGTGTGCCCGGGGCGTGGTGTGGGTTGGCCGGGTTCGCGGGGCAGCAGCAGCGGGTCGAGCCGCGGATGCCCGATCGGGACCACACCGGACAGATCGTGCAGCGCGCGTTCATACCAAAACGCCGCGGGCACATCGGGTGTCAGCGAAGGGTAGGACAACGAGCCGTCTGTCTGCGGTGACAGCTCGGTCCGCAGGCAGGCCAGCGAGGCAGCGCCGACGAGCAAGGCGTGCAGTTGCGCCACATCGCCGCGATGGGTGCTGTAGACCCCGGCGAATCGCTCACCCCGCGCGACGAGATCGACGACCCGCGTGCGCCATTCATCCAGGACCAGGTCAATGACTGTGGTGGTCGTCGTGGTGTTCACCGCACACCTGCCCCGAGTTCAGCGGCGCCGCGGTTGAGCAGGTCGACCAGATCCGACGGCGGCGCCAACCCCAACACCACGAGGACCAACACGCCTACCACCACCGGTGCCACCATCCAGCGGCTGGGTTCACCGCGACCCAATGGCGCCTGGCCGGTGGCCGATGCCTCCGGCGCAGGCCCGAACAAGATCTGCGTCGTCGCCAGCGTCAGGCCGAGGAACGCCAGATTGACCAGGATGACCAGCGCGACCGTGGCGATGTTGCGGCTCTGCGTGAAGCCGCCGGCAACGATCTGGAATTCGCTGCGAAACAAGCCGAATGGCGGCATCGCTGACAATGCCAGAACGGCAATTAAGAACATCGGCCCCGACCACGGTAGCAGCGCGATGCCCTGTGTCATCTGGCCGAGCTCCTTGGTGCCGAACTTGCGCACGAGCACACCGGCGCCCATGAACGCGTTGGCCTTGGCGGCGGCGTGCGCGAGGACATGCAACAGCACCCCGGAAAACGCGATCGGTGCCCCGAAGCTGACACCGATCGCAATGATGCCCATATGTTCGACGCTCGAATAGGCAAGCAGCCGTTTGATATCCCGCTGCTCGAGCAGATACAGCGCTGCCAGGAGCAGTGACAGCACGCCGAAGACCATCAAAACGGTTTGCGGGAACCGTGATCCCAGCGCTGCCGTGGCGATCTGGTAGTAACGCAGGATCGCGTAGAAGCTAACCGCCAGCAGCGATCCCGACAGCAGCGCCGAAACCGGTGTGGGTGCCTCGGCGTGGGCATCCGGAAGCCAGGTATGCACCGGAAACAGACCGACCTTTGTGCCGAACCCCACCACGGCCAGGACGAACGCCAATCGTACTGGGGTGGCGGGTAGTTGACTGCCGGCAGCGACCAACGGGTCGAGCGCCAGGTCGTAGGACTCGCCGAGCACTTGTGCACCTGAGTAGTACATGAAAATAGTTGCCAGCAGTGCGATTCCCAGTCCGGAGGAAGCGATCAGCACATACTTCCATGCGGCCTCGGTGGCCCCCTCTGTGTTATCCAGTGCCACCAGCAGCGCCGACACCACCGTGGTGATTTCGACGGCGATCCACAGTACGGCCAAGCTGTTCACCAGCGGCGCACAGATCATCGACCAAGCAAACGCATTCAGCCCAAGGAAAAAACGAGTGCTGTAGCGAGCGAATAGCTCCTGCTCTTCGGCGGTGTCGGAACGCACGGCCCGCTCCTCGTCCGCGAAATAGCCGATGGAGTAGACCCCTACGGTCGCATACAGAAAACAGGTGCCCAACAAAAAGATCACCGATAGCGCGTCTGCACGCAGGTAGTGCCCCGCACTGATGGTGCCCTCGAGGCTTTGCGGCACCAACGCGGCCGCGAGCAGCAGGGCAACGATCCCGGTCAGCGCAGTCGTCGCCGCGGCGACCCGATGCGGCGCCCGGACACAGACGAGCATGCTGACCAGTGGCAAGGCAACGAGCAACACCATCAAAGCGGACATCGGCTACCCTCTGAGCCGGTCGAGGGTCTCGGTGGATAGTGACAGGGTCCGCCGTTGATGGGTGCGTATCAGCACTCCGAACACCACCACGGCTACCAGCAGATCGAACAGGAAGGCCACCTCCAGGATCAACGGCATCCCGGCAGCGACCACCAGACTGGCCAGCGACGCGCCGTTTTCCAGGGAGAAGAATCCAATGGCCTGGCTGACGACGTCGCGGCGAACGATCATCAAGACGAACGCGACCAGCACCACCGCCACCGACAGGCTCAGCGCAGTCGTGGGCAGCACCTCGGAATGGATGCCGAGCACGCCGACCGCGAAAAACCCGGACGCGCCAATGCCGATCGAGATCAGCACTTGGCCTGCAACTCCGACCACGCCACTGCCGGCAATCTCCTCAGGGGCTTCTCGAAGCAGACGCAACACCAGCAGCGGCACAACGATCACCTTGAGCAAGAACGATAGGAGGGCCAGCGCGTACAACTCGGGAACGTGATGATGGAAGGCCACGACGGCGGCCAGCACGCTGACAGCCAGGGACTGTCCTGTGTACAGCCGTACTTGGCCACGCAGCAGCGCCTGCCGCAACATCCCGAATTCCAGTAGCAGCACGATCAGCGCGACCGTATTCGCGGTTCCGTCGTAGACGGTGGGCACGAACTGGTTACCCGCTAACGCCATCAGCCGCCTCCTAGGTAGAGGGTGAAGACCGCGAGGACGGCGAGCAGTAATGCGGCCGCAACGAATTCGGTGATCTTATAGAGCCGCAGTTTGGCGTAGCTGTTATCCAGCACCGCGATCACGCAGCCCAGTAGGACAGCCTTACCCACAATGGCGAGGATCGCCAACCCAACCTCCATCGGCGAGGGGCCCTCGGCCATCCCCCATGGGGCGACGAAGACATTGAGCAAAATGATGTACAGCACGAACTGTTTGGCCGCCGACCCCCAGTGCAGCAGGGCCAGGTCTGGCCCGGAATACTCGAATGTGCGGCCGGTTTCAATCATTCCAAATTCGATTGTGCCGGTGTGTGTTTCGACAGGGATCCGCGCAGTCTCATAAAGAATCACCATGAACAGCGCGGCTGAGGCGAGCAGGTGCGCGGGCCGCACAATCTGATCGGGTCCGCTGCGGACCGTCGCACCCAGCACATACGGCAGGTCGGTGGTGGTGATCATCGCGACCGTGAAAACGACCAACAGCATGACCGGCTCGGTGATCGCAGCGAATGTCTTGGCCCGGCTGGAAGCCAATTGTGCGTATGCGTCACCGGTTTCGGCTGCGCCGACGGCGACCAGGAAGCTCGCAAACGCGAGAATCAACCCCCCACCGAGGATGTCACCCATGTATCCCAGTGGCAGCGCGTAACTGGTGAGCACCGGAATCAACATCGGAACGGTCAGGTAGCAAGCAAAAGATGCGACCGGCGCCAGGCGAAAGAAGGGACCCGCGCCGTTTGGTGTCAGCGACTCTTTGCCGAAGAGCTTGACTAAGTCGAAGTAGGGCTGCAATATCCGTGGACCGCGGCGGCCCTGCAACCGCGCTTCCAACCAGGAGATGAAGCCGCTAATGCCTGGCGCACCAGCAGCAACGGTCACCACCTGCAAACCCTGGATCAGTGGGAGCGGCAACGCTGTCATCGATCACCCGGTTCCGGGCGCCACAGGTTGCCGACGTAGCGGGCGTATCCACCGCGGCGCAGGTCCGGCTCGCGGGCAGCGGGCGTGGCAGCAGTGTCGAAGTCCTCCGCGATGAAGACCAGCTCGACAATCCGCCGATGCGCGACGGGGTCATTGACTACGAGGACGAGGGCACACCTGTTGGGGTACACGTCAAGACCGGTCTCTGCGCGTGTCTCCCGCCGCGCGCAGGATGCCATGCCTTCGTGCGGGTGCGGGCGCCCGCCGGGCAGCACCCAATCGCCGCGGTCGGGACGCTGCAGCAGCAGCACCGCATCGCCGCGGACCACCGCCACCGCGCAACGCAATTCGACCAATGACTCGTCCACGGAAGTCATCGCCTTACCGCCGTGGACATCGACCGGCGGTGAAAATGAGCGCACGCCACCTACGACCCCTTTGTTCGTAGAAGCCATCAGCCTTGTGGCGGTTCGGAAGTCATGCTTCCGGACGGGCTCCATCGCCGGTGCAAGTTAACCAACGGCAACGCCGTGGGTCAAGCCGAGCGTGATCGCTGCGTGATCCCATGATGGGGGCGATCGCCGACAGCGAACGGTCAGGACCGATCTCGAGTGTGCAGATAGGTCACGAGCACGTCTTCAGCCCGGTGATATTGCAGTGAATCCACCCACAGGCGCCGGATTGCCGCCTGCCCGGGCCGCCAACGACCACCCGGGGTAGCCACGTAACCGCCAATACCGGCCCCGGCGAGCAAACTAAGCACAGGGTCGATATCGTCGGGCCCAAGGTCGGCGAGCTCCGCCCATGCGCTGGCAAAGACGCCGTTGTCGGTGCCGCCCGGTGGTAGCCAGAACATGACATCGAGCCGAGTGGGATTTCTGATTGGGCGAATCGGGGAACTCACGACGGCTCCTGCGCTGTTGTCGTCAACATCCGTCTTCCCTGGTAGGACATTCAGGGACTGTCGGCGCCGTCCGCGGTTACGGCGAGCCCCACCACCGGGTTCCATCATCGCGCGCCGGCGTGGCGCGCGTGTCTTCACTTGCACGTCCGGTTAACCGTGAGCTAACATCGCGGGCAGGCGATGAGGCTCGCCTTGAACTGCCACACCGGCTAATGGCTTCTACCCGTGACTGACCAAGGGTCGAGTAGAAGTTAGGTGAGCGGCTGGTGGCATTCCTTGTTCAGGTCCTACTGTGGTGTTTCCGATGTGCCGGTGGCACTCGGCGGATAGGCGGAAACGGGCTGTGTGAACGTCCGTTACCCGCACCCGATTACACCGTAATGCACGTGCGGCAGGTGCTCGGCCGACCGCGGCGACGCACTGCGGTGCATGCGGCACAAGCCCAATCGACGCTTCGTAAGTGCTTCTGCCACAGCGTGTTTGTAGGCAACGCCGCGCACAGAACCATAGAGGCTCGGGGGAGTCCTCCGTAGCACGGCGCTCTGCATCACCCTCACCCGCCGGTCCTCGGCATATCTCTAAGGGAGGTAGAGCCATGTCTTTTGTCACCACACAGCCGGAAATGCTGGCTGCTGCGGCCGCCGATTTCCGGGGAATCGGCACGGCGATGGCCGCCCACAACGCGGCTGCGGCCGCGCCCACGACCGGGGTAATCCCCGCCGCCGCCGATGAGGTCTCGGCGCTCACCGCAATGCAATTCGCCATGCACCCCCAGATGTATCAGGCTGTCGCCACCCAAGCCGAGACCATTCACGAGCTGTTCGCGACCACGCTTAATACCAGTGCCGCATCGTATGCGGCCACCGAGGCTGCTAACGCCATCGCGGCCAGGTGAGAGGTGCGGCATGGACTTTGGGGCGTTACCGCCGGAGATCAACTCCGGCAGAATGTATAGCGGCCCGGGGTCGGGGCCGATGCTGGCTGCCGCGGCCGCCTGGGATGCGCTGGCCGCCAACCTGCACTCTGCCGCGGACGCACATGGCGCGGTAGTCGCGGGGCTGACCGGCGGGCCCTGGCTGGGCCCGGCCTCGGCGTCGATGGCCGCTGCGGCCGCACCCTACGCGGCGTGGTTGACCGCCACGGCCACCCAGGCGGAACAAGTCGCCACCCAGGCCAAGGCTGCCGTGGTCGCCTACGAGGCAGCGTTTGCGATGACCGTGCCCCCGCCGGTGATCGAGGCCAACCGCAGCCTGCTGATGTCGCTGATCGCGACCAACTTCCTGGGTCAAAACACCCCGGCGATCGCGGCCACGGAAGCCCAGTACCTACAGATGTGGGCCCAGGATGCCGCCGCGATGTACGGGTATGCCGCCGCTTCGGCGCACGCTGCGACGCTGACGCCGTTCGCCCCGCCGCCGATCACCACGAACCCGGCCGGGTTAGGCGCCCAGGCCGCCGCGGTCGGCCACCCGGTCGGCACGTCGTCCGCGGCCCACGCGTCGTCGCTCATGTCGGCCGTGTCCGGGGCGTTGCAGAGTCTCGCAGCGCCCACAGCGGCCGACCCGCCGTCAGCGCCGTCGCCACTGTCGTTGCTGTCGTTGCTGTCGATCCCCAGTGCCACCGCGTCCACGACCAGCACTGCCGCGTCGTCGACGAGCGCGCCGGCCTCTTTCCTGTCGACCGCGGTGGCGTCACGCAACATCGCGCTGCAGGAGCAGCGCGAAAGATCCGAGGCCGCCGAAGGCATCATCCGGGGCGGCGTGCCAGGCGGGCCGTTCCCGCCGCCCCCACCGCTTCCGGAGGGCCCGGCGGGGGCCGGCTTCAAGACCACACCGCCGGTATCGGCCAGCATTGGCCAGGCGTCTTCGCTCGGAGCGCTGTCCGTGCCGCGGGGCTGGGCCACTGCCGCCCCCGCGATACGCGCCGCCGCCTTGGCGCTGCCATTCACCAGCACCGCCGCCGGTTCGGCGGTGATGGCCCCGGAAGGCATAGTCAGCGGCACGGCCCTGGCCGGTATGGCCGGGAGCGCCATCGGCAACACCGTCAGCCCTGCCCGCCAGCAGCGTGCGCCTACGATGGCGCCTGCAACGCGTGTGGAGCCACAAACGCCGGGCAATCCCGCGACGGCGATCTCTGCCGAACTACGGGACCTCGCCCTTGCCGTCTTGCGCGAATCTGGAGATCTCACCGACGAAGAATTCACCGAGAAACAACGTCTTTCCGGTGTCACAACGCCGCGCCGTCAGCTATGACGACGCGCCACGAATTCGATGAGCAACAAAACCTAATTAAGGAGAATGATGTTCCGAACACTAACTCTCACAAGTGGACTCGCCGTCGCCGGTCTTTGTCTGGCAGCGCCCGCCAGCGCCGACCACGCTGGATATCTCGCCCGACTGGACAAAAACCACGTGAGCTACGTGTCGCAACCCGACGCCGTGCATTGGGGCGCCTCGGCGTGCGACGAGCTGCGCAACGGGGCCGATGTCCCAGCGGTGGTCTCGACACTGAAGAACAACGGCGGCTTCACCACTCGTGATGCCGGGGCGATCATCGGGGCAGCGACCAGCGAACTATGCCCTGACCAACATCAGACGGCGATGCAATGGGCCTACGGCCAAACTGCCAGCTAGTGGCTCGGCACACCCGACGACCCGCCAACTGTCGATTGGCACGGCGAAACCGGCGCCGGGTAGCATCAAGCCAGGCGATGAAGCTCGCCTCGACCGCCACCCCAGGCTGATGGCTTCTACCACGGATACGTGCGGAGGTCAGTGCCAATGGCGGGCTTTACCAGCATCCTTTCCCCTTATCCCGATGCGGTCGTCGCTAGCGACGTGGCTCCGAGTTGCTTTTTCGATCTGCACCTCGACGACATCATCGCCGCGGTAACCGGCGGCCACTCCGACGATCGTCTGGAGAACTTCTTTTACGCCCCGTTGCGCGACGTTTCCGCAGTCGACTACCGCCATCGGGTATTCCGCGATCTCGACCGCGACCAGACGCGACGGGCTATCCAAAACTTCGTCGACGGCATGCGCACGATGCGGCGCCGTCTCGACCGGGCCCAGCACCTGTGGCATCCACTGCAACGGCAAGGCTGGTTTGTCGACGCAGTCGAAGCCTACCGCGCCGCGGTGGAATCGCTGCGGGACGATCTGACCCGGGCCGAGCCGGCTTCTCCCGGACTGCGCGCCTTCGCCGACCATGTGAACCAGTACGTCGACAGCGACGCCTTCAAAGCACTGGTGGCTGACACCCAATCGGTACGAGCCGAGTTACGCAACGTTCGTTACACCGTGCACATCCAGGGCTTGCGGGTGCATGTCGACAAATTCGAGGGCCAAAGCGACTACAGCAATGCAGTACTCGCAACCTTCGACCGGTTCGCCACCGAGGCAACCAAGGACTATCGTGTGCCGCTCAAGGACTTTCCCGACATGAACCACGTCGAGGAGCAGATCCTCGAATGCGTCGCCGAACTCTATCCGGATGCCTTCGCACTGCTCGACGAATACTGCCGGCGCAATCAGCACTTCGTCGAACGCACCATCGCTCGCTTCGACCGTGAAATCCGCTTTTATCTGGCCTATTTGGCCTTCGTGCACCGCTTCACCGCGGCCGGGCTTGCTTTCACTTTTCCGGAAGTCACCACAGATACCACCGCGGTCGATGTGGACGACGCCTTCGACCTGGCACTGGCGATCAAGTCGGTTGAGGAAGACAAACCCGTCGTATGTAACGGCTTTCGCCTGTCGGGACCCGAACGCATTTTCGTAGTGACGGGTCCCAACCAGGGCGGCAAAACAACGTTCGCCAGAACAATCGGCCAGTGCGCCTATCTGGCCGCACTGGGCTGTCCGATACCCGCAAGACGGGCCAAGCTCATGCTGCCCGACCACATCTACACCCACTTCGAGCGACAGGAGTCTTTGTCGAGCTTGCATGGAAAGCTCGACGACGAGCTGGTGCGAATTCACGACATCCTTTGCCGCGCCACGAAGTCGAGCATCGTCATCATGAACGAAAGCTTCTCGTCCACCACCGCCGACGACGCACTGCTGATCGGCACCGAAGTTCTCCAACGCATCATCAAGCTGGGCTGCGTGGCCGTCTATGTCACCTTCTTCGACGAACTGTCCACCCTCGATCCGGCATGCGCCAGCATGGTCGGTGAAGTCGCGCACGACGACCCGACCCGTCGGACTTTCAAGTTCACCCGGCGGCCGGCGGACGGCCTGGCCTACGCCGCGGCGTTAGCCGATAAATACGCACTGAACCCTGAGGTACTGCGACAAAGGATCGGGCGATGAGAGTTCGTCTGCTGCATCCCGAATGTGATCCCGAACTCAAACCGACGCTGCCGTGGCAGTTGCAGGACATCATCGACGACGACCTCGAGCTGCGGCGGGTCTACGAAGCCATGGCGGGTGGTGACGAGTTTCTGCTCGAAACCGCAAAGCGGGTGGTGCCGCTGGGCGTCGCCGACCCGGACGTCATCGTCTACCGCCAACGGGTGTTGGCCGACTGTCTCGCCAACCGTCCTGTGGTGCAGCAGATATATGACATCGCGGTGGACGGCGCCGAAGTGCGGCGCAAGGTTTTTCTCGGCGGGTTGATATCTCGCAATCCCGAGTCAATCCTGCGCCGCTCGGTCCGTGTCCTCGAACTGCTCACCGAGAACCTCAAACAGCTACGCAGCGTCTGCGACGAGCACGGTAGCCAGTTGCGCTCCGCAGGCTTTCGGCAGTTGGTGGCGATGATCGCCGAACAGCTTTCCGATGACTACCTGCGCCGCCTCGACGAGCACCTCAGCGAGTTAGCGCTGCCTCGCGGCGTTTTGCTCAGCGCTCAGCTGGGGCTCGGCAACAAAGGCGAACGCTACATGCTTCACCAACCGCCCCGGCGGAGCTGGTGGGAACGGTTGACCGGAAACCGCAGCGACACATGCGGGTTCACGGTGGACGAGCGCGACGACGCGGGCGCGCAGGCCCTCACCGAATTGGCCGGGCGTGCCATCAACGACGTCGCCAACGTCGTCACTCAATCCGCTGACCACGTCCAGGGATTCTTCGAGCGATTGCGTACCGAGGTCGGCTTCTACCTCGGGTGCCTGAACCTGCGCGATGAGCTCACCAAGTTCGGTGTCCCGACGTGTTTTCCGATGCCAACACCGGCCGATGTGCAAGAGCTTCAGTGTCGCGATCTGCGGGATGTGGGGCTGTGTCTGACCACCGTCAAGAAGGTCGTCGGCAACGACATCGACGCCGGCGGCAAGTCGCTGATCGTGATCACCGGCGCAAACGAAGGTGGCAAGTCCACGTTTTTGCGCAGTGTGGGCGCGGCCCAGGTGATGATGCAGGCCGGTATGTTCGTCACCGCTCAATCGTTTCGCGCCAATGTCCGCGACGGCGTGTTCACGCATTTCAAACGCGAAGAAGACGTCACCCTGACGCGCGGCAAGCTTGACGAGGAACTCGCCCGGATGAGTGAGATCGCCGAGTACATCGGGCCGACATCGTTGTTGTTGTGTAACGAATCCTTTGCCTCGACCAATGAACGCGAGGGTTCGCAAATCGCCCGCGGAATCGTTTACGCCATGGTGGACGGCGGCGTCAAAGTCGTGTTCGTCACCCATCTCTACGACCTCGCCCACAGCCTGTACATACGCCATAACCCGGCGGACTTGTTCTTGCGCGCCCAGCGCCGACCCGATGGTGTACGCACCTTCCGGCTACTGCCCGGAGAGCCCAAACCGACGAGCCACGGCGAGGACTCGTTCCACCGGATCTTCGGCGTGCCCGCCTGCGCCAGTCAGAAGGGTGTTGAAACTGGTTGAAACCGCGCCCGCCATCCCCGCGCAGGACGGCCCCGGTGGCGGGAGCCCGCAGCAGCAGCATCGCTTGCAGCCAGTGGGACCGAGTTGACGCCCGCCCGGCACATGACAATAGTGAAGGACTTAGACCATCGAGCGGGCAGCCGATATAAATAAGTCCTGCTGACCCGGCCGTTGCCGGGCAATAACCGCCGCTGACATTTCAGGCCCGGGAATTACCGAAGTGAGGGGATGACGTGGCAAACGAGCCTGACGTTGGCTCCGGTGCGTCATCATCAGGCGCCGCGGCACCGGATCCTGCGACCGTGTTCGCTGCCCTCGCCGAGATCATCTACCAGGGCTCGGACCCCAGTGACGTGTACGCGGCGATCTGCGTCGCCGCCACCCTGATCGTCCCCGGATGCGACCACGCCAGCCTGCTGCTCCGCCGTAACGGCGGCTACGTCACCGTCGGCGCCAGTGACCGGATCGCGCAGCAGATCGACGACCTCGAGCTCAGCGTCGGCGACGGGCCGTGTCTGGACGCCATCGAGGAGGAAACCCCGCAGATCGAACCGGACCTGACCACGCCGTCGCAGTGGCCCGAGCTTGCGGCGCGGCTCGTCGCGGAGACACCGGTGCGCGGCGCGATGGGGTTTCGGATCCTGGTCGATCGCCGCAAAACCGGTGCGCTCAACCTGTTTAGCGACACCGCTAACCGTTTCAACACCGAGTCGGCCGGACGGGCCATCGTGCTGGCCGCGTTCGCCAGTGTGGCCATCAACGCCATCGCTCAGGGAGAAGACGCGGCCACCTTGCGACGCGGGCTGCTCAGCAACCGCGAGATCGGCAAGGCCATCGGCATGCTGATGTTGCTGCACAAGTTCTCCGAGCGGGAGGCATTCGATTTGCTGCGCCGCTACTCCCAGGACCTGAACATCAAACTGGCCGACGTAGCTCGGGCGGTCATCGAAAACCGCGGCCAGTTGCCCTCCCGCAAGTTGAACCCGGGCGCCTAACCGTAGCCGGCAGTCACAGCGCGGCGGCCAGGGCCGCGAGCGTCTCCGCCGAGCTGTAGGTCGGCTGCCAGCCGAGCTCTTTTTTGGCTTTCGTGGTGTCCATCACCACCGACGCGCGCGCCACGTGCAGCCATTCCAGCGCCGACGGGATGAACGGTAACCGTGAAAGTGCCGCGGACGCCGCCGAGGCAGCCGCCGCAGGCACCCGCACCGCACGGCCGCCTAGCGCCTTGGCCACATCTGACACGGTGACCAACCCGTCGCCGGCGATGTTGTACGCGCCGGGCGGTGCCGGAGCCGTCGCCGCCAATGCGATCGCCGCGGCGACGTCGTCGTGGTGGACCAGCTGCAGCGGAAACCCCGGATCGGGCAACACCGGCTTCAACACCGGCAGCAGACCCGTGACCGCGCGCAGGGGGGCGGGCAGCTGGTTCCACGGCATCGCGTCGGCGAGCGCGCGGGCTTTCGGGCCGGCGACGATGCATGGCCGCAGGACGAACACCTCCAGCGACGAGCCGGCCGTGATTTCCGCGAGCGCGGCCTCACAGGCGGCCTTCTGCTCGGAGTAGTAATGCTCCGGTGATCCACGTGCCGGCACGTCCTCGGTCAGCGGGACCGGGTTGTCGGCGTGGTAACCGTACGCCGCCACCGAGGAGGTGTAGACCAGGCGCCTCGGCCGCTGAGCGGTGACAGTCGCCTCGAACACATTGCGGGTGCCCTGCAGACTGATTCGGGCGCTCTCTTCCCGCGAGCCCATGATGATGAACGCCAGGTGGAGGACCACATCAGCGTCGGCGACCAGCGCGTCGACCGCCTCACGATCCACGATGTCGCCCTGTCGGTAGGTGGTCTTTTCCCACCCCAGCGTCGCGGGGTCGAAGGGGCGACGCGCCATCCCGATGATCTTCTCCACCGCGGGTTCGTGTTCCAGCGCCGTCACCGCTGCGATTCCGATTTCTCCGGTCGGACCGGTGACAGAGACGGTCAATCCCATCCGGCCATTGTTCCCGGGGAGCTCAGAGCGCAAACACGCGATTCCCCAACGAGTATGACCCGCATGTGCTGCAGTGACAAAGTAGGTAGACACCCGGCGTGGGAGAAGGATGATGAAGCTGATATCACCGACCGATTCGATGTTTCTGCTCGGCGAATCGCGCGAGCATCCCATGCACGTCGGCAGTTTGCAGCTTTTCCAACCGCCCGCCGACGCAGGAACGGAGTTCGTGCGGGAGGCCTACGAGGCGATGCTGGGGTGTACTGACGTGCAGCCCACCTTCCGCAAGCATCCGGCTTTCTTCGGTCCGGTCACCAACCTGGCATGGTCTTTCGACGACGACGTCGACCTCGAATACCACTTCCGGCGATCCGCGCTGGCCAGTCCGGGCCGGGTACGGGAGTTGTTGGAATTAGTCTCGCGCCTGCATGGCAGTCTGCTCGACCGGCATCGCCCGCTGTGGGAAGCCCACCTCGTGGAAGGACTGAACGACGGGCGCTATGCGGTCTACGTCAAATTCCATCACTCGCTGCTCGACGGCGTGTCCGCCGCGCGGTTGATGCAGCGGGCCTTCACCACGGATCCCCACGACGACGAGGTCAGGGTGCCGTGGGCGCTAAAGCCGCGGCGTCGCCAAAGCGGCGGCCCGGGACGCTCTCCCCTGCAGCTGCTGACCGGAGCAATGGGATCGCTTACCACGCTTGGCCCTTCGACGGCGGCGCTGGCACGGGCAGCATTGCTCGAGCAACAACTGACGTTGCCGTTCCAAGCCCCCAAGACGATGTTCAACGTCCGCATCGGCGGTGCCCGGCGCGTCGCGGCTCAATCGTGGTCATTGGACCGGATCAATCGCATCAAGACCGCCACGGGCGTCACCGTCAACGACATCGTGCTGGCGATGTCGGCCGGTGCGCTGCGGGCCTACCTGATCGAACAGGACGCTCTGCCCGAGGCCCCGCTGGTCGCGATGGTCCCGGTGAACCTGCGGAAGGAGGACCAGGGTGACGGCGGCGGCAACATGGTGGGCACCGTGCTGTGCAATTTGAACACCCACATCGAAGATGCGGCGAAACGCCTTGAGGCGATCAATGTTTCGATGTGTGACAGCAAGACCGTGTTCAAGCAGCTACCACAGGTGCAGCAATTGGCGTTGTCTGCCTTCATGACCGGGGGCCTGGTCTTCGCGTTGATTCCCGGTTTCGTCCGCGCCGCCCCGCCACCGTTTAACATCGTGATCTCGAACGTGCCGGGAGCGCGGGAGCCGTTGTACTGGCGTGGCGCGCGGATGGTCGGCAATTACCCGCTGTCAATCGCCCTGGACGGTCAGGCGATGAACATCACCGTCACCACCAACGCCGAGAACCTGGACGTCGGGCTGGTGGGCTGCCGGCGCAGCGTGCCGCATCTCCAGCGCATGCTCGGGCATCTGGAGACTTCGCTAAAAGATCTGGAGCGCGCCGTCGGCGCCTGAAACGAGTGTGCTTACTCGGGGAGTCGCAGCTCGGGTTTCTCGACTTCCTCGATATTGACGTCTTTGAAGGTCACCACCCGCACCTGCTTGACGAACCGAGCTGGCCGGTACATGTCCCACACCCAGGCATCGGTGAGACGCAGCTCGAAGTAGATTTCCCCGTCGGCGTTGCGCGGCACCATCTCCACACTATTTGCTAGGTAGAACCGCCGCTCGGTCTCCACGACGTAGCTGAACTGGCCCACGATGTCCTTGTATTCGCGGTACAGCGAGAGCTCCATCTCGGTTTCATACTTTTCGAGATCTTCGGCACTCATTTGCCCAGCCGTCCTTCTCCCTCGCCAAATTCCCCGGCTCCCATTTTCCCCCACCCGTTGCCACCGGCCTGATCCGGTGGTGCCGGTTGGAATTCCGTGACCAGCCGGGGACCCGAGGCCGCCGCCACCCGCCGGACGTTGATGAACGAATGGCGATGCTCCGGACACGGGCCGAGCTCATTCAGCGCAGCGCTGTGCCCGGGCGTGCAGTAGCCCTTGTGCTCGGCGAAGCCGTACCCGGGATGCTTGGCGTCCAACGCCACCATCAGCCGGTCGCGGCTGACCTTCGCCAGCACGCTGGCCGCCGCGATGCAGGCCGCCGTGGCGTCGCCGTCGACCACGGGCAGCGACGGTACCGGCAGCCCGGGCACCCGGAAGCCGTCGCTGAGCACATACCCGGGGCGCACCGAGAGCCCTGCCACCGCTCGCCGCATGCCCTCGATGTTGGCCACGTGCACCCCACGCCGGTCGACTTCGCTCGGCGGGATGTAGACGATGTGGTAGGCCAGGGCGTGGCGGCGGATCGCCGGAAACAGCTTCTCTCGGGCCTTCTCGGTGAGCTTCTTCGAATCATCCAGGGCGGCTAGGCTTTCCAACCGTCCTGGCCCGAGCACACACGCCGCGACAACCAGCGGTCCCGCGCATGCGCCGCGGCCCACCTCGTCGACCCCGGCCACCGGGCCCAGTCCGCTGCGATACAGAGCCGACTCCAGGGTGCGCAACCCGGAGGATTTGCGGATCACCGTCCGCGGCGGCCACGTCGTCGCCATGGCTATCGACCTTGCTGCGGGTTCACCGACCTTACTACACCCCAGCGCGACGGCGGCCACACGATGAACCTGGCCTTGCCGATGACGTTGCCCACCGGCACGGTGGCCGACATCGGGTCGCCGGTACAGAGCAGACCCTTGAGCGCATCCGCCGGGATACTGGTGCAGTGGGCCCGCGAGTCCGCCGAGTGGGTGCGGTTATCCCCCATCACCCACAGCCTGCCCTGCGGGACCCTGACCGGGCCGAACTCGCTGCCCAGGCACGGGTACATCGACGGGTCGGCCATCATCGTCTTCGGGTCCAGATACGGCTCCTTGAGCCGGGCGCCGTCGACCGTCAGTCCCGTGCTGGCTCGGCACTGCACGGTCTGACCCGCTACCGCGATCACACGCTTGACCAGGTCGTTCTCGTCGGGTGGGACGAAGCCGACAAACGACAGCGCGTTTTGCAGCCAGCGCACCACGGCGTTGTGTGAGCGGATCGACCTGTACCCGATATTCCACGACGGCGGTCCCCGGAAGACGATGACGTCGCCGGGTTGCGGTGCGCCGAATCGGTAGCTGATCTTGTCGACCATGATGCGATCGCCCACGCAGCCCGAACATCCGTGCAGGGTGGGCTCCATGGATTCCGACGGGATCAGGTAGGGCCGCGCCACGAACGTCAGCATGACGTAGTAGAGCACCATCGCGATCGCCACCAGGAGCACCGTTTCCCGCATCGCCGCCCGCTTCTTGCCTTTCGGTTCCTCGGCGGTGGCGGTGTCAGACGTGGCGGGATCACGGGTAGCGACTGGGGGCTCTGCCGGATCGGAATCGGATTGGCGCTGCGGCGGCGGATCCGCGGTTTCGGTCACGACATCAGCGTAGAGGCGATCGCAAGCGCGGCGGAGCCGGGCGCAGCGGGTCGCCGACCATCAAGCCCAGAGGCGATCGCAAGCGCGGCGGAGCCGGGCGCAGCGGGTCGCCGACCGCAGAGGATCAGCGCTTCTCCTTGATCTTGGCCTTCTTGCCGCGCCGCTCCCGCAGGTAATACAGCTTAGCCCGCCGAACGTCGCCTCGGGTCACGACCTCGATGTGGTCGATGTTGGGCGAATGCACCGGGAACGTCCGTTCGACACCCACGCCGTAGCTCTCCTTGCGCACCGTGAACGTCTCGCGGATGCCGCCGCCCTGGCGGCGCAGCACCACGCCCTTGAACACCTGGATGCGCTGCTTGTTGCCCTCGATCACCTTGACGTGCACGTTGACCGTGTCGCCGGGGTTGAAGGCCGGGATGTCGTCGCGCAGCGACGCCTTGTCGACAAAGTCCAGCGTGTTCATTTCGCCAGGCACTTCCTTGCACTCGCGGCCACGGGACGCTGCCCCACACGCCAACGTGAGGCGGTCACCGAGCCGATGGATTCGGACATCTTGGCGTATCTCGCAACAGGCGGCAGCAGCCCGTCTCACCGACAACTGCCGGGGACAACTGCTGGAGACAACTGCCCAATTGTGCCAGATGGCATCGCCGCAGCGAAATCACAGCGAATCGCCGGGCATCGCTAACCTGCACGGACGTCCCCAGATGGTAGATATGACGCAGGCCTAACTACACGAACCGGAACGCCTCTGCCGCAGGCGCAAGGCGGATGGCAGTGCGCCAGGGTCGATTTCGCGACCTACCGTCCGAGGAGGGCTATGCGACCGCGGCCGCCGATGTTACTCGTCGCGCTGGCGCTGATTGCGTTGGTGGCAGGCTGTGAGGCCAAGGTGTACGGCGCGGCGGCCGGTAAGCCGGCGCCACCCCGCGCCACCCCGGTTGCGCCGCTGGTCCACGCGATCGTTCCGCCACAGCAGCCGCAGGCTCAGGTCGGTACGCTGGCCGGGCTGCAAGACCGCATCCGGCAGGCAACCGACCAGGCCGCCAGCGACGGCGCCACAATTTCGGTTGCGCTGCTCGACCGCGCAACCAACCAGCTGATCGTCAACGGCGACCCTCACCTGGTCGCCACCGCCTCGGTTGCCAAACTGTTCATTGCCGACGAGCTGCTCTTGCAGGAATCCCAGGGCAAGGCCACGCTCTCGGCCGATGAGCGCAGCACCCTGGACGCCATGCTCCGGTCATCCGACGACGACGCGGCAGAGAAGTTCTGGAATCAGGCCGGCGGTGAGACGATCATCACCGACGTCGCCGCACGCTACGGGCTCACCTCCACACAGCCACCCAGCGACGGACGCTGGTGGGACACCACCAGTTCGACGCCCGACCTGATTCACTACTACCAGATGCTGCTCGACGGCTCCGGTGGCCTCCCGCCGGAGCAGGCCAAGCTCATCATCGACGACCTGGCCAGCTCGACCCCCACCGGCGTCGACGGCTACCCGCAGCGGTTCGGCATCCCCGACGGGCTGTATGCCGAACCGGTCGCAGTCAAGCAGGGCTGGATGTGCTGTATCGGGCAGGACTGGATGCACCTGTCGACCGGAGTGGTCGGCCCGGACAGCCGCTACATCATGGTTGTCGAGTCGCTGCAGCCCTCCGATGACGCCACCGCTCGGGCAACCATTACCAGGGCCGTCAAGACCATGTTCCCCACCGGCCGCATCTGATCGCGCCGACTGTGCAGGTTATGGACGTGGATTCGCCGATTTCTCGCCAATAAGCTGCACAGTCGACGCCGCGCGCCTTCCACTACTCGAGCAAATCCGGACGGCGTTCCCGGGTGCGCTGCCGCGAAGCCTGCTCTCGCCAGGCGGCGATTCGGGCGTGGTCGCCGGACAACAGCACCTCGGGCACGTCCAGGCCACGCCAGCTCGGCGGGCGGGTGTAGCAGGGTCCTTCCAGCAGACCCACCCGGCCCGGCGAGTGCGAATCGTCGTCAAGCGATTGCGGATTGCCTAAAACATTGGGCAGCAGCCGCAGCACCGCCTCGATCATCACCAACGCCGCCGACTCCCCGCCCGGTAACACGTAGTCGCCGATCGAGACCTCTTCGACACGCATCCGGCGGGCAGCGTCGTCCATGACCCGCTGATCGATGCCCTCGTAGCGGCCGCAGGCGAAAACCAGGTGCGTCTCGGCGCTCCAGCGCCGCGCGGTGGCCTGGTTGAACAACACACCAGCGGGTGTGGGGACCACGAGAAGTGTTTCGCTTGAACAGATTTCATCAAGCGCTTCGCCCCAGACCGGTGCTTTCATCACCATCCCGGGGCCGCCACCGTAGGGGGCGTCGTCAACCGAGCGGTGTACGTCATGGGTCCAGCGCCGCAGGTCGTGCACATTCAGCTCGACCAGCCCCGACTCGATCGCCTTACCCGGCAATGACTGGCGCAGCGGATCCAAATAGCTGGGAAAGATTGTCACGACGTCGATGCGCACTAGGTCCTCAGTTCCAAAAGGCCGTCCGGCGGATCGATCTCGACGATGCCAGACTCCAACGACACCGAGGTCACGATCGCGCTGACGAACGGCACCAACAGCTCTCCGGCGTCGTCGCGCTTGACCGCCAGCAATTCGCCAGCGGCAGTGTGCAACACCTCGGCGACCGTGCCGATGTCTTGGCCCGTCGTCGTGCGCACCCGAAGCCCTTCCAGCTGGTGGTCGTAGTACTCATCCGGGTCGTCGATTGGTGGCAGGTCTTGGGAATCGATCACCAGCAAGCTGCCGCGCAGCGCGTCGGCCGCATCGCGATCGCAAACACCGGCCAGGCGCACCAGCAGCCGCCCACCGTGCGGTCGGGCCGCGGCGACAACGTAGCTGCGCTCCTGGTCGGTTGCCTTGGCGCGCAATACCGACCCCGGCGCGAACCGGGCATCGGGGTCGTCGGTGCGGACCTCGACGACAACCTCGCCGGTCACACCGTGCGCTTTCACCACACGCCCGACTGCTAACTCCATGGCAGTCCCATGAGCCTTGG
>Ga0070737_10002485_pt1 | contig 22088 bp, 19 predicted proteins | sample Coa_R1_10_FD_66438 | JGI IMG/M metagenome (GOLD analysis project Ga0070737, IMG submission 66438) | Surface soil microbial communities from Centralia Pennsylvania, which are recovering from an underground coalmine fire - Coalmine... | ecosystem: Environmental > Terrestrial > Soil > Unclassified...
GACACGGATCGCCGTTCGCCGACGGCGGGCCGCACACATAGGGTGGTGAGAGGATGCCGGATCAGCCTCCTGCGTCGATCCCCTCTGGAGACGGTCGGTCAGCAACGGGGGAGGCACAGGCGACAAGTCCCCAGCAGGCCTACATAGATGAGATGGTCCGCAAGCGGGGCTACGTGCTCGACTACCACAAGTACATGGCCAACGCCGACTACCCGGTCTTGATGGCAACCAACAACCTGGTGGAGTCGGTCTACCTGAAGCCCCGGCTGCTGGACCGGCGTACCAAGGAGCTCCTGTTCATCGTGAGCCTGACCGTGATGCGGGCGGCCAAGTCGCACATCGTCAGCCACATCAAGGTGGCGATGGAGCTGGGGATGACGCCGGCCGAGATCCTGGAGGCGATCGAGATCGCCATCCCCGAGGCCGGCGTGGTCGCCTTCCAGGGGGGCCTCGAGGCCTGGTGCGAGGCGGTCCAGGCGGTGCCCCTGGAGCCGAGCGTGGACCACGTCGTCGCCACCGACCCCCCCGGTGAGGTGAGCTAGGGGCTCGGCGGTCGGATGCGGCGGTCGGCTCCGGAAGCTTGGGCCACGGTCGTGGCCCTCCCGAGGGGGGACGGGCGTGCGTCCCCGACCGCCGGCTCGCCTCTGGGGGCTGCCTTCAGTTGGCGGCGACCACCGAGAGGCCAAAATCGACCTTCCTGGTGCCGCCGGACGCCGGGGCGGAGGTGGCTGGTCCTGCGGCCGAGGGCGCGGCCCCGATCGGGGGACGGCGCCGGTGCCTGAGGGGCGGGATCGAGCGGGACCTCGCTCGGGCCGGTCGGTGGCCGAGCGGTTCGTCGAGGTCAGGGCGCAGGACGGGTTGTCCCTGACCGGCATGGAGATGCGGCCCGGCAAGGCGGCCGGCGCCTGCCTGGTCTGGGTGCCCGGCTTCGGGGTCGGCTACGACCTCCCCCAGTGCGCCCGGCTGGGCCGGGAGCTGGCCCGTCGTGGGATCGCCTTCGTCTCCGCTGGCCTGCGTGGGCAGCATGGCGGCGTCACCGGCTGGCGCTATCGCGACCACCGGGTCGAGCTGGCCCGGGTCGGAGGCTGGTGGGAGATCTTCGAGGAGTCGGCGTGGGATGTCGCCGCCTGGGTCGAGCATGCGGTGGCGCTCGGCCACCGGCAGGTCGTGCTCGCCGGCCACAGCTTCGGTGCCCTTCGCGCCGTCTTCTATCTCGCTCGGTGCGTCGACCCCCGGGTCGCCGCCTTGGTCACGGTCTCTCTCAGCTTCGGCTTGCGGGCCCTGGACCCGGAGACGGCGAGGCTGGCGGCACGATTGGTGGCCGAGGGCAGAGGCGAGCAGCTCCTGCCCGAGGGCAGCTGGCCGCACGGGTTCGGGACCACCACGGTGAGCGCTCAGACCTACGCCAGCTGGTGGCGGGTGGCGCCCGGCTTCTTCGGCCCTGGGGGCGAGCACTTCGCGGGCATCACCTGTCCCCTGCTCGTCCTCTACGGGTCGGCCGACGTTGGGGGGCAGGAGGAGATCGGGCTCGTCATCCGCCTGGCCAGGGCAGCGCCGCGGGCCGAGGGCCACGTGCTGGAGGGCGTCGGTCATGGCTACGTGGGGGGCGAGGCCACGATCGCCGAGGCCATAGCGGCCTGGATCGCCACCTTGGCGCTCGACGAGGAGGGCGATCGGGCACGGACGTGATCGGGCGGAGGCGGGGTGGGACGGCGCGGCTCGCCCGGCCTTCGGAGCAGGGGTTTTGGAGGTGAAGGATGCAACAAGGGGTGACCAGGAGCGGATGGCCATGCCGGTAGGGAACCCTGAGGCGAAGGCATGGGCTCGCCAGCACGTCAAGGGTCTGTGGACGACCCCGATGATCCCCATGCGTGCGGATGGCTCCATCGATCATGAGGGCATCCGCCACAACGTGGAGTACATCCTGGCCCTGGGCGTTGGAGGCATAGGCTTCGGGTTCTCCGAGCCCTGGTACCTCACGCTGGCGGAGCGGATGGAGGCCTTCTCTGTCTTCGTGGACGCGGTGGGGGGGCGGGTCCCCTGCTACGTTCACGCGCTTGACTACAGCGTGCCTGAGACCATCAACCTGATCCGTCACTGCGAGCGGATCGGGGCCGACGCGGTCATGCTGTGGACCCCGATGGAGTTCGCCAAGACCGAGGACCTGGCGGTGGAGTGGTTGGAGTACGTCGCCGGTCAGGTCCGGATGCCGATCTTCGCCTACAACACGTACCATGCCGGCCTCAGTTACTCCATCCCCGCCATCAGGCGGATCGCCGAGATCGAGAACGTGGTCGCGCTCAAGGACGCGGTCAACGATTTCGGCCACACGGTGGAGGCGCTCCGCGCGGTGGGCGATCAGATCGTCGTCAGCAACCCCCTTGAGGAGTACCTCCCGGCGATGCTGCTCTACACCAACCAACAGGTGTTGCTGGGCACGACGTCGGTGTTCCTGATGCAGAGCCCCCGCCTCCGGCCGATCCAGGAGTACGTCGAGCTGATCCACCAGGGGAAGGTCGCCGAAGCCTGGGATCGCTACTACGCGTTGAAGCCGCTCCGTGACGTCTGGAGCTCCATCTATCAGGTCCTCTGGGATCAGGATGCCGCGGTGCATCCGATCGCGACCATCAAGTACTGGATGGACCTGATGGGCATGCGAGGCGGGACGGTGCGACCGCCGCTCAAGCCGCTCTCGGAGGAGGCAAAGGCTGAGTTCCTGCGCCGGCTGGAGGCAACCGGCTGGCTGGAGCGGCTGTGTGGGCCCTAGGCCCGCCTGGCCGCCCGCTCGTGGGCTCCACGGCCTGCCCGCAGACGATCAGGAGATGGACATGACGGGACGTGCGCGCCTGATACTGGCCGAGCCAGCCGGCCCGGTGCTCTACCTCGGCCTCAACCGGCCGGAGAAGGCCAACGCGATGAACGCCGAGATGCTGCGCCAGTTCGACGAGACGCTGGAGCGCGCCCGTGAGGACGACGAGGTACGGGTGGTGGTGATCTACGGCCGGGGACGGGGCTTCTCCGCCGGCTACGACATGGACGGGCGTGACCATGCCGATGCCGATGGGCGGCGGGACCCGCTGGTTGAGTACCGTGACGACCGTAGGCTGGTCGAGCGCTGGCTCAGGGTCTGGGAGTTCCCCAAGCCGGTGATCGCCCAGGTCCATGGGTACTGCATGGGCGGTGCGACCCAGCTGGCCTTCCTCTGCGATCTCACCTACGTGGCCGAGGATACCCGCATCCAGTACGCGGCCATGCGGGCCGGCGCCGGCCTCATCCCGCCCACGTGGGCGTTGGCGATCGGGCCCAAGCGGGCCAAGGAGTTCGGGTTCCCCGCCGGCGCCACCATCACCGGTGCCGTGGCGGCGGAGTGGGGCTGGGCCAACCGGGCGGTCCCCGCCGATCAGCTGGCGGAGGTGGTGGCGGAGATGGCGACCCGGATCGCCGCCGAGCCACCGGGGCTGGTGGAGCTGGAGAAGGCAGCGATCAACCGGGTCTTCGAGGCCGCAGGGTTCCGGACCAGCCTGCTCACCGGCGCCCTCAGCAACGCGGTCGGGCATGGCAGCCTCGAGAGCGCTGCCATCCACGCCGAGCTCCGGGAGCTGGGGGCGAAGGAGTTCGCCCGACGCAAGGAGGAGCGGGTGCAGGAGCTGATCCGGCGACGTCGGGCGCCGGGGAGAGGCGAGGCGTGAGCGGGGTCGCGGACCTCCCGCTCCTCCTTGAGCGTCTGCTCCTCCCCCCTGCGATCACGATCGTCGGGGCCTCGCCCAACGGGCACATCACGAGCCACCTCCTGCGCAACCTGGAGAACCGGTCCTGCCGCTTCGGAGGCCGGGTCCATCTGGTCAACCCCGCCTACGCGCGACTGTTCGACCGCCCCTGCCTCCGCAGCCCTGCGGAGATCGAGGGGGAGCCCGGCTTGGTCTACCTCCTGGTCCGGCCCGAGGCGTGCCTCCCCTCCCTCGAGGCGTTGGGGGAACGGGCCCACGGCGTCATCCTCTTCCCCGACGCCAGTCACGAGCCGGGTGGGTACGAGGAGGCCGTCTCGGCCTGGGGGCGGGCGCACGACGTGGGCGTCCTCGGCCCGCAGTCGAACGGCCTGGTCTCCCTCCCAGGGCGGGTGCACGGGCTGCTGATCCCGGTGGCGGAGCGGCTGGCCGCCGGGGAGGTGGCCATCCTGGCCCAGAGCGGCGGGGTCCTGGGCGGCTTGGTCAAGTCCCTTGCCCAGCGGCGGGTGGGGCTGCACGCGGCCCTGGAGTACGGCACCGGCTGCATGTTGGGCCTCGAGGAGCTGGCCATGGCCCTGCTGCGCAGGCCCGAGGTCCGCCTCCTTGCCCTCTACGCCGATGGGCTGGCCTCGGTGGATGGCTTCGCCCGGGTGCTGGAGACGGCCGAGCGGGCGGGCAAGGCGGTGGTGGCGATGATCGCCGGTCTCTCGGACGGGGCCCGTCGGGCGGTCGCGTCCCACAGCGGGATGGCGGTCACGCCGCGCCGGGTCCTGCGCGGCCTGGCCAGCCAGCATGGCGCCCTGCTGGTCGACACCCTGGACGAGCTGGTGTGGTCCATCGAGGCCCTGCACGGGGTGGGCTACGAGCGACCGCCGGGGTCGGAGGTGGCGGTCTTCAGCGACTCGGGGGGAGGCGCGATCGCGCTCGCTGACGCGCTCGCCTCCCAGGGGCTGGGGCTGGTCGAGCCGGAGGGGGAGGCCAGGGATCGGATCGGGGCACGCTTCGGCACGGCCCTCAACCCCTTCGACTTCGGCAGCGCGAGCATGGGCCACGTTCGTGAGCAGGCCGAGGACGTGCGCGCGGTGGCGTCCGAGCCGCGCTACGGCGTCTTCGCCTTCGCCTCCACCATCGGGCTCGCTACCGCCGAGCAGTCGGTGCACGTCGCCCAGATCGATGAGTTCACCGCGACGGTGGAGGGCCTCGGCCGCTTCCCCTTGATCGCCAGCCCCGTCCCGCTTGCCGCCGACGACCCTGATCCACTCCAAGGACGGCGTGCGCTGCTCGGCCTGGGCTCGCTGGAGTCGGCGGCCAAGATCCGGGCGCTGGCCTGTTGGGCCCGAGGGGGCGCGGCGTCGTCGGCGCCGCCCGTGCCTCGGCCCCGCCGTGCCCCGGCGGCGCCTGGGAGGGCATCTGCCTCCGTGATCTCCGGCCGGCCCGCCCAGGGCCTGCTGCGGGACCTGCCCGTCGCCTGGCCCTCGCAGACCTGGCTCAGCACGCTGGCCGATCTCGATACCGGCCCCCGGATCCCGTTCCCGGTGGTGGTCAAGACGGAGGCGGGCCTGGCCCACCGCGCACGGCTAGGGGGGGTGCTGCCGGGCATCGACAGCGAGCGGGACCTGCGCAACGCCGTCCGCTACCTGCTCGACCGTTTCGGAGGGCCGATCTCCATCGCTCAGCTCGTCCCGCACGATGAGGAGTACTTCCTGGGCGCCTACCGGGAGGCCGCCATGACCCTGATCTTGCTCGGGGCGGGCGGGGCCCAGGCCGAGGACGCTGACGTGCGTCTGGCCCCGCTCCGTCCCGAGCAGGCGCGCGCCTTCGCCGAGCGACACGCCCCTGACCGGTGGAAGGAGGTCACCGAGCTGCTGCTGGCCTTCCAGGACTGGCTCCAGGGCGCGCCCTGGGTGGAGGCGGTGGACCTCAACCCCGTCGTGCCGGGGGCGGATGGCCTGGTCGTGCTCGACGCCAAGATCCACGGCGTCCCCCGGTCGGATCCCCTCCACGGGTAGAGAACGGTGGTGGTGGACGCCCACCTCCACGTCTGGCACGCGGTGTCGCACGCGACCCCCTGGCGGCCGGGGTGGGCACGCCACGCCCATGGCCCCCGCTTCCAGGTCGAGGACGCGACCCGAGCCATGGAGGGGGCAGGGGTCGCGCGAGCCATCCTCATCCCGGCGGCCTGGGATGTGCGCGGCAACGAGCTGGTGGAGGAGGCGGCGCGTCGCTTCCCTGAGCGCTTCGCCGCCTTCCCTGTGGCCGACCTCCGCTCCCCGCTGGATGCCGCCGCCTTGCGCAGCTGGATGGAGCGGCCGGGTGTGCTCGGCCTGCGTCAGATGTTCCCGCCCGGCGTCCGCTCCCGGCTGGAGGACGGCAGCGCCGATTGGCTGTGGCCGGCCGCCGAGGCGGCCGGGGTCCCGCTCATGCTCTGGATGCCCGGCCAGCTCCGGCATCTCGGGCCGATCCTGCGCCGTCACCCTCGGCTGAGGGTGACGCTCGACCACCTCAACTTGGGCATGGGGCCGACCTCCTCCGAGCGAGCCACGGCCCTGCGTGAGCTGTGCGCGCTAGCCGACCTCCCCAACCTGGCGGTCAAGGCCTCGGCCTTGCCCTGCCTGGCTCCCGAGGAGACGTATCCCTACCCCAGCGCCCAGCGGCTCGTGCGCCAGGTCGTGGACGCCTTCGGCGCTCGACGGGTCTTCTGGGGCTCTGACCTGGGCCGGTTGCCCTGCTCCTATCGGCAGGCGGTCTCGATGGTGCTCGAAGGATCGGCTGGCCTGAGCGAGGGTGAGGTCGCCCTGGTGATGGGCCAGGCCATCTTGGAGTGGCTGGGATGGGGGCCGCAGACGGCGTCGGAGGCACCCGCGCCCGGGCGCTGACCCCTCGGTCGCGCGAGCCGATGGTCGGTTGATGGACGAGGTCCAGGGTCGCTCGTCGCCTGGCTGGAGCTGGGGTCGCCCCCTCCTCCGCCGGGCCTCATCCGACACGGGGGCGCCGGTCGCCGGTCGGCCCGAGCTGGGGTGCGCGCGCCGCCAGCGCTGAGCCGTCTCCTTGCGCCTCCGCTGCCCCGCCGACGTCTCCAGGGCCGCCTCGACGTCCCCTCCCGATCGGGCCGGTCGGGGTGACGCATGCGTCGCGGGGACGCGTCGGGAGGGGGCCCTCGGCCGATGGGGCCGAGATTGCCTCGGGCACGGGGAGGCGATATGGTGGACGCACGGATCCCGAGGGAGGCTGCCAGATGATCAGAGCCATCGGCCATGTCGCGCTCCAGGTCCCCGACCTGGAGCAGTCGGTGCGCTACGCCGTCCAGATGATGGGGCTCCGGGAGGTGGAGCGACGGGACGGGAGCGCCTTCCTGACGCACGGGGCGATGCACCACTCGCTCCAGTACGTGCAAGGCCCGCGCGCCGCGCTCGACCACATCTCCCTGGAGGCGGACGGTCCCGCCGGCCTGGAGCGCCTGCGCGACGCCCTCGCCCGATCCGGCGTACGCGTGCTCTCGGAGACCCCGCAGGAGCCCGGCCTGGCCCAGGCCTTGCGCTTCCTGGGGCCGTCGGGGGTGGTGGTCGAGGTCTACGCGGGCATGGAGGGAGGGCAACCCTCGTACGTCCCCAGCGGGGTGCGGCCTCGGAAGTTCGGCCACATCACGCTCAAGAGCTCGAACCTCCGTGAGCTGCAGGACTTCCTCACCTCCGTGCTCGGCTTCAAGCTCTCCGACGACATCGGGCCGGGGGTGCTGGTCTTCCTGCGCTGCAACCCCGACCACCACGGGCTCGCCATCGCGGCGGGCGCGGACGGCCACCACCACTACGCCTGGGAGGTCGAGAGCATCGCCGACCTGGCCCGGCTCGGGGACCTGCTGGACACCCAGGGACGGTGCTTCCTTTGGGGGCCCGGCCGGCACGGCGCCGGGGACAACATCTTCACCTACCACCACGACCCAGCCGGGGCCATCGTCGAGTACTACGCGGACATGGAGCGCATCTACGACGACCGGCCCCCACGCACCTGGGACCTCCACGACCGCCGGGCCGCCAACCTCTGGGGTGCGTCCTTCACGCCCGAGTTCATCGAGGACGGCCTACCCAACGCGGGCGTCGACGAGGGTGGGGGGAGGTGAAGGCGGTCGTCCTCCATGCCTTCGGCCCGCCCGACGTCCTCAGCTACGAGGACTGGCCGGACCCGGGGCCGCCTGGTCCGGACGAGATCGTGGTCAGGGTGGGGGCGGTCAGCGTCGGCCGGTTGCTGGACCTCGGCACTCGCGCTGGCACCAACCGGTACTTTCGCGGCCAGCTGCCCCACATCCTCGGGAGCGAGCACGCCGGGATCGTGGTCGAGGTCGGTCGCGACGTCCACCACCTGCAGGTGGGCGATCGGGTGGCCGTGTTCAGCTCGGTGAGCTGCGGTCGGTGCCGGTTCTGCGAGGAGGGCCGGGAGGACGCCTGCCCGGAGACGGAGCTGATCGGCGTGCACCGGCCGGGGGCGGACGCCGAGCTCGTCCAGGTGCCGGCCTCCATGGCGACCGTGATCCCGAAGGACCTCCCCTTCACGGTCGCCGCCGCCATGGCCCTGACCGGCCCGGTCGCCTGGACCCAGCTGGACATGGCCGGCCTGTGCCCGGGGGACTGGGTACTGATCAACGGTGCCGCCTCCGGCCTGGGGTCGATGACGGCGGTGGTGGCCAGGCACCTCGGCGCCCGGGTGATCGGGACCTCACGGAAGGCCTGGAAGCGGGCCTTCCTCCTCGAGCTCGGCCTGGAGGCGGCCCTCGACGCCACCGCCCCCGGCTTCGAGGAGGAGGTGCGCGAGCTGACCGGGGGCGCGGGCGTGCAGATCGTGGTCGAGAACATCGGCTCGGCCGAGGCCTGGCCCCACCTGCTCGGAGCCCTGGCCCGGCGGGGGACGGTGATCTCCTCGGGCGCCTTCATCGGCGACCGGCTGCCGCTCGACCTGCGCTCGCTCTACCAGCAGAGCCAGCGGGTGATCGGGGTGCGGACGGCCACCAAGCGCGGGGTGGCCGCCTTCTGGCGGGAGGTCGCCCCGCATGTCCGTCCCGTCCTGGATCGCACCTTCCCGCTCGCCGAGGCGGCCGCTGCCCATCGACACCTCGAGTCCAGCGACAACCTGGGTCGGGTGGTCCTGGTCCCCACCGAGAAGGCCGGCTGAGCCCGCCCACCCCCACGCCGCCGCTCGCGCGTCTGGCCAGCGAGGGAGATACCACCGTGGCCATGTAGACGGGGTCCGAGGCTCGACAGGCAATCTGGCCGGACGAGGTACCGCACCCTGCCCCGGGGCACCGGGGCCCGGGGCCGAGCCTCTGTACGGGGTCGTTGACAAACAAATCAGATGTCTTAGCATTTTCCGCGGGATGGCCAGGAAGGGGGACGGTCGGGGAGACGGCCCGATCCCGGACACGGCTGACGATGGAAGGAGGGAGGAGGCGCTTGAGCCGATCCCCCCGGCGCGGCGGGGTCGTGAGGACCCCCCGCAGGGGTGGGGCCGTGGAGGCCCTCCACGTCGCCGGGCGAGGCCGGGCCGGGACCTGACCAGGGTTGACGCCGTCGCTGACGCGCGACGGAGCGATCGACAGGAGGCGATGGAGGGCCTGGGACGCAAGAGGAGATTGGCCCTCGGGGAGCGGTAGGTCGAGGGGTGGCCGGCGCCAGGTAGAGGGCGACCGCGCCTGGCGCCGTCCGCGCCCGCTATGGGGTCACCATGGAGTCACAGAGCGATACGGCCAACTCGATGCCCACCCTCGGCTGCCGGGCCGATCACGTGGGGAGCCTGCTGCGCCCCGCGGGGCTGCTCGAGGCCATGAGCCGGGCCCGCGAGGGCTTGATCGACCCTGAGACCCTGCGCAGGGTCCAGGACGAGGCCATCCTCGGGGCGCTGGACCTCCAGCGCCAGGTCGGCCTTGGCATCTTCACCGACGGCGAGTTCCGTCGGAGCTGGTTCGCTGGGGCGTGGAGCGAGTCGATCGGGGGCCTGGCCCCGGCCGAGCGCCCGGCCCCGGCCGGGCCAGCCGGCTGGCGTGGCCCCCATCGCGAGCTGGCCCGGGTGGCCCTGGGGGAGGTCGGGACCTCGCATGCCGTCGTCGACCGCGTGCGCCCCCTCCGTCGCCTGGCCCAGGAGGAGTGCGCGTTCCTCCGCGAGCATGCCCCTGGGCCCTTCAAGATCACCCTGGCGGGGGTGGTCTCCCAGGCGCTTCGCTGGTACCGGCCGGGGCTGAGCGATCGTGCCTACCCGACCTTGGGCGACCTGATCTCGGACCTGGCCGGGATCCTGCGGGCCGAGGTCGAGGCCCTGGCCCAGGAGGGGGTGTCGTACCTGCAGCTCGACTCCCTGGTCTACACGATCCAGCTCGCGGACGCCGCTCACCGGGCTCGGCTCGTCGAGGCCGGCGTCGATCCCGACTGGCTGCTGGAGCAGGCCATCGCCGCCGACAACGCGGTGCTCGCCCCGGCCCGATCCCGGCCCGGCCTCTGCCTCGGGCTCCACATGTGCCGAGGCAACAACCGGAGCGCGTGGACCGCCGACGGGAGCTACGAGGCGGTTGCGGAGCGGGCCTTCAGCGAGCTGAGGGTCGACCGTCTCCTGCTCGAGTACGACAGCGAGCGGGCGGGCGGGTTCGAGCCGCTGCGCTTCGTCTCCAAGGACAAGGTCGTGGTCCTCGGCCTGGTCAGCACCAAGGTCCCGACCCTGGAGTCCCAGGACTGGCTGCTGCGTCGGATCGAGGAGGCCGCGCGCTACGTGCCGGTGGAGCGGTTGGCGCTGAGCCCCCAGTGCGGGTTCGCCTCCACGGCGAGGGGCAACCTCCTCGGGGAGGACGACCAGCGCCGCAAGCTCGAGCTGGTGGTCGAGACCGCGCGCCGGGTCTGGGGGGATGCATGAGGGGGCGCCAGGGCCCTGCCGGGGTGGCGGCGCCCAACGCCGATCGCGGACGGGCGGCGGCGACAGCGAGCGCCGCCGGGCCCGTCGTCGTGCGGGCCGTGGGCCTGGCCCGGGCGTTCGGTCGGACGCAGGCCCTGCGGTCGTGCTCGGTCGACCTGCGGGCGGGGGAGATCCACGCTGTGGTCGGCGAGAACGGCTCGGGCAAGAGCACCCTGGTCAAGATCCTGGCCGGCGTGCTCGCCCCCGATCGCGGGCATCTCGAGGTCGAGGGGCGGCGCCTGAGCGGGTTCGCCTCCCCGAGGGAGGCGATCGCGGCCGGCGTGGTCGCCGTCTTCCAGGAGGTGTTGGTGGTGGGCGCCCGCTCGGTGCTGGAGAACGTCTGGCTGGGCGCCGACCGCCTCCTCCGCAGCCGGGCCTCGAGCGCGCTCAAGCGAGAGCAGGCGAGGGCGACGCTCGCCGAGCTGCTGGGCGAGGCCCCGGACCTCGACACGCCCGTGGAGGAGCTCTCCCTGAGCACCCGCCAGGCCTGCTGCATCGCCCGGGCGCTGGTGCGCAGGCCCCGGGTCCTGATCCTCGACGAGGCGACCTCAGCCCTCGACGTCGCCGTCCGAGAGCGGTTGTTCGCGATCCTCACCCGGCTCAGCGGTGAGGGGGTCAGCATCGTCTTCATCTCCCACCGGATGGACGAGATCGATCGCGTCGGGGATCGGGTCACGGTCTTGCGCTCGGGATCGACGGTCGGCACGATGGCCCGGGCCGAGGCCTCCCCCGCCCGGCTGGTCGGTCTCATGAGCGGCGACGAGCGGAGGTCGGGCTCATCGGACGAGCTCGCCCGTCCTCTCCCCGGTCGGGTGGTGCTGCGAGCCGCTGGCCTGCGGTTGCGGCCGGGCGCGGCGCCTGTCGACCTCGAGCTCCGGGCCGGCGAGCTGGTCGGGCTGGCCGGCCTGGACGGCCACGGTCAAGACGTCTTCCTGGCCGCGCTCGCGGGCCAGGTGGCCGGCGGTGAGGTGCAGGTGGAGACCGAGCGAGGGTGGGCGCCGGTCCGCTCGCCCGCCCGGGCCGCGGCCCTCGGGATCGCGTACGTGCCCCGTGATCGCCAGGCCGACGCGCTGTTCCCCACGCTCACGATCCGGGAGAACTTCGGCCTGCCCACGGTGGCCCAGGACACGCGCGGGGGCCTGATCTGGCTCGCCCGCACCGAGCGTCGCCTGGCCACCTACGTGCGTCAGCTTGGCATCAAGCTCGCCCAGAGCACCGACCTGATCGGCACCTTGAGCGGGGGCAACCAGCAGAAGGTCGTGATCGCCCGCTGGCTCGCCGCCGGCCCACGGGTCCTCCTCCTCGACGACCCCACGCGGGGGGTCGACCTGGGGACCAAGCGTGACATCTACCGGCTCCTGGCCGAGCTGACCCGATCCGGGGTGGCCGTCGTCATGCTCTCCACCGAGCTCGACGAGCACGTCCGGTTGATGGATCGGGTGCTCGTCTTTCGCGAGCACGAGCTGGCCGCCGAGCTGCCCCGATCGGCCCTCTCCCGCCAGGCGTTGGTGGCCAGCTTCTTCGGCGAGGGGGCGCCGTGAGGGGGGTTCGACGCCGGCTCCGTCGGCACCCCCACCTGCTGGCGCTGGCCCTGGCCCTGGCCTTGGTCGCGGCCAACGCCCTTGCCCAGCCGCGCTTCCTGCGCCCCGCCGGCTGGGCTCCGGAGCTGGCCGTCTTCGCGCCCCTGGCCCTGGCCGCCATGGCCAGCGCGCCGGCCATCGTGAGCGGGGGGATCGACATCTCCATCGGCCCCCTGATGAACTTCGTGAGCATCGTCTTCGTGCTGCTGTTGCTCCCCAGGGGGCTCGGTCGGCCGGAGGTGGCGATCCCGATCGTGCTCGCGCTGGGGGCGGCGGTGGGCGCCATCAACGGCACGCTGGTCGCGGTGCTCCGGTATCAGCCGGTCATCGCCACCCTCTGCATGCTGTTCATCCTGAGCGGGATCAACCTGGGGCTGGCTCCCACCCCCAAGACCGCCCCTCCCAATTGGACCCAGCACCTTGCCGGGAGCGTCGGCCCTGTCCCTGGGGGGGTGGTGAGCCTGGGCTCCGTCCTGGGGTGCTGGATGCTGGTGCGACGCCTTCCTTACTCCCGGATGCTGCTCGCCGTCGGCAGCAACGACGTGGCCGCCTTCTCTGCCGGGGTCGACGTGGTCGCGGTCCGGGTCGTCACCTACGCGCTGGGCGGCCTCTTCGCCGCCGTGGGCGGCCTCGCCCTGGCCGCGCTCGCGCAGTCGGCCGACCCCACCTACGGCAGCCAGTACGCGCTCATCGGGCTGGCCGCGGTGGCCCTGGGCGGGATCCCGATGGGCGGTGGCCGGGGAGGGCTCCTGGGCGCCCTGCTGGGAGCCGCCTCGATCTACCTGATCCGCAACCTGCTCCTGGCCACCGCCGTCTCGGTGGCCTGGATCCAGGTCGTCTACGGCCTGCTGCTCCTGGTGGGGGTCGTCCTCAGCGCGGTGATGACGGCGCCGCCACGGCTCCAGGGGTCCGGGTCGTGAGGCCGGCACGGGGGGGTGAGGCGCGTCCCTGGGGGTCACCCCCGGCTCCCCGGATGGCGGGCCCACCGGCCGGCCCCGGCCGGGCCCCGAGCGGGGCGCCTCGGCCCTCCCTCGGGCCATCGGCGCTCTTGCCCATCGCCTCTCGCCTGCGGGGTGATGGCGGCGATGGATGACCGGCGCCTGCGCTCGCTGGCGGCCGGGGCCGGTCACCACCTGGCCGGTTGGCAGCGTCGGTTCCCGCTCTTTCAGCTCCTCGGCCTGGCCATGGTGTGCCTGCTCGGCGTCGTCTCCGTCGACGGGTTCGCCACCCCGACCAGCGTCGACTCCATCCTGGTGCTCTCCTCCTTCCTCGGGCTCGCCGCGCTGGGCCAGACCCTGGTCATCCTGATCGGGGGGTTCGACCTGTCGATCCCCGCCTTCATCCTCCTGGGGGCGACCATGATCGTCGAGCTGGCGGGGGCTGACCGGTGGCCGTTCGTGGCCGCCCTGGCGCTGGCGGTCGCGGTCGCCGTCGTGCTCGGGAGCATGAACGGCCTCATCTGCCACCTGTTCCGCATCCAGCCCCTGATCGTGACGCTGGGGATGAGCGCGGTCGTCGACGGCATCCTCCAGGTCTGGACCGGAGGTACGATCTCGGGGACGGTGCCCGGCTGGTTGGGCGCCCTGGCCTCGCCGTCGGCGAGGACGCTCGGGCTGCCCATCCCGCCCCTGCCGGTCCTCTGGCTCGCGTTCGCGGTCGTGGTCGGGGTGATCCTCCAGCGGACCGTCCCCGGGCGCTGGATGTACGCGACCGGGGCCAACCTGCGGGCGGCGAGGCTCGCCCTGGTGCCGGTCGGCGGGGTCTGGGTCGGAGCCTTCGCGGCCAGCGCGCTCTTCTCCGTGCTGACCGGGGTGCTGCTGGCGGGCTTCGCTCCCGGCGACACCAGCATCGGCGATCCCTACCTCTTCGAGGGGCTGGCGGCGGTGATCGTCGGTGGCACCGCCTTCGGGGCCAGGGGGGACTACTGGCGAACCGTGCTGGGGGCGCTGGTGCTGGTCGTCCTGACCACCGTGCTGGTCGGACACGGCCTCAGCGATGCGGCTCAGCAGATCCTCTACGGCGTGGTGATCCTCGTCGTGGTGATCGGGTATGGGCGTGATCGACGGCTGCGTGACCAGCTCTGAGCCGGGGAGGACCGGCCGTGGATGAGGCGATGTTCCGCCACTACATCGCGCTCTTCAACGCGCGCGACTACGAGCGGTTGATCACCTTCTACACCGAGGACGTCGAGCTCGAGCTCCCGGCCAGCAGCCCGCGGGGCCGAGAGGGGATTCGTCGCTATTACAGCGACCTCCATCGGTTCGTGCGCGAGCGGCTGAGGATCGACTTCCTGCTGGTGGGGCGGGACCGGATCGCGACCGAGCTCTACACCGAGTTCCGCTGCCTGCACGACCTGCCCACCTTCTCCTTCAAGCCGCTGGTCGCGGGCGAGGTCTTTCGCTGCACGAACTTCGTCCACTACGACCTGGTCGGCGATCGCTTCCGGCGGATTCGCGTGGCCCGGTACAAGGTGCACGAGGCCGATCCCCGGGCGCGGCCCGTCGCCGCGCGAGCGTGAGGTCGCCCGGCGGCATGGGACGGCTGTCCCTAGGTGGCGGTGGGCGTGTCGCCGTTGCCCGTCCGGCGGCTGCCCCGCTGCCGAGGCGCCAGCGGGTCGAGGCTGGGCCTGGCCCGGCCGGGGGCGCCGGCCCCGGTGGACCCTGGGCCCGTGATCAACCGATTGCTGGCCGCCGGTGGGCCCGGTCGGTGGAGGAGGATCTTGCGTAGGAGGCGGACCAGGGTGGCCCGCTCGTCAGGGGTCAGGGACGCCGCCCACTCGACCTCCCGGCGGTTGTTGCGCACGAACAGGCTCGAGGTCACCTGCCGGCCCCGGTTGGTGAGGTCGACCGTGACCACCCGGCCGTCGCTGGAGGTGCGTCGGCGCTCGATGAGCCCGTAGCGCTGGAGGGTGTTGAGGACGGCGGAGATGCTGGAGGGGGTGACGCTCAGCTGGCGGGCGATGTCCTGCGGGGACATGGGGCCGGTGGCGAGGACCAAGAAGAGGAGGCGAAAGCCGGCCCAGGTCAGCCCGGCGGGGCGATGGACGTGGGTCTCCAGGTCCTGCTGGATGCGGGCGGCGGCCCGCATGAGCCCGAAGATGACCGACATCGACTCAAGATCGGCGTCGGGGGTCAGACGAGGCGCGATCTGCCGAGCCCGGACCTCAAAGCCCTCGACGTCGACGCCCCGGGGGCCCTCGTCCAGGGGAGCGGCCGGCGAGCTCACCCCCTCGGCAGCCTGAGGGTCGAGAGGTCTCGGCGACATGGCTTCAAGCTATCACGCCAACGCCAGCCCCCAGCTCGCGCGCCGTGGCTGGAGGGAGAGCGGCCCCCCGGGGCTCGGGCCGGGGCGGCGCCATGGCCGCCGCGGCCCCGGCCCGACGGTCGCCTACCTGGCGAAGAGGGGGTCGAGCAGCGCCCGGGTGTCGATGGCGCCGGGAGGGTCGGGGGCGGTGCCCGGGGTGGACAGGTTCCAGCCGGGCTGCGCCCAGCGGTCCAGGTTGCCCCTGGTGATCAGCGGCTGGGGCTGGACGATGTCGCTGACCTTGACCCCGTCGCCCGCGAGCATGCGCTGCACGACGCTGACCACGAGATCGCCGAACCCGACGGCACCGCCGCCGGTCGCGGTCCCCTTGTAGCTCGATTGGTGTTGACGCCAGTACCCGAGCGAGCCCTTGAGCGCGGCCTGGTCGGTCACGACCGGGACCGGCCGTCCGGCCTTGATGAAGGCGTTGATGATGCCGGTCGCCATCCCTCCCGCTGCGGCCACCGCCGCGATCGGTTGCGGGTGCGTGCCCAGGAACTGCAGGGTCGCGGCCTCGGCCTGGGCGGGTGAGAAGTTCCCGGTGACCTGACCGATCACCTTCGCGTTCGGGCAGCGGGCGAGGACCTGGGCGAAGCCACGGAAGGAGTCGGCGTCGATCGAGATGCCAGGGATGCCGTGGACCTCGAGGATGTTGCCCTTGCCCCCGATGGCCTTCATGGCCGCGGCCAGGGTCTGAGCCGCGGCGAGGTAGGTGTTGGGGACGACGTTGACCACGTCCGGTGAGGAGATGGTGCTGAGGACGGACACGGTGGGGATGCCTTGTCGGGCCGCGTCGGTGACCAGGGGCACGAACGGGGTGCCAACGGTCACGTCGGCGACGATCAGATCCGGCTTCTGTTGGAGCAGGGCGTTGTACTGCTGGACCTGCGCCGACGTGTCGCTCGGGCTGGCCCCGGCGATCACGATCACCTTGCCCACGCCCGGCGTCGCCTGCAGCCCGTTCTTGACCGTGTTGAGCACATCGGCGGCGAAGTCGTTCACCGGCTGGTTCCAGCTCAGGCCGATCGTGACCGGGGTGTGGGTAGGCTTCCAGCTCGACCACGCGCTGGCGCGGACGGGATGGTCGTAGCCGTTGTAGTCCTGGCGGGCGGATGCGGGCAGCCTGGCCACGACACCGTCAGGGTCCTGGGGGGTGACGTAGCCGACCGTCCCGCAGCCGTTGCCGGAGGTGGACGTCGAGGCGCTGCCGCTGGGAGGCCCGCTGGCGGCGCCGCCACAGGCGGCCAGCCCAGCCATCAGGATCGTGCACAACGCGACGACCATGCCCCTGGGTCGCGCCGTCGTGCCGGGAACGTCGCGCATCTCCCTCTTCCTCCTTCCTTCGATGTCCTCCGATGCCCTCCCCTCCGGGAGGGTCGTGGGTCACGCCTCGCTGGCGAGACGACCGAGACAGGTTAGACACCACATATTGTGATATCTAATCATCGCGTCTGGTAGATCAAATCCCGGGCCGAGGCCGCTGCGGCGGCGGCGCGGGGCGCGGCCTGGCCCGTCTGCCCCGAGGCGCTGAGGCGTGACGTCGTCGGCCTTCGGGGCCAGCGAGCTTGACGGCAAGGGAGGGAGCCCCTAGGATCGGTAATGAGATGTCTAATCATCTCCCCTCACGCGATCCGCAGGGAGCTGTCCCCGTCGGGGGGTGGGACTACATCGTGGTCGGCGCCGGCTCGGCCGGGGCCACCTTGGCCTCCCGCCTGAGCGAGGACCCGGGGCTGTCGGTGCTGCTGCTCGAGGCCGGGCCGGACTACCGCTCCTCCGAGACCCCGTGGCCGTTCCGGGACCGCAGCCTGGGCCGGGAGCTCTCGCTGGACGCGGCCCAACCCCCGGACCACCCCGAGTTCTTCTGGAGCGCCATCTCGGCCCGGCGCAACCCTTCCCAGGAGGCGCTCCCGTATCGTCGGGGCCGGGGGATGGGGGGCAGCTCCACCGTGAACGGCCTCTGCGCCATTCGTGGCCTGCCCGAGGACTTCCAGCGCTGGGTCGAGGCCGGGGCGGTCGGGTGGTCCTTCGACGATCTCCTCCCGGCCTTCGTGAGCCTTGAGGACGATCACGACTACGGCGACCTCCCGTACCACGGACGTGGCGGCCCCATCCCCGTCTACCGCGAGCCGGAGTCAGGTTGGGGAGGTGCCGATCGAGCCCTGATGGAGGCGGCCATCGACCTCGGCCACCCGTACCAGGACGACACCAACGCCCCCGGGAGCACCGGGCTCGGACGGTTCGCGATGAACATCCGTGACGGCCGTCGCGTCTCCACCAACGACGGCTACCTCGAGCCCGCCCGCGGTCGCCCCAACCTCGCCATTCGGGGCCACAGCCACGTCGATCGGGTGGTGATCGAGGGCGAGCGCGCCCGCGGCGTCCGTCTCCTCGACGGGCGGGTCTATCGGGTCCACGAGCGTGGCGAGGTGATCCTCTGCGCCGGGGCGGTGCACTCCCCGGCCATCCTCATACGTTCCGGCATCGGGCCGGCCGCGTTGCTCCGCCGGCTGGGCCTCAGTGCGATCGCGGACCTCCCGGTCGGGGAGGGCGCCCAGGACCATGCCATCGTCTTCGTCGAGCTGCCCGTGCCCGTGGAGGCCATGCGCTGCGTCGGCAACCGGCCGACCAACGTCGTCCTCCGCTACAGCTCAGGCCTGGCTGGGGCTGGCGTCAACGACATGATGCTGCTGGCCACCAACCACAACTACTGGTTCGGGCGACCGACGGCGGGGGTCGCGGTCCAGATGAACCAGGTCTTCTCCCGAGGGCTGCTGACGCTGGCCTCCGCTGACCCCATCCAGGATCCCCACCTGGAGCTGAACCTGCTGTCCGACGAGCGCGATCTGATCCGCATGGAGGACGGCCTGCAGCGGGTCCAGGAGCTCATCCAGCACCCCGCCTTCATGGAGATCGCGCTCGGCCCGCCGATGGCCCCGCGCTCGCGCGCCGAGATCCTGGGGCAGGTCAAGGATGTCATGCACCTCTGCTCCACGGCCCGTATGGGGTCGCCACACGACCCGGCGAGCGTGGTCGACCCGGAGTGCCGCGTGATGGGCGTCGAAGGCTTGCGCGTGGTCGATGCCTCGATCATGCCCGAGGTCGTCCGGGCCAACATCAACCTGACCGTGATCGCGCTGGCGGAGTTGATGGCCAGGCGCCTGCGTCAGGGGCGCTCGGCGGTCGGTGACCACCCCCAGGCGACGTGATGCGCTTGACGCCCACCGCATCGTGACGGGCGCGCCCCCAGCCCGTCGCCGACCGGCGAGCAGCGTCAGGTCTTGAGGAGGAATGCGATGGCCAACAAGAGCGCAGCTCCGACCAAGTTTCCCAGCGTGGACTCCTTCCGTGGCCTCAACCAGCCGGTTCGGACGGAGTGCGACATCTTCGAGCTGGAGTACGAGGGTGAGCTGCCGCCCGCGCTCAACGGCGTCTACTACCGCTGTGGTCCCGATCCGCAGTTCCCGCCTCGAGCTGGCGACGACGTCTACATCAACGGCGACGGCATGGTCTCCATGTTCCGGATCGAGGACGGGCACGTGGACTTCAAGATGCGCTACGTGCGCACGGACAAGTTCCTACGCGAGCGCCAGGCCCGGCGAGCGCTCTTCGGGGCCTATCGCAACCCCTATACCGATGACCCCAGCGTCCGGGGGGTGGATCGCACCACGGCCAACACCAACGTGCTCTGGCACGGGGGCAGGTTGTTCGCGCTCAAGGAGGACGGGCTCCCTCACGAGCTCGATCCTTGGACCCTGGACACGCGCGGCAAGTGGAGCTTCGACGGCCAGTTGCGATCCCGAACCATGACCGCTCATCCCAAGGTCGACCCCGTGAGCGGGGAGCTGGTGTTCTTCGGCTACTCCGCGAAGGGTGACGAGCTGTCCACGGATATCGCCTTCTGCACCGCCGACGCCGACGGTGAGCTGTTGCTGGAGGAATGGTTCCAGCCGCCCTACTCCAGCATGATCCACGACTGGGGCGTGACCCAGGAGCACGTCATCTTCCCGATCATGCCCCTGGCTGCGGACCCCGATCGTCTCCGTCGGGGCGGTCCGCGTTGGGCGTGGGACCCGAGCAAGCGCACGTACCTGGCCGTGATGCCTCGGCGGGGCACCGCCGCCGACATCGTGTACTTCGAGGGGCCGCCCCGCTGGTCCTTCCACGTGATGAACGCCTTCACCAGCGGCACCCGCGTCTGCATCGATCTCTGCGTGGGCGAGGTCGCCCCGTTTGCCGACCACGAGGGGCGATCGCCCGACCCCGAGCGGACCGCTCAGTACCTCACCCGCTGGACCTGTGACCTGGCGCGGGGAGGGGGGAGCTTCGAGGAGCGGATCCTGTGGGGGGGGATGCACAGCGACTTCCCCGAGGTCGACCGTCGGGTCTTGACGCAAGCCTATCGGCACGGCTTCATGATCGCCAAGGATCGCTCCCGGCCCGTCAATCCCGAGGTCGCGGTCGGGCTCTCCTACAACACCATCGCCCACATCGACCATCTGACCGGGGAGGTCGAGACCTACTACGTGGGGGAGGACGCGGCCGTCCAGGAGCCGGTGTTCGTGCCCCGCAGCTTGGATGCGCCGGAGGGGGACGGCTACTTGCTGACCGTCATCAATCGCTTCCCTCAGGCGCGAGGCGAGATGGTGGTCTTCGACACGGCCCGCCTCGCCGCGGGCCCGGTGGCAACCGTGCGGGTGCCCTTGTTCCTGCGCCCCGTCTTCCACAGCACCTGGGTCCCGATGGCGGAGTTGCCGTAGGCGACGTCTTCACCGAATTGCCCATCTCAGGGGATGGGCAGGGAGTTGTGAGGAGGAGGCGAGAGATGACGACCAGCGGCCCGACCATGCCGGTGCCCAAGATCGAGCTGGAGTACGTCTTTCAAATCCGCATCACCTTCAAGGAGCGGAGGCGATTCCAAGGCCCGCACGGGAAGCGGGTCTACGTGCCCATCGAGGGGGGTGAGGTCTGGGGACCGCGCCTCCAAGGTCGCGTGGTGCCCCGCAGCGGCGCTGACTACGCCGGCCCCGCGGGCCTCAACGCCCACTACATGCTGGAGGCTACCGATGGGTCGCTCATCTACCTGCACAATCGGGGCTACCTCTACCGAACGGACGGGAAGGACACGCCGCTCGATGACCCCACCTGGGGTGGCGATGCCCCGCATTACTTCCGCATCTGCCCAACCTTCGACGCCCCCATCGGCCCTCACGACTGGCTCACGCGGACGCTGATCATCGGCACCGGCGAGCGACACGCCTCCCCCGAGGACTACACCCTCTTCACCTACTACGCGGTCCGCTGAGGCCGAGGAGGGGCGCCTCGGCTCGAGGTCGCGGCACAGGATGACAACCAAGGAGCGATTGAGGTGGTCATGGCCCAGCGAAGGATCGCCGTCGAGGAGGCGTTCTCGATCCCGGAGGTCGCGGAGAAGCTCAAGGAGGTTGCCGGAGCGCCCGGTGTCAACCTGGACCTGCAGCTCCTGAGGGGGATCTACGCCGGGACCTGGCCCGGGAGGCGTCGCGCTCAGATCCTCGAGCGCCTGCTCGACCTGGAGGAGGAGCGGTTGCGCGACATGGACGAGCATGGGGTCGACGTCCAGGTGCTCTCGCTGACCTCCCCCGGGGTGCAGATGTTCGACGCCGACACCGCCTGCGAGCTGGCCAGCCTTGCCAACGAGCGGCTGGCCGAGGTCGTCGGCCGTCATCCCTCGCGCTTCGCGGGGTTGGCCAGCATCGCGCCCCAGGCGCCCAAGCGTGCGGCCCGGGAGATGGAGCGTGCCATCGAGGACCTCAAGCTCAACGGCGTCGTCATCAACTCCCATACCTCCAACGAGTACCTCGACGACCCCAAGTACTGGCCGATCCTGGAGGCCGCGGAGTCGCTGGATGCCTGCATCTACCTCCATCCTCGCTCCCCATCCGACGGGATGGCCGCCCCCTTTCGCGACTATGGGATCGAGGGCGCGCTCTGGGGCTATGGCGTGGAGGTCGGCACGCATGTGGTGCGGCTGATCGTCAGCGGGGTGCTGGACCGCTTCCCGAGGTTGAGGATCTGCATCGGCCACATGGGCGAGGCGGTCCACTTCTGGAGCTGGAGGATCGACCACATGCACGGCCCGGCCCAGGCGATGGGGCGGTCGCCGAGGCTGGAGCTGAGGCCCAGCGAGTACCTGCGACGGAACTTCGTCATCGCGACCAGCGGGGTCGAGGATCACGTGGCGCTCGAGTACTCGATCAGGGCGCTCGGCGCCGATCACGTGCTCTGGGCCATCGACTACCCGTACCAGCCGACCGCCCCGGCCGTCGCCTTCATGGACTCGGCGCCGATCTCCGAGGAGGACCGAGCGAAGATCTACAGCGGCAACGCGGAGCGGGTCTTCCATATCCCGCCTCCACACGCCGAGGAGCGGGCAGGCCGGGGCTAAACCTGTCTCCCGTTGCCGCCGAGTACGCAATAGCACTCACGCGGCACCCCTCACGGGGTTGCCCTTGCGGGCTTCGCGCTTCCCCGCCGCGTGCCCGGGAAGCCCGGGTCTTACCGCGGCTCTGCGCTT
>Ga0070737_10002486_pt1 | contig 22085 bp, 21 predicted proteins | sample Coa_R1_10_FD_66438 | JGI IMG/M metagenome (GOLD analysis project Ga0070737, IMG submission 66438) | Surface soil microbial communities from Centralia Pennsylvania, which are recovering from an underground coalmine fire - Coalmine... | ecosystem: Environmental > Terrestrial > Soil > Unclassified...
AATCTATCATGGCACCGAGCCGCAGGCCAAAAAGTTAGGAGAGCGAAGTGCCGGTGGGCAGAAGACTTCAGTCGTGCTGCCAAGAGGTTTTCAGAAAAGTCGAGCTTACTAACCAGCCCATTTCGGGCAGGCCAAAGAGATCCTTGGGCACAGGCTGGCACGGACTAAAGCGGTGCAAGTCATTGTGTTTCAATATGTTGCAATGGTTAGGATTTAAGCCTTTCGAAGGATTGTAACTTATTGACTTTAAGACGGTTAGAGTTTTGTGAAACCCTCTGAGAAATGCGGGCTAGAGTTGCCGATGGTTGCCTCGGGATGTTGGCAAGCATAGCAAATTAGTTCCAAGACAGGGGAGCATTTGAACGGGCCACGACAGATATTTTCGTCGAGACACTGCTAAGAGGCCTCGGTTGAGAGACGCTAGATCACGACGAGGTGGATCGAGCGAAAAACGGAGATATCCAGATTACAAGCTGTATGTCAAGGACAACGACGGGACGCAGAAGACAGTTGCGATCATCGAGGCGAAAAACCTGATTACTCGCGTACCCTATCTGCAAACGACGGCCCGCGAACAGCTCGAGGACTACATTCGCGATCACTTCGAGCAGGCCACTAACGAGCCGAATGAGGTTGCATCCCGGGATGGCGAGCCCGTTGTGTGCGGCATAGTTACAAACGGAAGGTGGTGGTACACACGTGACTTTCGCCTCGGAGTGGCGGAGTCGTGGTGCGAGTTCGAGCTTGCGGATAGCTTTGACCCGCTGGCATTCCTGAAAATGCTGGGCAGGAAGGAACTCCCCAACCGGCTCGGCCTTTAGTCACGAGCCCGCGTGCCGCGGCTCCGCTTTCTTATCCGATGCCGCCTGTAAAGATGCGGGAGCGAGAAATCAATCGCGTTAAGGTTCAACGAGCCCTTACCGTAGCGCCGCCACAAAAGTACCTTTCCACCACAGACACTTGACACAAGCCCGCGGCCTGCTACCCTTAATTGAGAACGATGACCAGAGGATCTAAGGAGGCCCATCACATGCAGGATATCTCGTATACCGTCCATATCTTCAAGGAGGGGGCAACCTACGTCGCCTACGTCCCCGAATTGGACGTATCCAGCTGCGGGGCGACCGAAGAGGGGGCACGCAAGAGCATCCGGGATGCGGTCGAGGGATTCATTGAAACCAGCCGTGACATGGGGACCCTGACGGAAATTCTCGAAGAGGCCGGCTACGTGCGCGAGGGCGATGCTTGGCGGGCGCCCGAATTCGTTTCCCTCGACCGCTTCACGGCGAGCGTGAAGTAGATGGCTGCGATCCGTTCGGTCCACTACCGGACGCTCGTCAAGGGTTTCGAGCAGGAGGGCTTCACCTTCAACCGGCAAACCGGCGACCACCTTATTTACACCAAGCCCGGTGTAAAGCGGCCGCTCGTGATCCCCATGTACCAGCAGGTTCCCGTGTTCATCATCAAGAATCTTCTTCGCACCGCAGGCGTGAGCCGCGAACGCTACTTCGACCTCCTCGCAGACTGTTAGTCTGAAAATTCGAAAGCCCTTGGTTGGCTCTTTTTTTGATTCTGATTCCGCATGACGCAAGCAGGGGAAAAACCCGCCTTGCCACTTCGCGATGAGTGGCCACGATGAAGGCAATGGCCAACGGCAATAACAATCCCATCACGTTCCTGGACCGCACCAACTTCCGCAACCAAGGAAAGATTTTCGGCATCCGGCAGGCCGAGCGCCGGGCACACATGTACTTCATTGGAAAGACCGGCACCGGAGGATCCACGCTGCTTGAACCCGAATTCGTAAGTTGAGGGGCGCTGTTCCGAGCGTAATCCGTTAGATTGAAGTTGATTAGACAAAATCTGCGGAGGCACAGAACAGTGCACAGAAAAGTTAGCTCACTTTGGGGCAGAAAGAAAGTGGTATTGCGCCAGACACCGCGGGCGGTGACGCCCTTCGGGGGGCTGAGTGTCTTCATCGATTTTCTCCGGCGGATCGGCTTCTCGGAGCAAGTGCGTCGTGATCGGCCGGTGCATCTGAAATCGCCCAAGGCCATTCCGGCGGAGGAAACCTTCACGGCGTTTGTGATCTCGGGGGTGGCGGGGGCGCGGCGTTTTGCGCACAGTTCGATGTTGCGGGCGGATCGTGCCCTGCAGGCCCTGCAGGGGATGAAGCGCTTTCCCACCGACGGCACGATCCGGAATCTGTTCAAGCGCTTCAGGCAAGGGAGGGTGGTCGGGATGTATGAGCCGCTGTGGGCGTGGCAACTGGAGCGGCTGCCGCTCCGCAGCGAGGGCTACAGTCTAAACCTGGACTCGACGGTGTTTGAGCGTTACGGACGGCAGGAGGGGGCGCAGAAGGGTTACAACCCGAAGAAGCCCGGACGAGCCTCGCACCCTCCGCTGCTGGCCGTGGTAGGGGGGAGCGCACTTTGTGCTGCACGGCTGGCTGCGCAGGGGGAACACGCGGGCCGACAGTGGGGTGGTAGAGTTTCTGAAAGAGGCGCTGGCCAAGCTGCCCAGCCTGGGATGGGTTCGAATGGTGCGGGCCGATGCCGGATTTTTCGATCAGACCCTGCTCGCCTACCTGGAAGTGTTAATGGCAATTTAAAATTCCCCAAAAGTGGCGCTTGAAAATTCCCCAGGTGGGGGTAAATACCATGGGCCCAGGAGGGGCCGAGGGTCAACCTGGAGGCATGGATGGAACTACAAGCGATGCATCAACGGGGAATGAGCCAGAGCGAGATCGCCCGTCAGCTGGGGCTGGATCGCAAGACGGTGCGGAAGTATTTGCACGGGCCGCCGCAGTCCTACGGGCCCAGGGTTCGGCGTCCCTGGAAGCTGGATCCTTATCGCAGCTATCTGCGGGAACGCTGGGAGCAGGGGGTTCACAACGCCCATAAGCTCTTCTGGGAGATCCAGAAACGGGGCTATGCCGGCGGCTACACGCAGGTCCGTCGGCTGGTATCGGGCTGGCGGGAGGAAGAAAGGGAAAGGGCCTTTGTGCGGTTTGAAACCTCACCGGGCGAGCAGAGCCAGTTCGACGGGGCTCACTTCGGCAACTGGCAGGGGCATCGGCTCTATGGTTTTGCCCTGACCTTGGGTTACTCGCGGATGCGCTACGTGGAGTTCACCCTGCGCCAGGACCTCGAGACTCTCCTCACCTGCCTGGTGCATGCCTTTCACTATGTCGGCGGAGTCACTGAAACGATCCTGACCGACAACCTGAAGAGCGTGGTGCTCGACCGCCGGGGTGATCCAGTGCGCTGGAATCCTCACTACCTCGACTTGGCCAGTTACTACGGACCGGAGTTCACCGGCCAGATCATGGACTTGTGGGCGTACCAGAATGGTGTGCAGATCGACTTCTCGCGGCCCGGCAAACCGACCGAATAACGCGTCCGTGGAATCTTTCAACGTGACCTTACGGGCGGATTGCCTCAACACGCATTGGTTCACCAGCCTCGACGAGGGGAGGCAGGTCATCGAGGCTTGGCGACGGGAATATAATGAAAGCCGTCTTCACGAGGAGCCGGGAGAGAGAAGATGCCGAACGAATTTGCAGGCCAGTTGGGGTAAACCTCCAACTGGCCGCAGTCTAAGCCCCCGGAAATTCACCTTGTGGTTTGTATAAAAGAATGGGACCGCTCGCTGCACCGGTAGCTGAGCGTGCCAATCTGATGGAGCCCAACTGGGGAATCATGGTGAATTGAATGTCGTCTGAACAGTTTTCTGTAGGTTCACTTGTAGAGGCCCGCGAGCGCGAGTGGGTTGTACTACCGTCGGAAAACCCCGACGTCCTCAATCTGAAGCCGCTCAACGGGGCTGAGGCTGAGTCATGCGGGATCTACCTGCCATTTGAGAATGATGGAATCCGGCCCGCACCGTTTCAGCCGCCGAAACCGCAATCAGCCGGAGACTTCATAGCTGGCCGTCTCCTCCGTGACGCGGCCCGACTTAGCCTTAGAAGTAGTGCCGGTCCGTTTCGTTCTCTTGGCCGCCTTTCAGTACGACCGCGCCCTTACCAATTTGTCCCTCTCATCATGGCGCTTCGGCTTGATCCAGTTCGGGTACTCATCGCGGACGATGTCGGTGTCGGCAAAACAATCGAGGCGGCCCTGATTGCCCGCGAGCTGCTCGATCGCGGCGATATCCAGCGGGTGTGCGTGCTCTGCCCGCCACACCTTTGCGACCAATGGCAACGTGAACTGGAGTTGAAATTCCAGATCCAAGCCCGAGTGGTCAGAACCAGCACGATGGCAAGGCTTGAGCGCGACCTTCCCCGCCAGGGGCTCAGCCCCTACGAGCATTATCCACACTTGGTGGCCAGTATCGACTTCATTAAGACTGACCGCCACAGGCATGACTTCCTGGCGCATTGCCCCGACCTGATCATTGTGGACGAAGCGCACACGGCCACTCGGCCGGGCGGCCCTGGTTCCAGGGAGCAGCAACTGCGTTACGAACTGGTGAGCATGATAGCCCGTAGGCCCGGCCAGCACCTTTTGCTACTAACGGCGACTCCTCATAGCGGCATCGAAGAGGGTTTCCTTTCGCTTCTTGGAATGCTGGATGGCCGCTTTGAAAAGGTCAACCTGCAAGCGCTCACAGATGCCGAGCGTATTGACCTTGCCAGATACTTTGTCCAGCGCCGCCGAGCGGACGTTGAGAAATGGATGGGAGCTGAAACACGGTTTCCCAAGCGCGTTGCCAAGGAAGAAACGTACTCGCTGAGCAAAGAGTATCGAGAACTCTTTGATGATCTGCTGAAGTTCACGCGTGAAATCGTCCAAGAGCCCGGATTGACGATCCCACGGCAACGTGTGCGCTATTGGGCGGCGTTAGCTCTGCTGCGGTCCGTTATGTCCAGCCCAGCCGCAGCGCGCATGGCATTCACGAAGCGGGAGGACAAACTGAAGCCTCGAGGCGGAGAGGAAACTGCCGACGATTCGACTCGCCAGCGCGAGGTGATGGACCCTCTGGTGGAAGAGGGCCTTCTTGACAGTGTTCCCGAAGCCGCTGTAGCGGTCGGCGAGGCCGACTTATCGGAAGGCGAACACCGTCGGTTGAGGGAGTTCGGCAAAAGGGCCAACGAAATCAGGGGCGCAGAGCTTGACTTTAAGATCCGGAAGGCAGCCGACCTCGTAGGCGACCTTTTGGGGCAAGGCTATCACCCGATTGTTTACTGTCGTTTTATTGCGACAGCCGAGTATGTTGCAGAAGAACTGAAGAAGCGCTTGGCGGGCCAGTTTCCGGACATCCACACACTCGCGGTAACCAGCGAAACGGGAAGCGACGAGGAGCGCGAGACCCGAGTAGCTGAACTGCACGCGAGCCCGCGTAGAGTACTCGTGGCCACGGATTGTCTGAGCGAAGGCGTCAATTTACAAGACCTTTTCGATTCGGTGTTGCATTATGACTTGCCATGGAATCCCAACCGCCTCGAGCAGCGGGAGGGGCGAGTGGATAGATTCGGCCAAAACGCTCCCGTGGTCCGGGCGATCATGCTATGGGGCGAGGACAATCCGATTGACGCCGTTGTGATGGAGGTCCTGATTCGCAAGGCCCGGCAAATCTTCAACACCCTTGGCGTGAGCGTCCCGGTGCCGGTTGAAAGCGAAAGTGTAGTCCAAGCCCTTGTCCAGGCCCTCTTCGAGAATCGGAAGGCTGAGCAGATGAAGCTGGAATTCGGAGGCGTTGACTCAGTCCCGGCTCTTCATGCCGATTGGGATCGGAACGCAGAGCGCGAGCGCGTCAGCCGGACGCGATTCGCTCAGCATGCGATCAAACCGGACGAAGTCGCCCGCGAGCTCGAATCGGTTGACACCGTTCTCGGCGACCCCAAGGCTGTCCGGAAGTTTCTGGTTGATGCAGGGAACCGCTTTGGGTTTTCGCTGCTTTCAAAGGACGAATACGATCTTCTCGACCCGGCTCAGCTTCCCAAATGGCTTCGGCCGCATATCTCATGGAAGAAGCCGCAGAAGCTCATCTTTGAGACCCCACCGCCTCCGAAGCTCGAAGACGCCGTTTGGGTTGGCCGCAATCATCCGCTCGTCGCGGCCTTGAGCACGCGCATCTTGGGCGAAGCGTTCAAAGAGCAGCCGGACGGGCGCTTCGCCCGTTGCGGTGCGGCGTTCACCAGAGAGGTGGATCGGAGAACGGTCTTGGTTCTTCTCCGCATTCGCTATCGGCTGACCACTCGCCGAAGCCAAGAGGAGTTATTTGCGGAAGAGGTGTTGACGGCCGGCTTCAAGAAGTTCGGTGACCAGGTGGAGTGGCTGACCGCAAACTCCCGGGAAACACTTGATCTACTGGAACGAATTAAGCCCGAAGGTTCGATTTCGCAACAGGAAAGAATCGAGCGCGTGAGTACTGCTCTGGATGAGTTAAAAGGCTGCCATAAGGAATTAGAAGCTATCGCCAACCAGCGGGCACACCAACTTGAAGAGGCTCATGCCCGGCTGCGCCAATACACAGGAGGTGGACGGATGAGGGCTACGCCGCACCTCCCGCCCGATATTCTGGGGGTTTACGTTCTACTGCCGATAGGGGGCTACTGATGTCCTACGTTGCCATTCATTCTGAAGGTGGTCTCCTCCCTCTTGACCTTCTTGAGCGAATCGGGCGCGAGGAACTACCTGGGCAAAAGGCCGCGGACTTTGGTCTGCCCAAGGGCACCCGCCTTACGGATGAGATTGGTGTGGCCTGGAGCGACGCCGTTGATCAGTGGGACATCTTCAAGCGCCACAGGGCGCGTGTGCCGGACGGGGAGACCGGCACGACAGTCACTCGCGAACGCTGGATGCTCCCTCTGCTCATGCAATCGTTGGGCTACGGCGACCTAACCTTCCAGCCATCCGGCGCGCAGATCGAAGGCAAGCTGTATCCCATTTCCCACCGTGCCGGGAAGGGTGAAGAAGGCCCTCCGGTGCACATCGAGGGCTTCCGCGCGGATCTTGACCGCCGCCCGCCGACCGGCCATCGCCGACTCAGCCCTCACGCTTTGGTCCAAGAGTATTTGAACCGGGAGGAGCGACATCTCTGGGGCATTGCCACCAATGGCCTGCAACTTCGGCTGTTGCGGGACACCTCACGAACGTCGCGCCCCACCTATCTCGAGTTCGATCTTGAAAGCATTCTTGAAGGTAACCGATACAACGAGTTTGTTCTGTTTTACCGGCTTTGTCACCGTACGCGCCTGCCTCAGGAAGGCGAAGAGCCCAACAAGTGCTTTCTGGAAACCTACTATCAGGAGGCGATCGAGCAGGGTGGCCGTGTTCGAGAAAAGCTTCGTGACGGAGTTGAGGAGGCACTGAAGATCTTCGGCAGCGGTTTCCTTCAGCATCCCGCGAATGAGGAACTTCGTGAAAGGCTGATATCAGGCAAGCTGCACATCGAAGGTTATCACCAGCAACTTCTTCGGTTAGTTTATCGGCTGCTTTTCCTGATGGTAGCCGAAGAACGGCACATGATTGTACCGGAGGGCGCGGAGGCAGACCGTTTCCAGGGAATTTACGACCGGCACTATAGCATCACCCGGCTCCGTGAGCTAGCTGAACGGATCATCGAGAAGAGCACTTACGGTGACCTGTGGCTCGGGCTGAAGAAGACCTTCGGGCTCTTCAGCGAAAACGGAGCGGGCAATCCCCTAAGGATCCCTCCTCTGAACGGAGACCTCTTTGGTCCCCATGCCATGGGAGATCTGGAAGGAACTCGCCTCTTTAACCATGACCTCATTGCGGCCATCCGCCGGCTCTCCCTATTTGAGGACAACAGAGTTCGCCGCCGGGTGAACTACGCCGCGCTCGATGTCGAGGAACTGGGTTCGGTTTACGAAAGCCTGCTCGATTTTCAGCCGGCAGTGGAGCAGACGCCCGAAGGGCTAATCTTCGTCTTTCGGACTGGCACCGAACGCAAATCTACCGGGTCTTACTACACCCGGCCTGAACTGGTGCGCGAGCTGATTGAAAGCGCCCTCGTTCCGGTCATGACCGAGCGGCTGGCAAAAGCCACAACCAAGGAGGAAAAAGAGAAGGCCATCCTGAGCCTGAAGGTTTGTGACCCGGCCAGCGGTTCAGGCCACTTCCTGCTGGCTGCGGCACGGAGACTGGGACGGGAACTGGCCAAGGTGAAAACAGGTGAAGAAGAACCTACGCCTAAAGAATTTCACCTGGCCGTGCGCGATGTGATCTCCCACTGCATTTACGGCGTGGACGTCAACCCGCTTGCAGTGGACTTGTGCAAGCTATCTTTATGGCTCGAAGGCCACTGGACAGGCAAGCCGCTCAGTTTTCTTGACCACCACATCAAGTGCGGCAACAGCCTGATTGGGGTGTTCGATCCTGAGGTGCTGAAGGAAGGAATCCCGGATGATGCTTTCAAGCCCGTAACAGGCGATGACAAGAAAGCTGCTTCAGCTATCAAGAAGCGCAATAAGAAGGAGTGCACCGCACAGCAGCGTACTTTTGCCTTCGGTGCAACCGTGCTGGACAAGCTGGAAGGGTACGCGGAACAGTTGCATCAACTCAGCGAAATTGCTGAGGATAGCCCGGCGGACGTCAAACGCAAGGCAGAGCTTTACAAAAAGGTTCACGAGAGCCCGGAAAGCCATCGCGCACACCGTGCTGCGAATCTCTGGACGGCGGCTTTCTTCGCACCGCTTACAGAAGCCGATGTTTCGACCGTGCCGACCACCGAACCTCTCCGGCAGTTTATCGAAACCGGCACTGCTTATGGTCCCATGATCGGCGTTGCGGACTCGCTTGCACTGAAGCACAAGTTCTTCCACTGGTTCCTCGAGTTTCCAGAGGTCTTTGCCAATGGAGGATTTGATGTCGTCCTTGGCAACCCGCCCTGGGAGCGGATCAAGCTTCAAGAAGAAGAATTTTTCGCGACGCGAGACCGCGAAATCGCTCGGCTGCCAAACAAAGCCGCCCGCCAGAAGCTGATTGACCAGCTACCGGATAAGAATCCGGCACTTGCCCAAGAATTCGCCGAGGCAAAGCATGCGGCGGAAGCGGAAAGCAAGTTTGTGCGGACAGGTGGACGATATCCGCTGACAGCGGTTGGTGACATTAACACCTACGCACTTTTTGCCGAGCTCTTTCGTTGCTTGCTCACATTAAAAGGGAGTGCTGGCGTCCTTCTGCCAACGGGGATTGCTACTGATCACGCTACCAAAGGGTTTTTTGGCGACCTAGTCCAAAAGGAGCAGATTAGTAAGCTCTTAGGCTTTGAGAATGAAGCTTTCATCTTCCCAGCGGTCCATCATTCCTTCAAATTTTGTGCAATAACCATGACGGGTGCACAGTGCAGAACCGAAAACATCGACTTCGCTTTCTTCTGTAGACATTTTGATGATGTTCGGGACCCTATCCGTCATTTTACGCTTTCAAGCAACGATCTTACTTTGCTCAACCCTAATAGCAGTACTTGTCCTGTCTTCCGAACAAATGCTGATGCTGAGATATCAAAGAGTATCTACCAGCGCGTACCCGTACTTGTGAACGAGCGGACGGGTGAAAATCCCTGGGGGATCAAGTTTCTGGCCATGTTTCATATGGCGAACGACAGCCACCTGTTCCAAACCGCGCCGGGCGAAGGCCTCGTGCCGCTGTACGAAGCCAAAATGATGTACCACTTTGACCATCGCTACGGGACATATGATGGAGCGACTCAGGCACAATTGAACGCGGGGACCCTGCCTGAGCCTTCCGAGGACCAGAAGGCCGACCCAACCCTAAGAGTGAAGCCGCGATACTGGGTTGCAGCAGATGCAGTCGATATGCGGCTCGAACAGTGGAATCACGACCGTACAGAATTGCTCTGGCGGTGGGAGCGGGGCTGGCTATTGGGCTTCCGAGACGTGACAAGCGCGGTTGTTGAGCGCACTACTATCTTTAGCTTGCTGCCAAGAGTTGGCATCGGGCATAAGATACCATTAGCATTCTTGGACGACGTTTCCAACATGACCCGTGTTGCGTGTTTTCTTGCGAGCATGAACAGCCTTGTTCTTGACTATATTACAAGGCAGAAAATTGGTGGAATATCTCTCAGCTACTTCATATTGAAGCAGCTGCCGGTCATAGACCCGGCAGCATACGCAACCGCCGAAATAGAATTTATCGGTCCAAGGGTATTGGAACTGGTCTACCCGGCCTGGGATATCAAGGCGTTTTCGGACGATCTCTGGCGAGATTCGGAAGAAAGCCTACGGCAGCTCATCCGGCAGCAGTGGGAGGAAAACAAGGCTGTCACCGGAGGGCACGAGTTCAATCCGCCCGACTGGGCTGAAATTCCTGAAGATGGCATTCCGCTACCACCTTTCAAATGGGACGAAGACCGCCGCGCCCACATCCGAGCGGAGCTCGACGCATATTACGCCCTGCTCTACGGCCTGAACCGCAAGCAGTTGCGCTATATCCTCGATCCGGCCGACCTCACCCGAAAAGAGCTTGAGGACATCCTGGACCCGTGGGAAGAAGTCACCGACCCACTCGACGACGCAGCCTACCGTGAGCGCATGGCAAAATCCGACTTCCCCGGCGAAACATTCCGCGTCCTGAAGGAAAAAGAAATAAGGCTCCACGGCGAATACCGAACCCGCCGCCTGGTCCTTGAGGCGTACGAAAGGCTTGTGCAGAGCAAGGGCGGACTTGACCGTGAGCCAGACCCGGACCAACTACAATCTGGAGAACGCAATGGCCAAAAAACGAGTGTTTCTTAGCTTCATTGAAGAGGACAAAGAAAGAGTAAACGGCCTCCGCCTCCTTGCAGCCAATCCAAATTACGATTTGGAATTTTACGACGAGTCGGTTCGAGTTCCCATCGACAGTCAGCAGGCTGAATACGTTAAAAGGCAGATTCGGGAGAAAATCAATCGCACGAGCGTGACCGTCTGCCTCATAAGCGAGAATACTCACAGAAGCAGATGGGTCGACTGGGAGCTGAAAGAAAGTTACGAGAAAGGAAATACAATCATCGCAATGGCCCTGAAAGGAGTCGAACGGGCGGTCGTCCCCGGCTTAATCAGGGAGATGGGAATCACCTTTTGGTCATGGGACCCTGCTCGCCTCAACAAGCTGATTAACCAGGCTTAATATGGCAATATCCGACCCAACCATGGAACGTCTTGAGCAGCAAATCGAGTGGTATGACAAGCGAAGCATGTCAAACCAGCGGGCCTTCAAGTGGCTTAAGATTGCCGAGATAGTTGCCGGTGCCCTAGTTCCACTTTCGGCAGGGTTGGCGCTGGGACCCCTGGTGACTGGTGGCCTTGGGGTTTTGATCGTGGTCTTCGAAGGACTTCAGCAAGTGAACCAATACCACCACAACTGGATCATATACCGGTCCACTTGTGAGTCGCTGAAACATGAGAAATACCTCTATCTCGCCAAAGCCGGCCCGTACGCCGGGGCGACTGACCGATACGCTCTGCTCGCCGAGCGCATAGAGTCGCTGATTTCTCAAGAGCACGCCAAATGGATTGCCGGCCGCGAAAAAGCTGGAAAAGGATCGCCGCAGAGCCCAGGAGGAAGATAGCGTATGTTTCGAGCCAAACGGGATGACACACTGGTGGGAACTATCGAGAAGCAGTATGGTATCGATCTACATGCCCGCAGCGACATGACGCTTGGCACACTTCTTGACGAGCGAGGTTTTGACTCCCTAACTCAATTGCTCCAGGCGTATCGCGGTCGGCTAACGTATCACGCCCGGAGGCGGCGACTATTTCTGAGTTTTCATGCGGAGGACAAACCGCAAGTCCAAGGCTTTCGTTTAATGGCCCATAACCCGAATGTGGAGCTCGACTTTTACGATGGCAGCTTGCAAGTGCCGGCGAACAGCGAGCGCGCAACTTATATCAGGAGCATCATTCGCGAGCGCATAAGGCGAGCATCTGTACTCGTCTGCCTCATAGGGAACGGGACAGCTTGGCGTGACTGGGTGGACTGGGAATTGAGCACGGGAGTCGAACTCGGAAAGGGCCTTTGCGGCGTTCGTTTGAAAGGATCGCGCGGGCAGACACCACCGATGCTTGTGAAGGTTGGCGCTCCGATCGCTCGCTGGAACCTCGAGCAGATTGTGGCCGCCATTGAGTGTGCTGCAGCTCGGCGGAGCTGACCGCATGCGTATGGCGTCGGCGCTCGCATCCACCCCCAGCAGTTCGCAATTGTAGTCACAATGAGCTAGAATGTAGTCATGAACGTATCGGTACGCGACCTCAAAGCGAAACTGTCTCGTTACCTGAAAGAGGCCCACGCCGGCCGGGATGTGGTGATCACTTCGCGGGGGCGGCCGGTAGCACGACTCCTGGCTGTCCCGGACCATAGCGTCGAAAAGCCTTCAAGCGAGGAACTGCGGCGGCGGCTGAAACTACTGCCCGGCGTTCAGCTGGGAGAAGGCGGTAAGCCGCTGGGTGCGAAGAGGCCGATCCGCATACGGCCCGGGCAGAAGAGCCTTGCTGAGATCGTCTTGGAGGATCGCGGTTGATCCTCTATCTGGACACCTCGGCGCTGGTGAAGCTCTACGCGGAGGAGGAAGGCAGCGATCTGGTGCGGCACGGGATCCGAGATTCCGAACTCATTGCTACCAGTCTGATGGCGTACGCGGAAACGCGCTCGGCCTTCGCGAGGAAGAGCCGCAGCCAGGAAATATCGCGTGCGGTCCTCACAAAATGCAAAAGGGACTTCGAACGGGATTGGCTACGGGTCCACCGGCTGCCAGTTGACGAACCGTTGGTGCGGAAGGCCGGAGAGTTGGCCGAGGAACACGGCCTGCGTGCGCTCGACGCGCTGCACCTGGCAACTGCAGATTCGCTTCAGGCCGCGCTTCGCGATGCGGTGACCTTTGCATGTTTCGACGACGCGCTGAACAGGGCCGCGGAAGCGCGTGGGCTTGTGCTTCTGGAGCGCCCGTAACGGTGGCCCACTGGCACTGGTCTGCATCCTAGTTTTCGAAAGCTTCGTATCATAAAATACGTGCAGCCCGGAAGCTGGCTTTATCCGAGGCAAATAAAATGCGGCTGCCTCCGTCCCCTCGGCGGAGGCAGGTTCTGGGAATGGCGGAGGGGTGCCCGTGGATGTCTTTGCGCTTCGCGAGAAAGTAGTTTCCGACTATCAGCACTACATCGAGAGTTTCATCCGTATCCGCGACGAGCGGATTGATGCGTTCGTCCGGGGGGAACTGAACCAGGGCGCATTGTGGCCAGAAGCCATTCTTCAACTCAACCCCGCCTACGAGTCCGGTCCTACGCTCGACGAGTTGGCAGAACGGGGGATGATTCTTCCGGAAACCGCCAGGTTCTTCCGCCTTCGAGACGGGAAGGTCATCCGCCTGTTTCACCACCAATACGAAGCCATTCAGATTGCGCAGCGTTGGGAATCCTTTGTCGTAACTACCGGAACGGGCTCTGGCAAGAGCCTGACGTACCTTGTTCCAATCTACGATCACGTTCTCCGCAACCATCCGGAGCGCCACCAGGTTCGGGCAATCATCGTTTACCCGATGAATGCGCTCATCAACAGCCAGTATGGCGCCCTTAAGGATTACGCCGAGCGCGCCGGCGGCTCGCAAGTTCGATTCGACAAGTACACTGGACAGGAAAGAGATGAAGAGCGACAGCGCATTCTGGATGACCCACCGCATATTCTCCTGACGAACTACGTGATGTTGGAATATATGCTGTTGCGGCCGGTGGAGCGGCATTTCACGGACCGAGCGACAGCGAACCTTGAGTTCTTCGTTTTAGATGAGTTGCACACGTATCGGGGACGGCAGGGAGCTGACGTAGCCATGCTGATACGGAGGGTGCGTGAACGTGCAGGAAATCCACGAATGCTCCATATCGGGACAAGCGCCACGATGGCGAGCGAAGGAAGTCGCGCCGAGCGGAAAGCCGCCGCGGCCGAAGTCGCGACAAAACTCTTCGGTGTGGAAGTCAAAAAGGAGAACGTGGTCGATGAAGCCTTGCGCCGCGCAATTCAAGTTGATGCTCCCGCTACTCCTGAGGCGCTTCGAGCAGCCGTGGAAGCGCCACTTCCTGCCGAAACGCTCGAGGATTTCACCCGTCACCCCTTGGCGGCCTGGGTTGAGGAGACATTTGGGATTGCGACCGAGGACGGGCGCCTCGTACGACGCAAGCCAATCACTTTTGCGGAAGGTGTGAGCCGGCTTAGCAAGGCGAGCGCGGTGTCGGAGGCTGTATGCGCCGAACGACTGCGATCGCTCCTCTCACTGGGCAATCGAATTCAAACCGAATACGGGGAGCCGGTCTTCGCCTTTCGACTCCACCAGTTCCTTGCCGCTGGCGGGACGGTTTATGCGACGCTCGAGCCCGGTTCATCGCGTTATCTGAGCCTTCAAGGAGAATATTATGCGCCGCGCGATGGTAATGGGGAACGATTAGTCTATCCCCTGGCGTTCTGTCGTGAGTGCGGGCAGGAGTATTACTTAGTCAATCTTCATAAAGACGAAAAGCTCACGCCGCGGCTGCCACTCTTTGACCCCGAGAATGAAGAAGAAAATGTAGAGCCTGGATATTTCGCCCTTCACGAAGATGAAATCTGGAGTGATGCTCACGAGGCAGAACTGCCAGATTTCTGGTTTGATGAGCGCCCGGGTGGGCGCACGGTCAAGCGAAATTACAAGCCTCATCTGCCGAGAAAGCTGCGCGTGATGGCCAATGGCCTTATCGGTGATGCGCAAAATGGGGTGGAAGGCTGGTACCAGCCTCAGCCGTTTCTGCTGTGCCTTCGCTGCGGGGCCGCCTATGACCGTACCGAAAGAAACGACTTTCGGAAATTAACTCGGTTGAGTCAGACGGGCCGTAGCACCGCGACCACTCTTGTGAGCGGTTCGGCCGTGGTCCAGCTTCGAGAGGACCCGAAGGTAACGACCGAGGCTCGAAAAATCCTCAGTTTTACAGATAATCGTCAGGACGCCTCATTGCAAGCGGGCCATTTCAACGATTTCATTCAAGTGGCCCTTGTGCGGGCTGCATTGTATAAGGCGCTTTCTGATTCTCACAAATTCAACCATGCCAACTTGACCAGGAGTGTATTCCAGGCGCTTGCACTTGATCAGAGGGCTTATGCCAAGGAGCCCGCTCAATGGGGGCCTGGTAAGACGCGCAACGAAGAAGCCTTGCAGCAGCTACTGGAATACCGGCTCTACGAAGATTTGAGACGTGGTTGGCGTATTGTCCAACCCAACTTGGAACAGTGCGGACTCCTGCAGATTGATTTCCCGGGATTAAGGGAAATGTGCCTGGAAGATGAGCCTTGGAAGTGCCATCCAGTCCTCCAGCAAGCGTCGCCAGAGAAGAGAGAGAAAGCCGTGCGCGCGTTTCTGGATCACCTGCGGCACGAAATAGCCATCGACGCGCGGGTTCTCAACCCAGAAGAACAATGGGAGCTGCGAAAACGGGTGAACCAAGTTTTGAGGGACCCTTGGGCATTCGATGAGTTCGATAAGCCGAAGACAAGTTCAATATTTCTGCTTCCTGGAAGCGGGCCGACTATCCAGGGGCGAGAGAGAAGTCTCTCCGGGCTCTCCCGCCTTGCTCGCTACTTGCGAAACCAGGAAACATGGGGGCTGGCTTCGAATCTCAGCGTGCAAGATGGAGAGAAATTGATTCTATCCTTAATCGCCGTACTCCGCGGTCAATACCTCACGCAGATACCGACCCCAGACGGAAAGCGACAAGGAATTCAACTCTTGGCTGCGTCGCTTGAGTGGCGACTCGGCGACGGGACGCCTCCGCCGCCGGATCCTGTGCGAGCCAAGAGGATGCGATCCGACAGACTCGAAAAAGTCGAAAGGAGAGTCAATGACTTCTTCGCGCATCTCTACCGTGAAACTGCTCGGTACCTGACCGGCGTTGAGGGGGCGGCTCATACCGGCCAAATACCAATGCCGGAGCGGCAAGAGCGCGAAAAGCGGTTCGGCGAAGGCAATCTTGCGGCCCTGTTCTGTTCGCCAACGATGGAGCTTGGCGTTGATATTAGGGACCTTACTGTCGTCCACTTGCGGAATATCCCGCCAACGCCTGCCAACTACGCTCAACGGAGCGGGCGTGCTGGTCGCGGCGGGCAGCCCGCACTCGTGATGGCCTTTTGCAGCGAGGGCAGTCCGCATGATCAGTACTTCTTCGAAAAGCCGGACGAAATGGTTGCCGGTGCAGTGGCGCCTGCCCGCCTTGACCTTGCAAATCAAGAGTTAGTCGAGGCGCATATCCACTCGGTTTGGTTAGCGGCGACCGGCATCCGGCTCGGCAAGGGGCTTGCCGAAGTGTTAGACCTCCAGCGAGACGGGTACCCACTAAACGATGATATCCAAACCAGGCTAAGTCTGTCTCCTGCCAAATTGGTCGAGGTGACCAACGAATGCAAGCGAATCTTAGAGGCCGGCGGAAACCAAGTGCGCCGAGCCCCGTGGAATACTGGGCAATGGCTGGACCACATCCTGAAGAGTGCGCCTGATGACTTTAACGGCGCGTTTAACCGCTGGCGGGAGCTCTATTCCGCAGCGGTAAAACAGCGTGACGAATCCCGACGAGTGGTCGATAACCCCTCCGCAAACAAAAAGGATCGCGAAGAAGCAGGGCGAAGCGAAGATGAGGCTAAGCGTCAAATTGACTTACTCCTTAACCGGAGTGACGAATCGGCGGAGTCCGATTTCTACCCTTATAGGTACCTTGCGAGCGAGGGATTCCTGCCTGGGTATAACTTCCCACGCTTGCCGATCCGCGCCGTAGTTTCGGTCGGTGAGCGCCACCACGTAATCCAACGATCAAGGTTTCTGGCGCTTGCGGAATTTGGCCCGCGCAATGTCATCTACCACGAAGGCCGAAAGTATCGGATGGCACGTTGCTTCCTGCCACCGGGAGGGGTGGAAGGGAGGCTAATAAGGGCTAAGCTCTGTAATTCCTGCGGTTACTTCCATGATGGAGAACATGCGTTGGCTGACCGCTGTGATCATTGCGGCGAACAGTTGGATGGCGAACACAGCCAGTATATTGGGACCCTTTTCGAAATGACCGCAGTCCGCGGAAGCCGAGTGGAGCGAATTACTTGCGATGAGGAGGAACGAGTAAGGGAGGGATTCCACATCACGACACACTACCGATTTGCACCCACAACTGATGGCCATTCGCTTCAGGCGACGGCGTTCGCCACTTCTGCGGATGGAAGCAAGATACTTCGCATCGTGTATGGTCCCCAAGCCATGTTGTGGCGGGTGAATCACCGGTGGAAACGATCTGATCAGAGTGGCTTTACACTGGATAAAAAAACAGGGTATTGGGCAAGGCGGTCAGACGATGACGACCACGCTCCTGATGTTGAAAGTAACGACCTCCTGCCGGGTGTTCGGCCGTTTGTGCGAGACACACGAAACCTCTTGTTCCTACAGCCCGTAGCGGCGGAGCGAGTGGAGAATGGGGAGACAAGTGAATCGTTTCTAGTGAGCCTCGCTTATGCCTTCCAACGCGGTATTCAGATGGTGTTTCAGGTCGAAGAACAAGAAATTGCGGTCGAACTCATCGGGGAAGGCGACGGGCAAAAGATATTACTCTGGGAAGCCTCCGAAGGCGGTACGGGCGTTTGGCCCAGGCTGATCGAGGATCAGAAGGCCTTGTCCAGAGTTGCATTCGAAGCTCTCAGTGTTTGCCACTTCAACCCCAATGACGGCGCAGACACCGCCGCAGAAGTATGCAGCCATGCTTGCTATGACTGCCTGCTCAGTTACAGGAACCAGCTTGATCATCCCCTGCTAGACCGGCACGTCATTCGTGATTACCTATTAAGGCTCTCTCAATGCTGCACAGTACCGGAGGTTGCCGGTCGGACTTATGAAGAGCAATATGCATGGCTGGAAGTGTGTCGTGATAAGAATTCGAAATTGGAAGGAGAATTCCTTTCTCTGCTTTACCGTTCCAAACGACGGCTTCCGGATCGAGCCCAGTTCCGGCCTCACCCAGATGTGTATGCGGAGGCTGACTTTTACTACGACCGCGAAGGCTTACCCGGCGTGTGCGTCTTCTGTGATGGTCCAGACCATAACAAACCTGAACGTCAAGCAAACGATGAATCTGAACGAGCCAAGCTTAGAGATCTCGGTTACAGGATTGTGAGGATCCGGCATAACCAGGACTTAGAGGCCCAGCTTAGAGAGGCTACTGATGTGTTTGGGCCTGGCATGTAGACTTGAACCTCCAGGTAGCGAGAATGATCCAAGAGCTTTAGTCTCGACCTGGAAAATCGTTGGGACATCTGGCTTCAGCAGAGTGACTTCAAGCGAGATCACCTCGAACATCACGTCCTTCAAGGCGAGGATTGTCCTGCCTCAGTTGGGAATGGAATGCTCTGTGGTTATCGTAGTGGGTGAAACGTTCCATGGAGAACCAGGAGAAGAAGCCATACACGGCTGAGGAAAAAGTCGCGATCTTAAGGCGGCATCTGAACGAAAAGGTGACGGTGCCAGACCCGTGCGACGAATATCATCTGCATCCGAGTGTTTTCTACCGCTGGTTGAAGCAGTTTTTCGACAACGGGACGGCGGCCTTCGCTCCGACCGAGCGCCCGAGCCGGCGGGAGGAGGCACAGCGGCAGCGGATTGAAGCTCTGGAAGCCAAGCTGCGGAGGAAGGACGAAGTGCTGGCCGAACTGATGGAAGAACATGTGGCGCTTAAAAAAAAGTCTTGGGGAGAGCTAAAAGGCCGATCAGGACCGTGACGCGGGACAAATCGGTAGTCCATTTAAGCCTTTCGTCAAATTTGTTATTTCTAAGAATTGAACGAACAACCTCTTCGACGAGAGGTTTCACATCAAGCTTGGGAAGCTTCGCCTTGACTTGACGTCAGCCTGCAAACGGATAACAGAAGGCGGCTTCTTGTTGAGGTCAATAGTCCAAACGTGCAGGTCTGCATAGACTGAACCCTTTGTCGTGCCGCCATGCCGCTCGATGCAAAAACTCAGAAGCGGCGGTTCCCACATGATCTGTTCCGCTCGGTCAAGCTTAGATGCTTGCATGTTTTCAGCGTTAGACCCGTCGAGTGAACCCCAACACGAGGTAAGGCGGGTAATCAGTTCGGCGGAAAGCTCGCTATCCGTTACTGGACCTGCTGGTACAGCTCTAAGAGACTCTCGAAAACTATCAATTGACATCAGCTATCATCCCGTTCCAGCAGGTACTTACAGGCGCAACTGCCCTAAGCATCATCTGGAGTTCGGAAGAAATCAATCGGCTTATCAAAAGTCTTCGCAAGGAACTGGAGCTCAACGAAATCCACTCGCCGCTCGCCAGACTCGTATTTCGAGACAAATGATTGTGGTTGGCCGATTAGGCGAGAAACTTCGGCCTGGGTCAGACCCGAATCCTTCCGCGCCTGTTTTAACTTTTGGAGAAACCGCCGGTACTGCTTTACGTACTCTTTAGATTTCAGATTGGGCCTCGCCGCTGAACTATGGGCTAATAGAAGCATTTACATCCGTGCGAGGGGTTATCCCAAAATCGGATATTGTCTTGCGGACGTAAAGACACTAAAATCTGCTCGGACTGAAAGATCTTGGCGAGAAAAAAAGAACCCGTTGTAATCGTTGCCAAAGGAGGTGATAAGGGGTACAAAGAGACAGACATATCCTCTCTGAACTTTTCGCTTGGAGGAAGACGATGGCTCTACGTGCTTGTAAGGAGTGCGGGAAAGAAATCAGTAGCTCTGAAAAGGTTTGCCCGAACTGCGGGAAAAAGCAAGGAACAAGCGCCGCTGTCGGATGCCTTGCCGTTATCGCGATATTGTTTGTCCTCGGGTATATAGGGTCACTGTTCAATAATTCCTCCGGGGACGGTTCCGGAGGTCAACCGGCAGTAAGCCCGTCCAAACCGGCGCTCTCTCAGGTGACACTTAAGTATTCGTGGTACAAAGTTGCAGACGGTATGATCATGCACGCCTACTTCACGATAAAGAATGAAGGCAACCAGGATCTGAAAGATTTTGTGATAACGTGTCAACATTTTGCCCATAGCGGGACTCCGATCGACAGCAATACGAGAACTATTTATGAAGTTGTTCGTTCGCACTCAGTTAGAACGTTTAGAGACTTCGATATGGGATTCATTCACTCGCAAGCAGCGAGTACCGCTTGCAGTATTGTGACTGCCAATATAGCTCGATGACTCGGTGACGGTAAGGTTGTTTGGAAAAGCCCAGGGCCATGTTTGCTAGCCCCAATAGGACGTTTCGCGGCGGTCTCGTAGGGAGTAGGAAGACAAATGGAAAATTAGGCTGCGAAGCTTGTGAAGAGAAGACCGGGCAGGACAAGAAGACCTATGAGAAGTTGTTCAAAGATGCCAAGAAAGGGGTGAACCAGATGAAAAACATTTACCAGTCAGCGTTAATTGCTCTTGCTGTGGGTTTAATGTTTGATTCTTCTGCCTTTGCTCAGCATCAGGCAGCAGAACAGGAGGCAGTCCAGAAATTCAAGCAGTACACGTCAGACTTGATGGTGAAGTACAAGGCAGAGAAGTACGAAAGGACCGAGCACGCCGTTTACTGTCCGAATTGGGGTCCAGGAGCTCATGGGTATGTAAAAGCGGCTTATGAACCTGACTCTAGTTACAAAATTGACGTTCGCAAGACAGATTCATTGATTACTCCTTACGTCGGTATTTTGTGGCTTCAGTGGGACAAGCGATACTCAGATTGTAAGGATACCCGGGAAGAGGCCCAAACCCAATCTGATCTCCCCAACCGAGACCATTTGGCATATCAGTACAAATACGGATTTCAGGATGGTCATTGGATTCCACAGGACCGCTTAATTGGAAGTGTGACGGAGCAAGGGATTCGGTGGGAATTCTGCGGAGAAGAGAAAGCTTATTTAGAGCCGAAGGGTTATGAAGCCGATTTCGGGTGCTCAGTCCCATATTAGATTTTCGGTAAAGCTATTCAAAAGCTCATTTCCGAAAACCGCACGCTAGCAACAAGCCATTGAACAGAGGGAGAAAATGAGGATGGGGTGAAAAACATAATGACCGGAAATAAGATTGTGTTTGCTATCGGTTTGTTTCTGCTAGTGGCCCTGTTTGTTCTCGGGATCCGATGGCATCAGCAAACGACGTTTCGGAACCAAATGAGACCCCTTATACAAGAAGACCTGTCGGACTTTGCACAAGAAGTAGGTTCTAACGGCGGATTGGTTATAGGTCCGGCCATCGCAAGACGTGAGAAACTGATAGCAAAGATGAAGCTTTTTGAGGTAGGGCGCTACCGACACGTTCGTGATCTGGTGGTGCAACTGATGGAAGCGGAAAATTCCTATCTGGCGGACGACGAAGCAGCCTATGAAAACGGCATCCAGATACAAACGGATGCGACGCAGATGAAGCTCGCTTTGTCACAGCTCAAAATTTCATCGTACGTTTCGAAGGAAGAGGAATGTTCGGCCATGAAAGATGCGCTGTCTACTATAGACAGGTTGATAGATCACGTCCGACTAGAGTCAGAGCTGCCTGAGCTTATTGAAGCTGATCGGAAGAAGGGAGTTGGGGCCTGGAACCAATCGTACGGGTGGATGAGGTGGATGGGGCTTGATGTCGATCCCCATAACCCCTTTTCGTCCGCGCCGATTCAAAGCATTCCTGTGAACTTCTGGAAGAACCTGTTGATACATTCTCAGGGGCAGCGGTCAGGGGTGGCGAAAGGGATGGCGACGCTATGTGGTGGAACGGAGTGATATCAGAACGCCGAATGTTTATTCGTTGAAAGCCAGCCCCAGGTCTAACTAACAAGAAGCTATTCTTTAGGGGAATTAGAAACGCATGACCTGCCCCCCGAAAACTGTACCAGTTGAAATGTGAGTTCTCCAGGGTATAACAGCCCAAGGAGGACGGGATGAAGTCGAGCCGATTTACAGAGGAGCAGATTATAGGGATTTTGAAGGAAGGGGAGGCGGGGGTGGCGGTCCGGGAACTGAGCCGGAAGTACGGTATCTGCGACCAGACCTACTACCGATGGAAGTCGAAGTTTGGCGGATTGGAGGTGAGCGAAGCGCGGCGGCTGCGGTAGTTGGAGGAGGAGAACCGGC
>Ga0070737_10002488_pt1 | contig 22078 bp, 24 predicted proteins | sample Coa_R1_10_FD_66438 | JGI IMG/M metagenome (GOLD analysis project Ga0070737, IMG submission 66438) | Surface soil microbial communities from Centralia Pennsylvania, which are recovering from an underground coalmine fire - Coalmine... | ecosystem: Environmental > Terrestrial > Soil > Unclassified...
CGGGCTGATGGTCAAAGATGCACGGCTGTATCTGGAGGAAGCCGAGGCGTGAAGGTGCCCACCACCGTCGCCAAAGCGGTCACACGGCTCTGGGAAGCCGCGATGCACGACCAAGACCCCGAGTCAGATTTCACCGTGGTGATCAAGCCGCTGGAACATGCAGCCGGCGTCGTCGTGGGCCGGCCGCCGCAGCAGTAGCTCAACGAGCGGCGACACCGACAAGGCCGAGAATGATATTGTCCATTATGAAGAACTTGCTTACGGCCAGTGGTGGCAATAGCGCCGACCACCTGGGACAATGGGTAATCGAAATGCTTACCGGAAACGCGTTGATTGGCGAGCAGCGGAAATGTTAGATTACCTATCGTATGACCAGCTGGTCCGCCTCGGTGGTCGGAACCGCGAAGGGTTGGTTTAGGTGATACAGCACCCGGACGGAACGCGTACGCCGCTTGTCGACGCGAGCGTGCACATCTTTTTCACGTCCACGCCCGACCTCCGCAATTTCCTGCGTGAGCCGTTCAAGAGCCGCGGCTTTCCGGACTATGAGATGGACTGGTACGGGGCGCCCGGCGGCGAATATGCGCCCAACACCCGCGGTCCGGATCGCGGCTATCCGGGCTCCGACCCGGAAATCGTCGGCAATCATCTGTTCAACGAGCGGGGCGTCGATGTGGCGGTCCTGCATCCAATGGGCCGGGGCATCATGCCTGACCGGCATTTGGGCAGCGCGCTGTGCGCGGCGCACAACGAGATGATGGTGTCGCGCTGGCTGGAATCCCCGACCTTCGGTGAGCGGTTTCGCGGGACCATCCGGCTGAACCCCGACGACATTGCCGGCGCCCTGCGCGAGCTCGCGAAATACCGGGACCACCCCCGTGTGGTACAGATCGGTGTTCCGCTGCAGTCACGCGAGCTCTACGGCAAACCGCAGTTCTGGCCGCTGTGGGAGGCCGCGGCCGACGCCAAACTTCCGGTGGCCGTGCATATCGAGACCGGCGAAGGCATTGGTTTTCCGCCGACGCCGTCGGGCCACACCCGGACCTACGAGCAGTACGTCAGCTTCATGGCGCTGAACTACCTGTACCACTTGATGAACATGATCGCCGAGGGGGTGTTCGAACGGTTCCCCGGCGTGAAGTTCGTGTGGGCCGATGGTGCCGCGGACTTCCTGACGCCGTTCATCTGGCGGATGGATGTCTTCGGTCGGCCACACCTCGAGCAAACACCGTGGGCGCCGCGGATACCCAGCGACTATCTGCCGGGGCACGTGTATTTCGTTGCGGGCAGCTTCGACGGTCCCGGCGACGCCGAGTTCGCCGACCAGTGGTTTAGCTTCACAGGCAAAGAAAACATGGTGATGTTCGGGTCGAGCTATCCGCACTGGCACTGCTGGGATGCCGGCAAGCTGCCCAGAGCGCTCACCGCCGAGCAGCGCGAGAAGGTGTGCTGGCGTAATGCCGCCGAGCTGTACGGCATAGACATCCCGGCCCAGTTGGCCGCACAGTAGACGTAGACAAAGGGAGACGACGATGACGGTGACAGAAGTTCAACAGCGGGTTCCGGCGGCCGAACGCATCGCCGTGCGGTGCGTGGACTCCGATGTTCACCCGGTGCCCAAGCGCGGCGAACTGGTTCAGTACATCCCCGAGCCGTGGCGGAGCAAGTTTTTCCTCGAACATAAGGTCGGCGAGCTGATCTACTATGACGCTCCCGACTACGCGCACTCCTACGCGATGCGGGTGGACACCTTCCCGCCGGACGGCGAGTTCCCGGGCAGCGACCCGGATATGGCGTTTCGGCAGCTGATCATGGAGGCAGGTTCAGACATCGCCATTCTGGAGCCGGGCGGTCGCACACCTCGCCTGCCCGAAGCCCACCAGGCGATGTCGTCGGCCCTCAACGACTGGCAGGACAAGCACTGGCTCGATAGCCACAACAACTGGCACCAGCGGTGGCGCGGGTCGATCTGCGTGGCGATCGAGGACCCCCAAGGCGCGGCCCGCGAAATCGAGCGATGGGCCGGGCACCCGTACATGGCCCAAGTTCTGCTCAAGGCCGAGCCCCGCCCGTCCTGGGGTCATCCGATGTATGACCCGGTGTGGGCCGCTGCGACCAAGCACGACATCGTGGTGAGCTGCCACCTGTCTCGCAGCAACTACGAGATGCTGCCGATGCCGCCGGTGGGGTTCCCCAGCTACAACCACGATTTCATGGTGACCTATTCGCTGCTGGCCGCGAACCAGGTGATGAGTCTGATCTTCGACGGTGTGTTCGACCGCTTCCCGACGCTGCGGATCGTATTCGTCGAGCACGCCTTCACCTGGGTGCTGCCGCTGATGTGGCGGATGGACGCGATCTACGAAGCCCGCAAGTCCCGGATGGATATCAAACGCAAGCCATCGGAATACCTCAAGGAGCACATCAAGTTCACGACGCAGCCACTGGATTACCCGGAGGACAAGACTGAGCTGACTCGGGTGCTGGAGTGGATGGAGTGCGACAAGATTCTGCTGTACTCCTCGGACTACCCGCACTGGACCTTCGATGACCCGCGCTGGCTGGTCAAGCATCTGCCGAAAGCGGCACGCGAAGCCGTCATGTTCAAAAACGGCATTGCGACCTATCACCTTCCCGAGACGGTTCCTGTTCTCGAAGGTCAGGTGCGGGTGTTCTAAATGCCCGTTGAGACCGCACGGCCCCGGCTGGCCCAGGGCCGCGAACACGTCGTTGCCACGGTGGACGAAATCCCGCCGGGCACACATAAGTTGGTGCCCATCGGACGGCACGGCGTAGGTGTGTACAACGTCAATGGCACTTTCTACGCGATCGCTAATTATTGCCCCCACCAAGGTGGCCCGCTGTGCTCGGGACGGCTGCGGGGCCGAACCGTCGTCGACGAGAACGCGGCCGGCGACGCGGTGATGGTCCGCGACCAGGAATACATCTACTGCCCTTGGCACCAATGGGGTTTCGAGCTCGCGACTGGCACCACCGCAGTCAAACCCGAGTGGAGCATCCGCACCTACCCGGTCCGAGTGGTGGGTAATGATGTGCTGGTGATGGCCTGAGCCCGAGGAGAAACGCTGGTGCCCGCTCTTGAGATCAATGGCGGTAACGTCGTATACGAGATCCTTGGTGAATCAGGCGATCTGATCGTTTTGACGCCTGGCGGCCGGTTTAGCAAGAACGTGCCCGGCCTGCGGCCATTGGCCGATGCTCTGGTCGATGGCGGCTATCGGGTATTGCTGTGGGACAGGCCGAACTGCGGTGCTTCCGATGTCCAGTTCTACGGGCAAAGCGAGTCGCACATGCGTGCCGAAACGCTGCACGGCCTGCTCACCAAGCTCGGCCTCGGGCCGTGCATCATCGCCGGCGGTTCGGGTGGCGCGCGCGATTCCATGCTGACCGCGATGCTCCACCCCGAGCTCGTCACAAAGCTCGTGGTATGGAACATCGTTGGCGGCGTGTACGGGACTTTTGTGCTGGGCTCCTACTACGTGATCCCGAGCATCCTCGCGGTCCGCGGCGGCGGAATCGAAGCACTTCTAAAAGTGCCCGAATGGCGGGAACGGATCGAGGAGAACCCGAACAACAAGCAGCGGATCCTCAACCTGGACCGCGACGAGTTCCTCAAGGTAATGTTGCGTTGGCTCAATGCCTTTGTGCCCAAGCCGGGGCAAACGATCCCCGGAGTCGACGACGAAATGTTTGACCGCATCACGGTTCCCACGCTGATCATCCGCGGCGGTGAGAACGACTGGGACCATCCCAAACGGACGTCGCTGGAGGTCAGCTGCTTGATCAAGGGCTCGACGCTCATCGACCCGCCGTGGCCGGAGGACGCCTGGGAGCGCGCAGCCGAGGAGCGTGCCACAGGAAAGGTCAAGCATTTCAACATGTTCGACACTTGGGTGCAGGCAGCGCCCGCCATCTTAGAATTCTTGGCAAAGTGATGTTACTTCGTGAGGATGTGTACCTCGCAGTTGAGCGAGGCCTCCAAGGCAGTGTGGATCCGGCTTTCGGGGACGCGCTCCAGATCGGCCTGGCGCAATGTCACGTAGACGATGTCGTAGCCGTCGTCGCCCGCAACACGCCTGATTTCGCCAGTAAGCCCGAAGCCAGAGAGTACCCCGCGGGCGTCATCGTCGGTTCCCCTGCTGACGTAGGTAATCACTCCGGCGACCGGGTTGGTTCCGAAGGCATTGGAGCACAGGCCGATTGCGGTCTGTCTGACGCTGTCAGCATCGTTACCCGAGATCAGCAGCTGCACCTCTCGGCGGTTGACCGGTTTTGCGGTCAGGTCGCTTTGCACCACTTCGGCGTCGGCCGCCCGGGCGAACTGCAGAAGCGTGGTCATGCCCCGGTCCAGCTGCGTCGGTGTAAGCGCACCCGAAGGGTCGACATTGACCCGCACCACAGCGGTTCGCATGTTGAAAGCCTAGCGAGAGCCCACTGATGGAAGCCACCACGAGATCGCCTGTCACCACTGCCCCCTGGCCCGGCTCCCCGCCCCGGCTGCTGCGCGATCAGCCGGGTCGAGAAGACTACGGGGCCTACCGTGACTTCGGCGGCTATCGGCCCCTGATCTGCGCCGACGACCTGCTTGCCGACATCGAGCGCAGCGGCTTGCTGGGCCGCGGGGGTGCGGCCTTCCCTCTTGCAGTCAAGCTGCGCGCGGTGCGCGACAACGGACTACGCAGCGGGCAGGGCGCGGTCGTGGTCGCGAACGGCGAAGAGGGCGAGCCCGCCTCGATCAAGGACCGCTGGCTGCTGCGCCACCGGCCACACCTGATCCTGGACGGACTGCGGTTGGCCGCGGCCATCGTGGCCGCCGACCGCGCATACGTCTATGTTTCTGACCCGGAAGCGTCGCGCAGCATCGAGGTGGCGCTAACCGAACTAGACAACGGCGCATTGGGTGTCCCGGTGCAGGTATCGATGGTTGAGCCGGGGTACGTCGCCGGCGAGGAGACCGCTGCGGTGCGCGCACTCAACGGGGGTCCGGTCAAGCCGACCGACAAGCCGCCGCGCCCGTTCGAAGAGGGCGTCGGCGGGCGACCGACCCTGGTGAGCAACGTCGAAACCCTGGCCAACCTGCCGTATCTGCAACGGCACGGCTCGGCAGAGTTTCGCGCTCAGGGCACCGAAATGTCGCCGGGCACCTTTTTGCTGACGCTCAGCGGCGCGGGACGACCCCCGGGTCTCTATGAGTTGCCTTTCGGCCTGCCTTTTACAGAAGTACTCGCGCTGCACGGTGTTTCGACTGAGCAGGTGCGGGGTGTGTTGATGGGCGGCTATTTCGCCGGCTTGCTTAACCGCGTTGTGCTCGACGCCACGTTGGACTACGAGACGCTGCGGGGGCTCGGCAGCGGGCTGGGAGCCGGCGCGATCTCGCTGCTGACTGACGACTGCCCGGTGGCGGTGGCCGCGTCGGTGTTGGCGTATTTCGACCGTGAGAACGCCGGCCAGTGCGGGTCGTGTTTCAACGGCACTGCGGCGATGGCAGCCGTCGCCGGGGCGTTGCGTGACGGTGCGGCGACTACCGAGGATCTTGCCCGACTGCGGCGCTGGTCGGTGACCCTGCGTGGTCGCGGTGCGTGTGCGACTCTCGATGCCGCTACCAACATGGCGGCCAGCCTGCTGGATCAATTTCCGCACGCGGTGGAGCGCCATCTCGATAACGCTTGCCAGTCTTGCCGTCTCGGTGTATTTCGCGCCGATCGGCCTTACGAGGTAGAACCGGCATGACCGAACGCATGACGATCCGCCTGGACCGCACCATCTGCGACGGCTTCGGCATTTGCGCCAAGCATGCGCCGAAGTACTTTTCGCTCGACGACTGGGGATACGCATCGCTTACCGGGGACGGCACCGTACTCGAGGAGGATCGCGACGCGGTCATGCGGGCGCTGCTGGACTGCCCGGTGCACGCGATCATGGAGATTGGTGAACATAGACCCCACGACACCCGGCCACCGACGAGTACTCCGGAGGATCCTGCCGCAAGGCTGAAAACCGAGGCTAATGAGGCTGAGTGGGGGTTCACGCGTTGACCGGCCGCCCATTGCCGCTGCTCACGCACGACAACGAGTTTTTCTGGACTTCGGGTGCCGACGGTACGTTGCGGTTGCAGGAGTGCGTGCAGTGCCGCGCGCTGATCCATCCCCCTGCCCCCGTCTGCCGTTACTGTCGCTCACACAATCTGCGGGTGCGCGCCGTTTCCGGTCGTGCAACGTTGGCCGGCTTCACCGTCAATCACCGGTTCAGCCTGCCCGGATTGCCGGCGCCGTATGTGGTGGCACAGGTCGCGATCATCGAGGATCCGCGAGTCCGGTTGACCACCAACATTATTGACTGTGATCCCGATGAGCTGGAGCTGGGCCAGCCGGTAGAAGTGGTCTTTGAGCGGGCCGAGGATGTGTGGCTGCCGCTGTTTCGTCCGGCAGACGCTGCCATCGCCCCACTGCCGGTCGACGAGATTCCGCCGGAGCGTTTCGGCGAACATGTCAGGCCTATGCTCACCCGCGACAAGTTCGAGGACAAGGTCGCGCTCACGGGGATCGGCATGTCCGAGATCGGTCGCCGGTTGATGGTGCCCCCGCTCACCCTTACCGTGCAGGCCTGCGAAGCTGCGATCGCCGACGCCGGCTTGACCTTCGACGACATCGACGGCCTATCAACGTACCCAGGCGGAGGCAATCTCGGTGGATTCGGGGAGGGCGGGGTGACCGCGCTCGAAGCCGCACTGGGGATCCGGCCCACGTGGCACAACGGCGGCATGGAAACCTTCGGCCCGGGTGGATCGGTGATCGCCGCGATGCTCGCGGTCGCCGGCGGACTGGTGCGACATGTGCTGTGCTTCCGGACGCTGTGGGAAGCCACCTATAACGAGCTTGTGAAACAAAACAAGCAGCAAGGCCACATTCCACCCGGTGGTCGTACGACGAGCTGGCTGATGCCCTTCGGCGCCACGTCCGCCGCGCACACCTTGGCGCTCAACGCGCAGCGGCACATGCATCGGTACGGAACGACTAAGGAGACGCTGGGCTGGATCGCATTGAACCAGCGAGCAAATGCCGCACTCAATCCGACCGCGATCTATCGCGAACCGCTCACGATGGACGACTACCTGAACGCGCGGCCTATCACGACGCCCTTTGGTCTCTACGATTGCGACGTCCCCTGCGACGGGGCGATCGCCGTCATCGTCTCCGCGGTCGACGCCGCTCGCGACCTAGCCAAACCGCCGGTGTTGGTGGAGGCGGTAGGAACGCAGATAATCGAGCGGATCGACTGGGACCAAAGCACTTTGACCCACGAACCCCAGGTGCTGGGCCAGGCAGCGCACCTGTGGACGCGCACTTCGCTGACACCACAGGACGTCGACGTCGCCGAACTATACGACGGGTTCACCATGAATTGCCTGTCCTGGATCGAGGCCCTCAGCTTCTGCGGAATCGGTGAGGCTAAGGAGTTTTTGGACGGCGGTAAGAACATCGCCCGAGACGGCCTGTTGCCGCTCAATACCCACGGCGGCCAGCTCTCGCATGGCCGCACGCATGGTATGGGTCTGCTGCACGAAGCGGTGAGCCAGCTGCGCGGCGAATCCGGTGACCGTCAGGTCGCCGGCGCACGTGTCGGTGTGGTCAGCAGTGGCGGTCTCACGCCCAGCGGCGTGCTCTTATTGCGGGCCGACGCATGACGCCGCGTCCCCGGGTGGTGGTCGCCGCCGGTGTGCCGATGTCAGCACTGGTCGCCGAATCCGAGCAACCGAGGGCTGTTGTGCTGGCCCTGCACGGAGGTGGCACCACCGCAACATATTTCGACTGCCCGGGCCACCCGTCGTTGTCGTTACTGCGGCTGGGAGCGGTGTTGGGCTTTACGGTGATCGCACTCGATCGCCCGGGCTACGGCAGCTCGGGGCCATACCTGGAGGCGATGACGCATGCCGAGCAACGGGTAAACCTCGCCTATGCGGCCGTAGACCGCATTCTCGGTGAGCGGCCACGCGGAGCCGGGTTGTTCCTGATGGCGCATTCAGGCGGATGTGAGCTGGCCCTACGGATGGCCGCCGACGATCGCGGCCACCAGCTTCTCGGTATCGAATTGGCAGGAACAGGCACGCATTATCACCCCGCCAGCCGGGAAGTTCTCAAGGCGGCAACGCGGGACCACCGCCCTGCCGGCCTACGCGAGCTGTTGTGGCATCCGGAGTGGCTGTATCCATCCGAGGTGCGTAGCGGCATCACGAATTCGTCGACGGCTCCCGAATATGAGCACACCGTGGTGACGAACTGGGCCCGCCAAGACTTTCCGGCACTCGCGGCGCAGGTTCGTGTCCCGGTCCAGTTCAGTGTCGCTCAATATGAGCGGGTCTGGCGGTCTGACGAAACGGCACTGACCGCAATCGCAGCAATGTTCTCGGCATCACCGCGCTTCACTATCAATGAGCAAGCGGGTGCGGGGCACAATCTCAGCCTGGGCTACACAGCCGCCGCTTACCACTTGAAGGTTTTTTCCTTCGTCGAGGAATGCGTGGTCGCTCGGGAGATTCCTGCGGTCACGGATCCGTCGAGCGCCGATGTCGATTTGGAGGCCGGCTAATGCAGATCGGGTTCATCGGTTTAGGCAGCCAGGGCAGACCCATGGCCCGACGGATCATCGAAGCAGGCTACCCGACCACGCTGTGGGCGCGCAGGCCGGCGTCGCTCGAGCCATTCGCCGACACTGCGGCCAAGGTTGCCGGCTCACCCGCCGAACTCGCCGCGACCAGCGATCTGATCTGCATGTGCGTCGTCGGTGACGCCGACGTCGAGGAACTTGCCGATGGCGCAAACGGGCTGCTGGCCGGGGCCAAACCGGACAGCGTGATCGCGGTGCACAGCACCGTGCATCCCAACACCTGCCGCGAATTGGCGAAAAAGGCCGCGGCGCGGAGTGTCTCGATTGTCGATGCGCCGGTCAGCGGTGGCGGCGACGCCGCGGCGGAAGGTCGCCTGCTGGTGATGGTCGGTGGTGACCCCGACGTGGTCGAGCGGTGCCGGCCAGTTTTTGAAACGTACGCCGATCCGGTGGTCCACCTCGGCGACCTCGGCTCCGGACAAACCACCAAGCTGCTCAACAACCTGCTGTTCACCGCCAACCTGGCCACGGCCGCTACCACGTTGGCCCTCGGACAGGCGTTGGGCGTCTCCCCCGAAGGCCTCACAGAAGTCGTTTCTCGTGGTAGCGGAAACAGTTTCGCGCTCAGCGCCCTTGGGGGTGTCGGGGGTCTCGACCGGCTGGCCGGTTATGCGGGGTCGCTGCTGCAGAAGGACGTGCGGCTGGTTGCCGACCTGGCCGAGCGAGCGTCTGCCCCACCCGGCGCTGTGCTCGACGCCGCTGACGCGGCCCTGTCCTTGATGAAACACCCGCGGTGAGAATCGGCTTCGTCGGTGCGGGGCGGATGGGACGCCCCATGGTGGCGCGCCTGATCGAAGCGGGCCACGACGTGCGCGCTCTGGGCCGCTCGGCCGAAAAGCGAGCCGGAGTAGCAGAATTGGGCGCCACTGCGGTAGCCGACGTCTGCGCGGTAGCCGCCGCAGCCGACGTCGTCGCGGTATGCGTGTTTACCGACGACCAAGTCCGACAAGTCTGCCTGGACAGCGGTCTGCTCACGGCCATGACCTCCGGTTCGGCCCTGGTCGTGCACACCACCGCAAGTCCTGCCACCGTCGAGGCGATCGCCGCCCGCGCCGCAGCCCACGGCGTCGCCGTCGCCGATGCGCCGGTCAGTGGGAGCCCGCTCGACGCGGCGGCCGGCAAACTCACGCTGTTCGTGGGCGGCGACGACGAGACCGTGGCCCGCCTGCAGCCGACATTGGGCTGTTACGGCGATCCTGTCGTGCATGTCGGGCCGATGGGCGCAGGTCAGAAGGTGAAGCTGGTCAACAACGCGCTGTTCGCCGCTCAACTCGGGCTGCTCGCCGCAGGCGCGCAGTTGGGTAAGCGGCTCGGCGTCCCGGAGCCTACGCTGCTGGCGGCCCTCTCCCATGGCAGCGCGGCAAGCCGGGTGCTGAACATGGTCGCGGCACACGGCTCCGTCGCGTCGTTCATCGCAACCGTGCGGGAATTCGTCGGCAAGGACGTCGCCGTAGCCCGAACGATCGCCAGCGAACTCGGCAGCGGCCTCGGCTTGCTCGATGCCGTGATCGAAGCCGCGATGAAGGGCTGACATCCGGCCAGGCTTCCATTCCGGTCCGGGCGCCAACGCGCTACTGTTAACGTTACAGTCCGCCATTGCGCTGTAACGGCCCAGGCTGCATGTCGCCGCTGAGGAGGAGTCAGTGACCAAGCCCAAAGTCGTCTTCGATCCGTTCTCCGAGGAATTCTTCAACAGCCCGTACGAGACGTATCGGCGGATGCAGGAGGAAGCGCCTGTCTACTACAGCGAGGAGTACGACTTCTACGCATTGACTCGCCACGAGGATGTGGCTGCGGGGCTGAAGGATTTCGAGACGTATTCGTCGGCTTACGGCATCGACCTGTCGATGGTGCGGTCCGGACAACGGACACCGCAGAAGTCGATCATCTTTATGGATCCTCCTGAACATCGGCACATGCGTAGCCTGCTCAACAAGGTATTCACACCGCGCGCCATCCAGTCTCAGCGGCAGATGGTCACCGAGAAGATCGACAAGTACCTCGCCGCAGTTGATCCGGATCGGTTCGATGTGGTGCAGGATTTTTCCGGCCCCTTTCCGGTAGAGGTCATTACGACGATGCTGGGAGTACCGGAGGAGCACGCGCAGCAGATCCGCCACTGGATTGACGAGTCACTGACCCGGGAACCCGGGCAGGTCGAAGTCGGCGAGTCGGGTATGCAGGCCAACATCAACACCGCGATGCTGTACTACGAACTCGTGACGCAACGGCGCGCCAATCCGCGTGATGACTTGCTCACCAAGCTCATCGAATCCGAACTCGAATGCGAGAACGGGGAGAAGCGGAAGCTCGACGACCTTGAGATCGCTGGATTTGCAACACTATTGGGCGGCGCTGGGGCCGAGACCGTCACCAAGTTGGTCGGTAATGCGCCGGTGGTTTTCGCGCGCAACCCCGATCAGTGGCAGAAGCTGCTCGACGACCGCAGCAAGATCCCGGCGGCGGTCGAAGAACTATTGCGCTACGAAGCGCCTTCCCAATATCAAGTCCGCTGCTCGGTGAAAGAGGTCCAGCTGCACGGTGTCACGATTCCGGCCGGAAAGCCGGTATTCCTCATCAACGGCGCAGCCAACCGCGACCCTGGGGTGTGGACCGACCCCGACAAGTTCGACATCGACCGCGACCGATCGGAAGCGCAGAACTTGGGTTTTGGTTACGGGATTCACAGCTGCCTCGGCGCGGCACTTGCGCGGATGGAGAGCGCGATCGCGCTGGAGAAGCTGCTCGACTTCATGCCCCGCTACGAGGTGGACTGGGAGGGTTGCCAGCGCGTTCACATGCAAAATGTTGCGGGTTGGCAGAACGTACCGGTGAAGGTGTTGCGATGAAGAAAGTGGAAGTCGATTTCGGTCTTTGCGAAAGCAACGGCGTGTGCATGGGCATCATTCCCGAGGTGTTCCACCTGGGCGACGACGACATGCTGACCGTGCTTCAGCCGGAAGTGACTCCCGAAAACGAGGAGTTAGTGCGCGAGGCCGTGCGCCAGTGTCCGCGCCAGGCTATCTCGATCAAGGAGTAGGCGGCTGGCGCAGCGATTTGCCCGATTCTTGCCTTGTGCCGAATAGCAACTGCGTTATGTCCGTTCCCGCCCGTACGGTAAGCGGTCGTGCGATCATTCGTGAGTGGGGCGTCGACAACAGCAAACATCGGTGCGGCTCGTTTTGGGCCGTGCGCGCCGCGGGTAAGAAGCGATAGGTGGGTTGACGGCTTCGAAATCGCTCGCCGCAATGACGAGAACTGTTGTGGCCATGGCACTTATTGGAATGGCGGCGACGGGTGCGATTTTCCCAGCGAACGCGGCGCGCGGCGTCGCGGGCATGCAGGGTATTGTCGCTCCTCTCGATGATCCCGACCCTGGGGTTCCCACCGGTCCGGCGGATCCCCTATGCGTCACCATGCCTGGCGACGCGGTGTGCGCGGGAGGCCCGTTCGCCCCGCCAGCACCGCCGGTGATGGCCGACACTCAACGCATGGTCAGCTACGCTGCTAGCCAGCCGTTGTCGGGTTGTCAAAACCGGAGATGATGACCGCGTTGCAGTCGGCGGCCGCCTGCCGCAACTTGGCCGCGTTTTGATAGGCCTCGGATTCATACCACTTGCGAGCTGCCTCGACCGAGTCGAACTCGAGGACAACAGTCTGGTCACCGTGCCAATGACCTTCGAGTACTTGGGGTGAGGTGTCCACTGCCAGAATGTTGACACCGCCCATCGCTGCACCTGCCGCTTGACCATAGGCCTTCATGCCCTCGGGGTCTTTGATGGCTTCGGTCAAAATAATGTAGCCCTTGGCCAACGGATCTCCTTGTCTACACGCTGCTTTCGCTGATAGCTTGCTCGGGGCAGTCGGTGATTGCCTGCCGAGCCGCCGACTCTAGTCCGGCAGGGACTTCGGGCACCTGGACTTCCGAGTAACCATCGTCGTTGAGTTGGAACACCTCAGGGCACAACGTGATACACACGCCATGACCACGACAACGCTGATCGTCGACCGTCACTTTCATGCCAAGTCGAACTCCAGGTGCAGCTCTGTCAAGCCGCGCAAAATATATGTCGGAACGTAGTGGTAGTGGCGGTTGTCCGCCGGTCCGTGTAGCCGCTCGCAGATCCTGATATCGGCGGTACGGTCCAGGAGTCGTTCAATGCCGACCCTGGTCTCCGCTCGTGCTAGTGGCGCGCCAGGGCAGGTGTGGATTCCCCGCCCGAACGCTAAGTGCTGCCTGGCGTTCTTGCGAGCCGGATCGAACCTGTCGGGCTCCTCGAAACGACGAGGGTCACGATTCGCAGCCCCTTGCAAGACCATTACCGTTGTGCCGGCGGGCATGTCGACACCGCCCACCGCAGTGGGAACGCGAGAGAGGCGGAAGTCGCCCTTGACCGGGCTCTCGAGGCGCAGCGTCTCTTCGATGAAATTCGGGATGCGGCTACGGTCTTTGCGGAGCAAATGCTGGACGTCGGGGTTTTCGGCCATGATCTTCAACGCGCTGCCCAGCAGACGCACCGTGGTCTCCTGACCAGCGGAGAACACATTGGTCGCCACGCGCACGACGTCGGCAACATCAGGAATGGAGCCGTCTGGGAACGTCGCGGTTGCCAGCCCGGTCAGCACATCATCACGGGGTTCGCGGCGGCGATCCTCGATATAGGTCGCGAACCGGCCGTAGATGAATTCCAGCGGGCTGTGCGCCAGGGATTCTCCTTCCGTGCTGCCCAAGCCCCCGCCCACATTGCGGTGCAGATTCTGGACGAAGTCGTCGCGATCGGCGTCGGGCACGCCAAGCAGATCGGCGATCACGAACAGCGTGAACGGAGCGGCAAAGCCCCTGATGAACTCGCCCTGACCGCCAACCAAGAAGTCATCCAGCACGCGGTCGGCGAGCATCCACATCGCGTCCTCGTTTTCTTTGAGACGCTTGGGAGTGATCAGCCTCATCAACAGCGCGCGATGGTTGGTATGGGTCGGCGGATCCAGCGTGGGCAGCTGGTCGCTGAACGGCAACTCGTCGCGATGCTGCTCGATCAACTCGGTGACGTCGTCGCCCTCAAGCGGCACCGGGAAGCCGGGAAATGGCCCGGTCACCGAGATGCACGACGAGAACGTCTCGGCGTCGTTGAACACCGCGACCGCCTCGTCCCAACCGGTCACCATCATCACGTCGTGATGCGGTTCGCGCACCACCGGACACTGCCGGCGCAAGGCCTCGAAGTAGGGGTACGGATTCTCGACGAGCCGCTCGTCGCGGAAGAAATCCATCGCGGTCAAGTCAGTCACTATCCGCTACTCCGTCCGACAATCTCGATAAACGAGAATCCGCCTCTCACTGGTGAGTATTAGATTTCCATAGCAGCTGTTCGGCGTCAATGTGATGGTCTGTCGCGTCAGCCCGCGGGCACGAGGTCGGCCGCCACCGAAGGGCGCGCCATGACCCCGGTTCGGAAGATCTCGGTCGCGCCGACGATCGCCACCGGAACGGCTGCGGCTGCGAGGGCGTGAGCTTTGAACGCCCGCGCAGCGGCGCTGAGCTCATGCTGCACCAGGCCGACAGTGCCGTCGAGCTCGGCCGGCCAGGGGTCCCCCCACAACGTGACTTCGGTTACGCCCTGGTCGAGCGCCTGCAGCACACCCTGCCGGACCCGAGGGTCACACCCGCAGAGATCTGCGGCAGCAGCCAACGTCTGGGGACGCGGCCAGTGGTCCGCGGACGCCAACGCGTACTCCAGGTCAACTGTCCGCGCGCCGAGGATCCGCAACGGCCGGTCATCGGGATGGTCGGTGAGCAGGACGGTGACGTCCCAGCCTGCCATCGCCCGGTCGAACAACCAGCCGCCCGCGCACATCACCACGTCGACGACGCTGGCGCCGACCACATCGAGCCGGTACCTTATCTCCGGTTCCGCGGTGCGAACTCGCGGGCCAGCGACTCCGCGTACCCCTTGAACACCGCGGTCAGTGGTATCGATGGATCGAGCAACCATGTGGTTTCCATTCCGTTGATGAAGGCGAGGATTTCGACTGCCTTTACGGTGGGATCAATATCCGCGCGATACTGGCCCGAGTCCTGTCCACGGCGGATGAGCTCGGCGACAATGTCAAGCGCGTCGCGATACCGGGTCAGCAAACGATCGTGCAGCGGAGCCTCTGGAAGAAGGTTTTCTACCAGCAGCACCGTGAACGCACCCATCAGTTCGGGTGTCCGGTCGAACCGCTCGGGCACCCGCGCGATTTCCGCGATGAGATCGCCGGCTCGATCCGCATGAGCGTCGTCGTCGGCGTCACGGATGTCGAGCACCGCGTGCAGTAGCTGCTCTTTGGATTGAAAGTGGTGCAGCAGACCGGCCGGGCTGACCCCGGCCTCCCGGGCAATCTGCGCCAACGTCGTGTTCCGCCACCCATTGCGGGTCAGCAGCCGCTGGGCGACCTCAAGAATCCGCTGTCTACGGTCCTCGCCCTTCGCCAGCAGCGTCGCGTACGGCCGTGTCACCGGACTCCTTTGGCCCAACCAACCTAGTAAACACACAGTAAGTTGGTTGACCGCGCTGTGACAAGGGTCTCAAACGGGCATTTTTCCGACGACGCTCACAATCCGAGCGACTTGGCGATGATCACCTTCATCACTTCGCTCGTTCCGGCATAGATACGGGCCACTCGGGCATCGGTGTACAGCCGGGCGATCGGGTACTCCATCATGTAGCCGTAGCCGCCGAACAGCTGCAGACATCGGTCGACGACCCGTCCTTGCATCTCGGTGCAAAACAACTTCACCTTTGCCGCATCCGAGCCCGACAGAGTGCCGGCCACCAATTCCATTACCGCACGATCGACCATGGTCTGGGCGGCCTCGATCTCGGCTGCCATGGCGGCCAGCTCAAACTTCGTGTTTTGAAACGAGGCCACAGGTGTGCCGAATGCCTTGCGCTGCTTGACGTAATCGATGGTAAGGTCCACGGCCGCGCGAGCCTGCGCCACCGAGCCGACGGCCACCGTCATTCGCTCCTGGGGCAGGTTGTGGCCGAGGTACTCGAACGCCTTTCCCTCATCGCCGAGCCGGTTGGCGACCGGTACCCGCACGTCGGTAAAGGACAGCTCGGCGGTGTCTTGCACCTTGCAGCCCATTTTGTCCAGTGCGCGGCCCTTGACGAAGCCCGGCATGCCGTCCTCCACCACCAGCAGCGTCAGCCCGCGTCGACGGTCATCCGGATCCGTCGACGTGCGCGCCACCACAATGACGAGGTCGGCCAGCAATCCTCCGGTGATGAACGTCTTAGCACCGTTGACGACGTACTCGTCGCCGTCCCGCACCGCAGTGGTGCGGATGCCCGCAAGATCCGAGCCGGTGCCGGGCTCGGTCATGGCGATCGCCGTCAGCAGGGTGCCGGCGGCCAACCCGGGAAACCAGCGCTGTCGTTGTTCGTCGTTTGCGTAGTGCAGGAAGTAGGGCAGGATCACCTCGAGCTGGGTGCGCACGGTTCCCGTCGTCACCAGAGCGCGAGCCGCCTCCTCCTGCAGGACGACGTTGTAGCGGTAGTCGGGAAGGCCTGCCCCGCCGTATTCCTCGGGGATCGCCATGCCCAACATCCCCAGCGATCCAAGCTTTTCGAAGACCTCGCGCGGCATCCGACCGGCTTTCTCCCACTCGGCATAGTGCGGTTCGATCTCTTTTTCGATGAAATCGCGGGCCAGCTGCCGAAACGCCTCATGGTCCTCGGTAAACAGTTCTCGCCGCATGTCAGGCCACAAGTTCCACCAGGGTGGCGTTGGCGGTGCCACCGCCTTCACACATGGTTTGCAAGCCGTAGCGAATCCCATTGTCGCGCATGTGATAAACCATGCGTGTCATCAACAGCGCGCCGGATGCGCCGAGCGGGTGGCCCAGCGCGATGGCGCCACCCAGCGGATTAAGCCGGTCCGGGTCGGCGCCGGTTTCGGCCAACCACGCCAGCGGCACCGGCGCAAAAGCCTCGTTCACCTCGAACACCCCCACGTCGGCCAGCGAGACCCCGGCCTTCCGCAGCACCTTCTCGGTGGCCGGGATCGGACCGGTGAGCATGAGCACCGGATCGGCACCGGTGACCGCGCCGGCGCGGTAGCGCACGATCGGCGTCAGACCGATGTCGAGCGCGATAGAAGGCGTCGTCACCAGCAGCGCCGCCGCCCCGTCGGAAATCTGCGAAGAGTTACCCGCGTGGATCACGCCGTCTTCGACGAAAGCCGGTTTCAGCGTGGCGAGTTTTTCGACCGAGGTGCCGCGCCGCACTCCCTCGTCGGCGGTGACAGGCTCCCGGTCGACCCACACCGGGACGATCTGGGCGTCGAACGCGCCGCTGTCCTGGGCGGCGGCGGCCCGCTCGTGTGACAGCACCGAGTACTCGTCGAGCTGAGTGCGGGAAAATCCCCATTTCTTGGCGATCATCTCGGCGGACAGGCCCTGGTTGAACGAAAAACCGTGATAGCGCTCAAGGACTTTGGGGCCGTAGGGCATCCCGGTGGCCCGGGCGGCACCGAGCGGAACCCGGCTCATCACCTCCACGCCGCCCGCCACCACGACATCCTGTTGTCCCGACATCACCGCATGCACCGCGAAGTCGAGGGCCTGCTGGCTGGAGCCGCACGCCCGGTTGATCGTCGTGCCCGGTATCGTCTCGGGCCACCCGGCTGCCAGCACCGCGTAGCGGCCGATGTTGCTGGACTGATCGCCGACCTGGGACACACACCCCCAGATCACATCGTCGATGAGCTGCGGATCGATCCCGGCACGGTCGACCAATTCCCTGAGCACAACCGCCGACAGGTCGGCGGCGTGCATGGTCGACAGCGCCCCGTTTCGTTTGCCAACCGGCGTACGCACCGCCTCGACGATCACCGCTTCACGCATCGTTTCGCTCCGATCTGGGCACCGCCCATCGACCTGTGAACGACGGCTCGCGTTTCTCGGCGAACGCCGAGTAAGCCTCCGCCGCGTCCGCCGTCGCGAAGTTCACCACCTGGGCGCGGGCTTCGTTGGCCAGCGCCTCGCGCAGTGTCCGATCCGCGCCTTCATTCAGCAACGCCTTGCTCTGGGCAAGCGCGATCGCCGGGCCACCGGCCAACCGCCCGGCGAGCTCGGTGACGAACTCGTCGATCTCCGCGCCGGACACCACCCAGGTCACCAGGTTCAGGGCTTGAGCCTCCTTCGCATCGATAGTTTCGGCCAGTAGAGTAAGCCGCTTCGCCTGTTGCAAGCCGACCAGCTTCGGCAACAGCCAGGAGCCGCCGAGATCCAGAGATAAGCCTCGCTTGGAAAAGATTTGGGAGAACGTGGACTCCGGCGTCGCCACCACCAGATCACAGCCGAGCGCGAGGTTCCAGCCGGCGCCGACAGCGACTCCGGTCACCTTGGCTATGGTCGGCACCGGGAGTTCGTGCAGCGCCAACGCCACGTCGGTGAGGCGGCGCAGCTTGTGCATCGGGTGCGCGTCGTCGGCGGCTGCGATGTCCGCGCCGGAGCAGAACGCCCCGCCGGCTCCCGTGATGACCAGCACCCGCACATCGCGGTCGTCGGCGGCGGCCAGCAGCGCATCACGTAACGCGATCCACAAGTCACGGTTGATCGCGTTTTTGCGGTGCGGACGGTTCAGCGTCAGCGTCCGCACGCCGTCGCGGTCCTCGCAGAGAAGCACGCGCTGGTCAGTCGGCATAGGCAGGCCCGATGACGCCTTGTTGCCGCAGCGTGCTGATCTCCTCGGTGGTCAGACCGAAATCCGCGAGCACCGAGTCGGTGTGCTGGCCGAGCCCGGGCACCGCGCCCATGGGTGGCTGGTAACCGGAAATCACCGGGGGCGGCAGCAGCGCGCGGATCGGTCCGGCGGGTGTGTCCACCTGACGCCAGCGGTCGCGCGCGCTCAGCTGCGGATGCGCCAGCACCTCGCTGGGCAGGTTGTAGCGGGCGTTGCCGATGCCGGCGGCATCGGCCGTTTTCTGCACGTGTTCGAGGTCATGCTGGGCACACCACTCCCCGATCACCTCGTCCAGGAGCTCACGGTTGGCGACCCGGCCAGCGTTGCTGGAAAACCGCTCGTCGTCGGCGAGATCCGGCCGCTGCAGTATTTCACGCGAAAGCCGTTGCCATTCTTGGTCATTCGTCGTACCTAACACTACCGTGTGGCCGTCGGCGGTACGGTAAGCCCCGTAAGGTGCCACTGCCGGTGAGCTCATGCCCAGCGGCTCCTGGTCGACGCCGGAATGCTGGGTGTAGGTAAGGGGATACCCCATCAAGTCGGTCATGGTGTCGAACAGGCTGACGCTGACCGCTCTGCCCGCGCCGTCGCCATTGCCGCCGCGGTCTCGCGCATACAGCAGGGCCAGGATCGACAACGCCGAATACAGCCCAGTGCTGATGTCGGCTATCGGCGGTCCCGGTTTGGCCGGTGCGCCGGGATAACCGGTGACCGCACACGCGCCGGATTCCGCCTGTGCCAGCAGATCGTAGGCACGCTTGTGGGAAAGCGGACCACCCGCACCGTAACCGTCGATCTCGACGGCGATTACCTTCGGGTGCCGCCCAGCGAGATCCGCCGGCGAGATCCCCAGCCGGGCCGTGGAGCCCGGGGCGAGGTTGGAGACCAGTACGTCGGCGCGGTCAAGCAGGCGGTGCAAGATGTCCAGTCCTGCTGATGTTTTCAGATCCAGAGTGACCGACTCTTTGCCGCGGTTAGCCCAAACAAAATGTGCCCCAAGCCCGTTGACGACATCGTCGTAGTACCGGGCGAAATCTCCACCCTTGGGATTTTCAACTTTGATGACCCGGGCGCCGAAATCGGCCAAGACGCGGGTGCAGATCGGGGCGGATACCGCCTGTTCCAAGGCGACCACGGTGACGCCGGCCAGCGGTGCCCGGGACTGGGCCATCACATCACCATGCCGCCGTCGACCGGCAGCACCTGACCCGTGATATACGACGCAGCATCAGAGGCGAGAAAGACGAAGGCTCCGGCAATCTCATCCGGTTCGGCCCAGCGCCGCAGTGGTATCCGCGCCATCATGGTGGCGGCAAATTTCTCGTTGGTGCGGATTGTCTCGGTCATCGGCGTCGCCGCCAGCGGGGCCAGCGCATTGACCAAAATGTTCTTGCGCGCCAACTCGCGGGCCAGCGACTTGGTGAATCCGATAATCCCGGCCTTGGCCGCCGAATAGTTCACCTGACCGAGTGTCCCGGTGATGCCGGCCGATGAGGTCACGTTGATAATCCGGCCGGTGCCGTCGGTGGGCAGAAATTCCAATGCAGCCTGGGTGCAGTGGAAAGCACCCAGCACGTGCACGTCGAGTAGCTCGCGGAAGGTGTGGTCGGTCAGGTCGGGAAACATTGCCGGTGCGGTCACCCCGGCGTTGTTGACCAGGATGTGCAGCACTCCTTCGGTGAGCCCGGCGGCGCGTGCTGCAGCCGCGTCCGCCTGCGCCCGGTCACGGACGTCGAGCACCACGCTGTCGGCTTTGCCGCCGTGAGCGCAAATGCGTTCGGCCACAGCAGAAGCTGCGTCGACGTTCACATCGGTTACCAGCACCGCAGCGCCGGCGGCCGCCAAGGCCTCCGCCACCGCGGCACCGATACCGCTGCCTGCACCGGTGACCATCGCCGATCTCCCGGTGAGATCGAACAACGGGTTGGCCATCAATAACTCCTCGGCAGTTTCAAGGTGTGCGACCCCAGATAGTTCAGAATCATCTCTTGACTGATCGGCGCGATCTTCATGAGTCGGGCCTCACGGAAGTAGCGGGCCACGTTGTATTCCTCCGCATAACCCATACCGCCGTGGGTTTGCAAAGCCCGGTCGGCAGCGGTGAATCCCGCATCAGCGCATAGGTATTTCGCGGTGTTGGCCTCGCGGCCGCAGGGCTTGCCGTTGTCGTAGAGCCAGGTGGCCTTGCGCAACATCAATTCGGCCGCATCCAGGCGGGCAAGCGAGTCTGCTAGCGGAAACTGGATACCCTGGTTCATGCCGATCGGACGCCCGAAGACCTCACGCTCATTGGCGTATTTGACCGCCTTATCCAGCGCGACGCGACCGATGCCGAGCGCTTCGGCGGCGATGAGCATCCGTTCGGGGTTCAAGCCGTCGAGGATGTACTGAAATCCCTTGCCTTCCTCGCCGACTCGATCTTCGACCGGAATCTCGAGGTTGTCGATGAACAACTCGTTGGACGAGACGGCGTTGCGGCCCATCTTGGGAATCGGCCGGATGTCGATGCGGCTGCGGTCGAGGTCGGTGAGGAACAGGGTCATCCCGTCGGTCTTCTTGGCCACGTCGTCGTAGCTCTGCGTCCGGGTCAGCAGCAGAATCTTCTCGGATTCCATCGCCTTGGAAATCCACACCTTCCGGCCGTTGACCACATAGTGATCCCCGGCGCGCTTGGCAAATGTAGTGATGCGCGACGTGTCCAGTCCCGCACCCGGTTCGGTCACTCCAAAGCAGACGTGCAGATCGCCGGTGGCGACCCGGGGCAATGTGCGGCGCTTGAGTTCCTCGGAGCCGTGCACCACCACCGGTTGCATACCGAAGATCGACAGGTGAATTGCGCTGGCGGCGTTCATCCCGCCCCCGGATTTTGCGACCTCTTCGGCCAGCAGGGTGGCTTCGGTGATCCCGAGGCCATGACCGCCGTATTCGACCGGAATCGTCATCCCCAGCCACCCGCCGTCGGCGATGGCGCGATAAAACTCGGACGGAAACTCGTGCGCTTGGTCTTTTTCCATCCAGTAGTGGTCATCGAACTTCTGCGCGAGCTGCGCCACCGACCGCCGGATCAGTTCCTGGTCTTCGGTCAGCTCGAAGTTCATTCCACCGCCGGGCACTGTTAAGTCTCCTCTGGTCAGTTCATGTGCCGAGATTGCAGTGGTGGTCGTGAATCGGCGAAAATCACAACCCTGAACGCAATCTCGCCGGAGCTCACCCGAACAAAGCCCGGTGGGCGCCTCAGTCTTTGTTGCCGGTCAATGCTTTCGCGGTGGCTGCGAAGTCCGCGAACGACGAGCCCGACCTGTCTTTGTGGTGACTGAGAGCACGAATCGAAACGTCATGCCCCTCAGCGGCTTTGCGCAGCGCCCCAACCGTAGCCTGCTCACGGGAGATGTGGCTGAAGGGGTCGAACGAGTACCAGCGCATGGCGTTCTGGTGGGTCATCTTGTTGATGTCGTCGTCGGGCACGTTGTTCTCGGCGAGGACGTCCCATAGCTCCTCCGGCGCCCCCGGCCACATCGAGTCGCTGTGCGGGTAGTCAGCCTCCCAAGCGATGTTGTCGATGCCGATCATGTCACGCAGCTTGACGCCCACCGGATCGCTGATGAAACAGGTCAGGAAGTGTTCGCGGAAGACCTCGGACGGCAGCTTGCCGCCGAAGTTCT
>Ga0070737_10002489_pt1 | contig 22077 bp, 20 predicted proteins | sample Coa_R1_10_FD_66438 | JGI IMG/M metagenome (GOLD analysis project Ga0070737, IMG submission 66438) | Surface soil microbial communities from Centralia Pennsylvania, which are recovering from an underground coalmine fire - Coalmine... | ecosystem: Environmental > Terrestrial > Soil > Unclassified...
GCCCCTTCGGGGCACCCTCTCCCGAGGGGAGAGGGGAACCGCGGGACCAGCCGCACCGTCAGTCGCGGATCATCCACACGCGCGGTGCCGGCGCCCGTCAGGATAGCCGAACTGCGCGCACGCCAGCATTGCACGTCGGCGCGTGCCGCTTCGCCCGTGATCCATTTCGATTCGCCACTCGCGAGCGCGGTGCGGCCATCCAGGCTCATCGCCAGCTTCACCCGCACCCACGGCCGACCGTGTTCGAAGCGCGAGAAGAATCCACGATTCAGTTCGCGCGCAGCCTCGCGCATCAAGCCGGTTTCGACGGCCATGCCCACGTCACGCATTCGCCGGATGCCCGCTCCGGCCACTTTCGGATTGGGGTCTTCGGACGCGAATACCACGCGCGCGATGCCGGCTTCGATCAGCGCATCCGCGCAAGGCGGCGTGCGGCCATGGTGCGAACACGGCTCCAGCGTCACGTAAGCGGTCGCGCCGCGTGCGCGTTCCCCGGCCGCGCGCAAGGCGAACACTTCCGCATGTGCTTCGCCCGCATGCTGATGCCATCCTTCGCCGACGATTTCACCGTCACGCGCGATGATGCACCCGACGCGCGGATTGGGTTGCGTGGTGAACAAGCCGCGCTCGGCCAACCGCAAGGCGCGGGCCATCATTCCGTGATCGAGTGCCGAAAAATCCGGCATCACCATGCCTCACGCAAACAGGGCTCCCCCTCACCCGCCAAGCGCTGCGCGCTTGTCTCCCTCTCCCCACAGGGGAGAGGGTTGGGGTGAGGGGGCTCGGCGCAAGGCAAGTTAGCGTTCACTCGAAGGCAAGTTAGCGTTCACTCGTTCGCCGGAACTCAGCTACCGTTTCCTGTTCTTGTCGATCGGCACCACCGCACCGCCGATCAGCGGCAACTGGCTTTCGCTGGGCGGCAGTTCGTGTTCGAGCCGGTCGAGTTCCTCGCGGAAATCGGCGACGTCCTCGAACGAACGGTAGACCGACGCGTAGCGCACGTAGCCGACATGATCGAGCTTGCGCAGTTCGGCCATCACCAGTTCCCCGATCCGGCGCGACGGCAGCTCGCGCTCGGTACTGACACGCAATTGACGCACCACCGCGCGAACCGCGGCCTCGATGCGGTCCTCGGTGACCGGCCGCTTGTGCAGCGCGCGGTCGAAGCCGGTCCGCAACTTGCGTGCATCGAACGCCTCGCGACGGCCATCACCCTTGATGATCGCCGGCAGCTTCAGTTCCACGGTTTCAACGGTCGAAAAACGCTCTCCGCACGACGGGCATTCGCGGCGCCGGCGGATGGTCGAGCCTTCCTCCGAAACGCGCGAATCGATCACGCGGGTGTCGATGTTCTGGCAAAAGGGGCAGTGCATAAGAGCGGGATCGGGGGATGGGTAGCGGGGGTGCTACGAATGTAGCGCGGTGATCGATCGATGTGCTGCGGGGGCGGCTCCCATGGCCTTCACGGCAACGAAAGCATCCGGGAGCGCGCCCCCACTACCCGCCCCCAATCCCTTTCAGAACACCCTCACCGGTCCTATGGCCAAGGTCACCCGTAAACCGGAAACCTGGCGCACTGTGCATTCACCAGTGCGCGCACGTTTTCGATCACCTTCTCGTCGTTTGGCGCATCCAGAACATCGGCGACCCAGCCGGCGAGTTCGATGCAATCGGTCTCCTTGTAGCCGCGCGTCGTGACGGCCGGCGTGCCGATGCGCAGGCCCGACGTGACGAACGGCTTCTGCGGATCGTTCGGCACCGCGTTCTTGTTGACGGTGATGTGTGCCTTGCCCAACGCTGCTTCCGCGTCCTTGCCGGTGATCGGCTTGCCGATCAGGTCGACCAGGAACAGGTGATCCTCGGTGCCGCCGGAGACGATCTTGTAGCCGCGATCGATCAGCGTCTTCGCCATCGCCTTGGCGTTCTTGACGACTTGTTGCTGGTATTCCTTGAACGAAGGCTCCAGCGCTTCCTTGAACGCGACGGCCTTGGCCGCGATCACGTGCATCAGCGGACCGCCCTGGATGCCGGGGAACACGATGGATTGCAGTTTCTTGATGATGTCCTCGGCGTGCTCGCCCATCGCGGAATCCTTCGCCACGATCAAGCCGCCACGCGGGCCGCGCAGCGTCTTGTGGGTGGTCGACGTGACGATGTGCGCGTGCGGCAGCGGCGAGGGATACACCCCCGCGGCCACGAGACCCGCGACATGCGCCATATCGACGAAGAGATACGCGCCGACCTTGTCCGCGATCCTGCGGAAGCGCGCCCAGTCCATCACCTGCGAATACGCGGAAAAGCCCGCCACGATCATCTTCGGCTTGTGTTCGAGCGCGAGTTGCTCGATCGCGCCGTAATCGACCAAACCTTCGTCGTTCACGCCGTACTGCACGGCATTGAAGATCTTGCCGGACAGGTTGGGCTTGGCGCCGTGGGTCAGATGCCCGCCGTGCGCGAGCGACATCCCGAGGATGGTGTCGCCCGGCTGCAGCAGCGCGAAGTACACGGCCTGGTTCGCCTGCGAGCCCGAATGCGGCTGCACGTTGGCGTAATCGCAATCGAACAACTTCTTCAAGCGCTCGATCGCCAGCGCTTCGGCCACGTCCACGTACTGGCAACCGCCGTAATAGCGGTGCCCCGGATAGCCTTCGGCGTACTTGTTGGTCAGCACCGAACCTTGCGCTTCCAGCACGCGCGGGCTCGCGTAGTTTTCCGACGCGATCAGCTCGACGTGGTCTTCCTGGCGCTGGCGCTCCTCCATGATCGCCTTCGCCAATTCGTCGTCGTAACCGGCAATCCGCATTTCGTGGCTGTACATCGCGATCCTCTGGCAGCGCATTGATGAATGCGAATCTTAGCCCGTTCGGCGGCTGCGGGCTGGCGCGACACGCCGCACACCGCAATAATGGATGTTTTCTGGAAGACATCCATGTCTTTTTCCGCGCCGTCCAACGGCGCGGGCCTCTTTTTGGCATTGCCCAAAAAGAGGCGAAAAAGGCTAGGCACCGGGGACGGTGGTCTCGACAACATCGTGTTGTCTCGACTGCCCTGCGCTTCTCGCGCCAAGCGGGCCGGCGCGAACTCGGCCATCCATGGCCTCGAACATGCGCGCCTTGCTCCCGCTTGGCGCTGCGATGCTCGGCACCGTCCACGGCGCCGTTTTTTCGCTCCGCTGACGGCCATCCATGGCCTGCGACCATGAAAACCAACCTGCCCAAGCTGCGGCATGGGCACAATGAGGCAACCATGCAATACATCTATACGATGATCAACGTGTCCAAGATCGTTCCGCCCAAGCGCGAGATCATCAAGGACATTTCGCTTTCGTTTTTCCCCGGCGCCAAGATCGGGCTGCTCGGCCTGAACGGCGCGGGCAAGTCGACCGTGCTGCGCATCATGGCCGGCGTCGATACCGACTATCAGGGCGAGGCGCGGCCGGCCGCGGGCATCAACATCGGTTACCTCGCGCAGGAGCCGCAGCTCGACCCGGACAAGACGGTGCGTGAATCGGTCGAGGAAGGCATGTCCCACATCCTCGATGCGCAAAAACGCCTCGATGAGGTTTACGCGGCCTATGCCGAAGAAGGCGCGGACTTCGACGCGCTCGCGGCCGAGCAGCAGAAGCTCGAAAACATCCTCGCAGCGGGCGACGCGCACACCATGGAGATGCAACTGGAAGTCGCGGCCGATGCGCTGCGCCTGCCACCGTGGGACGCGAAGATCGGTCCGCTTTCGGGTGGCGAGAAGCGCCGCGTCGCGCTGTGCCGGCTGCTGCTGTCCAAACCCGACATGCTGCTGCTGGACGAACCCACCAACCACCTCGACGCGGAATCGGTCGACTGGCTGGAGCAATTCCTGCACGACTATCCCGGCACCGTGGTCGCGGTCACCCACGATCGCTATTTCCTGGACAACGCCGCCGAGTGGATCCTGGAACTCGACCGCGGCCGCGGCATTCCGTGGAAGGGCAATTACTCGTCGTGGCTGGAACAGAAGGACGAGCGCCTGAAACAGGAAGCCTCGACCGAAAAGGCGCGCCAGAAGGCGATCCAGAAGGAACTGGAATGGGTGCGCTCGGCCGCCAAGGGCCGCCAATCCAAGGGCAAGGCGCGCCTCAACCGCTTCGAGGAATTGAACGCGGTCGATTACCAGCGTCGCAACGAGACGAATGAAATCTTCATCCCGCCGGGCGAGCGCCTCGGCAACGAAGTGATCGAATTCAAGCACGTCAGCAAGTCGTTCGGTGACCGCTGCCTGATCGACGACTTGTCGTTCAAGATTCCGCCCGGCGCGATCGTCGGGGTGATCGGCCCCAACGGCGCCGGCAAGTCCACCTTCATGAAGATGATCATGGGCAAGGAGCAGCCGGATTCGGGCGAGATCAAGCTGGGCCATACGGTAAAGCTGGCGTACGTCGACCAGTCGCGCGGCATGCTCAACGACAAGCACAACGTGTGGCAGGAAGTTTCGGGCGGCCTCGACATTTTGAGAATCGGCAACTTCGAGATCCAGTCGCGCGCCTACATCGGCCGCTTCAACTTCAAGGGTTCCGATCAGCAGAAGATCGTCGGACAACTATCCGGCGGCGAACGCGGCCGCCTGCACCTCGCCAAGACCCTGCTCGAAGGCGGCAACGTGCTGTTGCTGGACGAACCATCCAACGACCTCGACGTCGAAACGCTGCGCGCGCTGGAAGAGGCGCTGCTGGAATTCCCCGGCTGCGCGATCGTGATCTCGCACGACCGCTGGTTCCTCGACCGCATCGCGACCCACATCATCGCCTTCGAAGGCGACTCGCACGTCGAATTCTTCCCCGGCAACTACAACGAGTACGAGGCCGACAAGAAGCGCCGGCTGGGTGAGGAAGCCGCGCAGCCGCATCGGGTGAAGTACAAGAAGTTGGCGTGAGAGCGGGACCGCCCCCTCACCCTTTGCCCTCTCCCCGCGGGGGAGAGGGGAACTCAAGGTGTCGCGCCACGCGCGACGCTTTATTGGCGGACTCAAAGCTGCGCGAAGATTTCCTGCATCGCCGAATCGTCGCGTTTGTAGTTCGGCCCCGGTTTCTCGAAATGTTCGTCGAGAAGCTGCAAGCCGCTGATCTTCGCCACATCGAACAGCGGCTCGGCCTGCGTGCCGCCTTGCAGTTGGTACGCGCGCAGCAACTCGGTGCCGCGGTGGCCGATGCCGTGGCATTGCGGCTCCACCAGGCGGGCGACGCCGTGATAGATGAAGCGCAAGCGGCGCTTCTCGCGGATGGCGCGGTCGATCGGATGCACGCCAAGTGAGTTTCCCGCTCGGCCGGGCCGCCTGCAACCCGGAGTGATAAATTGTTGCCATCGCGTTGCGCGGCCGGAGGCTCCGGATGTCTCCTTCGTCTGTCACTGACCTTTCACGCCGCCGCGTGCTGCAGGCGGCTGCCCTGTCGCTGGCCGCGCTTGCGCTGGGCAGCAAGCGGGCGTTGGCTGCGGCCGCGCAGGTTTCGCCGGCAGCGCGGCACTCCAGGCTGATCCTGCTCGGCACCGCCGGCGGCCCGACGCCCAAGCCGGACCGTTCCGCACCCGCGAATGCCATCGTGGTCGGCGACGACATCTACGTGATCGATTGCGGCAACGGCGTTGGCCGGCAGATGGTGAAGGCCGGGCTCGACCTCGGCCGCATCCGCGACGTGTTCATCACCCACCAGCATTCGGACCACAACGCCGATTACGGCAATCTGCTCCTGCTGTCGTGGGCGGGCGGCTTGCATTCGCGGGTGGACGCATACGGTCCGCCGCCGCTGAAGCGGATGACCGAGTTGTTCCTCGAAATGGATGCGTACGACATCGGCATCCGCGAAAAGGACGAAGGCCGCCCGCCGCTCGCGCCACTGATCCGCCCGCACGAAATCACGCATGGCGGCCAGGTGATGCACGACGACAACGTGAAGGTCACCGCCGCGCTGGTACAGCACCCGCCGGTGGAGCCCGCATTCGCCTATCGCTTCGATTGTCCGGACCGTTCGATCGTGTTTTCCGGCGATACCCACCCTTCCAAAAACCTCATCGAACTTGCGCGCGGGGCCGACATCCTGGTGCACGAGGTGATCGATCTTCAAACGGTCGACGCCATCGCGCGATCGGAGCCAAAAGCCGGACGCCTGCGCCAACATCTTCTGGCGTCACACACGCCGATGTCCGAAGTCGGACAGATCGCCACTCAGGCAGGCGTGAAAACGCTGGTGCTGAACCACTTCGTGCCCAGCGAGGGCATTCCCGATTCGATCTGGTACGACGCGGTCAAGCCACACTTCAAAGGCCGGCTCATCATCGGACACGACCTGATGGTGCTTTGATGCCTTGCCGGAGCCATCCCCCTCGCTCCCCCTTCCTGCGAAAGGGGGAAGACAAGCCTGCAGCCATTCACCCCCTTCGGCACGAAGGGGGTCGCAGCGCCGGCAGGTGCCGCGGGGGCATGCAATTCAACGCGACTCCGACGGCACCAACTCCATCGCCATCACGATCGCATCTTCGCGGCCGCGGCGCGCCGGGTAATAGCCCGGCCGGCGGCCGATCTCGTTGAAACCGGCGCGTTCGTACATCGCGTGCGCCAACTTGTTGGATGGACGCACTTCCAGGAATACACGTTGCGCGTGATGCCAGCGCGCGAGTTCCAGCAAGCGCTTGAGCAGATACGCGCCATGCCCGCGACCCTGATGCAGCGGCGCGACGCATACGTTGAGGATGTGCGCTTCGCCCGCGCCCAGCGACAAGATGCCGTATCCGACGATCGTTCCCCGCTGCTCGAGCACCCAGCAATGGTGCCCATTGTCGAGACAACTGCGAAAAATGCCGCGCGACCAGGGGAACTCGTAAGCGGCGGCCTCGATGTTCGCAACCACGGAAACGTCCTCCCGCGTCATCGGACGCAGGCCCGCTTCCAGGGGCGCCACCGCGACCATCTCAGGACCAGCCTCCGTCGCGACCCAGTGCCCGCATTTGCTCCCACAGCAGACGCTTGCGTTCGCGATCGGCGTACAGGACGGAAAGTGGATCGACGTGCAGCACCCGCTCGGCGGGCACGCCCTCCGGCGACGGTGCCGCCCCGAACACCATCACCGCCGCAGTCGGGTCGTCCGCGACATCACAGACCCGCACCGATTGCAGTCCGGCCTTGGCCACCGCTTCGGTCAGCGCCACGTACATCTTGTTGATGACTGGATCGCCCAATTCGGCCTGATCAGGTTGCAGGGCGAGCCGGCGGACTCTTGGCACTCCGGACGCAATGTCAGGAACGACCGCAGACGCCGCGCCACTGACAGCCTGCGCAACAATCGGCGCGACGGGCGGCGCACGCAGCCGCAACCGCAGCGGTTCGACACCCAGCGCCCGCAGCCGGCGTTCGCGCATCGCGGGCATCGTTGCGTTCATTGATGGGGTTCCGGAGAAGAATGCCGGCGAGTCATCCGCAGGCGGCGCCGCGACGCCCGGCTGCGCAGACCCCACAGCGTGATGACGATTCCGGACAGCGCATATACGGTGGCAAGCGCGAGCAGCACCAGCGAGGTGTAAAGCGTCAGCGCGACGATGATCAGCACCGCCAGGATGATCCACACGAACGGCACGCGGTCATTGGCCGGGAGTGTCTTGAAGCTGTAATAGCGCACGCGGCTGACCATCAGCAAGCCTGCGATCACGGCCAGGATGGGCGTGAAGAAACACAGCCACTGCCCGTCGATGCCGAAGTTTTCCATCGTCCAGACGAACGACATGCACAAACCGGCCGATGCCGGACTGGCCAGCCCCTGGAAATAACGTTTGTCGGCGACGCCGACCTGCGTGTTGAAGCGCGCCAGCCGCAACGCGGCGCAGGCGGCATAGAGAAACGCCGCGCACCAGCCCACCTTGCTCCAGACCGGACCGTAATCGCGCAGGTATTGCAGCGACCACGTGTACATCACGAGTGAAGGCGCGAGGCCGAAGCTGACCAGATCGGAAAGCGAGTCGTACTGCACCCCGAACTCGCTCTGGGTGCCGGTCAGGCGTGCGATGCGCCCATCCATCCCATCCAGCAGCGCGGCCACGAACACCGCCACCGCGGCGTGCGTGAAATACCCCAGGAATCCGGCCACGATCGCGTAGAAACCGGCGAACATCGCGCCGGTCGTGAACAGGTTCGGAAGCAGGTAAATGCCGCGCCGCGGGGGTTTTCGGGGAAGCAGGTCGGTCATACCGATGGCCGTTCAAAGCCTTGGGTCAGTTTAGCCCATGCTCCGGAGCACCGCCTGCCGCGCGTGCCATACGTGACGCGCTTCCGGATGCGCACAGGCGGCTGTGGCATACTCGCGCCACCCTAAATGGCACGGGGAACCGTCCATGCAAATGCGCACTCTGCTTGTCGCGTCGGTCATCGGGCTTTCGGCCCTGTGCATCGCCGGGCTCGCCAGCGCCCAGCAGATCTACAAATGGAAGGACGCTAATGGGGTGACGCATTTCTCGCAGACTCCGCCGGCCAGCGGGACGCATTACAGCAAGGTGCATCTCAGCGGCGAACCCGAAGTGTCCTCCAATCCGTCATCATCGACGGGCGGCCCGGATGAAACGAATGCCGATGACAATGGCGCTCCGCAACAAGCGACCCCAGCGGGCAGCCAGCCCGACACCCCGGCCAATCGTGCGACGCTTTGCAAGCAATTGAGCTCAAACATCACCTTGCTGCAGGGCAAGCAGCCGGTCGTGACCACGGGCAGCAATGGCAAGCAGGAAGTGATGAGCGACAACGCCCGCGAGCAGCAGCTCGCGACCGCGCGCGCACAGCAGGCGCAATATTGCGCGTCCAAGGGCGGTTGACCCTCGCCGCCGCGTGATTCGCGCCGCTCACGACCTGTCACGTCTTTATTCCGCAGCTTCAAAGGCGATTTCGCTTGCCGCGCGACCAAGCCTCTCGTCTTTTGAGGAGACGTCCCTGTCCTGATTCCGCGCGCAGTACTCGCCACATCCATGTGGCTCGCCCTTCGGGCCGCCTGCGGCGTTCAGATCGGCACGACGGTTTCGGCAACATCGTGTTGCCTCAACTTCCCTGCGCTTCTCGCGCCGGCGCGCGATCGGCAAGCGGCAAGGGCAGACGAGGCAACAGGACGTTGCCGAGTCCACCACCGCAGGCGCGATGGTTTTGGCTACTGCGCCGAAACAAAAGTAGCTCGTCCGCGAAGCGGACGAAACCGCTCTTGGGCAGTACAATCCGCCATTTCCGTTGCGACATGGAACAGAGATGCGCCTGTCGAAATTCCACCTCGCCACGACCCGCGAGGCACCTGCCGACGCCGAACTCGTCAGTCATCAACTGATGCTGCGCGCGGGGATGGTCCGCAAACTCGCGTCGGGGATTTACACGTGGTCGCCACTGGGTCTGCGCGTGATGCGCAAGGTCGAGGCTGTGGTGCGCGAGGAAATGGACCGCGCGGGGGCCGTCGAGCTCCTGATGCCGACGATCCAGCCCAAGGAACTGTGGGAGGAAACCGGGCGCTGGCAGAAGTTCGGCAGGGAACTCCTGAAAATAAGAGACCGCAAGGAAGCCGAATACTGCTACGCCCCGACCGCCGAGGAAGTGGTGACCGATTTCGCGCGCAACGAGCTGCGCAGTTACAAACAATTGCCGCTGAACCTGTACCAGATCCAGACCAAGTTCCGGGACGAAATCCGCCCACGGTTCGGGGTGATGCGCGCACGCGAATTCCTGATGAAGGATGCGTATTCATTCCACCTGACGCCGGAAGACCTGGATCGCGAATACCACAACATGCACGACGCCTATGCGCGCATTTTCACGCGCCTCGGCCTCACGTTCCGCGCGGTGCAGGCGGACACGGGCGCGATCGGCGGCAGTGCATCGCAGGAATTCCACGTGCTCGCTGATTCCGGCGAAGACGCGCTCGCGTTCTCGGATGGGTCCGATTACGCGGCGAATGTGGAACGCGCCGAAGCGCTAACACCGGCGACGCTGCGTCCGGCGCCCGCGCAGGAACTCCGTCGCGTGGATACGCCGACGCAGAAAACCATTGCCGACGTCAGCGCGCTTCTCAAGGTTCCGCAGGCCAAATGCGTCAAGACCTTGATCGTGCGCGGCAGGGAGGGCGTCGTTGCGCTTTGCCTGCGTGGCGATCATGAGGTGAATGAAATCAAGGCCGCGAAACTGCCCGAATTGCCGGGCGAATCCGTGCTGGCGGACGAAGCCGAGATCGTGCAGCGCGTGGGCTGCGTGCCCGGATTCCTGGGACCGGTGGGTTTGCCCGACGACATTCCGGTCATCGTGGACCGCAGCGCCGCGGTGCTCGCCGATTTCGTGTGTGGCGGCAATGCGGCCGGAATCCACTACACGGGCGTCAACTGGGAGCGCGACGCACGCATCACCCGGGTGGCCGATCTGCGCAAGGTGGTGGCCGGCGATCCCTCGCCCGACGGCCATGGCACCCTCGCGATCGCCCGCGGCATCGAGGTGGGCCACGTGTTCCAACTCGGCACCAAATACTCCGAAGCGATGGGTGCGACGGTGCTGGACGACGCCGGCAAAAACCGCCTTCTGCACATGGGCTGCTACGGGATCGGAATATCGCGGATCGTCGCGGCCGCGATCGAACAAAATCACGACGATGCCGGAATCATATGGCCCGAACCGATGGCGCCGTGGCGCGTGGTGGTTTGCCTGATCAATCCGAGGAACAGCCCGGCCGTGAATGAAGCCGCTGAATCGCTGTACAAGGAACTGAATGCGCGCGGCATCGAAACCTGCATCGATGATCGGGGCTTGCGGCCCGGCGCGATGTTTGCCGATCTCGAATTGATCGGCATTCCACATCGGATCGTCGTCAGCGAGCGTGGACTCGGTGCGGGCAGGTTCGAATATCGCGGCCGGTCCGATTCGGATAGCCGCAATCTGGACCGGGATTCGCTATTGGCCTTGTTCAAGCCCCTCCATTGACCTGGGTCAGCGGCCTTTTTGCAACCGTCACGCAGTTGGGTGAAAATACCCCGTCGGCGGAGCCATCTCCGATCGATACAGGCTTTCATTCCTCTCGACGATTGGAGTCAATATGGCCATCGATGTCAGCACGCTGAACAAGAAACAGCTCAGGGATCTCATCCGGAAAGCGAATGGTCGCATGAAGAACATCGACAAGGAGAAAATCTCCAAGGTCAAGGCCAAGGTCGATGCATTACTCAAGGCCGAGGGGGTCACCTTTGCGCAGGTTTACGGCCGCAAGCGCGGCGGCAAGACCGGCAAGGTTCCGCCGAAATACCGCAATCCCGCTGGCGCCGAGACCTGGTCCGGCCGCGGCAAGCGTCCGCGCTGGTTTCTTGCCGCGTTGAAATCCGGCAAGAAGGAAAAGGATTTGCTGATCAAGTAAGTGTGGGATTGGGGATTAGGGATTAGGGATTCGGAAAGCCTCCAGTCACCCGGCTTTTTCGATTCCCTAATCCCTTCTCCCAGTTTTTCAAAGACTCCGCCGCGGCGCTACCAAAAGGTCGCCGAATAGCAGGCCGGCCACCAGCGAAATCAACATCGTGACCAGCAGGACTGCGATGTGGGTTCCGCTGGCAATCTGGTTGTTGAGCAGATCCGAGACGCTGCGGAAACCAATGCTGCCAGGCACCATCAACAACACGCCCGGTTCACGCACCAGCGCGCCGGGGCGATGTTTCAATGTGGCGTAAAAGTTACTGCCCGCGCTCAACACCAATCCGCCGATGAAAACCCCGAACGGCGTGCCCAATGCATTGCCGCTCCAGTACGTCACCAGATATCCGATGATGACGGACACGACTACCAGCGGGTAATCCCGCAACGCGGTCTGGAACAACATCGCGAAAGCCACCGCGGCGACCAGCAACGCAGGCCACTGTGCCCACAGCGGCAGCGGCGGCAGCGAATGCGCCGCGGGAACGATGTGTGCCACCGCGCAAACCTGGGCCGCCGCGATGGTGCCGAACGTCAGCTTCAGGATGGTCGCCGCGGCGCCCGCGAAGCGCGCGACGCCCGATGCCAGATGCTGGCTGGTCAGCTCGCGCACCGCATTGGTCAACGACATGCCGGGCACCAGCACGATCAGCGCCGACAACACCACCAGTTTCAGCGCCAGCGGCACCAGCCATGCGCTGACCATCGTCGCGATGAAGGTGGCGACCAGCGCGGCGATCGCATCGCTTGCCGCCGACAGGCGCGGCCGCCCGTAGCCCGCGACCACGATGCCGCCAATCAGCAGACCGATCACGCCCGCGACCACCGCGTCCTGCGCCGAGGTGCGAAACAACACCGCCACGCTCGCCGCCGACAGCCCGTAACTCACGATCGTTGCCCACAAGGCCCGCCGCGACAGCGGGCGGCCGAGTGCGCGCAACTGCGCCATCCCACGCCGCGGGTCGAGGCGTCCGTCCGCGACCTGGTCGGCAATCTCGTCGACGCGGCACAGGCGCGCAAGGTTCACGTCACCCGGCGCAATGCGCACGACCTGCGTGAGGTCGGCGATGCCGTCGCCCTCCGGCCCGCTGAACGACAGCACGATCGAAGTCGGCGTGGACAGCACGTCGCAGGCGAGGCCGAGTTGCTGCGCGACGTTGCCGATGGCCTGCTCGAGGCGCGGCGCCGCCGCGCCGTACTGGTGCAGGCGGCGGGCCAATTCGATCACGAAACCGATGCGTGCGCGCCGCCGTTCGATATCCTCCGGCACCGCCGAACCGTGTCCAGCTTCCGCAGGCAGCGATGCGGTCACTTTCGGGTTACCGGCCATCGCGGCGTCATTGCGCCACCGCGCGCACCTTCAGCAGCGAGCCATCGACGCCGACGACCTCGACTTCAACGCCCGCAGGCAGATCCGGTCCCGCGACCAGCCACTGGCCGTCGCCCACACGCGCCTTGCCGCGGCCGTTCACGATGGCCTCGATGAGCACATAACGCTGGCCGACCATCTGATCGTCGCGGCGGCTCAACCTGCGTGCGGCGGGATCGCCGTTGCGCACCATCCGCGGCCGAATCAGCCTCCAGTAGAGCACGCACGATACGAATGCGAGGATCACGAACAGCACCGTCTGCGCCAGCACGTCCAGCCCCGGCATTGCCCACGTGACGGCCCCCAGCACCGCCGCCGCGATGCCGATCCACAGCAGGAAGAATCCCGGCGCCAACACCTCGCCCGCGATCAGGACCAGCGCCAGCACCCACCACCAGTAATGCAACGGTACGCCCAGCATCGGTGCGATTCCTCAGCGCTGCGCCGTCGCCGCCGTTGAATTTTTCGCCAAGGCTTTCTTGCCGATCTCGGCGATGCCGGGCACGATCCGTACCCACTTCGCCAGCACGATCACCGCCACGACGACGATGACTGCAACCATGATTGATGGCCACATGCCGCGTCCCCCCAAGGTTCCGTCGGCGCAGTATAGCGACTTGCGTATCCCCTCTCCCGCCGCGAAAGGGGTTCAGATGCGCGATGCCGGCAGCGAAACCGTCACCCGCAATCCGCCGCCTTCGCGATTGGCCAGCACGATGCGACCGCCATGCGCCTCGACGATCTCGCGCGCCAATGCCAGACCCAGCCCGGTACCGGATCGCTTGGTGGAATAGAACGGCAGCAGTGCCTGTGCCAACACGGTATCGCTCATGCCGGGACCGCGATCGGAAACTTCGATGCGCCAATTCTGGAGGGAATGCGTGATCGCGAGCGTGACCTCGTCCGGATTGCCACCCGCCTCGGTCGCGTTCTTGAGCAGGTTGATCAAAACCTGCTCGATCTGCGCTGCGTCGAAACGCGCGGGCTCGACCGGGGCATCCCCCACGAGGCGGAATTCGCAGTGCAGCTTGAGAGCGTCCAGAAATGTCGCCCACTCCACCGACGCCGGATTTGGTTGCGGCAGCTTGGCGAAACTGGCGTATCCCGCCGTGAACGCATGCAGGTGCCGGACGCGCTCGCCGATACCTTCGAACACCTTGGGCAAGCGCGCCAGGTCATTGCGCCGGGCCAGCTCGGCGCCGGAATGCGCCAGCGAGGAAATCGGGGCGAGGGAATTGTTCAGCTCGTGGCTGATCACGCGGATCACGCGCTTCCACACTGCCACTTCCTGACGCGATAGCTCGCGCGTCATGCGCTGCACCAGGTACAAGCGATGGGGGGTGCCCTGCAAGCGGAAGTCGCGCCGCGAAAGATGGAAATATTCCTCCTCGCTGCCCATCTCCACGCCGAACAGGCTGTCTTCGCTGGCGGTGAGCGCCTGCCGCAAACTTTCCGGGCAGGCTGCCAGCAGATCCTGGAAGCGCAGACCCATGGGGCTTTTGCCCTCGTTGAACAAATGCCGCGCAGCGAGGTTGGCATAGACGATGTGGTCACCCGCGTCGGTCAGGACCAGCGCCGTCGGCGAATGCTGCACCACCGTATCGAGCAGCAACTCGCGCTGGCGCAGGTCCTGGCGCTGTTCGCGCAGCGCGTGGCCGAGTTCGTTGTGCGCTTCGATCAACTGCCCCAGCTCGTCGCGGCGGCGGGTGCGCAGCGAGATGCTGAAATCACCGTCCCGGTAACTTGCCACGCTACCGGACAGCGCGCGCAGCAGCCGGCGGATCGGCTGCATCGACGCATGCGCTGCCCACGCGACCGGCACCAGGCACACGGCGACGGCAATCACGCCGCCCAGCCAGGCGCTGCGAAACCACACGCTCAATGCGGCCGCCAGCGCTGCTGAAGCCACGGTGGCGCCGAACAGCAGCAGCGCGAGCTTGCCTTCGAGGGAGGAAATGCGCATGGATCGCTGGACGGGAGACGGGAGACGGGAATTGGGACGCGGGACGCGGGACGCGGGAAGAATATTGTTTTCCCTCTCCCTTCGGGAGAGGGTGGCGCGTAGCGCCGGGTGAGGGTACGCAAATCGCGGAAGATTACGCGAGTTTCGTACCCTCACCCCAGCGCTGCGCGCTCGGCCGCAGGCCGCCTCTCCCGGAGGGAGAGGGGTTCTACTCTGAAATTCCGAAGCGCTGCATGCGTCGATACAGCGCCTGCCGCGACAAACCCAATGAGCGCGCGGCGCGGCTGATGACGCCGCCTGCTTTGCGCAACGCCGCCTCGACGTCTTCGCGCGATGGATCGTCCAGGCCGCGCGACGAAGCGGGCAAGGCGGTTGGCAGTTTCAAGTCATCGGCCGCAATCTCGCCATCACCGGACAACAGCTTCGCGCGTTCGATGGTGTTCTTGAGCTCGCGCACGTTGCCGGGCCACGGATATCCCAGCAGCGCGTCGCGCGCGTCGTCGGACAACACCGTGCCGTCGCCGAGAAAATGTTCGGCCAGCGGCAGGATGTCGTCCGGGCGCTCCGACAGGGCCGGCAATGCGATCTCGATGGTATTCAATCGGTAGAACAGGTCTTCCCGGAACCTGTCGTTGCGAATCATCGCGGAAAGGTCGGCGTTGGTCGCACTGATCACGCGCACTTTCACCTTGCGCGTGCGGGTCGAGCCCAGCCGTTCGAACTCGCCGGATTCGAGCACACGCAACAGTTTCATCTGCCCCGCAGCCGGAAGGTTGCCGATCTCGTCCAGGAACAGCGTGCCGCCGTCGGCGGCCTCGAACCGTCCCTCGCGCGCGCGCGTCGCGCCCGTGAACGCGCCTGCTTCTGCGCCAAACAGCTCGGCCTCGATCAACTCGCTGGGCAGCGCGCCGCAGTTCACCGTCACAAGTTGCTTGTCGCGCACCGCGGAATTGGCATGGACGATCTCGGCGATGCGTTCCTTGCCCGCGCCGTTCGCTCCCGTGATCAACACCGGCACGTCCGCGCGTGCGACCTGGCAGGCCAGCTCGATCACGCGCAGCATTTCGTCGGATGCGAACACGATGCCGCGCAGATCGTAGTCGCGTTCCAGCGCCTCGCGGCGGCGTCGGCGGGCGGCCCGCGTGTTCGCGGTGGCACGCACGTTCTCGGAGAGCTCGAGCAGATTCTCCACCGTCGCCAGCAACTTGGCATCATCCCAGGGTTTGGACATGTAATCGGCCGCGCCGGCCTTGACCAGTTGCACGGCGGTCTCGAGATGCGACCAGCCGGTCAGCAGGATCACCGGCAAATCGGGATGGCGTTCGCGGATCGCATGGAACAGCGCCACGCCTTCCTTGCCGGAGGTCGTGTCCGCACTGAAGTTCATGTCCGCGATCACGAGGTCCACGCGGCCGCGCGCCAGCAGCGCGATGCCTTCGCCCGGCGTCGCGGCCGTAAGCGGATGGATGTCGTTGATCGACAGCAGCAGCGACAGCGCGTCGCGCACGGCGGCCTGGTCGTCGATGATCAATACGGTGCGCATGCGTCAATCACGAGATGGCGGTTCGGGTGAGGCTATCAAATTCCGGACGGGCATCAAACGCTCCGCGTCGCCACCACCGGCGGTACATGCGAGGCGCGCAGGGCCGGCGCGAGCACCGCGAGCTGACCCAGGATCAGCAGCACCGCCGCCCCGGGCAGCAGCCAGACCAACGGCATGCGATGCAACTCGTAGTGGTCCATCAGCCACAAGTTCAACGCGACGGCGGCCAACAGCCCAACGACAACACCGATACCGACGATCAGGAAGTTCTCGGCGAGGAAGTAGCGCATGATGTCGGCGCGGGTCGCGCCCAACGCGCGTCGGATGCCGATCTGGCGCGTGCGTTGTTGCACCCAGAAGCTGGACAATCCCACTACGCCCAGCGCAGTCACTGCGAGCAAGCAACCGATCACCACCAGCAGCAGCCAGATCATCGCGCGGTCGCCGTGGAAATATTCGGAAATCGTGTCAGTGTAGATCTGGTCATCGGGAACGATGCGCGAGGGATCCAAGCCAATCAAGATTTTGGGAATCGCTTCTTTCACGGCCTTCCGCATATCCGGTCTCATGCGCAAGACGTACATGCCGCCTTGCACTGATTTCACCGGGAGGATCAGGCCGCGCTCAATGCCTTGGTTCGGATTGATGCTCGGATTGAGCAGGTGTTCGGTCACGCCGACCACGTGGATCGCATATTTGCCGTGGTCACCCAGATAAAATGTTTTGCCGAGCGGGTCCTGGCCCGGCCACAACTGATTTGCCAATGCACGGGTGACGATGGCCACGCTCGGAGGCACCTTCGCTTTCCCGCCGAAGATGCTGTAATCGACATACTCGTCCGGCAGGAAATCTCGCCCTTCCGAAAGATTGATGCCCAGAGTCTTGACCATGCCGCGCGTGCCCACGTATTCGACCGCGTTGTCCAGCACGCTGTGCTTGTCACCGGGGTGCCGCCATATCCCCATGCTCCAGTAACTGCCGGCCAGCGGCAACGAGTTGGTCATGGCCACCGACTCGACGCCCGGTATCGCGCGCAACGCTGCCATGTCGGCCGCCGCCTCGGCCGGACTGGCCGCGCCGCTGTCCTGGCCCAAGTCGAGGCCGCTGGCTCTCGCCCACACCAGTTGGTTGTCGGCGACGCCGGTCGTCATGTGCATCAGCGCAAGCCGATCGCCGATCAGGAACAGCGCGTTGGTGACGATCGCGCAGGTCAGTGCAATCTCCAGCGCCACCAAGGCGACTGTGGTCTTGTGATGCTTCAGCGCTGCAACGACGGGATGCATGTCCACCAGCTCACTGAGTCTTGAGCAGGCGCGCCGGCATCAGCCGGCATGCACGCCACGCCGGGAACAACGCCGCCAGCAAAGTGGCGCAAACCGCCAGCACGAACGTGACGCCTAGCATCGCGCCGTCCAGATGCGCCAAACCCGCATACGCCGCGGGCTGCTGCCGCACGACCCACAAGCCGAACAGTGCCAGCAGCAAGCCGACCAAGCCACCTGCCAGTCCGGTCAGCGCGGCTTCAACCAGCAGTTGCGCGAATACCGAACGTTTCGATGCACCCATCGCACGCCTTACGGCAAGCCCGCCGCCCCGGCGCAGGAACTTCACCAGCAAAAGCGCAACGGTATTGACCAGGCAAACCAGCAAAAAGCCCAGCGCCAGCATGGCTTCGAGTTGTACGCTGCCGGGAACCACCTGGTTGTAGGCGAGCCACTGCATCACGTCGCGCAGGTGCGTGTTGGGCGGTCGCTGGAAACGCCCAAGCTGCTTCTGTTCTTTGGAATAGTGAATCAGGAACTGGCGATAAGCACGGACCTGCGCCGGTGTATCCAGCTGCACCCAGAATTGCATCCACGTACACTCTGCCTTGGTCATGTCGCCGGTCGGTATATCGCCCCAGCAATTCATGCTGGTCATGATCGGTTGCTTCAGTTGCATTGCCGTTTCGATCGGCACGAACACCTGCTCCTGCGTCGCATAGTCGCCGACTCCAAGGTCGTAGAAGTGCGGCGCAGGATTCCAGTTGTCGATCACGCCGACGACGCGGAAGTCGTACTTGCCGAGGCGCAACACCTTGCCCACCGCACCGGACGTGCCGTAGAGCCTGTCGGCCAACTTGCGCGAAATCACCGCGACGTGTGCGCGCTTGTCGTCGTCACCGGTCGTCCAGCCGCTGCCGGCAACAAACGGCACGTCGAACATCGCGAAGAAATCCGCCGTGGTATAGCGCCCACCCGCAATGAACGCGTGCGTCGCTCCCTCGGACGGCACCACCGTCAGATATCCACCCACCATTGCTGCCTGGTGTACACCCTTTTTGGCATGCAACAAATTCATGGCGTCGATCCAGGTCAGCTCATCGGGCGGATCCTCGCCTTTCGTGTAATGTTCCATCGGCCGAGGATCGAGCTGCGGATAGAACAACTCTGCGCTGCGGCCCGGGATGGGATCAGCCGTCATCACGTGCAGCACGGTGATCATCGTCATGCTGGCGCCGATGCCCAGCCCGATCGCCAGCACCATCAGAGCGGTGAGGATCGGCGTACGCTTCAGGCTGCGCCAGGCAAGTTCGAGGTAGTAGCCGAGCATCGCAATCCTCCCTGTTCAACTCCCCTCTCCCGCCGAGAGAGGGGAAGGCTCACGCCCCCCTTGTCGCCACCACCGGCGGCACGTTGGCCGCGCGAAGCGCGGGGCCCAGCACCGCGAGTTGCCCCAGCACCCACAGGGCGATCGCGCTGGCCGGCAGGTAATACCAGGACATCCGGTTCAACTGGTAATGCTGCATCAGGTACAGATTGATGCCGAAGGCGAGGATCATCCCGATCACGACTCCCGCGGTACTGAGCAGGAAATTCTCGGTCTGGAAGTAACGCAGGACGTGCACGCGCGTCGCGCCCACCGCGCGGCGGATGCCGATCTGCCGCCGGCGCTGGCCGACCCAGAAACTGGTCAGGCCCACGATCCCGAACGCGGTCACCGCCAGCATCACCACGCAGACCAGCACCAGCATCCACACCATGCTGCGGGTGTTGGCGAAATATTTGTCGCGGATTTCGGTGAAGGTTTTCCCCTTGACCACGGCGTTGGGCGACAGCGTCTCGAGCTTCGCCACCGCTTCGTGGATGACACGCTGGCGGTCCTGCGGGGCGCTGCGCACGATGTAATCCGTCACCACGGGGTACGGTCCGATCGGGAAAAATGCGGACCAGTAGAACTGGCTGGGACCGCCGTTCTGGTTGGGGCGCAACACGTCGGCCACGATGCCGATCACCGTGTATGTGTCTTGCGGGCCGATCCAGATTTGCTTGCCCAGCGCATCGCCGTTCGGCCACAGGTGTTTGGCAAGGTTTTGCGTCAGGACCACCACGTGCCCGCCCGGGACATAGCTGTTGCTGCCGGGCTTGCTGTCGGCGTATTCGTCATCGTTGAAGAATCGGCCCTTCAGCAGGCGCAGGCCCAGCGCTTCGGGTCCGTCCTTGGTGAACATGTAGATCGCGACGTTCGGGCTGTCTTTCTGGAACACGCCACTCGGGGTGGTCGCGATGTTGCTGTTGGAACTGCTGCGGCCCAGCGGCACCATGTCGATTCCCGTCGCCGCGGTGACGCCGGGAATCGCCCGCAATGCCGCAAGGTCGCGCGGAATGTCGGCATTGGCCAGCTTGGGATCGGTGCCCTGCACATTGAGGTCGGAAATGCCCGCCTGGTCGATCGCGTTGGGCATGTGCAGTTCGCCGATGCGCTGGCTGATCATGAAGACCGCGTTGCACAACACGGCGCATGCCAGCGCGATTTCCAGCACGATCAGGATGGCCGGAATCTTGTGCTTGCGCAGCGCGGCGAAGATGGGTTGGATGTCCATTTGCATTACCTGTTCTTACTGCTGGCTGTGCCGTTCGTGGCTCGATACCTCACCACGAACGGTTTTCTCGTTCATCCGTTCGTCCTGGGGTATCGAAGGTCGAACGGACGAATGCTTGCTCCCTTCTCTTCAAGGGGAGGTGGAGTGTTTACACGCTCTTCAACTGCGGCGCCGGCGCCACCACGCACGCGCGCCACGCCGGCAACAGACCGGCGATCAGGCTCGCGATCAACGCGATCACGAATGTCGCAACGAACATCGACACGTCGAGGTGCGCGAGCTTCGCGTAATCCGCAGGCTGGTGCCGGATCGCCCACAGCCCAAGTTCGGCGAAGATCAAGCCCAGCACACCACCAGCAACGCCGACCATGCCGGACTCCACCATGAACTGCGCGAACACCGCGCCACGCGTTGCGCCCAACGCACGGCGCACGCCGATCTCGCGCGAGCGGCGCAGGCACTTCGCCAGCAGCAGGCCCACCGTGTTGACGATGCAGATCAAAAGGAATCCGAAGGCGAGATTGGTCTGCAACTTCGCGTCGTCGGGTACCACCTGCTGCTGGCCCAAGTAACCCATCAGGTCAGGCAAGTCGACATCCGGATGATGGAAGCGGCCCAGCGAAATCTGCTGCTGCACGTAATTGGAAAGGAAAGTCTTGTACGCGCCGGCATCGGATGCGTTCGCCAATTCCACCCACAAGCCCACGAATGCGCAGGGCGCGGTCTCGAGGTGATTGACGTTCGCATCCGGCGACCAGCAATTGGTGTTCTCCGGACCCATCTTGTCGGCCAACGCGGATTGCAACGGCAGGAACACGTCGTCACCGTTGCCGTAGCCCTGCCCGCCGACACTGATCGCGTAGAAGCGCGGTTGCGGCGCCCAGGGTTTCAGGACGCCGATGATGCGGTAATCGTGATCGCTGACGCGGATGATCTGGCCGAGGCTGTTGCGGCCATCGAACAGCTTGTCGTTCAAGGTCGTCGAGATCACCGCGACCCGCGCACGATCCTCACCATCCTGTTCGCTCCAGCCGCTGCCGTATTCGAACGGCGCATCGAACATCGCGAAGAAATCCGCGGTGGTCATCACGCCATTGCTGAAGAACGGATGCCGTCCCGCCTGCCGCGGCGCGATCTTCGCACCCGTCAGCGCCACCACCGCCTGCCGCTCGCCACGACGTGCGCGCAGCAGGTTCATGGCATCGGTGTATGACATCAGGTCGCCCCAATTGCTGAACAGCTCCGCGGCGGGCAGGTGCACTTGCGCCGGCAGCGGGTTGATCTCCGGCGCGAAGATGCGCGCGCTTTTCTGCGGCAGCGGATCGCCTGACAGAAGCTTCAGCACCGTGAGCGTCGTGATGGATGCACCGATGCCGAGGCCCAGCGCCAGCACCATCAGTGCGGTGAGGACGCGATTGCGCCTGAAGCTCCTGAGCGCGAGGTCGAGGTAGTACGCGAACATGATTTCAGACTCTCCCAAGAACGCGGATCACGGGCGGGGCGCGGGATGGGTAGCGGGGGTGCGATGATGGAACTCCAGGGAAAGATTCGATATCGCAGACCGGCACCTGCCGTGCATTGCACACGGGTGCATGGTCCCATTCGAAGCACCCCCACTGCCCCATTCCCCAGCCCCGCTCCTCATCACACGCTCCTCGTCGCCACCACCGGCGGCACCGCCGCCGCGCGCAGCGCAGGCACCAGCACCGCCAACTGCCCGAGCAGCCACAACGCGATGACCCCGATCGGCAAGTACCAAAGCGGCAAGCGTGGCACTTCGAAATACTTCATCAGGGCCAGATTGATCCCGATGGCCAAGACGATTCCGGCCGCGATCCCGAACGTCACGATCAGGAAATTCTCGGTCTGGAAGTGGCGCAGGATGTCCGCGCGCGTCGCGCCCAGCGCGC
>Ga0070737_10002492_pt1 | contig 22033 bp, 15 predicted proteins | sample Coa_R1_10_FD_66438 | JGI IMG/M metagenome (GOLD analysis project Ga0070737, IMG submission 66438) | Surface soil microbial communities from Centralia Pennsylvania, which are recovering from an underground coalmine fire - Coalmine... | ecosystem: Environmental > Terrestrial > Soil > Unclassified...
CTCGTGCGCGGAGATGATCGTCCCCTACGGCGAGCCCGACCCGATGCACAACTGGCGCACGTACTTCGATGCCGGGGAGTACGGGCTCGGAGCGTCGATGAACTCGCTCGAGCTCGGGTGCGACTGCCTCGGGGAGATCACCTACCTCGACGCGTGGCTCTCGGACCAGCGCGGCGAGCCGGTGCGCATCGCCAACGCGATCTGCCTGCACGAGGAGGACGCCGGCGTCCTGTGGAAGCACACCGACCACGCGACCGGCCACGTCGAGGTCCGCCGCGGCCGGCGCTTCGTCGTCAATGCGATGGCGACCGTCGGCAACTACGAGTATGCGTTCCGCTGGTACCTCGGGCTCGACGGCACGATCGAGGTCGAGGTCCAGCTGCATGGCATCGTCTCGACGATCGCGGTCGGCGGCGACCGTCCCCCGCGCGGCTCGAATCCGATCGACGAGGGCCTCGCGGCGCCCCACCATCAGCACCTGTTCTGCTTCCGGCTCGACCTCGATGTCGACGGCGTCGCCAACACCGTCCACGAGGTGCAGGCCGCTTCGCTGCCCGCCGGCCCGGACAACCCGCTCGGCAACGCGTTCGGCCCGGTCGTGACCGCGTTGCGCACCGAGCGCGAGGCCCGGCGCTCGGCCGACCAGCACGCCTCGCGCGTGTGGACGGTGAGCGGGCGGCGCACGAACGCCCTCGGGCGGCCGACCGCCTATCGGCTCGTGCCCGGCCACGGCACCGCGACGCTCCTGGCTGACCCGGACTCGAGCGTCGGCCGCCGCGCGGGCTTCGCCCGCCACACGCTCTGGGTCACCCCGTACCGTGACGAGGAGCGGTTCCCGGCGGGCGCCTATCCCTATGCCCGCGCGGAACCCGATGGACTGCCGGTGTGGAGCACCGACCGCCCGCTCGAGGGCGAGGACGTCGTGCTCTGGTACACGATCGGCGTCACCCATTTCGTCCGCCCCGAGGACTGGCCGATCATGCCGATGACGAAGGCGGGCTTCAGCCTCGAGCCGGTCGGCTTCTTCGACCGCAACCCGACGCTCGACATCCCGCCCGCGGCGGGCGGCTGCCGCCACTCCGAGCGCGGCTGAGCGTGTGAGCTCTCACCGCGTGGGCCGCGCTCAGCGGCCGCTGGCCACGAGCGGCTCGTCGGTGAGCCGCGCGTCGCCGGCCTCGACCGAGCGGTCGGCGCCCGCCGCCCAACCGGAGACGGCGAGCACGGCCGCGACCGCGAGCAGCTCCAGCAGTCCGGTCGTCCAGCCGCCCTGCAGGCCGTGCAGCGCGCCCACCGACAGCGGGCCGAGCGCGGCGACGAGGTAGCCGACCGTCTGTGCCATCCCCGAGAGCTCGGCGCTCACCGGCGCGCTCCGCGTGCGCAGCACAAAGAGCGTGAGGGCGAGGCTGATCCCGGCGCCCTGGGCGAGTCCGAGCACGGCCACCCACCCCCAGGCCCCCGGTCGCGGCGCGATGAGCAACCCCACCAGGCCGACGAAGAACGTCGCGGCGATCAGGACCATCGCGGGCCGCTGGCTGCGCATCCGCGTCGCCCACGAGGGCACGGTGAGCGCCGCCGCGATCCCGGCGAAGTTGAACACGGCGAGCATCCCACCGGCGGTCGTGGCGTCGATCCCGTGATCCTGGAGCAGCGTCGGCAGCCAGGCGTTGAGCGAGTAGAACATCAGCGACTGGGAGGCCATGAACGCCGCCACCCACCAGGCGAGGCGGGAGCGCCACACGAGCGCGGCGAGCGCCCGGCCGCCGCCCGCCGGCGGCGGCGTGTGACCGCGCGCGGCCACCGGCAGCCAGACGAGCGCGGCGAGTGCCGCCGGGATCCCCCACAGCGCCAGCGCGTCGCGCCAGCCGATGCCGAGCCCCTGGTCGAGCGGCACCGTGAGGCCCGCAGCCGCGGTCGCGCCGGTCGAGAGCATCACCGAGTAGAGCCCCATCATCAGCCCCGCGCGGTGGGGGAGGTCGCGCTTGATGAGCCCGGACAGGAGCACGTTCTCGATTGCGATTCCCGCCCCGGCGAGCGCCGAGCCGGCGAACAGCGGGCCATCCCCGGGAACGATCCGGAGCGCGATCCCGCCGATCAGCATCGCGACCGCGACCCCGAGCGCCCGCTCGAGGCCGAGCCGGCGCCCCAGCAGCGGCGCAAGCAGCGCGAACACGCCGAAGCAGAGCAGCGGGAGCGTCGTGAGCAGGCTGACGCCGGCGGTGCTCAGTCCGGTGCCGGCGCGGATGCGCGAGGTGAGCGGGGCGACCGCGACGACCGCGGGGCGCAGATTGATCGCGAGCAGCGCGATCCCCGCGACGAGCAGGCGCGGCCCGACCCCGGAGGGCGTCTCGCGCGAGCGCTTGGGGACGGCGGCCACCCCGGCGACGTTAGTCCGCCTCAGCGTTGCCGCCGTCTCGGCTCGTCGCCCGCACGCGCCCGCTCGTCACCCAACCGACCGCCCGCAGAGGCGCGTCGTGGTGCCCGAGCCTGCCGCGTGGGATGATGGGGGCATGGCCGAGGACCCCTCCACCCGCAGCGTCAAGATCGGGGCCGACGAGCGCACCGGCTGGTCCTCCGAGCGCCCGCGTCGCGACGGGGCGCCGGCCCGTCCACCGGACATCTCCGAGAAATGTCGCGTTCTGCGCCCCACCGACCGCATGCGCTACTCGCCGGGGTCGATCGTGATCGTCGCGGGTCCCGCCGCGGTCGGTCTCGATCGGTTCGCCGAGCGGGTCGTCGAGGAGCGCGGCGTCGTGCTCTCGCTGGCCAAGGTGCGGGCGCTGCTTGAGGGCCGCGTTCCCGCCGAGGAGCTCGAGGACAAGGCCATCGAGCTGCTCGACGCCGCCGTCCACAAACGCCTCGAGTCCCGCCAATCGATCGTCATCCCGGTCGAGGGCCTTGAGCCCGAGCGCCGGGAGCGGTTCGTGCGTCCCGCGCACGCCGCTCGCCGACCACGGCACCTGATCCTCGTCGACGGCAGCCCCGACCAGGTCACCGACGAGGAGCGACCGCTGCTCGACGAGCTGCGTCGCGCGCTCGACGCGGGCGAGCTCGGGCGCGAGGGTTTCCAGACGGCGATGCGCCTGTCGGGGCAGACGCGCGATGAGCTCAAGCGCGTCGTGTTCGCCCGCCCGCCCGCCGATGGCTGACGCCATGCTTCGACGGATTCGTCCCGCGGCGACCGGTCCGACCCGCGTTCGGACCGCCCGCTGATGGACCTCGGGATCGAAGGACGCGTCGCGCTTGTCGGCGGCGCCTCCCGCGGCATCGGTCGCGCGATCGCGCAGGAGCTCGTCGCCGAGGGCGCGCGCGTGGCGATCACCGCCCGGGACCCGGAGCGGACCGCCCGGGTGGCGGCCGAGATCGGCGCCGCCGCCGGCTACGGCTGGGACTCCTCCGACCTCGACGCCGCGCCGGGGCTGATCGAGCGGGTCACCGCCGAGCTCGGCCCGATCGAGATCCTCGTCACGAACACCGGCGGCCCGCCCGCGGGCGAGGATCCGCTCGCCTTCACGAGCGAGCAGTGGCGAAGCGCCCACCGCGCGTTCGTCGAGTCGCCGATGCGGCTGCTCGAGCTCGTCGTGCCCGGCATGCGCGAGCGCGGCTTCGGCCGCGTCGTCGGGATCGCCTCGACCTCCGTCCGGGAGCCGATCGCCAACCTCATGCTGTCGAACGCCGAGCGGTCCGCCGCGCTCGCCGCCTACAAGACGCTCGCGCGCGCGGTCGCCGGCGACGGCGTGACGGTCAACATGCTCCTCACCGGCCAGATCGCCACCGAGCGGCTGGCGGAGCTGTACGGATCGCTCGAGGCGGCGGAGGAACGTGCGGCCCGGACCGTCCCCGGCGGACGGCTCGGCCGGCCCGAGGAGATGGCGGCGGCCGCGGTCTTCCTCTGCTCCGAGCGCGCCGCCTACATCACCGGCGTGGCGCTCCCCGTCGACGGCGGCCTGCTCCGCGGGATCTGACCGGGTTTCGCGACCGGCCCCCGTGGGTACCAGACGCCGCGCGGCGTCCGGTCCGGGGACGCTCGCGCTCACGCTCGACACGATCACGCTCGACACGCTCGAAGGAGAGGGAACCATGGACGCACGCATCCGCGGGGTGATCACGGCGTCGCTCGCCGCGGCCTGCCTGGCCGGCGCGCTGCCCGCCGCGGCGGTCGCCGCTCGCCCGGCGCGCCACGCGACCGCCGGCGTCACACGCCACACGAACGCCGGTCAGCCGAGTGGCTCAACAGCGCAGTGTCCCTGGCTGAACGACTCCGAGCCGATCGGGACGCGCGTCGCGCAGGTGATGGCGAAGATGTCGCTCTCCCAGGAGATCGACCTCGTCGAGGGCCACGGCACGAGCGAGCCCTACGTCTTCTATGAGCCCCCGATCCCGAGCCTCTGCATTCCGCAGCTCGGCGAGGAGGACGGACCGGCGGGCGTCGCCGACGGCAACACCGGCGTCACTCAGCTTCCCGCGGGCGTCGACCTCGCGGCGACGTTCTCCGACGGCCTCGCCCGCCGCTACGGCACGGTGATCGGCTCCGAGGAGTGGGGCAAGGGGGCGGCGGTCAACCTCGGTCCGACCGTCAATCTCGATCGCGACCCGCGGTGGGGCCGCTCGTTTGAGTCGCTCACCGAGGACCCGTTCCTGAGCGGTTCGCTCGGCAGCGCGGAGATCAAGGGCGTGCAGTCGACCGGCGAGATGTCGCAGGTCAAGCACTACGTCGACTACAACCAGGAGACGTACCGCAACACCCCGCAGGACGACGAGGTGATGACGGTGCGCACGCTCCACGAGCTCTACCTGAAGTCGTTCGAGACGATCGTCGCCAAGGCCGACCCGGCGTCGGCGATGTGCTCCTACGCCTCGTTCAGCATCATCGGCTCGCCCGACCCGAGCGAGCAGTACGCGTGCGAGGACAACTACCTGGAGAACCAGACGCTCAAGGCCGATTGGGGCTTCCCGGGGTTCATCACCTCCGACTATGGGGCGCTGCACTCGACCAACGGGATCCTCGACGGCACCGACCAGGAGCAGCCGTTCAACACGTACTTCGGCCAGGCGTTGCAGACCGACATCGAGAACGGCACGATCCCCCGCTCGTACCTGAACACCGCGGTCTACCGCGAGCTGTACGAGATGTTCCGCTTCAACCTGTTCGACAACCCGCCGACCGGCAACACCTCGGCCGTCGTCACGACGCGCGCGCACGTGCAGACCGGCAACGAGATCGCGCAGGACGGCACGACGCTCCTGAAGAACGCCGGCAACGTCCTGCCGCTGTCCCCGTCGGCGGGCTCGATCGCGTTGATCGGCCCGGCCGCCTCGGCGAGCCCGATCTACGGCGGCGGCGGCTCGGCCTACGTGATCCCGTCCAAGACCGTGAGTCCGCTGCAGGGCATCTCCTACGCGATGGGCCGCTCGGCGAGGCTCTCCTACACCCAGGGCCTGCCGACCGACGCCTCGCTGCCGGCGATCCCGTCCTCGAATCTCAGCCCGGCGTACGCTCCGACCCCGTACGGCGGGAGCTACCAGGGCACGCTCACCGCGCCCGAGACCGGCACGTACGTGCTCGCGGTGACGAACGACTGCGGCTGCTACACGTCGACCTACCTGACGCTCGACGGCAAGCAGATCCTCGACAACCCGAGCACGCCGCCGAACCACGTCTACTCGGTCGCGGTGCGGCTGGTGAAGGGTCACACGTACTCGCTCGGGATCCAGGGCGCCTCCTCGGCTCTCACCTGGGCGACGCCGTCGGCGCTCGCGCCCGGCATCGCGGCGGCGGTGAAGGCGGCGAAGGCCGCGCAGACCGCGGTCGTCGTCGTCTCCGACGACACCGAGAGCGAGGCCACCGACCGGCTCTCGCTGGCGCTGCCCTCGGCCCAGAACGAGCTGATCTCCGCCGTCGCCAGGGCCAACCCGCACACGGTCGTCGTGATCGATGCCGGCGCCCCGGTGACGATGCCCTGGCTCTCGAAGGTGAGCTCGGTGCTCGACGCCTGGTATCCGGGTGAGACGAACGGCAGGGCGCTCGCCGACGTGCTGTTCGGCAAGGCGAACCCGAGCGGACATCTGCCGGTCACGTTCCCGCAGAGCCTCTCGCAGGTGCCGGCCCGCACGCCCGCGCAGTGGCCGGGCGTGAACGGACAGGTGCACTACTCCGAGGGGCTCGAGATCGGCTACCGCTGGTACGACGCCCGGAACCTCACGCCGCTCTTCCCGTTCGGCTACGGCCTGTCGTACACGACGTTCTCCTACGGCAACCTCCAGGTGACACCGTCGCGCGCCGGCGCGACCGGCGACGTGACCGTGTCCGCCACGGTGACGAACACCGGCTCGCGAGCCGGCGCGGACGTCGCCCAGCTCTATCTGGAGGACCCCGCGGCCGCGGGCGAGCCGCCGCGACAGCTCGTCGGCTTCAAGCGCGTCATGCTGAAGCCGGGGCAGTCGCGGCGGGTGACGTTCACCGTGACCCCGCAGGACGAGCAGATCTGGGACTCGAGCGCCCAGGGCTGGTCGCAGACGCCGGGCACCTACGGCGTCGCCGTCGGCGATTCCTCGGCGACCGCCGACCTGCCTCTGCAGGGGAGCTTCACGCTCGCCACGACCCCCGGCTCGCGCGAGGTGGCGGTGCAGGCACCGTCGACGATGACACCCGGCTCCGCCTCGACCGTCACCGTCAACCTGTCGGCGTCGGGAACCGAAACGCTGCCGAAGGTCAAGCTCGGACTGCAGCTGCCGCCCGGCTGGACGGCGACGCCGGTCGGCCGGGCGACGTTCACGAACGTCGCTCCGGGAACCGCGCTCAGCGCCCAGTTCAGCGTGACCCCGCCGGCCGACTCGCCGAACATCAACGCCGTCGTGCACGCGACCGCGAAGCTCGGTCCCGACCTCACCCGCGAGGCCGGGACGTTCACCACGGTGGGCTGACCGCCCTCCACTCCGTCCGGGGGGCGCGTGCAGGGGCGCGCTCTCCGGACGGACCGGTGGGGCCGCCGAGCCAGGTTCGCACCGCTGAGCTAAGTTCGCCCGCGTGCTGAGCCCCGGCGCGCCCATCGAGCGGCTGTTCTGCGAGCTGGTGGCGATCCCGTCGCCGAGCGGCTCTGAGCGCGCGCTCGGCGAGGCGATCCGGGCGTGGCTCAAGGACGCCGGGGTGTCGGCCGGGTTCGACCGGGCGGGTGAGGCGAACGGCTCGGACGCGGGCAACCTGATCGCGCGGCTGCCGGGCGCGCCGGCGGCGCCGACGCTCCTGTTCGTCGCCCACATGGACACCGTCGAATCCGGGGCCGAGCCGGTCGTGCCGGTGGTTGGCGCCGACGGGACGATCCGCTCGGGCGGCGAGACGATCCTCGGCGCCGACAACAAGTCGGCGGTCGCGGCGGTGATGCGGACGCTCGTCCGGGCGGCGGACGCCGACCGAACCGCGCGGCCGACCGTCGTCGCCGCGTTCACCTGCTGCGAGGAGGCCGGGCGAATGGGCGCCTCGCTGCTCGCTCCCGCGCTCCTCGCCGAGATCGACTGCGCGTTCTCGGTCGACGGGTCCTCGCCGGTCGGCACCGTCATCACGCGCGCGCTCGGCCAGCGGGTGTTCACGGTGCTGATCCACGGCCGGACGGCGCACGCCGCGGCCGATCCCGACGCGGGCGTGTCCGCGATCGCGGTCGCCGCCGAGGCGGTCCACGGTATGCGGCTCGGGCGGCTGCCGGGCGGAGGCAGCGCCTCGATCGCCGCGATCGCCGGCGGCGCGCTGCTCGACCGCCTCGACGGCGTCAGCGGGGGGCGAGAGGGTGTGCGCGCCGCGCTTGAGGCGACCCCGACGAACTCAGTCCCGGATCTCGTCATGCTCCGCGGGGAGGTGCGTGGCTACAGCGCTGAGGAGATCGTCGGGGCGCGCGCCGACCTGGAGCGGGCCGTCGCCGACGCGTGCTCCGCGCACGGCGCCGCCTACGAGTGGCGCGACCGCGAGTCCGCGGTGCCGCCGTTCCCGGGCGCGCCCGATTCGCGCGCGCTCGGGCTCGCGCGCGCGGCCGCGGCGCGTGTCGAGGGCGTGCGCTTCTCCGTCACCGAGGCGCACGCGACGCTCGAGGCCAACTACCTCTGCGGCGCGACGGACGTCGTCGCGCTGGCGAGCGGAGGCTCAGACGCGCACCAGGTAACTGAATCGATCGAGATAGTGGAACTGTCTCGGCTCGAGGCGCTGCTGTGCGCGATCGTCGAGGAGGCGTCGAGCCGCTGAGCTGCGGTCGCGTCGGCGGTCACTCCCGTTCGCCCGCGCGCGCGAGCATCCCGGCGACCGCGTAGATGTGCGCGAACGCGCGCGCCTCCTCCCCGGTCCACAGCGAGGAGCCGTGGCCGTACGTGGAGCCGAGCGCCCGGCCCGCGTCGAGCAGCGAGTGCTCGGAGCGGCACCCGAGCATCACCGCGGAGCCGTGGTGCAGCCGCACCCGGACCTCGCCGTCGACCCGCCGGGAGGCGCTGCGCAGCAGGGCGCGGATGTCGTCGAGCACGCCGTCGTAGTAACGGCCCTCGTGGAGCATGTCACCGAACTGGGTGCCGAGCGTCGCCTTGAGGTTCTGCTGGGCGAGCGTGAGCACGAGCCGCTCGAGCTCCCGGTGGGCCTCGATCAGCAGCAGCATGCCGGGCGCCTCGAAGCCGAGCCGCCCGACGATCCCCATGATCGTCTGGCCGGTGTGGATTCCCCGCCCGTAGCCGTGGAAGGCGCCGATCCGGTTCAGGCTCGCGAGCACGTCGTAGCCGGCGACCCCGATGCCGCCGTCGGCGTAGCCGTCGGGCACGGGGCCGCTCACCACCCGGAAGCCGGTCGGCAGTCCCTGCGCGAAGCCGATCACGAGCTCGACCGGCTCAGCGGGCGCGTCGGCGACCGCGACCGTCGTCGGCCATGCCTCCTCGGGCAGGTAGTCCCAGGAGCCGTACGTCTCCCCGCCGCCGATCGTCGTGCCGAGGATGCCGAAGTTGAACGAGTACTCGGCCGTGATGTCGGACACCGGGATCCCGCGGGCGCGCAGGAAGTCGCGCTCCTCCTCGCGGGTGTGGGCCTCGTCGCGGATCAGGCCGGCGATCTCGATCCGCGGCGCCATCGCCTGAACGACCGCGTCGAAGCGCACATGGTCGTTGCCCGCGCCCGTCGAGCCGTGGGCGATCACCTGGGCGCCGCGCTCCAGCGCGACCTTGACGACCTCCTCGGCCTGGAGCATCCGCTCGACGCCGACGCACGAGGGGTAGACGCCGCCGCGCAGGTAGTTCGCGCGCAGGATGTCGGAGACGAACCCCTCGTAGAGGCGGGCGCGGCCGTCGACGACGACATGCTCGACCGCGCCGAGCTCAGCGGAGCGAGCGGCGATCTCGGCGAGCTCGGACTCGGGGAAGCCGCCGGTGTTGACGGTGACGGTGGTGACGCGGTCGCCGCGATCGACGAGCACGGCGAGGGCGTAGGAGGTGTCAAGCCCGCCGGAGAAGGCGAGCACGCAATCGCGTCCGGGCATCAGACAGTGCGCTCCAGGATCGGGACCCGGTCCTCGACCAGGCCGGGGGACAGGATGAAGTACTCGTGGGTGCCGGCGTCGAGGCGGCGCTGCAGCGCCCACTGGGCCTCGAGATCCCGCGGGTCGAGCAGCAGCGTCGGCTCGGCGTCGTCAGCGTGCTCGCGCGCGAACACCTCGGTGCGGTAGGCCATCGTGTGATGGACCGGGTGCAGGTCGAGCACGGCCGCCAGCAGCCGCATCGGCCCGAACTTGCGGTGCACGCGGAGCGCCGGATCGTAGAACTGGGTGACGCCGGTGAGCGTGCGCGCGCCGTAGGCGAGCAGGCCGAGGCCCTTGGCGACCGTGCCGAGACCGGGGATCGCCGAGCACAGCGACCAGCCGACCCAGGCAGCGCGGTCCGGGGTCGGTGCGGCGCAGTAGCCGGCGACCGGGATCGGGCCCTCGTAGCCGAGCCGGTCGGCCTCGGCGAGCACCGCGGGCAGGACGCCGGCGATCCGCTCACGCTCGTGCACGGAGCGGGCGGGGTCGACGAGCGCCTGCTCGGCGTCGCCGCGCGACAGCGTGATGAGCAAAAAGCCCGAGGGCAGGAGGCCGAGGTCGATCATCACCCAGTTCTGCAGCGGGATTCCCTTCGTGCCGAACGCGGTCGCGTTCAGCACGTTGTAGGCGCGCATCAGGTCCTCGAGCTTCCACGCCCGCTCATACGGCCCGAGGAAGTCGAGCGGGGTGAGCCGCACTGGGTCCGCGCCGCCGCCGGCGCCGCGCTCGCCCGTGCCGGCAGGCCCCGCGGGGTCCAGTTGGTCGGCGTCCGCGGCCGCCGGGTCCGCGCGCAGCACCAGGTCGAGCTCGCGCAGCACGTCGGCGTTGGAGGCGAGCCACAGCTCGTAGCCCGCGGCGGTGAGACGGCGGGCGTGCTCGAGGATCTCTGTGGGGGTGAGCGTGTCGGCCACGGGAGCGATCGTGTCAGGAACACGACCGCGCCGCCCCTGCGGTCGGCCGACTCGTCCCCGTGGTGACCCGCGCGACCGCTCAAGAAGGTCGGCGCGGTGCCGATACCGGGGACGATGTCCCTCGACGACGCGATCGGCCAGATCGATCAGATCCTCGCGCTGCAGCAGCAGCTCGCCGACCCGAGCGCGCTCGCATCCGCCGGCGTCGGCACGGCCGGCTCGAGCGGCGGCGCGGGCCTCACGACCGGCGCCGGCAGCCCGGCGTTCGCGGAGCTGCTCGCCGCCAACCAGGCGAGCGCCCTGACCGGCGGGGGCGAGATGACCGCCGCCGGAGGCCTCACCGGCTCCGGGCTCTCCGACGGCCTGCTCGCCGCGCTCAACGGGGCGACGACGACCCCGACGACCGGCGCCGTCGGCGCAGCCGGCGTCGCGGGCTCGACCGGCACCATCGGCGCAACCGGCGTCGCCGGCGCGCCGGGCGCACCGACGACGGGCAGCCTCGCGGCCGCTCCCGCGCGGGTGCAGGCGATGATCCAGGAGGCGGACTCGCTGCTCGGCAAGCCCTACGTGTGGGGCGGCGGCCACGGCGGCTGGGGCCCCCAGTCCGGCTACGACTGCTCCGGCTTCGTCTCCGCCGTCCTGCACGCCGGCGGCTACCTCAGCTCCCCCCAGGACACCCAGACGCTGCCCGACCAGCCCGGCATCCTCGACGGCCCCGGCCGGTACGTGACGATCTACGACCGCACCGACGCCGGCATGAGCGACAACCATATGATCATCGACATCGCCGGCCAGTTCTACGAGTCCGGCGGTGAGCACGGCGCCTGGGGCGGCGGCGGCGGCGTCGAGAAGATCGCCCCCCCGTCGCAGGCCTATCTGGCGACGTTCAACCGCGTCCTGCACCCCGAAGGGCTCTGACCGAGCCGGTCGTCCCTGCCGGGATGCCGCAGGTCGGCGGGATGCGGAGTCGCCCGGCGCTCGGCTGGCGGGGGCCGGATCGTCCGAGCCACCCGCCGCGCGCCGCTGACCGGTCCCGTTACGAGAGCGAGATCGGGATGTCGAGCAGCCAGGACAGCCCGGTGTGACGCAGGTCGCTCACATGGGCCTCGGCCGTCCGCGTGTCGGTGCCGGCGTAGCCGACGACGCTGCGCTCGGCGAAGTGCGCGAGCACCACCCGCGGCACGAAGCTCGGCTTCGCGCCGATCGCCAGCAGGCGGCTGATGTAGTTCCAGTCGCCCGGCTCCTCGAGCAGCCAACAATCGGTGTCGAGCGGGACATGCGTCACCCGGCTCGAGTACAGGCAGGCTCCGTTCGTCACCCCGGCGTGCTGAAGCGGGGCGTGGCCGACGGTGTACCACGGACCCTCCGGGCGCTCCATGAGCGCCTGGCCGTAGGCGAAGTCCGTCCGCTGCTCGGCCATCGCCTGCAGGAGGAGATGGATGTGGTCCTCCGTGAAGGCGTCGTCGTGGCAGAGGGGAGCGACGAACGAGCCGCGCGCCTCCCCGACCATGCGGTTCGCCGCGTAGGCGCCCGCGATGCTCCACAGGCTCCACCGGTTCTCGGGATACGTGGGACGGGCCGGCATCTCCATGTAGCGCAGTCGCGGATCGCGGAGCTCGGCGACCGCCGCCGCCGTCTCGGGGTCGTGGCCGTCGCTGCAGACGAGCAGCTCAACGTTGCGGTAGACGCCGTTCAGCACGGACGGGATCGCCCGCTCGACGAGCAGCCGCGGCTTGCGCCAGGTCGCGATCCGCACGGTGACGAGCGGCTCGCGGCTCGTCCATGGATCAGGCGCGTTCAGATAGCGGTCGCGGTACGCGATCTCCATGACGCCGTCGACGAGCTGCTTGGCCGCCCGCGCCTGCGCGACGAGCGTCTCGGCGTCGGCAACGGCCCCGGGCGCCTCGCGGCGGTCGAGCCCGAGCCGCTCGCGCACGTCGGCGGCGGTCGCCACCGGGATCGTGCCCGCGCGGTCGAACGGCGCGTCCATGACCATGATCTCGCCGAAGGGCGCATCGCCGGCGATCACGTGGCAGACGGCGGCCACCATCTCGTAGATCGTGCTCACGCGCAGCGAGCTGCCGGTCGCGTCGAGCCACAGCAGCCGGCCGCCGTCGGGGGGCGCCGTGAGGTAGGTGGCGACGGCCGGGATCCATTCGCGCGGCTGATCCCAGTTGGGAGCGAGCAGGAGCTTCACCGGGGCCTGGTTGCGGATCGGCTCGAGGTCGGCGCCCGGGGACTCGGCCGGAGCGGGCGCGGTGGCGACCGCAGCCGCCGCGGCCGGCGCGGTGGCGACCGCCGCCGCTGCGGCCGGCGCGGGCGAGCGGGTGGGCTCCGCATCGAGGTCGAGCGGCTCCGCGAATTCGACCGCTCCGGCGTGAGCGGTGGACGGGGCGGGCGATGGGCTCTGCTCCACAGCGGGCTGGGGTGCCGAGCGCCGGACGTCGTAGGCGCCGGTCCCGTCGCGGGAGGCGACGTATCCGCACAGCGGGCAGCGCAGAGCCTCCGGGTCGGTCTCGGGACCGACGGGCTCGAACGTGGCGACGCGGCAGGCCGGGCAGCACACGGCGCCCCAGATCGTCCGGGGCAGGTCGTCGGCGTCGATCAGGGCGCGCGCCGGGCTCTCCCGCTCGACGATGTAGCCCCGGCGCGTCGAATGACCGAAGCGGGAGGACGCGAACGCCTCCAGCCAGCCGTCGCGGTTCTCGCGGAACTCGATGGCGGCGTGCTCGGCGAACTCCGGCATCATGTCGGCGATCGTCGCCATCGTCGCGAGCATGCCGTTCGCCATCGGCAGCGGTCGCGCGACGAATCCCGGCACCGACGCGCAGGCGGCCCGGATCGCCGCCGGGGACGGCAGGCCGTGCTCGTCGTGCTCGCTCAGCCAGCCGGGGATCGGGATCCCGCGCTGCGCGTAGGCGCGACGGATGACCTCCTGGCCCCACGCGCCGTCGTTCGAAGGGCAGGCGACGAGGACGCGGCGGGCGGCGACGCGGGCGAGCTCGGCGACGAACGGACCGCGGGTCTCGACCGGCAGGTGCTCCAGCACGTCGAGGCAGACGACGGTGTCGAATGCGGCGTCGACGAACGGCAGCGGTCCGGGATCGTTTCGCAGCGCGATCATCCCGGGCGCCGTCGGTCCCGGGAACGCGACGTCGGTCCCGACGAACCGGGCGTGCGGGAGCGCGCAGGCGAGCCCGTGGGGACCGCACCCGACGTCGAGGACGCTCTCGGCGAGCGTCTCATCGTCCCGAAGCGCGAGCTCCGAGGTGACCGACGCGTACCGGGCAAGCCAATTAAGCATCGGGACATCCCGTCGTCGAGGGAACCATCGAGGAGGTGATCGGCAACCCCGAGTCCCGCCTTGAGGCGAGCCGGCGGCCGCCCGGTCCCGCCGCTCAAGCTCGGCGCGCGCGGCGCCGATGAATCCGCATACCTCGATGACGGACTCGCCTGCCCTCCCGCGACCCGGAGCCGCGCGCAAGCGCGCGGTCGGCGATCTCGCCCTGCTCGGCGGGGATCACGCCTTCGACCCGCCGGTCTCGACCTCGAACCTCAGCCGGCCCGACCCCGAGCGGCTGCTCGGCTACGCGCGGCGCTTCCACGACGCGCGCCGCTACACCGCCGACGGACCGCTCGGCGCCCTGCTCGAGGCACGGCTGCGCGAGTTTCACGAGTGCGAGCACGTCGTGTCGTTCTCGTGCGGGTTCTGGGCGCTCGCGCTGGCGATCCGCTGTTTGGCCCTGCCGGGGCGCACCGAGGTGGTGATGCCCTCGCTCACGTACCGCCGCATGGCCGACGCGGTCGCCTGGACCGGGTTGATCCCCCGCTTCTGCGAGGTCGACGCGCGCACGCTCGGGATGACCCGCGAGACCGCCGCGGTCGCGCTCACGCCGCAGACCGCGCTCATCCTCGGCGCTCAGCCGATCGTGAATTGCTGCGACATGTCCGGCCTCGAGGCGCTCGCCGCCGAAACCGGGCTCCCGCTCCTGATCGACTCCGTCGAGTCGACGTACGAGTCATACGAGGGCAGGCGGATCGGCAACTTCGGCCGCGCCGAGCTGTTCTCGATGCACGCGAGCAAGCTGCTCAACGGCATGGAGGGCGGCTACGTCACGACGAACGACTCCGAGCTCGATGCACGGCTGCGGCGCCTGCGCGCGGTCGGGGCCGACGCCGGCGGGGACATCGCCGAGCTCGGCATCAACGCGCGCCTGAGCGAGATCCACGCCGCGTTCGCGCTCGCCAACCTCGACGCGCTCGGCGACTGCATCGCCCACAACGAGGCGATCTACCGCACCTACCAGCGGACGCTCTGCGACCTGCCGGGCCTGCGCCTGCTCGCGTTCGACGAGAGCGAGCGCTGTGGCTTCAAGAACATCGTCGTCGAGCTGGAGGAGGCATGGCCGCTCACGCGCGAGCTGACGATCGCTCACCTGAACGCCGAGGGGGTGCTCGCGCGCGCCTACTACCACCCGCCGCTGCACGCGCGCACGACCGCCTACGAGCAGCGCGGCCTGGAGCTGCCGGTGAGCGACGCGCTCGGCGGGCGGTTCCTGCTGTTGCCGTGCGGCGCGAACACGACCGCCGACGACGTCTGCGACGTGGTCGCTCTGCTGCACTTCCTGTCCGACAACGCCCCGGCGCTCCGGGACGCCGCTCGCCCATGACGACGGCCTCAGAGCGCGGCCGGCGGCTTGCACTGCTCGGCGGCACGCCGACGTTCTCCGACCCGGTCCCGCTCGGGCAGCTCGGCTTCCCGTCGTGGGAGCGGTTCGAGGCGGCGATCCGCGGGATCTGCGAACGCGGGTGGTACACGAACCACGGCCCGCTCGCGGTCGAGGCCGAGCGACGGCTGGCGGACGAGCTCGGCGTCGCCGAGGTCGTGTGCGTGTCGAACGCGACCGTCGGCCTGATGATGGCCTGCCGCGCGCTCGGCCTCGCGGGCAGCGCGGTCGTGTCGACGTTCACGCCCCCTGCCGCCGCCGAGGCGCTCCTCTGGTCGGGCGTCACGCCGCGCCTCTGCGACGTCGAGGCCGGCGGCGTCCACGCCGACCCGGAGACGGTGCGCGCGGCGATCGACGATGACGTGTGCGCGATCGTCGCCGTCAACCTGTGGGGAGGGTTCGCCGACCTCGACGGCCTCACGGCGCTCGCCGCGGAGCGCCGCGTCCCGCTCGTGCTCGACTCGGCCCACGCGTTCGGCAGCGCCTACCGCGGCGCGGCACGCGGCGCGCTCGAGGTGTTCTCGTTCCACGAGTCGCACATCGTCAACACCGGCGAGGGCGGCTGCGTGGCGACGGACGACCCGGAGCTCGCCGCGCGCCTGCGCAACATCCGCTCCAGCTACGGCGCCGGGCGCCCGGTGCCGGTTCCGATCACGTCCAACGGCCGCTTCTCCGAGGCGCAGGCCGCGCTTGCGCTGCTCGCCCTCGACGACCTCGAGTCCGCCCGCCGGCGCAACCGCGAGCAGTTCGACCGCTACGCGGCCGCGCTGGCCGGCGTCGACGGCCTGCGCCTGGTCGAGCCAGCCCGCGCGCGCGAGTCCAACCACCAGTCCGCGGTCGTCGAGGTCGACGACGCGACATTCGGCCTGAGCGCCCCGCAGCTCGTGCGCGTGCTCCGCGCCGAGGGCGTCGAGGCGGCCGCCCCGATCCGCCGTCCCCTGCACCGCACGACGCTGTTCCGTGATGCGGCCGCCGGCCCCCTGCCGCGGGCCGAGCGCGCCGCCGCCTCGCTCGTGCAGCTCCCGCTCGGCGCCGCGCTGAGCGCTGCCACCGCCGAGGAGATCGCGGAGCTCATCGTCGCCGCGGGGCGTTCCGCGGCCACGCTCGCGGCCGCGCTCTAACCGCGCAGCAGCGTCAGGTCGTAGCGGTAGCGCGCGTTGAACACGTCGGGCGCGAGGCGGCTGACCTCGGCCGACTCCCATCCGCACTCGAGCGCGAGCGCGCTGAGATCCTCGACCGACCACCACATGCCCGCCTGGGCGCGCGGGTTGTCGAGCTCGAGCGAGGCGATGTTCGGGTTGTCGGCGAGGAACTGCTGCGCGCGGTCGCGGTCCGGCACGTTGCCGAGCATCAGCCTGTCAACCGAGGTGAAGCGCGCGTGCACCTCCCGGAGCATGGCGGCGAGCTGATCGCCGTCCAGGAACATCATGCTCCCATAGCAGAGCGCCTTGGTGAAGCGCTCGGGGCGCTGCTCCGTGCGCACGTACTCCACCACATCACCGACGAGGAACACGTAGTCGGGTGGATCGGCGAAGTTCTCTTGGGCGACCTCGATCAGGTACTCGGACAGGTCGACTCCGAGCACGGCACGGCAGTCGCCGAACAGGCGGCTGCTGAGCGCTCCGTTGCCGCACGCGAGGTCGAGCAGCAGGTCGTCGCGCGTGAGCCGCAGCGCTCCTCGGATCCCCTCGACGATCCGCTGCACGTCCGCTTCGCTGATCCGCCGTCCGTTGATCGTGCGACGAACCTGACCCCAGAAGTCGTCGCGCGCGAGACTCTTGGGGTACTCGTTGTAGTCGGACTTCGGAAGCGACTCCATGTCAGGCCGATGGTGTCACGCGAGCGCCCGCAAGCGCGTCACGCACGGCGGCAGGCGAGTTCCACATGAGCACGTCGAGGATGGAGAGGTTCGGCTCGAACGTGAACGGTCCGGTGTCGTAGACGAACGGGTCCATCTCCGAGAAGCAGAGCTCGACGCCGACGCGCTCGAAGTCGGCGGGGTCGAACAGCTGCCGGCCGCCCGCGGGGTTGAGATACGAGGAGGCGCCGAGCGCCGAGGCGATCGCGGGCGCCCACCCGCCAGCGCCGGGGGAGGCCGGGAGGTCGAGGTTGAGCTCGGAGCAGATCCGGGGGTCGAACGCGATCCCGAGGTAGTCGCAGACCGCGCGCAGGCCGGCGGTGTCCAGCTCGACGAGGCAGTCGCGGGAGAGCGCGGCGAAGCTGCGCTCGAGTAAGCCGACGACCTCCCGGAAGTACGGCGCGTGGCGTTTGTAGTGGCTGATCTGGCCGCGGATCGACTGGAGCGTGCGCTCGGCATCGAGCACCTTCGCCTCGCGGGTGAGGATCGACTGCGAGGAGTTCGCCAGAGCGACGGTCACCCACATCGCGCCCGAGGACGGATGCAGGACGCGGTTGCGGTTCATCCACGTCTTCGGCGTGTACTGCGTGATGTCGAAGACGATCCACTCGTCGCACTGGTCGATCAGCGCAAAGTGCCCGAGGTACGGGAAGAAGTAGGGCTGCATGATCCCGACGCGCATCGCCCGCGTCGGCAATCTACCAGCGCCGCCGCACCCTCAAGCGGTCGCTCGGCCTGCCGATCACCGTGGTGATGAGCCGGAGCCTCGACACCCGCCCAGGCGCCCGCGGGCGGACTGCGCCCGATCCGCTCCGGGGCTCGCTGCCGGCGTTTCGCGCTCCGGGTCGCGAGCGCATCCGCTATCTGCGCCCCGAGCTTCCCCCTCTCGACGAGCTCGCGCGCTACTACGCGCTCTCCGAGGAGCAGCGGTGGTACTCGAACCGCGGGCCGTGCAATGAGCGGTTCGCGAAGGGGCTCGCGGACTACATCGGCGAGGTCTCGTGCACGCCGGTGAGCAGCTGCACGCTCGGCCTGATGGTCGCCCTGAGCGCGACCTGTGGCGAGCCGACCGGCGCCCGCGACCTGATCGCCGTGCCGTCGTTCACGTTCACCGCGACAGCCTGCGCGATCAAGTGGAGCGGTTTCGAGCCGCTGTTCGTCGACATCGAACCGGACTCCTTCCAGATGGACGGGGACGCGCTCGCCGCGGCGCTCGACGCCCACGAGGGTCGCGTCGCAGGAGTGCTCGGCTGCTCGACGTTCGGCACGCCCGCTCCGACCGCGACCCGGCAGCGCTGGCGCGACGCCTGCGCGCGGCACGGCCTCCCGCTCGTGATCGACTCCGCCGCCGGGTTCGGCGCAGTCGACGACCGCGGGCTGCCGCTCGGCGCCCAGGGCGAGACCGAGGTGTTCTCCTTCCACGCGACGAAGCCGTTCGCGATCGGCGAGGGCGGCGCGATCGTCACCCGCCAGCCGGCCGTCGCCGAGCGCGTCGAGCGGATGATCAACTTCGGGATCGACCCCACGATCAGCGCGAGCGCGGTGGCCGGTCTCAACGCCAAGCTCTCCGAGCTGCACTGCGCGATGGGCCTTGCGATGCTCGATCGTTTCCCCGAGGCGCTCGCACAGCGGCGCGCGACCGCGGCGGCGCTCCAGGCGGCCGTCGCCCACCATCCACTCGCCTATCAGAAGGGTGCCGAAGGATCGACCTGGCAGGGCTTCCATCTGCTGTTCGGGAGCGCGAAGCTGCGCGCCCGCGCCGTTGACCTCGCGCGCCAGGAGCTGGTCGAGGTCCGCAAGTGCTTCGACCCGCCGGTGCATCGGCATCCGGCGTTCGCCGCGATGCCGCGGGAGGATCTCACGGTCACCGAGGAGATCGCCTCGCGCTCGCTCACGCTGCCGATGGCCAACCAGCTCGGGCCGCGGCAGATCGAGCGGATCGCCGAGCTGCTCGCGCTCGTCTTCTCGTAGCCCTCGCCGGGTACGCGACGGACCGACTCAGACGCAGACGGGTTGCCGGGCAAGGGGCAGCGGTCGCGTGCAGAGCGCCGCTCGGCGTGCCCACTCGGCACGCTCGAGCGCGCCCTCGAGGTGCGCGCGGAGCGTCGCGACCGCGTGGTGCTCGTCGATCCCCGCCTCGGCGCCGAGCAGCCACCGCGCCGGCCCCTCGCCGCCGGCGACGAGCGCCGGCGTCCCGCGGAGCGCGGCGAGGAGCGCCCGCCGCTGAAACGGATCCTCGTCGTCGACGAGCACGAGGTCCGAGTCGGCGGCGAGCGCGCCGAAGCGCTCCTCCCCGGCGATCGGCCCGAGCAGTCGCGCCCCCGGCAGGCGGTCGGTGATCGCCTCGGACAGCCCGCGCGCCATGACGGTCGGGACGATCGTCAGCGCGACGCCGGTCGCGGCATCCCGAAGCAGATCGAGCGTCCGGCGCGTGCGCTCCCGGTCGTGGGCCGGGAGCACGGCGAGGAGCCCGGCCCCACCCCGGCCGAGGGGCGTGGCGGGCAGCGGCGGCGCGACGAGCCTGATGCGCGCGCGGTCGAGTCCCTGCGCGACGAGCGCATCGGCGATCGCGGGGCAGCTCGCCCAGATCTCCCGCGCCCCCGTGAGCGGCGTCGCGGTGAGCGGGCGTCCGACCCGGACGATGTGCGGCGCGTCGACGGCGAGTGCGTCCCGCGCTCCGGCGGGGACGAGCAGCCAGGGATGTGCGGGCGAGGGCCGGCGGCGGCGCGCGTCGTGGAGCAGCGCCGCATCCGCGGGCGCGCGCTCGGCCAGCACACCGGGCGCGGGGTGGTCGACGGCCGTCGGCGTGAAGCCGGCGGCCGCCAGCGCGGCGAGGAATGCACACGCCTCGGCGGCACCGGGACCGATGCCGCTCGGCTGCCCGACGACTCCGACGTCGCCCTCCCGCCCCTCGCGGGCGGGGGCCTCGTCGGAGAGCCGCGCGTCCCACAGGCCGCGCGCGTGTGCGTCGTCATGCTCGAGGTGCGCCGCCCAGCGCGCGCAGAAGCGGTCGTCGTTGTGCCGCATCATCGCGAGCCGCTCCGGGGTCGCAACGAGCTGCTGTCCGCGTCCGCGCGACGCGCCCTCGTGGTGGACGACGACGACGTCGCCGCGGTAGACGACCGCCTCGCCAAGCACGCGGATCCGCAGGCAGAGGTCGACGTCCTCGAGTCCGTTGCGGAAGCCCTCGTCGAAGCCGCCGACGCGCACGAACGTGTCGGCGCGCACCGCCATGCAGGCGGCGGTGACCGCGTCGCACTCGTAGATCGCCTGGGCGGCGGGAAGCTCGGGAGAGAGGTGATGGAAGACGTGCTGGGGCATCGCGGCGCCGTTCAGCCACCGGTTGCGCATGAACGCGACGCCCGCGTGCTGGAGCGTGCCGTCGGGGAAGTGCAGGCGGCAGCCGGCGACCGACACCCCGGGCTCGAGCGCCTGCTCGGCGAGCGCCTCGAGCGCGCCCGGCGTCACCTCGGTGTCGTTGTTGAGGAAGATCAGCGCCTCGCCGTGCGCCAGGCGGGCGCCGGCGTTGCAGCCGCCTGCGAAGTTCCGGTTCTCCGGCAGCAGCTCGACCACCGCGCGGTCGGACCACGCGCGCAGCAGCTCAGGGGTGTCGTCGGGCGAGGCGTTGTCGACGAGCACGAGCTCGAACTCGCGCCCGAGCCTCGGCCCGAGGCTGCGGTGCAGCGAGCGCAGGCACTGCTCGGTGAGCGCGCGCTGGCCGTAGGTGACGATGACGATCGACGCGCGCGGGCGCATCACGCGACCCCGAGCCCGGCGATTCTGGTCGCGAGGCCCGACAGGAGCGGGCCGAGCCGGTCGGGCGCGACGATCGCCGAGCCGTGGCGCCGTGCGATCCGCTCGTGCCCGGCGCAGGCCGGGTGCAGCGGCACGTAGACGGCGGTCGCGGCGTGCACGCGCGCGTCGCGATCCGCGTGCGCACTCGCCATGACGACGTCGATGTCGGCGCAGCGCTCGAGGTCGGCGCCCGCCTCGGCGGCGGCCGTGAGCACGCGCGCCTCGAGCTCCTCGGGCGCGCCGTCGATCGCCGGATCGGCGAGCAGGTAGAGGCAGGCGCTCGTCTCCGGTGTCGTGTGCTTCGACCAGGCGGCAAGCAGCTCGCCGAGGCGGTCGCGCCCGCGCCAGGCCGGCGTCGCGAGCAGGCGCAGCTCGGCGTCGCCCTCGAGCGGATACGGCTCGATTGCTGCGGTGCAGCGGGGCCGGGCCGCGAGCTCCGCGATTCGGTCGCGGTACACGTCGGCGACCGCCTCCCAGGACAGCTTCTCCGCCGCAGCCCGGCCGATTGCTCCCCGGGTACGGCGCGCGTCCGGATCCGTCGCCTCGGCTTCGCGCAGGCAGCGCACGAGATCGGCGAGGGCCGGCTCGAGCATCCACGGCCGCCCCTGCGTGGCGAGCGTCGCCACCCGCTCCTCGGGGAACTCTCGGCGGTGCGAGGCGATCCGCCAGCCCGCGTCCTCGGGGAGGAACTCGTCGGTCGGTCCGCCGGCGGTCGCGATCACGGGCAGGCCGCACGCCATCGCCTCGAGCGCCGGCATGCAGAAGCCCTCGCCCCGGTAGGGGGCGACGAACACGTCGCAGGAGCGGTAGAGCGCGGCGAGCTCGTCCGCGGTGAGCGTGTCCTCGATCAGCTCGATTCGGGGCATCCGGCCCCCGGCGGCGTGGTCGCGGAAGCGCGCCCGGTCGCCGTCGCGGTAGATTCCGTCGCCGCCGAAGTCCTTGACGACGAGCGAGACGTCGTGGCGACCCGCGAACGCGCGGGTGAACGCCTCGAACAGGAGGTCCGGCCCCTTGCGGGCGACGAGGCCGCCGACGAACAGGAAGCGGGTCCCCGGCCGCCCGCCCGGGTCCGGGGCGGGGGAGAACGTCTCGAGGTCGACGCCGTTCGGGATCACGACGACCCGTTCGGGCTCCAGGCCGGCGTCGAGGTACATCGCGCGGACGTACTCGCTCGGCACCCACAGCTCGTCGACGTGCGTGCGCAGGCCG
>Ga0070737_10002494_pt1 | contig 22026 bp, 21 predicted proteins | sample Coa_R1_10_FD_66438 | JGI IMG/M metagenome (GOLD analysis project Ga0070737, IMG submission 66438) | Surface soil microbial communities from Centralia Pennsylvania, which are recovering from an underground coalmine fire - Coalmine... | ecosystem: Environmental > Terrestrial > Soil > Unclassified...
AAAGCCGGGATCTTGATGGGTGAAGCCGTTGTGATCCTGGCGCCAGACCGTGGAGCTGATAAGTAGGTTGAGTGAGGAGATAGGAGCCCGCCATTGCACCGCCTGGCATTTGCTCAACCACTTGGCGTGCTGATTGACCATCGAATCGATAATGTGCATGAAGGCTTCGTAGCTGTTGAGCAGGCCATGGCGGCCCGTGAGCAGATAGCCCTCCAACCAGCCCTCCAGGGTGGTCTCGCTGAGCATCTCCATCACCCGGCCGTCGGGTGCGATCTCGGTCCCGTCGGCATCCTCGGGCAGGCGTTGCGCCAGCCAGGTCTTTTTGGAGGCTTGGTAGATTGCCTGCAAATGGTTGGAGGCGGTTTCGTCGGGACCGAAAACGCGAAAGCGCTGCATGTTGTCGCGCATCACGTCGCGCAGAAATTTACCCAGGATATAAGTGTTCTCTGCCTCCATGCGGCCGGGATGATCGACCGTGACGGCGTAATTACGAAAATCGGGCAAGCGCAGGGGTTCGCGCAAAAGGCCGCCGTTGGCATGAGGATTTGCGCTCATGCGCCGAGTGCCACGCGGGGCCAATTCGCGCAATTCGGGGATCAGGCGGCCTTGCTCGTCGAACAGCTCTTGCGGCCGGTAAGAGCGCATCCATTGCTCGAGCAGACGCAGATGGGCTGGGTTGGTGGTAACATCGGGAATCGGCACCTGGTGCGCGCGCCAAAACCCCTCCAAATGATGGCCATCCAGTTCTTTGGGGGCGGTCCAGCCTTTGGGGGTGCGTAAAATAATCATTGGCCAAGCCGGCCGAGTGGGGTTGTCGTGGCTGCCACGTGCCTGGGCTTGGATGGCGCGGATGCGCCCGATCGCACGCTCCAGGGCGGCCGCCATCTTTTGATGCATCGTGGGCGGATCGTCGCCCGCCACCTCTTCCGGCGCATAGCCGTAACCCACCATCAATTGGTGCAGATCAGCGGGAGGGATGCGGGCCAGAATCGTGGGGTTGGCGATTTTGTAGCCGTTGAGGTGGAGGATCGGCAGCACGGCGCCGTCGCGCACCGGATTGAGGAACTTGTTGGAATGCCAGGAGGTGGCCAGCGGCCCGGTCTCCGCTTCGCCGTCACCTACCACCACCGCGGCGATCAGCTCGGGATTATCCATCACCGCCCCGTAGCCGTGGGCCAGGCTGTAACCCAGCTCACCGCCTTCGTGAATGGAGCCCGGCGTTTCCGGCGTGCAATGGCTGCCAATTCCGCCGGGAAAGGAAAACTGGCGGAAAAACTGAAGCATCCCGCGCTCATCCTGACTGCAATCCGGATATACCTCGGAATAGGTGCCTTCTAAATAGCCGTTGGAAAGCATCGCGGGCGCGCCGTGGCCGGGTCCCGAGATGTAGATCATGTCAAGATCCAGCTTCTGGATCAGGCGGTTGAGATGGAGCCAGACGAAAGTTTGGCCCGGGTCCGAACCCCAATGGCCCAGCAATCGCGCCTTGATCTGATCTGCGGCCAGGGGCTTCCTCAAAAGCGGGTTGTCGCGCAAGTAGAGCATTCCCACACACAGGTAATTGGCCGCCCGCCAATAGGCGTCGATTTTGGACAACTCGGCGTGCGCAAGCGGCGCGGCGGCAACATTAAGAGCTTCTTCTGCCATCTTCTGCGCTCTCCCAGGCTGATTGGATTTGAGTATAACGCCTGTCGGTGCACCCGTGGTATGCTTATTTTGTTGCGCCTTGGGCCGGGCGTGGCTTAGTCACGGCGCAAGCCAGGGGAGACGGGTTGGCGATGGAAGCGGCGGCCGGCGTAGCCGGCCAAGTGCACCAATTCTATGCGGTGGCGTTCGTCGAGAATCTCTCCCTACGTCAGCTTGTCGAGGCCTTCCCCAAGGCTCGCGTGAGCGCCCACGAGCTACACCAGAGCTTGACCCCACAAGGCGGCTTCTTCATCTATCCTTTTGGCGCCGTGGTGACCTACGATCTCACCGCCGAGCAGCGCGAGAGCGCGCTGGCGCGGCTCCATCGCGCGCGGCCCGGTCTGACCACCCAGGTCGTCCGGGAAGAATATACGGTGGTGGAAGACCCGGCCCGTAATATCGGAATCCACAACGGCATGCTGCAGGTAGATCGCTTCACTATCGGGCGAGCCGGCGTAGTGGCCCTCACCGTGGCCCAGAGCGCGGCGATGGAATACTACGAGGGGCTGATCGAGCAATTGTTTTCGCGCACGCGATCGCTGGTGGAGCGGCTGGCGACCCAAGGCTCGGTTCCCTTTCGCACCCGCCCGCTGCATCGCTTCATCGGCGAGGCAATTTCAACTCGCGCTGAAGTGCTCTCGGTGCTCCATCTGCTCGACAAGCCCGATGCGACCTGGGACGACCCGGGGATGGATCGGATCTACGATGACCTGCGCGGCGAGTTCGACCTGGTCGATCGTTATACCGCCTTGGAAATGAAGCTGCGCAGCGTGCAGGAAGCGCTAGAGCTGGTGCTGGACGTGGCGCGCGATCGGCGCTTGCTGATTCTGGAACTCGCGATCACGCTACTGATCTGCCTGGAGCTGGCAATTAATATTCTGCAACTCAAGGGCTGACAGACGTTGCCACCACAGCCGCGAGCGTGGCTAGGAAATCTCGCAACGGCTGCCGCAAAGGAGAACTTACGATGGCGTGGCTGACACGGCACATGGATCCGACTCCGCCCGGAGAACGCCTGGCGGATTTGTGGCGCCGGGACGGTATCCTGACGATTCCCGGCGCCCATCACGCGCTGGCTGGACGGCTGGCGCGGCAAGCCGGCTTCAAGGCCCTGTATCTGTCAGGTGCGGCTTTATCGGCCAGCATGGGGCTGGCGGACCTGGGGTTGTTCGGGTTGGAAGAATTATGTTTTTTCGCCCGTACCATCTTTCGCGCCACCGATCTGCCGCTGGTGGTGGACGCCGACACCGGTTTTGGCGGAGTGCTCAACGTTGTGCGCACAGTGCGCGAGTTGGAAGAGGCGGGTGCGGCGGCGGTCCAAATCGAGGACCAAATGCTGCCCAAGAAGTGTGGCCATCTGAGCGACAAGCGGCTGATAGAGCCCGAGGAGATGGCGGCTAAAATCCGCGCCGCCGTGCGCGCCCGCCGCCATTTGCGGATCATCGCGCGCACCGATGCGGCGGCGGGCGAGGGTATCGAAGCCGCGCTGGCGCGCGCCCGGCTTTATCTGGAAGCCGGCGCCGATGCGATCTTTCCCGAGGCGCTGACTGACGAGGAATGCTTCCGTCGATTCGCGCGCGAGCTGCGCGCGCCGTTGTTGGCCAACATGACGGAATTTGGCCGCACGCCCTACTTCAGCGCACGCCAGTTTGAAGAATTTGGCTACAAAATGGTAATTTTCCCCGCGTCGTCCCTACGGGTGGCGGCTAAAGCCATCGGCGAGCTGTACGAATTGCTGGCGCGCGAGGGCAGCGTGGCGAACTTGCTGGATCGGATGCAGACCCGTGCCGAGCTGTACCGGGCCTTGGAGTATTCGGAGTACGAGGCGCTCGACAGCAGTATCGCTCGCAGCCTGCTCCCCCCCGATCTGCGCCCGCGCGTGGCCCAAAAGTAGTGAGCCCAAGGGTTTGCACGCCTATAATTCAGTCGCGTTTCATCGCGACTTGATAATCCTGTCCTTGCCAGCGCCGTTCATCTTTCCAATAGAAGGTAAAGCGCAGAGGCGCGCTCTGTTCCGGTGGCAGTTTGATATCGATGTAACTCAAGTCGATGGCGCTGGGGATCGAGAGGGTGTCGGTCTGGGTCGCCCAGTCATCCAGACTCCAGTGCAGGAGAAAGGGTTGTTCGGTCACGATTCGCAACGTGCGGCCGGGTGCAATCTTGGCGGGCTGACGGTTGAGCTTCCAAATTTCCAGGGCCTCGCTACGCCGGTGGCCGCGAAAATGTTCTGCCACTTCGGGAATCAGGTCGAAATTGTGGCCGTCACGGCTGGAACGCAGCAGCTTGATGTATTCGGCATGCGCCCACATCAGTGGCATAGCCGCTCCGGTGGGTCGGCCCCGGAACATCAAGGCGGCGGGGATATCGTCCCGATCCCAGACCTGCTCGGGTAGCAAGCCGGTGACCGAGGCAAAACGCTCCATCGCCTGCAGATAGGGACGCGGGTCACGTCCGGCGGCTAATTCATAATGGCCCCGCTCGCCAGTCAGCAGTGGCCAGGGGCGGCCGACCCCCCAGCCGTCGAAGGCCCTGCCGTCATCACGCTGACCGTAACCGTCGTGGTTGTAACGCCGCCAGGCGGGACCTTGCGGTAGGTCGGCCTTGAGGCAATGATCCACCACGCGCAGTGAGTCTTCGATCAGCGGATCGCTGGGCCGGCGAATACCGTGGCGCACCAGCTCCAGAAAACCAGCATCCACTACCGCGCGGGCGGGAAAGCGATCGACACTACCGGGCGGGCGATTTTTGATCTGGATGATCGCGTGGTCGGGATCCTCGGGCGCGGTTGGATTGTTCAGGTCGATCGGCAGCAGGCGAATGAAATGGCGCTTAATATCGGGGTGCAGCTCGCCTTGGCTGGTAACCGTCCAATCCTCGAGATGGGATTCGAGAAACTCCGCGTAGCGCAGCAGGAACAGGCCGCGAGGATGGCCCAGCCGCTTGCGGCAGAAATGGGCGCCGCAAATCAGCGCCGCGATCACCGCGGCCAGGGTAGAGGGTGAATAGCCGCTGTTCTCTTCCCAGCGCTCTTGTGCGGTGGCCGGCCCGTTCAGCACCAGAAAGCGCGCTGCCCGCAGCACCATCGGCAAGGGGTCGAAATCCTTCAGCGCATTTTGCTCGGCCAGGCGAAACGCCAACAGGATGGGAAAGGCGACTTCATCGAGCTGTATGCCGTGCCAGTAAGGCTGGCCGTTGATCCAGAAGTTCTGATAAAAACTGCCGTCGGGCAATTGCGAGCACGCCAGGTAGATCAGCGCTCGCAATGCCAGCGTGGTGTTGCCGGCCGCGATTAGGCCTGTCGCGCTATTGACCATGTCGCGGGTCCACACCAGGTGGTATCCGCCCAGGTCTTCATCACCCCTGGTTTCACCCCATGGGATGCTGAGCGAGGCAATCAAAGCGCCGGGATAGGTCTTGTCCTCGTGAGCCAGCAGCAGGCTGTGGCTGGCGCGATACAGTTTGCCGCCGTCGCCGGAGATTTCCGCCAGCTCAACCAGCGCGCTGGTGGTGCGCTTCCATTGTACAATGAAGCGCTCGCGGTTGTCTTCAAAGGGCACCCCAAGTGCTTGAAACAAGGTGGTCAGAGTTCGATGAAGGCTGTCGCCGAAGGCCAGCGCCAGGGTGAATTCATGACGCTGACGCAGGTCGATTTCTCCGCACAGCGCGATGTTACCACCACCCACCGAGTCAAACTGATCGTGCAGCTCGAAATAGCGGGATAGTTGCTGCCAACCGTCGGTGGTTCCCACGTAACCGCACGATTGAGCAACGAAACCGTTGGTATTGTCCAACCCCAGCCAGGTGTTGCCCTTATGGGCGGTCAGGATGCGGCGCCCCGAGGCCAGCACAACATTGCCCTGGTTGCCCCATCCTCCGACTTCTAAATGGGGCGCAAGCAGCACGAATAGCCGTAGCCGGGGCAGAATCTGGGGCGAGCCCTCCAGCCTGACCCGAACGAGCAGGCATTCCAGGTGCGGATCAACGATGACTTCCTTGACGAGCTGGAAGTGCTGCTGCCGATCGCGGTTGAGCATGCGCACGCCAAGCGCGTCGGGGGCCAGATATTCGACACTGTGCTCCATGGAGCGTTCGTCGCTCATGAAGCTACGACCGTCGGTCACCAGAAATTGCAGATCGCGGATCTGAGGCCGATCGATGGTGGGGTAGTAAACCTCGGTGACGATGCCGGCGGCGATCGTAAACCAGATCGAGGCGGCTACCGAATAAGCCGTGCCGACGGCATCCTTGGCTCCGCGCGTCCAGCGCGGAGCGATGCCGGGACCCCCAGGCGCGGGTCGCGAGTTCAGAATGACAGCCATGACGATGCCTCCCTGACCGCCGCGTCAGCAAGTGTTAGCATAAATAAATTACATTTAGGCATGTAGCAGATAAAGCGTTGCGCCAATAACATGAAGAGTTTGCTCAGGTCGGGCGCAGACCACTCTCAAGGTGTCGCCGGCGGCTCAACGGCGATCTCGCCTGAGGCGGTAGGATGCAGCCGAAACACATAAGCTACTGCGACGCTGACCCCGTAGAGCGCCAACAAAGGGATCGCAAGCAAGAACTGTGAGATGAAATCGGGTGGAGTCAAAGCCGCCGCCACGACGAAAATTCCCAGCACCGCATAGCGCGCCTGGCGAATCAGAAAGCGATGGTCGATCAGTCCCAAGCGGGTTAGGAAAAAGGCGAAGGCTGGCATCTCGAAGGTCAAGGCGAAGGCAAGCAGCAGCTTGGCCGAGAAGGTCAGATATTCGCTGATTCGCAGGGTCGGTGTGACTCCGATGCTGGCGTACTGGGCGAGAAAAAAAGCGTAACCGATTTTGAGCACGACGGCCCAGCAGAAATAGCCGCCGAGCAGAAAAAACAGCGTGGTGAAAAAGACGAAGGGACGGGCCATCCGGCGCTCTGAGTCGTACAAGCCCGGAGCGATGAATTTCCACACTTCGTAAAGCACCGCCGGGCTGGCGATAAAGAGCGCGGCGACCAGTGCAACCTTGATCTTAGTGAAGAACGCCTCGCCAATCCCGGTGCCGATCAAAAGTACCTGATTATGCGAGACTTCGCGCAGGGGCCAGGTCAGGGCGCGAAAGAGCTGATCGACGAAGCCGTAGGCGAGCACAAAACCGACCGCGATCGCCAAGCAGGCCCTGATTAGCCGCACCCGCAGTTCCTTGAGATGCTCGATAAGCGGCATTCGGCTGTGGTCGAAGGCGGTTTGCTCTGACGGCGGCTGAAGGGCCATTGGTTCAGGTCCGATGGAAGGGCGGCGGTTTGTCCGCGGGGTTGGGCGGCGAGGGCAAGCCGGGTTCGCTGGCGGGCGCGGTGCTTACACCGTTGCTTTCTTTTTCGCCGATAGTATCGAGGTTCTCGCGGTGAACAAAAGGTGGTTCCAGAGGCTCGGCGGTTTGATCCAGGGGCGGGGGCGGATCGTTCAAACTCTCGCTGATTTCCTGGATAACGTCATTGGCGGCTGTGCGAATCTCGCGGTAAACCCGAATCCCGCTGCGCACCAACTCTGGCATCTGTTCCGGTCCCAGAACGATTAGCGCTACGATTAGGATTAGAATGATTTCAAAGATGCCCAACGATGGGTCGTCCTGCGCGCGTGCCGAGCTTTACTTCCTCAATTTAGGCCCATCAGCCAGGGGAGAGTCAACATGCTTCGCACCGTAGCCGTAGCCGATCCCCGCTACTTGGATCATTTTGCCGGCCGCGGCCATCCTGAATCGCCACGGCGGGTCGCGGTGCTCAGTGAGATGGCCGCCCAGATGAGGCGGCCGGCGTTGACAATCGTCGCCCCGCGCGCGGCTACCGAAGCGGAGATTCGGCTTTGCCACAGCGCTGAGTACCTGCGCACGGTGCGGGCCAGTGCGGCCTATTCTCGCTACGATTTCGATCCGGACACTCATTCCTGCCCAGCGACCTACGCCACCGCCCTTTTGGCTGCCGGTGGCACCTTGACCGCCCTTGATGCGGTGTTACGCGGTGACGCCGACAACGCCTTCGCGTTGATCCGGCCGCCTGGGCATCATGCCTTGCCGCAGAGGGCGATGGGCTTCTGTTTTTTCAATAACGTGGCGATCGCCGCGGCCTACCTCACCACGCTCGGCGGTCTGGAACGGGTTCTGATTCTCGATTGGGACGTTCATCATGGCAACGGCACCCAGGAGATTTTCTACTCCTCCAAGCGCGTGCTCTACGTCTCTCTACATCAGTACCCCTTTTATCCCGGTACAGGTGCGCTTGATGACATCGGTGTGGACGAAGGGCTTGGCTATACGATAAATCTGCCCTTTCCTGCGGGCTGCGGCGACGGCGATTACCTGGCTGCCTTCGACCGTATCGTGATGCCGATCGCGCGCCATTTCGCCCCCCAGGCCGTGCTGATCTCGGCTGGATTCGACGCTCATGCCCGTGATCCGCTGGCTCAAATGCAATTAACTGAAGCAAGTTTTGGCGCGATGACGCGGCGGGTCAAACGGCTGGCCGCGGAATGCTGCCAGGGCAGGCTGGTGCTGGCACTTGAAGGCGGCTACGACTTGCAAGCCCTGGCCGCGTGCGGAAAGACTGTGCTCGAGGAGCTAGGGCGCGAGGCCGATGAACCGCTAGCCGAGGCCGCGCCCGATCGAGCGGCGCCGATGCTCGAGCGCGCCCGCGCGATGCATCGCGCGCTGTGGCCTCTACCTTAAGCGAAATGCTGGCCTGCCAAGCTGGGCCTGTTTTACGAGCAGGAGCGATCCGACGCGATAACCGAGCGATGACACTTATTGGTTGGAGGTATTGGCGGACTGCTGGTAAGACGAGTTGTAAGTTTCGGCCTCGCGCTTGACTTCTTCATATAGCAGGGTGAGCGCGGCACAGCCTGCCGCGCCGATAAAAATCGACAGGGCCAGGGAATAACGGGTCTGGCTGCCAACCGCGGCCCCGCCGGCGGCTCCTACCGCGGCCGCGATGCCGGTCCGCGTCAGCTCCTGATCGAGGGTTGGGGGCTGCGTGCTACAGGCGCAAAAGCTGATGATTACGACCAGTGTCAATGCTACCGCCCGCCACAACTTCATCTCATCAACCCCATCGCCTTTCGCGCAAAACAATTCGGAAGTATCCGATGGATTTAATTTTAGCTTTTCGTGCCCACGGCCGCTCACCCTCTCGGCTAATAACTGTCTCGTTTTGTACTGGATGGCGGCAGGTTTCAGCTTTTTGAAGCATCGGAGGGTTTCTAAGATTGGGGTTCTTGTTTTGGGAGATTATGTTCGGCCAGCGCCTCTCGTAGCACTTCCGCAACGTAAGTCACATCGTTATCGCTCATCTGGGGAAACAGTGGCAGTGACAGCGCACCTTCGTAATAGGCCTCGGCCTTTGGGAAATCTCCGGCGCGATAACCGAAGCGCTCGCGATAAAGCGGGTGTAGGTGGACCGGTAAGTAATGGACCTGGGTCTTGATGCCTCGTTCGTGCAGCCGGTGGAACAGCGCGGAGCGTCGGGGCACTTGAACTACATAGAGATGGTAAGACGAGAAATTGTTGGCCGCCTGAGCAGGCCGTTTGACTTCGCTCAAGTCAGCCAGTTCGCGATCGTAGCGAGCCGCCAGCGCACGTCTTCGCTCTACCCAACCCTCCAGCTTTCGCAGTTGGCTGAGGCCCAAGGCGCATTGGATGTCGCTCAGCCGATAGTTGTATCCCAGTTCCGTTATTTCGTGCCGCCAAGGTTCCTGAGCGCCCAGTTGCATGAGCGTGCGGCCGATTCCGTGATGGCGCAGGCGGCGCAACCGCTCATAGATCTGTTGGTCATTGGTGGTAATCGCGCCGCCCTCGCCGCTCGTAATGTGTTTTACCGGGTGAAAGCTGAAGACCGTCATGTCGGAATGCGAACAATTGCCCACGCTCTGCCAGCGGCCCGTGCGATCGCGCCAGCGTGCGCCCAAGGCGTGGCAGGCATCCTCGATGATTCGCAGGCCGGCGGACCGCGCCAGGCTTGAGATTTGCTCCATAGCGCAGGGTTGGCCGGCGAAGTGAACGGGAATTACCGCTTGTGGTTGCCCCGAGGGCAGATGGTTGAGCAGGTGCGCCAAGGCAGACGGATCGAGATTTAGCGTCTCGCTATCGATATCCGCAAAGGCAGGGCGGGCGCCGCAGTAAAGGGCGCAATTGGTCGAAGCCACAAAGGTGTTAGGTGACGAGATAACCACGCCCCCTGGCCCCACGTCCGCCGCCATGCAGGCCAAGTGCAGGGCTGCCGTACCGCTGGAGGCGACGACCGCATAGCGAGCGCCAACCTTGGCCGCCAGTGCTGACTCGAACTGCTCGACCCGCGGGCCGGTGGTAAGCCAATCCGAGCGCAAGGCGTCAACCACTGCTGCCACGTCGTTATCGTCGATCCATTGGCGACCATACGGGAGATTTCGCGCCACCGTCATATATCAACCTTTCCGAATCTAAGCTGCGCAGCCTGCGCTTGCACTGTAGCAGAACCACACGCGCCACTCACGGCACGGCCGTTATCTACCGCACGGGCGTGCCCAAGGGGCCGTTTAAGGTAGCGCGAACGTTCTGTCGACGGAGAGCCCGACGAAACAGCGGTGAATCGGACGCGGCGGTTTTGCCGCTGCTATCCCATTCTTCATCGGAGAGCGAGGAAAGGAGCAAGGCAGTTGCGATGGGCGCTTAGGGTGGCCACAGGCATCAAGCGCCAGCGCGGCTGTAGCCAGAAGGGGGGATCACCGTGCTTCGCCGGCTTTTGCCATTGGGCGTGTTTGGCCCAACTTTGATGGTAGCTGGCTGTTTGATGACTTCCATCGGCGTGGAGCATCCCAATTTGGTACGATCAATGGATTTCGGTCAGCCACAGATTGTCCATCTTTGCGTATATCTGGACGATGGAATCAGCGAAGCGACCGCTCGGCAACTCCTCGCCTCGTGGGACGAGCAGGCAAACGCCTTCAAACTCGCCGTCCAGGTCAGCAGCTATCAAGCGTTACCTAGAAACGCGTTTTTTCACCAGGCCCTGCTCGATGAGATTGTCGCTCAGCCGCTGGCACCCAATTGCGATCGCGCGCTGTATTTTGTCAACCGCGAACTCGGCGACTTCGTATGGGGCGATTTATTGGCTTTGGCGCTGCCGATGCCGGAGGTCCTGGGCGAAGTCGATGACGCCACTTTCACCCATGGTTTCGTGGTAGCCAAGCGGCTGAGCTTGAATCAGCTGGTGTTGTCGCCCTATTTGACTACGCGCCACGAGCTGTATCATCTGATGGGCTGCCGGCGCCATTTCGATATGCCGAACTGCTACCAAAGTATTCGGGCGCTCAAGCGCCGGGAACAAGTGCTGCTGGCAAAAGGCGTGTCGCTCAAGCTGAAAGAGGCGCCCTTCTACCCAACCTGGGACGGTTATTCAGATTCTACGCTCGATAGCCGTCAAGCTGTTAATGAGGTGCTTAACGAGCGAGCGGACTGAATGAAAAAACGGCCGAAGCTGACCCTCGGCCGTTTTCCGCTTTTAGATACCTGCTACTACTTGGAAGGACTGGCGGGACTGGAAGAGCTGAAGCCGCCGCTTGCGGCGATACCGCCCAAGGTTCCACCAAGCACCGCACCGGTGGCACCCAGACCGATTCCCAGCGCTCCCAGGGTGCCAATACCGGCACCAGCGCCAAAGCTGCCGAGGCCCCCGCCAACTCCTGCGATGGCCTGATCGAAGGCATCCGCGGCGGTGGATACATTCCAGTCCGAGGTCAGGCCATCGGGACCGATATATGCCACCGCGTCACCAGCCTTGACTCCGGTAGCCAGAGGATCGAGCTTCAAAACATATACGCGGTCCGGGATGATCCCGCTGATGACGTATCTGCCGTCGGCTCCGGTAACCCCATGAGCAATGACTTTGCCAGTTACCTTGTCCACGGCGTTGATTTGCACTCCCGCCACTGGTTTGCCATCCGGTCCGTTGACGATTCCCACGACCTTGGTCAAAGCCGCGGGCGCGGTAGAGCTTATGGCGTTAGCGGGCATGGCCAGAGCCACGGCGAAAATCACGCCGACGAGCAAGCCGAGTCCCACTTTAGTCACGTCTTTGTCCTCCGGTCGGAAAAACCCTTGTTAATCTAGTCTCACCAAATTGACAATTCAAGACCTTTTTGCGTGATTTCAGGCCGAGTTTGCGCAGTGGTGGGAGAGCGGAACAAGGGTCGCCAGGATGGCGATGGTTGCCTCCGAATCTCGCTCCCATCCGGGGCAACATTCGGGTTTCCCAAGCAGCCATGTCCTGGCGCACTGCGGCGATCCCGGCGCGAAAATCACTGCGTCCCTGGGCGAGTTCGCCCTTCAGATCAGCCATCTTGCCTCCGGCGCCCACAAACTTTTCGTTCATTTCGTGTCGACGTGCGGCGAGATCGTACTTGTTTATCCCAGCTTCGGTGAAAGCCTCTCCCATCGCCGGCGATAAAGCTTCGGCCTGTTCCTGGGTGAAGTGGGCCTCGCGCAACCGTTTAGCGAGCTTGAGCGTGTCCAAGGCGGTGGTCATGTCTAATTTTTATGCTAAATTGTCATAGCTGCCGCGGTGTTCCAGCTTCAAGGTTCGACGCGGGCCAGTTCGTGATGCCAGGATTGGCGCACCCAAGGCTGGCCATGGCAATCCTCGACCGCAGAATCGCTGCATCGCTCCAACATCGAAGCCTCGACCATAAGCTTCTGACCCTGCAGATAGCAGTGAAAATAATAATCGTAAGAGACCGAGGGCTTAGGGCCGGGCAGGAACCCCAGCACTTTGAGTTCCATCGGGAGAACTCCGAAAGCATGCAACATGACGAAATTGCCGTTCTGAAAGACGATGTCGGTATGTCCCCGGCGCTCGCCCACCGACGGCACCACCCATTGTGAGGTCAAGTGGAGGGGACTGTCGGCCGAAAAGCTAGCCGTCGTGGTGCTGCCCAACCGGTTAAAACACAATTGATAGGTCGCCGGCGACCACCCGTCGACCTCTGGGCCTTCGAGAAATCGCCAGGTGTCGGGCTTGGTTATGGTGGCCTGCCAACATCCCTCGAAACCCGGCGCCATCTGGGGCAGCTCGGGCGGCCGCATCGGCGCTGGGACCAAAGGTTTGACGGGAATGGTAGCGACGTTGGATGGCGCCGCAGGCGGAGATGGAGGTTCCACCGCAGCCAGCTGTGGTCTGCGGCGGATCACGATGACCTTGACCTGCGGCGCAGTGGGCGTCAGCGATGCCGATTGCTTGAGGTCGCGAATCCGGTTTCGCGTGAACCCTTTCCAGTACTCCAGAGTGGCCATCGGGGCCAGCTTGTCGTACGCGGCCGAGGCGAACGCAGACGCCTCGTCGGCCAGGCCGGCCACGGTTGTTCCCGCAAGTGAGCGCTTGAGTCCGGATAAGTCGATTAGTCCCAGCGCGGATAGCGCCAGGATGGCAATTATCCCGCCTAGCAGGATCAATTTGCGCATAAGCACCGCGATCGGTTTATGCTCGCAAGGCCCATTTCCCGACCCGCACGCGATCTTTTAGCCGGCATTGCACCCGCTATCGCATCCGCGCCTGCCGCGCTCTTGAAATTCCGCATTCTCGCCACCATATGTATAATCGAATCGGGGCCCCAGGGTGAACGGTCCGCGCTACTATCGGGGCGACGGAAACCATGAGCTATCTGCTGCCGTTTTGGAATTACCGTATCTCGTTCTGGCTTACGGTAGCCACCGGTGTCTTGCTTCTTTGGCAATACTTGGGCGCCAAGGGGACTTTTGGTCATGTGCTGCGATGGGCAGGTGCGCTGCTGCTCAGCCTGTTCGTGGTATATATGAACACCGCGATGGTGCTCAGCCGGCCGCGAGTGCCGATCACTAATCCTTGGCATATCCGCATAATGGCGTTTCACCAAAGCGTGGGGCTGATTTATTTCGCCTTGATGGCGATTATGCCGGTTCTTGGGATTGGTGTGATGGTCGCGTCACGACGGGGCTGGAAAAACAAGGCGGCAATCCGCGCGACACACCGGTATGCGGCCTACGCCGCAGGAATTTGCTGGCTGGTTTCCAATGTTGCCAGTGAAATCGGCTCGCGAATTCCTCTCACTTAAGCATCGCCAGTACCTCTGTAGGGCGCCAGGCGCGCCGAGCTGCAATTTACCCGGTTCGTCCTAACAGTCGTTCAACCGCTTCTACCATGGCGCGAGGATCGGCGCGGTTTTGGCCCGCGATATCCAATGCGCTTCCGTGAGCCACCGAGGAAAATAGGATCGGCGTGCCAATCGTCAAGGCGGCGGCGCGATTATGGCCCAGGAGCTTGGCGGCGATATGTCCCTGATCGTGGTACATCACTACAAAACCGTCGTATCCCGGGCGCTGGAAGAGGGTGTCGGCACCAAACGGCCCCTCCAAATCGAGCCCCATCCGCCGGCCGGCTTCGATGGCGGGTATAATCACCGCCGCTTCTTCATTGCCGAATAGGCCATTTTCGCCGGCGTGCGGATTGAGCCCCGCGACCGCGATTCGCGGCCGCGCAATGCTCATCTGACGCAGCGCGCGGTTGGTCGCCTCAAAGACCTTGCCCAGCCGCGGGGCGCTGATTAGTTCGATGGCCCGGCGCAGGCTCTGATGCAGGGTCGCATGCACTATCCGGGTGCGTTCGAAGCAGAGCATCAGGAAGACGTCTTCGGGCGCGGTCGCGGTGCAGCGGGCGACGAAGGAGGGATAGCCGTCGAATTCGATGCCGGCCTGCTTGATCGCCAACTCGGTCTGGGGCGCGGCCACCACCGCGTCCACCCGATGAGCCAGGGCCGCGGCGATTGCCGCCGCCGCCGCATCGACCGCGGCGCGGCCATGAGCGGCGCGAACCTCGCCGAGGATCAGCGGCTGGTCGCGAAAATGGTCGAGGTCCCAGAATTCCACTGCGCTTCCTTGCGCGCCGCCGATTTCCTCCAGCGTGTGGATAACTGCCAACTCGGGCAGCATGACGCCGGCGTCGCGCTGCGCCTGGACCGCCGCCCAATCGCCGATCAGCAGCGGGATACACAGTTCACGCAGGCGCGTGTTGGCCGCGGTCTTGAGCGCGATTTCCGGCCCGATACCGGCGGGATCGCCCAGGGTGATCGCAATGCGGGGAAGGCTCATGAGGCTCCTGCCGCGCCGGTTTGCATGCATCCGCCCGCGCCAATCAGATCTTGAACTCTTCGAAGGTCTCCGGAGCGAACAATTCCTCGGGTTTCAGGCGCCGCTGGGACAGTCCTTGTTCGTAATGGTAGCGCAGAAAGGTATCTAGCACCTGGCGATTGGGCTCCAGGCCGTAGGCCCACCAGTTGTTGCCCAAAACGCGACGGGTCTCCTCGACGTGGGCTATCTGCCAGGGCAGCATCACTTTGAGGGCGGCGGTGATATAGAGGTCCTCGTAGGTCTTGCGCTGGGCCCGCACGAAGGCTTTGAACAGCGACTGCGCAATCCACGGGTTGGCCCGATAAAGTTCGCGCCGCATCACTACCGTGTGCATGATGGGAAAAATCCGGGTGCGCCGGTAATAGTCCTGCTCGACCTCGACATAATTTTCGAACAGGCGGCGAACCGTGCCCGGCCGCGACAGGTAGGTCGAGGGCATTCGCGCGGTATGCAGGGCGTCAATCTCGCCCTCGGCCAGCATCTGCGACAGCGTACTGGTGGGGCCAATTGGATTGAGCTTAAAGCGCGCCGGCAAATTCAGCTTGACCTTTTCTACCCGCCCGGTTTCTTCTTCGCCGCCAATAAAGTATTGCACCCCCGCCGGATCTACTCCGTATTCGTCCTGGAGCAGACCACGTATCCAAACCGGTGCCGTCATCTCGTATTCGGGCGTGCCGATCCGCTTGCCCACCAAGTCGCTCGGTTGCCGGATCGTGCTGCGGTTGGAGACATAAATGCTTGAGTGGCGAAAGGCGCGCGAAGGGAAGACTGGGATCGCGATGAAAGGCGGGTCGTCGCCACTGAGCGTAACGGTGTAGGTTGACAGCGACATCTCCGCCAAGTCGAACTCCCGGTAGCGCGCCATCCGGAAGAAGGTCTCTTCCACCGGCAGGTTGAGATAGTTCAAATCGATACCTTCGGCAGTGACACTGCCTTCGGCCAGAGCGCGCGTGCGATCGTAATCCCAGCAGGCAAAGGTCAGGCGCAATTTTGACATTCAGCGGACCTCGATCGTGATTCAAATAGACTAAACCGCCGGCTGCCCCCAGCCAGTGGTTTAGTCTATCCGATTAAACCGTCACCGGCGGGGAACCGGGCTCGGGAAACAGGCCGTGCTTGGCCGCCTCCTTGAAGTTGGCCTCGCGCGGCAGTTCGATTGAACAGGAGCGTACCCGCTGCATGGCGGGAGCCAGGCCTGGAAGGGGCTGACCGGCGCGATTGGCCTTGGCCGCGTTGAGCAGCAGCCGGCGCGCCATGATGATGCCGTTATCGGTGGAGGCCAGGTTTTCCTCCGACCGATCCACGATCGGACCCATGCTTTCCTGCAGCGAGGCGTCCTGCATCGCAATCCCCTCCACCCCGCTGAAGGTCAGGCCCGCGGCTTGCGCCTCACGGTCCATCAGGTAGTCGTTATGCAGGTTGGCCGCCGGAATGTAGGTGCCAGGGACGTAACGGACGTGAATCCCGCGCCCGTCGCGCATCGCCGCCAACTCCTGGTGGGTTAGCTCGCGGCTGGGGTGATAGCTGATGCTCCAGGCCCAGCAGTGCTCATCGTCGATCGGCACCCACGCGTGAGCGTTGATAGGGTGACCGGCGCGGGGTGGAATCACGGTATAGAAGGGGGCGATAAACGGCGTAATCCGCCAGTAATAACGATCGTGCTCGGCATTGCGTCGCGCCCCGATCAAAAGTCCGCCGTCGAAAGGGACCACCTCGAACACAGGCATCCGATCCCGATCGTTGTAGACATTGCCTTTACTGCCCAAAAACAAGGGGTCGGTCTTGAGCGCGGCACTGTGCAGGAAAGAAACGTGGCTGGAATCGATACCGCCTTCAAGGGCCTGCAGGTAGTTGCATTCCTGCAAGCGCTTGGACACGAAACGATGGGTGGCCGGCACCAGGGTCCATTCCAATTCGGGCGGCTGCGGCTGCTTATCGGGCGGACCCATATAAACCCAAATCACGTTGCCGCGCTCGATCGTTGGGTAAGATTTCAGCTTGATCCGCTGGCGCATCCCGCTATGGTCGGGTTCGGAGGGCAGGTCCACGCACTGCCCGTTCACATCGTACTTCCAACCGTGATAAGCGCAGCGAATACCGCAATCTTCGTTACGACCAAACCATAACGAGGCGCGGCGATGGGCGCACAGTTCGTCGATCACTCCCAGCCGGTTCTGGCTGTCGCGAAAAGCCAGCAAACGCTCGCCCAGTAATTTCAACTTGACGGGTGGACAATCAGGGCCCGGCACCTCCTCGGCAAGCAGAGCCGGCATCCAATAGCGCCGGAAAAGATCGCCCATAAGAGTGCCGGAATTGGTTTGGGTCAACTGCTCGTTGATTTCCTTTGAAAGCGCCATCTCACTGTCCTCGCTGCCGGGTTCAGACCGCCCCGTCGCTCTATTTGCCGTCCGGTTGCTTACGGGGCGGCGCGCCGTTCCTCCGGATCGATGCAGACCTTACCCTCGATCAGGTGCACGGTCCATGTTCGCAGCGGTTCGGTGCAGGGAGGGAAAGTCGGCTGCCCGCTGGGGATGTGAAAGCGGCCCTGATGGAAAGGGCATTCGATTTCATCATCCATGATCATGCCCTCGGACATGAGACCGGGTCCATGCGTGCAATTTTCTTGCGTAACGTAATACTCCCCGCCCAGGTTATACACCGCATAATCTGCGCCGCCTGCCGACACGTGCAGTGGCAGGTCGGGGTTTACTTCGCTGCTCTCGCACAGCACGATTAGATTGCTTGGCTCTGCCATCGCCTACCAGTGCGCGCGCCTTGCTTACTCAGGCTTGTGCCCCGTCAATCCAACGAATTACCGAGGTGAGCTGGCGCGGCATTGGCTTGGCTTCGGCCAACGCGGTGTGTCCCAGATAAATCGAGGCCACGATGCGATCCGACGGGTCCAGTCCGAGATAGCGCTTGACCTCGGGATCGTGGACCATTTTTCCCGTTCGCCACATCGCCGCTAAGCCGCGGGCGTGCGCCGCCACCAGGATATTTTCGACCGCGGCGGCGGTGGCCGCAAAATCTTCCTCCGCCATTTCCGGATCGTCCGCCGTCCGCGTACTGACCACTATCACGAGCGGGGCTCGCTTGAGCTTGCGCACCTCGTTATCGATGATCTTATCGCGCTGCGCCGGCTCCGCTTTGGCCGCCGTTCGCGCGCCCCAGAAGCGACCCAGGTGCTCCAGCCCGTCGCCTTCCACGATCGTGAAACGCCACGGTTCGGTCAGGCGATGGTTGGGCGCGCATGTCGCCAACTCGATCAGCTCCTCGACCACTTCGCGCGGAACCCGGCCTTCCGCTAGAGGCATGCTGCGCCGCGTCCGTATCGCTTCAATCGCGTCCATAAACCGGTCCTTTAAGTCAGTTACCGCCAGTAAAATACAAATCTTCCCGTCAAGCGGAGTCAAGTTTATCAGAATGGGGCGAGGAGTCGATCCGCGGACAGGTCAAGGGCCGGCGACTAGCCCCTGCAATACGAACTGCGCGGCCGTCCCGCCCGTGAGCACAAGAGGCGGGTTAAAAGTAAAAACGTTACTCGTGTCTGGCGTGTTGACGGTGACGCTACGCGTTCCAGCGACTGTGGTTGCCTCGAGGGTTAGCCAATGGAACATCGAGGGGTCGCTTACCGCGATTGTCAGGTTGGCTATCTGCTGGCTGGCTCCCGGACTAGCGTTGAGCATGAAAGTGCCGAGCACCACAGTCTGGCCCGGGACCACCCGTAGATCGACCGCAACCGCACCGCTTACGCTTCCGCCCGGCACGGGCACGGTGCTGGCGGTTGGAGCCGGGGTTGGGACCGGCGAAAAGGTAGGGGGCGGATTAATGGTAGCCGACGGGCTCGGGGCCGCCGTCGGACTAGGGGTCGGGCCGGGGCTCTGGGTTGGCGCCGGGGTCGGGGTCGGAGCCGGGCTGGGCGACTGGGTGCTGGTCGGCGATAAGGTTGGCGTCGCGGACGGAGGAAGGCTGGGAGTTGGCGAAACAGTGGGCGTCGCGCTACCTGTGGGAGTTGGCACAGGCGTCACCGTCAAGGTGGCGGAAGCGCTGGGCGAAGCGGTAAAGGTGGGAATAGCCGAAGGGGTAGCAGTGGGGCTGGTCGCCGGGCTTGGGGTTGGGGTAGGGAGGCCCGTCCAGGCCGAGAGCAAGTCGTTCACGTCCAACGTGCCCCATCCGCTGGCCAAATCATAGCCCGCGCCGGCCTGATATCCCGTTACGCCGTTGAAGCTGTTGTCGCCTATCGTGATGTCCCGAAAGCCCGCTTGGGCTTGGCCCGCCGCCGCACGGCGATAGAGGCCGGGGTTGAGATTGCCCAGCCGTGCCTTGGTCTGATAGCTGAGTAGCCAGCCAACTCCACCCCACAGCGGCGCAGCCAGGCTGGTCCCCCCGGCGCAGCACCCGATTGCCGGGCTGCCAGCGTTGTCCTCCCCGAAATAAGCGCCAGGGTGATAGGGGCTGGCCATCAGCGCGACATCGGGCAAGTCGCGCGCGTTGTCGGCCGGCACCCCAGGGCCGCTCTGATAGCTGGGTTTGGCAAACAGCATGCTGGCTCCGCCCCCGCCCGCGCCCGCGGCCACCGGCTCGCCGGAGTCGTTGTAGACGCTTTCGCTGGTAAAGCCGACATCGTTGCCCGCGCCGTCGTACACCGGCTGGAATTCAGATCCGCCCACCGCCGTGACGTTGGGGTCGGCCGCCATCTCGCTGACGTTGCGGCTGCTGGCGGCCACACATGTACCTTGATTGGGATCGAACACTAGGTTGGCTGCTCCCCAATCTCCCGAGCCCACCAATACCGATTGTCCTTGCGCCGCCGCCTGGGCGAACAGCGGGTCTAGGGTTCCGGTGTAAAAATTGGGGGGCTGACCACAGTAATCGAAGCTGATCGAAATGACCCGGCACAGGTTGTCCTCGACCGCGGCTGCGATGGCGTCTGCCAGCGAGCCGGTGGCCGGGTTATCAAGATAGAAAACCTGCGGCGCCCGTGGCGCAGCCACGTGCGACCATTCCAGGTCCAGCAGCGCTTCCAATTCGTCGTTTCCGATGCCCGGGTTGCTGCCGTCCACCAGCTTTTCAGTCGGCGCGACGTTGGGCAAATTGAACTGGGAATTGAACAACGCCAAAGCAGCTGGTAGGTAGTCGGAATCGCCCACGATCGCGATACATTCCTGGCCATCCAGCGCGCGCACCGCCGCTGGCTCATCATAGAAGGTATAAAAATCGCTGGGAGCAAAGGCTGCGCGCCACGGCGGGATGATTGCCAACGGTATCGCGCCCACGCCTGCTTGAGTCGGCAGCTCCAAAAGCTGTCCCAGCTCACTCAGCGCAGGCAGTCTGAGCGCGGGTGCGAGGCTGGGGACGCGGCTGGCTGCAACCGAGCGCGACATGTTGTCCAACCCGCTGATGGCGGCGATCGCTTCTGCCAGCCGCGCAGGGATATGCGGCTCGTCCAGGTTGGCATAAGTCGTCCCGTCGCCGTAAGTCGCGATCGTGGTCTGGAAAGCGCGCTGGACCGCGCTTACCGTGCCATTGAATCGGATTTGCCCGCCGCGGGGAGCCATCTCGACCACCAAACCTTGCGCCTTCAGCCATTGCACGACGCTTGCCACCGTCGCTGGTGCAGGACCGAAGCGCGCACTGAATTCGGCCCCGCTCAGCCATCGATGGTAGCGTGGCGAGGAGGGGTCGTGCAGGTCGGCCAACAGTTGCGCCAGCGCGGCCGCCGCCCGTGGCTTGAGGCTCACGGAAAGCGTGAGCTGGCGTGAGCCCTCCGCGGTGCCGACCACCGCGTTTTGGATGGCCGCCGCCGGACGATTGTGAGCCAGCGTCATCATTGGTTCGCCATGCGCGGCCCGCGCGAGGATCGCCAGCGCCAAGACCGCGCCGACCATTCCCCTTGCGAGGCTACCAACCCCGACTCCTGTGAAATTTTCTTTCACGTGCTTGCCCGTCAACTGCCTCGGCCCGATAGTCAGCCGGGGAATCCGGCGCGACTACGGTTTAATTCGTCGCGGCGCAACGGTTAGTTGCGTAAAGTCCATTAGGTGGCGAAAAGGAGCAAAGAAATTACTGCGGGATAGAGTGACGATGGTTTGGCGGGGGGCCATCGGCTTGCCTGCGCCCTTTGCCAATGGGAACCGAGGCTTGCATGGAAGCATGGGCTTGAGCCAAGATGCCGTGGTAGCGAACCGCCCCCAGAGCGGCGCAATCAGGGAAAGCTAATCAATGTTCACTTCGCATATGACCTATGCCTTTGTGTTCTTGATCACGGGCGCTATTTGCGGCTTGCTCGGCTTCGCTGCCGAGCCCAGCGCTCCGGCCTATGCCGGTCGCGGCCTGTTCGTGATCTTCCTGGTGCTCTTTATCGTTGCCTATGTGATGGGCTGGCAACTGCCGGTCTGAGCTAACTTCTGGACGTGGCCGGCAGGTAGCCCTGAGCGGCCAGGTATTCTGCCAAAAGCACGGCGCCCTTGCCCGCGCCCATGCAGGCATTGTGCGTCACCAGCAAGTATTTGATGCCGTTGGGCAGCACTTCGTCGGGTCGAATCCGCCCCACCGAGGTGGTCATCCCATCCTGGGCGTCGCGATCCAGTCGCGGCTGCGGCCGCATCGGGTCGCGATGGACCGTGATCATATGGCGCGGCGCAGTGGGCAGGCGCATATCGGTGAAGGCGTGGCCGAAATGCTCGAAGCATCCGATTACCGCCTCCACCGAGGCGGGATGTTTGAGCGACACGCTGAGTGCTTCAGTGTGCCCGGCGATGACTGCGGCGCGGGTGCAGGTAGCGCTGATCGGTGCCGCCAGTTCGACTACCTTCTCGCCCTCCAGCCGGCCTAGAATCTTTCCGGTCTCGATCCTTACCCGTTCCTCCTCCCGCGGAATGTAGGGAATGATGTTCTCCACGATGTCCAGCGCCGGCAGGTCGCGCCCCGCCCCCGAGATTCCCTGCATCGTGGTTACCATCACCGCCGCGACCCCGAAGTTTTCCTCCAGCGCCTTGAGCGTGATCGCCATTCCGGTGGCGGTGCAATTGGGCAGCGTGACAATAAAGCCGCGCCAACCACGCTGGCGCCGCTGCTGCGCGATCAGGCCGAGATGGTCGAGGTTGACCCCGGGAATGACCAGCGGCACGTCGGGTTCCATGCGAAAGGGCCGGGCGGTGGAGATGGTAGGGACATGGCGCGCGTAAAG
>Ga0070737_10002495_pt1 | contig 22020 bp, 29 predicted proteins | sample Coa_R1_10_FD_66438 | JGI IMG/M metagenome (GOLD analysis project Ga0070737, IMG submission 66438) | Surface soil microbial communities from Centralia Pennsylvania, which are recovering from an underground coalmine fire - Coalmine... | ecosystem: Environmental > Terrestrial > Soil > Unclassified...
TCGTCGGCACCCGGATGACCCTCGAGCCGTACTCCTGACGCTGGAGCCCATGGGCATCCGTCGCCTACTCACGGGGTTAGCACCGCAGTCGGGCAAGACCATCGTGGGCGCACCGCGCGATCGGGGCTGACGAGGGGGTAGGGACACCCCTACTCGGCGGCGCGGAGCGCGCACACCAGCCAGAGCGCCGTGCGCCCCGCCAACAGTAGCACAAGGCCCGTGACGAGCAGGTCGAGCGGCTCCCGCCGCCGTATGAGAACCACCGCGGTCACCGCCACCGCTGACACCGCCAGCAGCAGGGCCATGCCCCAGTAGAACTGGGCTGCCTCGCAGTGCGGCCACGGCACCGGACAGCGGGCATCGGGGCGCCGCGCCTCCTGCTGAGCAGACGCCTCCCAGAACCGCGTCCGACAGCGCTCGCCCCAGCGCCCCAGCCCGTACGCCCCGGCGAGCAGCACCAGCGCGTAGCCGGCGGTGGCCAACAATGCCCAGTCCAGGCCGGGGACTACCGGCATCCTAGCGCCCCTGCGGACTCGCCGGCGTGATCTCCGTGAACAGCGGATGCTCGGGCTCCTCGTAGGTCACCCGCGCCACGCGGTGCCGCACGCCCAGCCAGCAGAGATACAGGAGCGGCAGCACGCCGCCGACGATGAACAGGGCATCACCCGGCAGGCGTAGCCATTCGAGCACCGCGTTCATCTCGCTAGTCAGAAATTTCAGGCTGCGGGCCTCGAAGTACCCATGGCCGACCGCCTCATACAGCTGGACGATGCCCAGCGGGAACAGCGTCGCGAAGCACATCCACGCGAGGCCGAGGTTGAGCGACCAGAAGCTGACCATCGCCAGGCGGTCGGACCAGCGCTCGGCCGGAATGAGATAGCGCAGGCAGAACAGCGCCAGCGCGACCGCCAGCATGCCGTACACCCCCATCATCGCCGCATGGCCATGGTTGGCGGTCAGCGCGGTGCCGATCTCGTAGTACGATACGATCGGCAGGTTGATGAGAAATCCGAAGATCCCAGCGCCCAGGAAGTTCCAGAACCCCACCGCCACGAGGAACATCACGGCCCAGCGATGGGGGAACGGGGTGCGCGACTTCGCCTCTTGCACCGCCCCGAGCTGGAGGAAGTTCCAGGCCTCGACCGTGAGGAACGTGAGCGGGATGACTTCGGCCGCCGAGAAGAAGGCGCCCAGCGCCATATGTTCGACCGGCGTGCCGGAGAAATAGAGATGATGCATCGTGCCGATCACGCCGCCAGCCGAGTAGAGCACGATGTCGAGATAGATGATAGTGAGCGCGACGCGCTCGGCAACGACACCCAGCAGCACGAAGATATACGCGACCATGATCGTGGTAAACAGTTCGAGGAAATCCTCGACCCAGAGATGCACTACCCAAAAGCGCCAGTAATCGGTGACCGTGAAGTTTTCTTCGGGCCGTGCTAGCAGCCCCACCGCATAGAAGGCGGGGATCGCCAGCGCCGTGAAGAAGAACAGCCAGGGCATGTTGCCCCAGTGCTCGCGGTGCAGTCTGACGCGCATGCCTCGGTACAGGAGGCCGACCCAGGCGAACAGACCCGCGGTGAGCAAGACTTGCCAGAAACGGCCCAGATCGAGATACTCGAAGCCCTGGTTGCCAAACCACGCCCACCACGCGTGGCGCCACCCGTGGATGCTGGCGAACTCGCCAGCCAGGCTACCCACCACGACAACGACCAGCGCGCCCAACAGCACGTACGCCAACCAGCTCTGCCGGCGCGGCTCGCGCCCGGCGATCATCGGGGTCAGGAAGATCCCGGCCGCCAGATACGACGTAGCGACCCAGAAGATGGCGAGCTGGACGTGCCAGGTGCGCGTCAGGTTGTAGGGAAGCACGCGCGCCAGGTCGAGGCCAAAGAAGCTGGCTAGATCGGCCCGGTAGTGCTGCGAGGCGCCCCCGACCAGGGTCTGGACGAGGAACAGCGCAGCCATCACCAGGAAGAAGTACGCGGTGGCCCGCTGCGCCGGCGTCAGCGCGACGTCCCCAGGTGCGATGAAGGAGAGCGTCTGCTGGTCGCGGCCGTGCCAGCCCAGGAAATTCCAGCGCCCGAACGCGGCGAATAGCAGCCCGATGCCGCCTAGCAGGGCGATCAGCGACAGCACGCTCCAGACGACTGCGTCGGCCGTCGGCTGGTTGCCGACCAGCGGCTCGGGCGGCCAGTTGTTGGTGTAGGAGTACGACTGGGCCGGCCGCCGCGCCGCGGCCACCCACGCCGACCAGCTGAAGAAGGCGGTGAGCTGCCGCAGCTCTTGGGGATCGGTGATCGCCGCCGGCCGCAGGCCGTAGCGCGTGCTGGGCTCGGAGAAGAACGCCTGATAGTAGCGCTCCAGCTCCGCCAGCGCCGCCGCCTGCGCCGCGCTATACACCAGCGTGCGAGTGCTGGGATCGTAGCGATTCGTCTTGAAATCCTCGACGGTGCGCCCCAGTGCCTGATCGGTCGCGCCGCCGTAGTACTCGCGCGCGGCGAGCGCGGATAGCCGCAGCGCCTCCGCCGTGAAATCGGGGCCGAGATAGGCGCCGTGGCCGAAGATGGAGCCGTACTCCATCAGGCCGTTGCGCAGGAACACCTGCTGACCGGCCAGGATATCCTGGCCGGTGAACAAGACGTGGCCTGCGGGATCCACCACCCGCTCTGGGATCGGCGGCGCATCGGTGCGGGCGCGATACCCGAGCCAACCCAGGACGGTGAAGCCGAACAGCATGACCAGCAGCCCCGCCTGGACCCACCCTTTGGCCACGATCAACGCGCGCCTAGCGTAGTGTTCCACCATCCTCGTCGGCCCATCCACGAGCGAGTCGCGGTCGCTGTCCGCGCTGACTCAGCAGGGTATACGGGCAGCGCCCCGTGGGCACAACCATGCCGGACGGGCGCCCCGCGCGACTTTGCGCTGGCGCAAGGTAGCGCGACCGGTGAACAGCAAAAAAAGCCGCCCACCCGTAATGGGTGAGCGGCGAGCGGAGGGGGAGGGATTCGAACCCTCGGCCCAGGTTACCCCAGGCTCCCGCTTAGCAGGCGGGTGCACTAGACCACTATGCGACCCCTCCACAGACGCCCAGTCGATGGTCCCTTGCGGCGGCGGAGGGGGAGGGATTCGAACCCCCGGGGCATACGCCCTGCGGTTTTCAAGACCGCCGCATTAAACCGCTCTGCCACCCCTCCAGGCCGGGGGCGCCCCCGACGCATTATACGGTCTCGCCCAGGGCCACGGCCACAAGCCCCGTCACTGCGGCGGCAGGTGCCACGCCTGGCCCGCCAGGTCCTCGGGCGACAGGGTCAGGTGGACCTGTTTGCCCACCACCTGGCGCACCGCCTCGATCGGGATGTAGAGGTCGTTCGGCGCGTCGAGCCCGCCGCGCACATGGACGTAGTGCAGCCCCTTGTGCTCCAAGACACGGACCACCGTCCCCACGTACTGCCCCAGGTCCGCCCGCCGTTGCTGATCGAGATGGTGCGCGTAGACCGCGTAGCCGGGCTGGATGCTCGCCACGTCCATGCGCGCTGCCGCCCCTCCACTGTCAGAATCCGCGCCAGGGATGCGCCCGCAGTATACTGCAAGGCGCCCGCCCGGCGCCGACCATCGCTACAGCCGCGCTGGGTCCGTGGCCCTGCTCGTCGCCGTGCGGTGGCACACTTCGTGCAGGGCGGGTGCCCAGGGGAGGGGGACCACGGATGGCGATCGACGAGGAAGTCGCTCCACACGAACACCAGCGTCGCACCGGCCCGGCTCGGAGGCTGGTGCCTGCCCAGAGCCGATGTGCCCCGCCACACGAGTCGCAGGCGCTCCAGGCGTTCGAGCGCGCCGCGCGCCGGCTCAGCCGCGCCACCAGCGCCGCCGCGGCACTCGAGCGGCTCGCCGTGGAGAGCGCACGCCTCGGGCGGGCCGAGCGCGCTGAGGTCTGGCTGCGCCAGGACGCGGAGCGCCTCTACTGCCGCGTCACCTGGCCGCCGGCTCCCCCGCCAGGAGCCGTACGTGGCCTGGACAGCTGGCCCCACGCGACCGAGGCGATCACCCAGTGCCGCGCTGTATGGGCCGGGGAACAGCGCGCTGGCACGCCAACCGGGGAGTACGGGACGTGGCTCGTGCCGCTGGTCGCCGCCGACCGCTGGCTCGGGTTGCTGTGCATCACCCGCGCGGCCAGCACTCCTGCACTGGGGCCCCTGCTGCTCGCGTTGGCGGCGCAGGTAGCCACGTTAGTCCAAGCGCGGCGCGACGCCCGCGCGCTCGCCCACCGCTACGGGCTGCTGGTAAACGTTGCCGCACACGACCTGCGCAACGTCACGACCTCGCTCAAGGGCTATGCCCACCTGATCGAGCGGCACCTCGCCCAGCAGCCCGACGAGCGACCGCGCCGCTGGGCCGCGGTGGTACACCAGCAGGTAAACACGCTGGTCGACCTACTGGCGGGGCTGGTGGAAGTCGGGCGGGTGACCAGCGGCCGCCGCGCGCTGGAGCTGGAGCGGCTGGACCTCCGCGTGGTGGTCCAGCAGGCCGTCGCCGAGCTGGACGGCGCCGCCCCGCGCCTCCAACTTCCCGGCGCACCGACCGATGGGGAATGGGACGCCGCGCGCCTCAGCCGGGCGTTGACCGCGGCGCTGCACAGCGCGCTGCGTGGGACCACGGACCACGCCATCCTGCGCCTGGAAGCGACACCCGAGGGGCCCGTGCTGGAGCTGGTCCCGGGGACCAGCGACGAGGCGCCCGCCGAGGCCACAGCCTGGAGCGACACGGCCGATCTGGAACTGCACGTGGCGCGCGCGCTAGTGGAGGCGCACGGCGGGCGGATGGCGTGCTGGCCGACAGGCTCGGGCGCGCTGGCCTGGCGCATCGCGCTACCCTGGCGCGTGCCGGCCAGCGAGTTGTAGCGCTCGTCGTGCGGCTATCGTGCCGGCGGGGAGGCCGCGGCGAGGTAGCGGCGCCGTGCCCGCGGGTCGATGCAGTAGCGCAGCAGTACCCGCCCGAGCAGTTCGGCGTCGCCGTCGCGGGGCCACAAGACGAGATCGAAGCCGCCCAGCAGCCGCGCGGGCACTCGCCAGCGGGGCCCCACCGCGGCGTGCGCGGGTCGCAGGCGCAGCCCCACACCACGCTGCCCGCGCTGCTCGGCCAGCCCGATCTCGCCGATCCCCTCCCAGGCCACGCTGCGCTCGGTACCGCTCGCGAATGCCAGCCGCACTCCCTCGTCTGTCAGGACCACCGTACGAGGGGTTGCACAACGCTGGAGCCAGCTCGTGGTGGCCGAGGCCAGGCTGACCAGGGCCAATAGGCCAGCGGCGAGACGCCACGCGGGCGGCAGCGGGGCAAGCCCCCCCAACAGCCCCAGCAGAGCGAGCACGAGCTGCACGGCGAGCTGACGGCCGAGTTCGGCGCTCCCGCGGAGTACCACCACGCGGCCGAAGGCCCGTAGCTCGTCATTGGTAGCGCCGTAGGCCAGCCAGCAGTCGGGAAAGGGCGGCGCGGCTCCTGCCATTCCGCTAGCGATAGCTCCGCCCAGCCCCGCCCGCGCCACCGCGCACCGCTAGCGCTGGAACGGGCCGAGCTGTTGGATCGCGTAGTCCAGCCAAGTGTAGTCCACCAGGCGGTGGAGATCGATCGGCTCCCGGTAGCTGAGGTAGCCGCGCCGCATGAAGAAGCGCTGCTGCTGGTCCAGGTGCTCGACGTTCATCCGCCCGTCCGGATCAATGTACGGCGGCACCGCGCGCATGATCACATCGGCGGGCAGCGTGGTCCAGCGCTCGATGATCGCGGCATCCCCCGGGTCCTTGAAGTGGCTGCGGGCGAGGTCGCGCAGGGCGCGCAGGTAGCCGACCATGAAGCGGCGCGCGCCCTCGGGGTTGTTCTTGACGAACTGCTCGCCGTACAGCACCACCTGCGTGGTGCCGTTGGGATCGAGCCCCTCGCGCACGAGCGGCACGCCGATGCCGCGCTCCTGCGCCTGGAGCACCCAGGGCTCGGTGAGCAGCGCGGCGTCGAGCGAGCCGCCGGCCAGCCCGGCCATCAGGTCGGGGAAGCCGAGCACGACCATCTCGGCGTCGTCGAGCGTGAGCCCGCCCTTGCGCATGGCCAGGTCGGCGAGAAACTCGCCGTACACCCCGGTGCCGTTGACGCCCACGCGCCGGCCGCGCAGCTGGGCGGGGCTGGTGATACGGCCGGAGGCGACATCGTCTTGCCGCACCACCATGGCGCCCGCGGTTAGCCCATCGGGCCCGACCCCGGACATCATGGCCACCGCCAGGCCCGAGACGCCCTGGTAGACGCCGTTAAGGAAGCCAGCCCCGACCGAGCCGCCCACTACGTCGAGCTGGCCGTTGGCCAGGAAGGGCATCGCGGCGTCGCTGCCGCGGAACTCGGTCATCTCCACCTCGACGCCCGCCTCGCGCAGGTAGCCCTTGTCCACGGCCAAGAAGAACACCGAGTGCGAGAGAATCGGCTGGTAGCCGACGCGCACGACGACCGGGCCGGCCGCAGGAGCGGGGCTCTGCGCCGTGGGCGCGCTCGCCGCGGCACTAGCGCCGGCCGTGCCGGGCCCGGGGGCCGTCGCCGCCGGCGGGCTCGCCGGGGCAGCGCCGCAGCCAACGGCGAGCGCGCCGAGCAGGCAGCAGCCGAGAATGACGCCGAGAAGCTGGATAGGCAGCGACCGCATAGGCTCTGCTCCTCCCTTGGGGCGGGCCGCCCGACGGGCGCGCGGGCGGTCAGCTCGACGCCGCAGCGTGCGGTTGCCAGGATAGAGTAGCGCCGCGGCGAGGCGGCGGCAAGCGTTGGCCGCGCGGCTCAGCCGCGCAGGTACTCGCTCAGCCGCTCGCGGAGCAGCACGCGCCCGCGGTGCAGGCGCGACTTGAACGCTGCCTCGCTGATCCCGAGCGCCTCGGCCGCCTCGCGTGCGGACAGACCCTCGACATCGCGCAAGATCACGGCGGCGCGGAGGTCGGGCGCCAAGGCCCCGAGAGCGGCTTCCAGCTGCTGGCGCAGCTCGGCCACCACGGCGGGGTCGTCGCTATGGGCGGGCCAGTCGGTCAGCTCCTGGCGCTCTGCGAGCGGCTCTTCGAGATACTCGCGGGGCGCGCGCTCGCGCACGCGCTGGAGAGCGGCGTTGACCGTGATGCGGTATAGCCAGGTGCGCGGGCTGGCACCGCCGCGGAACTGGTCGCGGTGGCGGTAGGCGCTGGCAAACGCCTCCTGCACGGCGTCCTCTGCATCCGCCGCCACCCCCGTGATGCGGAGGGCGAGATTGTACAGCCGCTCGGCGTACTCCGCGACCAGTTGCTCGAACGCCGCGCGATCGAGCGGCCCTTCCTCCGACGTAGCCATCCCTTGTCCCCTGCGGCAGCCGCGCCCGGGAGCGCGGAGCAGCCCCTCTGTGGCACGGCCCATGCCACGAGCGGCCGCGCGGCGCGACGCGCCGCCGAGTGCGCGGTGCCCCGGCGCGCGGCGCCCCACCCCGCGCGCCGCAGCCGGCTAGGCGATCGGGATCACCTCGACGGCGTAGTCGGTCACCTCTGCCTCCAGCCGCGCGTGCTCCACGAAGGCGAGCACGCGCGCGAGCATCTGCTCCACATGCCGCGCGTCGTTGCTGACGCAGCTGAAGCCCAGCGTGGCCAGCCGGCGGTCGTCCAGGGTATCCACCTCCGCCGCCGCCACGTTGAACTGGTTGCGCACGCGGGCGATGACCGATTGCACCACCTGCCGCTTGTCCTTCAGCGACTCGCTGGCGGGCAGCGCGAGCGTGAGATGCAGAACGCCCACCACCATGCCTTAATTTTGCCGCCCCGTGCGGCCAGCGCCCCGTTGCGCGGGATACGAGATCATATCAGAGGACTGGCCGACTGTCTATTCGGACAGGCCGAGCAGCGTGCCCCAGCGCGCCCGCACGCGCGCCAGCAGCTCGCGACTCGCCCCGACCACCGGGGGGAACACATCGCGGAACTCCCAGGGCCGGCAGGCGTCGATAATGGCACGCGTGTTGGTCAGCCCCCCGTCCGGCAGCGTCACGAACTGCGGGTCGACCTGGCTACCCCACGCCCGCTGGATGACGTCGATGTCCCGCAGCGGGTCCGAGCGCGTGGCTACCGCCCACATCACCTGCTCTAGATCGGTGGGGTCGATATCCTCGTCCACCACGATCACGTAGCGGCCCACCTGCGCGCCGCCCCGGCACTGCGCCGCCACATGGCCGGCCTGGCGCGCGTGGCCCGGGTAGCGCTGCCGGATGCTGACCACCAGCAGCATGCGCGCGCCCCCACAAGGATGCTGCCACACCGCCTGCACGTCCGGCACGCCCGCCTCGACCAACGCGTCGAACACCACCGCCGAGCGCAGCAGCGACGCCCAGTAGCTGTAGTCGTGCGGCGGGCGGCCGGGTGGCGAGCCGAGCAAGATCGGGTCGCGGCGGTGCAGCAGCCGCTTGACGTGGATCACCGGCTGCGGTGCCTCGGCCGCCGAGTAGTAGCCGTGGAACTCGCCATAGGGCCCCTCGGGCGCTGTGTCGCCGGGGTACACGAACCCCTCGGCCACGATCTCGGCGCGCGCCGGCAGTGGCAGCCGGGTCAGCGGGCCGCGCAGCACCTCCACCGGCTCGCCGGCGATGGCGCCCGCGTAGGCCAGCTCGCTCACCCCGTACGGCACCTCAATGCCCCCGAGCAGCGCGAACAGGGGGTCGTGCCCCAGCGAGACCACCACCGGGCACGGCTCCTGGAGCGCCGCATACTTGTCCAGGTGGATGCGCGCGTGCTTGCCCGTGAGCGCGAACAGGCCGAGCCGGTTGCGCCCCAGTAGCTGCATGCGGTACGTACCGCCGTTGACCCAGCCCGTCTCGGGGTCGCGGGTGAGCAGCAGGCCACCGGTGCCGAGGTAGCGCCCGCCGTCGCCCTCGTGCCACAGCGGGGCGGGGAACCGCGTGAGATCGACGGCGTCGCCCTCGTAGACGTGCTCCAGCACGGGGCCATCGGCGACCTCGCGCGGGGCGAACTCCGCCGCGCGGGCGGCCCAACGCGTGAACTGGCCGCGCAGCGCCTGGATGAGGTCGAGCGTGGAGTGCTCGGTGCCCAGGCGCAGCGTGAGGCCCAGCCGTGCCGGCGAGGCGCAGGCGCCGGCCAGCACCCGCCAGCCGGCCGGGTGGTCGGGAATATCGTCGAACAGCAGTGCCCAGGGGGTGGGCAGGCGGTAGTCCAACTCGCACAGCGCGCCGATCTCCAGGCGCCAGTGCGCGCCGCGGATCGTCCGCAGCTCGCCGGTCGCCTCCACGGCGGCCAGCCAGTCACGCAGATCGCCCGGTCGCATCCTCAGCCCTCGCTCGCGGTTCGCTCGCCGGCGCGGCGCGCCGCCGGCCGTGGCCAACGCGGGCGCTGGCGGCCGGTATTATAGGCCCGAGAGGAGGAATGGCATGGCGTCCGACTACACGCTGCGCGAGCTGATGATCGTGGCCGCGGCGCGCGAGATTCGCGACGGCGAGACGGTGTTCACCGGCATGCGCCTGCCCCTGCTGGCGTTCTGCGTGGCCAAGAACCTGCACGCGCCCACCTGTATCGGCCTGTTCGAGGTAGGGATCATCCGCGACCGGCCGCCGCGCGAGCTGCTGTACACCATGTCGGACCCCCCGAACATCCGCGACGCCCTCTGGTGCACCAGCCTGCTCAACGTCATGGCCCTGGCGGCGCAGGGGCGCGCGGATATCGGCTTCATCGGCGCCGCCGAGGTGGACCGCTTCGGCAACGTGAACACCTCGTACATCGGCGATTTCCGCCGGCCGCGCGTCAAGTTGCCGGGCAGCGGCGGCGGCGGCGATCTCGCTTCGCTGGCCCACCGCACCATCGTGCTGCTCGACCACGATAAGCGCCGCCTGCCCGAGCGGGTGAGCTACCTCACCTCGCCCGGCTACGGCGAGGGCGGCGACTGGCGCCAGCGCGTGGGGCTGCCGCGCGGCGGGCCGGCGGCGGTGGTGACCAGCATGGCCGTGCTGCACTTCGACCCCGTCAGCCGCGAGGCGATGCTGCACAGCTACCATCCGGGCACGACCATCGAGCAGGTGCGCGCCCATACAGGCTGGGCCCTGCGCGTGGCACCCGACGTGCACGAGACGCCGCCGCCGACCGCCGAGGAGCTGGAGATCATCCGCACCTACGACCCCGAGGGCCACTGGCGCTGCTGACCGCCAGCGGCGCGATCAGGCCGGCGCGCGCGCCGGCCGCAGCGCGTAGGTGACCAGGCCCTTGGCCGCCAGGCGGCCGTCGTCGCGCGCGACGTCCACCTCGCCCACGGCGATGGTGCGCCCCTTGTGGACGATCCGGCCCTCGGCGAGCACGTAGCGGTGGGCCCGAGTCACCCCAGCCAGGAAGTTCAGCTTGCACTCGACGGTGAGCGCATGCTCGTTCGGTTCGGCCAGAGTCAGCAACGCCACGGCGATAGCGGCGTCGGCTACCGAGAAGATCGCGCCACCGTGTACGGCGTCCTGGAACTGGAATAGCTCCTCGCGCACCGGCAGCTTGAGCACGGCGCGCCCCTGAGCGGCCTCGACCACCTCGAAACCGATCAAGCGATAGTATGGGCAAGCGTTCGCATGCTCCTTGAGCTGGGCCATGCGGTCGTTGTCGGCCACGGCGGTTCTCCTTCACGGACTGCCCCATTGTAGCGCCCGCACGCCTGTGGCGGCCCGCGGCCCAGCGCACCGCGGCCGCACGGGAGAACCGGAGCACAGGGCCCTTGTAGGGGAGGCCGCGCCGGGGCTACAATGGAGGATGGAAGTGGCCAGCGGCCACGTGCGGAAGTGGCTCAGTGGTAGAGCATCTCCTTGCCAAGGAGAGGGTCGCGGGTTCGAATCCCGTCTTCCGCTCGCAACCTAGCCCTCGTCCGTAGTCCTCGAAGGGGCTCTTGCTGGAAGAGCCCCTTTTTGTCGAGACGAAGGCATGCTCGCGCCCAGCGCCCCAGCGCCCGCAGCGCGGAGCGGAAAGGCAGCAGACGAGCCGTGAAGATCAGCACGCAGGCACTAGAGAGCAGCCAGGTGCTGCTCGAGATCGAGGTCGATCCTCCGCGCGTCGAGCGGGCGCTCGACGCCGCCTACAAGCGCTACGCGCACCGCCTGAACATCCCGGGCTTCCGCCGGGGCAAAGCGCCGCGCCCGCTCGTCGAGCGCGTGGTGGGCCGGGAGTCGCTCCTCGAGGAGGCGATCGAGCAGCTGGTGCCGGTCGTGTACCGCGAGGCGGTAGCCGAGGCGGGGCTGGACCCGATCGAGGAGGCCCAGGTTCAGGTCGTGGAGGTCGAGCCCCTGCGGATCAAGGCCACGGTGCCCGTGCGCCCGCAGGTGCGCCTGGGCGACTACCACAGCCTACGCCGCGAGCTGCAGGTGCCCCCGGTCACCGACGAGCAGGTCGACCGCCTCATCGAGCGGCTGCGCGAGGCCCACGCCACCTGGGTGCCGGTCGAGCGGCCAGCGCAGCTGGGCGACCGCGTGGCGCTCGATGTGCGGGGCACGGCAGGCGAGCGCGTGCTGCTGGACCGGCGCGACGTGGAGTACGTGCTGCGCGAGGAGGACCAGCGGCCCCTGCCGGGCTTCGCCGCGGCCCTGGTCGGCCTGGCGCCCGACAGCGAGCGCACCTTCACGCTGCGCGTGCCCGAGGACTTCGCCGACACCGCCCTGGCCGGCCAGGAGGCGACGTTCACGGTCCGGCTGCACTGGGTGAAGGAGCGGCAGCTGCCGGCGGTGGACGACGCCTTCGCCTCGACGGTGGGAGCGTTCAACACGGTCGAGGAGCTGCGCGCGCAGCTGCGCGAGGAACTGGCCGCCCAGGCCGCCGCCGAGGCCCGCGAGCGGCTGGAGGAGGAGGTGGTCGAGGCCGTGGTGGGGGTGGCAACGCTGGAGCTGCCGCCGCAGGCGGTGGACAAGCACGCCGAGCGGCTCCGCCAGCGGCTCGTCGCCACGCTTGACAAGCAGGGCGCCACGATTGAACAATACCTGCAACTGACGGGGAAGCCCGCCGCGGAGTTCGAGGACGAGCTACGCACCCGAGCGCGCCGCGAACTGACCCGCGCCTTCGTCCTCCACGCGGTGGCCGAGGCGGAGCAGATCACGGTAGACCCCGTCGAGGTGGAGGCCGAGATCCGCCGGGCGGCGGCCGAGCGCGCCAGCGCGCCACGGGCGCTGCAGGGCGCGCTCAGGAACCGCCAGCTGCGTGAGCAGGTCGAGTTGGCCCTGCGCGAGCGCAAGACGATCGCACGGCTGGTGGAGCTGGCGACCCGCGACTCGGCCGGCCCGGCGGCCACGGCGGCCACCAGCCCAGCCGCAGAGGAGCGGCCGCATGCGTGACCCGCGGGCGCAGATCCTGGTCCCCCAGGTCATCGAGCAAACCAACCGCGGGGAGCGGGCCTACGACATCTACTCCCTGCTCCTCAAAGAGCGCATCGTGTTCATTGGCACGGCCATCGACGACTACCTCGCCAACCTCGTGGTCGCCGAACTCCTCTACCTCGACCGCGAGGATCCCGAGAAGGACATCCAGATGTACATCCACTCCCCCGGGGGGAGTGTGACCGCTGGCCTATCCATCTACGACACGATGCAGCTGATCCGCCCCGAGGTGAGCACCATCTGCGTGGGCATGGCCGCGAGCATGGGCGCCGTGCTGCTCATGGCGGGCGCCAAGGGCAAGCGCTTCGCCCTGCCCAACTCGACCGTGATGATCCACCAGGCCGCGGGCGGCTTCCAGGGCACCGCGGCCGATATCGAGGTGCGGGCACGCGAGATCTTGCGCTTGCAGCGGCGGCTGCGCGAGATCATGGCCCACCACACCGGCCAACCGCTCGAGCGCATCGCCCGCGACTCGGATCGCGATTTCTTCATGACCCCAGAACAAGCGAAGGACTACGGCATCATCGACGAGGTGATCGGGCATCCCGCCGGGTCGATGAAGGCCGAACCATCACGCCAGTAGCCGCGGCGCTGGACGGAGGACGAAGGCATGACGAACGCGCGGGGGACGCGGGGCCAGTACCACTGCTCCTTCTGTGGGAAGCCGCAGGACCAGGTACGCCGCTTGATCGCGGGGCCCGGTGCCGTCTATATCTGCGACGAGTGCGTCGAGCTGTGCCGCGAGATCATCGACGAGGAGACGCCACCCCCGCCGCGTGCCAAGCTGCCCCTGGCCAAGCTCCCCACGCCCAAGAAGATCTACGAGCAGCTCAACCAGTACGTCATCGGCCAGGACCGGGCCAAGAAAGTGCTCGCCGTGGCCGTGTACAACCACTACAAGCGCGTCAACGCCGGCATGCAGGTCGACGATGTCGAGCTGCAGAAGAGCAACATTCTGCTCGTCGGCCCCACCGGCTGCGGCAAGACCCTGCTCGCCCAGACCCTCGCCAAGATCCTCGATGTGCCGTTCTGCATCGCTGATGCCACCGCCCTCACCGAGGCGGGGTACGTCGGCGAGGATGTCGAGAACATCCTGCTGCGGCTGATCCAGGCCGCCGACTTCGACATCCCCCGCGCCGAGCGCGGGATCGTGTACATCGACGAGATCGACAAGATCGCCCGCAAGAGCGACAACCCCTCGATCACCCGCGACGTATCGGGCGAAGGGGTGCAGCAGGCGCTGTTGAAGATCCTGGAGGGTACTATCGCCAATGTGCCGCCCCAGGGCGGCCGCAAGCACCCCCACCAGGACTTCCTGCAGATCAACACAACGAACATCCTGTTCATCTGCGGCGGCGCCTTCGAGGGGCTGGAGAACATCGTCGCCCAGCGCGTGGGCAAGAAGCGCACCCTCGGCTTCCGCGCCGAGCCGGTGACCGAGCAGGACAACGCCGACCTGCTTCGCCAGCTCACCTCCGACGACCTGCTCAAGTACGGGCTGATCCCCGAGTTCATCGGCCGGCTGCCGGTCGTCGTCACGCTCGACCCGTTGGACAAGCAGGCGCTGATGCGCATCCTGGTCGAGCCCCGCAACGCCATCACCAAGCAGTACGGCAAGTTCCTGGCGCTGGACAAGGTCGAGCTGGTGTTCACCGAGGATGCGCTCGAGGCCGCGGCGGAGCGCGCGCTAAAGTACAAGACGGGAGCGCGAGGCTTGCGCACCCTGATCGAGGAGGTGCTCCTCGACGTGATGTACGAGATCCCCTCCCGCACCGACGTGCGCAAGTGCATCATCAGCGCCGACACGATCCTCCATGGCAAGACGCCGCTACTGCTCACCCGCAGCGACCGCGTGGTAGAGATGGACGACCCGACCGAGGCCGCTTCCTGAGCGCCCCCTCCCCCCGTTCGTTCGTGGGCAGCGGGCCGCAGCGGACGCAGCCCGTTGCCCATCGCGGCTCCCTTCCGCCATCGACGCCGGCCCGCTGCGCTTGCCGGAATTTAAGGCGCATCTTATGCTAAAGGCGGCGGTGGGGCCGGCTCACCGCACGAGCGCCCGTGGTCGGCCGGGGGGCACCTACGCGCCCGAGGATCTTTCGCCAGCACCGGCGGGCCTGGCTCGGCTTCGCGGCCGGCGCGCTGCTAGTCGGGATCGTGGCAGTCGTCGCCTGGCAGCAGCGCGCGGCGCAGGCCGGAGCCGAGCCGTACTGCGCGCAAGTCTGGGGCACCTTCGACCGCACCAGCAAGCTGGCCCGCGAGCTGGGTGCTGCCTTGGAGGCTGCGGCCAGCGAGCCATCCGAGCGGGTGGTCCCGCGGCTGGCGCTGGTGCAACAGGCCCTGGCCGAAGAGCTGGCGCGCATCGAGCGGCTGACGCCCCCGGCGGGCGTGGAGGCGGTCCAGCAGCACGCCCGGGCCGCGCTCACCGCCCTGTTGCGGGCCGCCGACCCGCGGCTGGTGGAGCACCCGCCAGAGGTGCGCGCGCAGATGGGCCCCTACCTGCGCGCGCAGCTGATCGCTGCTCGGAGCGAGGCACGCGCCGCGGCCAGTGCCCTGCGCGCCGCCGACGAGGAGTGCGCCAGCCGCTACGGGCCGGGCGCGCTGCGGCCCCTCGGCCGGCCGCGCGAGGGGCCGCCAGCCTCCTGAGAGCCGCCGCGCTCAGTGCTCGGCACTGTCCAGCCACAGCGTCACCGGCCCATCGGCTACCAGGTGGATCTCCATTAGGGCCCCGAAGCGGCCGGTGGCGACGCGCACGCCCTGCGCGGCCAGCGCCTCCACGAACACCTCGACCAGTGGCCGCGCCACCTCCGGCGGGGCCGCCTCGCCGAAGTAGGGCCGGCGGCCGCGGCGCAGGTCGGCGTAGAGGGTGAACTGCGAGACCACTAGACACTCGGCACCGACCTCCAGCGCCGAGCGGTTCATCCGGCCCGTGTCGTCGGGAAACGCACGCAGATGCGGGATGCGCACGGCGAGGGCGCGGGCGGTCGCCTCATCGTCCCCGCGCCCCACACCGAGCAGCACGAACCAGCCGGCGCCGATAGCGCCGATCACCTGCCCGTCGACGTGGACCGCCGCCGAGCGGACGCGCTGGAGAAGCGCGCGCACGCGGCCTACTTGCTGGCGCCGCTAGCTGTCGCCTCGCTCTTGCTGGTCGAGCTGCTGCTCTCCCCTTCGCTACCGCCACTCGCGCCGCCGTTCTTCCCGTTCGTCCCGTTGCGGCTGTCGGTGATGTAAAAGCCGCTGCCCTTGAAGATGATGCCGACCGGTTGCAGCACGCGGTGCAGCGGCCCCCCGCAAGCGTCACAGGTCGCTAGGGGCGCATCAAAGAAGCCCTGGCGCTTTTCGATATCCACGCCACAGGCCGCGCAGCGATACACGTAGATGGGCATAGCTCGACCTTGCCTCCAAGCGGCTGGTGATCGCTCGCCGGGATTATACCGGCCCACCCGTTAGAGGGGCATTAGAGTAGGCTAGTCCTTCGCGCCGGCCTTCGCCTGCACGCGCTCGATCAGCGCGCGCCCGTCCTCGGGCGAGACCCAGATATAAGTATATTGCTGCACGATGAGGCGCAGGTCGCGCCCGCTCGGCAGCACCTCGCCGGCGAAGTGCGGGGCCTTGAGCACCGCTGGGATGAACACGTCCGTCTGCACCGTGCAGAGCTTTTTGTCGGGGTCAGTCGGGTGCGGTTCGGGGCCCGCCGTGACGGTGCCGACCGCGAAGAGAACGAACTGCCCTAGCGCGAGGTAGATGAGCCGGTCGCCGGCGCTGATCTCCAGATCGGGGCTGGGCGGCGCGCCCACCGCCGGCGCGGCCACCGCCACGGCACCCGCCCCGCCTGCCATCGCGGTCGACCGCGGCCGTGGCGTGCCCCGGTAGTAGCCCGAGGCGCGAAACACCTCGCGCGCGGGCGGGGGCTGGAGGTAGCCCACCACGCGGATCCAGTGTTGGTCAGCCACGGCACATGCCTCCTGCCGCGCCGTCGGGCGGCGCCTGGTGCTGCCCCAGTATACCCTAGCGCCGCGCGCCCCCAGCAGCCGAGGATGCTATCATCACGCAGGAGGCGCGGAGGGGCGGATGGACCAGCAGGCGCCGCATGCCGGCCACGCGCACGAGCACACCTACGTCGAGATCGAAGGCACAGAGAACATCAGCCTGTTCGAGGAGCAGACACACCACCAGATCACGTTGCACTGGCACCCGCGCGGCCTGGCCCTGCGCCTCACCTATGCCGAGGTGATGGAGCTGGCCGATGCCCTGCAGCGCGTGCTCGCCCATATCGCGCGGGGCCGCCGGCGCAACGGCGGTTGAGCGGCGCAGGAGAGCCAACGATGCTCGGCGAGCCCCCCTGGCTGCCAGAGCCGTATGTGTACTCGCCGGCGGTGATCGACCACGCTACCAACCCGCGCAATGTGGGCACCCTGCCGGATGCCCATGGCGTCGGGGCCGACGGCGAGCCCGTAGTCGGCAGTCACGTGCGTATCGCCCTGCGCCTGGAAGCCGGCCGGGTGAGCGCGGTGCGCTTCCGGGCGTTCGGCTGCAGCGCCACCATCGCCGCCGCGAGCGTGGCCACCGAGCTCGCGCTGGGCGCCGAGGTGGCCGTTGCCCGCGCTATCGACGCGGCCCGCATCGCCGCGGCGCTGGGCGGGCTGCCGTCCGAAAAGGTGCACTGCGCGCGCGTGGCGGCCGGCGCGCTCCGGCGCGCGCTCGATGCCGCGCTGGCCCGCACCACGGGCGCTAGCGACAGGTTAAGATAGGGGATTCGATGGACTTGGAAGCCGAACTAGTGCGCTGGATGGATGAGCACGAGGCGGAGATGCTGGACCTGCTCCGTGAGGAAGAGGGGCGGTTCTTGGCCCTGCACCCCGGCGTCGATCCCGTCGAGAGCCGGGTGCACATCGCGGCCATGGCCAATCGCCGGTTCATCGCCCGCGCGCTGGGCGCGGTTCTGCCGCGCTATCTCCAGGCAGTCCACCAGTAGCGAGGAGGCGAGGGCGTGGAGGCGCAGCGCGCCAAGCGGATGGTGCTGGTGGTGAAGAGCGACAGCTACGAGGACTTCCTGCTCGCCCTGAGCTGGGCCGGCATCGGCGCCGAGTCCGAGATGGACGTGTGCCTGTTCTTCACCAATCGCGCCGCCCGCCGGCTGCACCGCGACGGCTTGCGCGACATCGCCATCGCCCCCCCGGGCGACGACGTAGGCGCCCACTTCATCGACCGCGCCGAGCAGCTGGGCTTCACCGACCTGCGCGAGCTGCTGCGCCAGGTGAAAGCGACGGGGCGCGTGCGCATCTACGTCTGTTCGCGGGGCGCGCGGATCTACGACCTGCGGCCGGATACCCTGCTGCCCGAGGTGGACAGCGTGCTAGGTACGGCCAGCTTCCTGCTCAACGAGGCCCAGCACGCCGACCTCCTCATGACGATCTAGCGCGCCAGGCGGCCACGGCGGCCACCGCGCGCGCCGCCCAGGCCTGGATCTCGGCGTCGGCGCCCAGCGCGGCCAGCTCGGCGAGCCGGTACCAGCCCGCCCGCGTGGCCGCGGCGTGTGCCCCCCGGGGGACCTGGCCGGGGACGGTCGGCGCCGCGAAGTAGACGAGGTCGATATGCTCGTGGTCGTGGCCGATGTTCTCCAGCTGGATCCCCGCCGGCCGCACGAGCTGGACAGGCGTGGCCAGGGGTAGCCCGCGCTCGCCCACCAGCTCCACGCGCAGGCCGGTCTCCTCTTCGACCTCGCGCACTGCCGCCTCGTCAGGCAGCTCATTCGGCTCGATATGCCCGCCGGGCGGCAGCCAGCGCCCCAGCTTGGCATGGTAGTGCAGCAGCACGCGGTCGCCGTCGACCACGAACACCGCGACCGTGAACTCGCGCCGCGGCCGCATCAGCCACCGATATGCGACATCTCGACCTTGCGCCAGCGCGGGGTCGCCGCGGTGCGCAGCTCGGAGTAGCGATCGGCCCGCGCGCCCCATACGGCGCGGATGCGCTCGGCGATCTCCTCGTCGGACGCGCCGCCGCGTAGCAGCGCCCGCAGGTCGTGCCCCTCCCCGGCGAACAGGCAGGTATACAGCTTGCCTTCCGAGGACAGGCGCAGGCGCGTGCAGTCGCCGCAGAACGGCTGCGTCACCGAGGCGATGATACCGATCTCGCCGCCGCCATCGCGATAGCGGTAGCGGCTCGCCACCTCGCCCCGGTAACTGCGGCCGATCGGCTCCAGCGGCAGCACAGCATCGATCATACGCACGATCTCGGCGCCGGGCACCACGTCGTCCATGCGCCAACCGTTGGTGTTGCCCACGTCCATGTACTCGATGAAGCGCAGGATGTAGCCCGTGCCGTGGAAGTAGCGGGCCATGTCGACCACGCAGTGGTCGTTGACCCCGCGCTTGACCACCATGTTGATCTTGATCGGCCACAGCCCGGCGCGGCGCGCGGCCTCGATGCCCTCCAGCACCCGCGCCACGGGAAAATCGACGTCGTTCATGCGGCGAAACACGGCATCGTCGAGCGCGTCGAGGCTAACCGTGACGCGCTTGAGCCCGGCGTCGGCGAGCGCCTGCGCCTTGCGCGCCAGCAGCGAGCCGTTGGTAGTCAGCGTCAGGTCGCGCAGGCCCTCGATGCGCGCCAGCATAGCCACCAGCTTCTCGAGGTCGCGGCGCACCAGCGGCTCGCCCCCCGTGAGCCGGATCTTCTCGACCCCAAGCCCGACGCAGATCCGCGCGACGCGAGCGATCTCTTCGAACGTCAGCAGCCAGCGGTTGGGCAGAAACTGAAAATCCGGGCCGAAGATCTCCTTCGGCATACAATAGATACAGCGGAAATTGCAGCGATCGGTGACCGAGATCCGGAGGTCCCGCAGCGGCCGATTCCGTGTGTCGGTCAACATCCTCGTCACCCCGGCGCGTCGCGCGCCCCCTGCGGGATCGAGACAGGTGCGGCTGCTCTCTGGCAGGACTATAGCCCAGCGCCGACGGGCGCGCCAACCGGCGGTTGTCACGGGCGGCGCTGGAGGGCCGCCGCGCGTGGCACCGCAGCGACAGCGAGGAGACGCCTATGCGATGGTGGCTGAGCGGCCTGCTGGCTCTTGGGCTAACTCTGAGCGGGGTGCCCCGCGCCCAGGCGCAGCTGCCCCCTGGGGGCTACTACGCCGACGGCGCCTACTACGCGCCGGCCGAGGCGGCCCCCCCCGTGCCCGCGCAGGAGGAGACGGCGTACTGGCGCGGTGTGTACGCCTACGCGCCGGGCTTTGGGCCGTACTTGCGGCTAGGCGGTGAGAGCGGCTGGAACCCGAACCGCGGTAGCACCTACAATGCCTACCCGTTCGGCGACTACGCCACCGACTACGGGCTACCGCCGCTGCTCCCGTACTATATCGGGCCAGCCGCAGTGATCGTGGTGCCGCTGGGCTCGTATGGGGCGGGGCCGCGCTACTGGCCATGGCGGTAATCCCCGGCTCAGCCGGGGCGCTGGATCAGGCCGTCGAGCAGCGGGCCGCCGATGGTGACGATGAACACGATCACCACCACCAGCAGCACCAGTACGATCACGGGCGCCACCGGGTTGTCGCGGTCCAGCAGGCGCTCGTACCACGGCCGGGGGTCCACGGCGTCTCCTTTCGTCGCGGGGCCGGCTCAGACGAGCGCGGGGCAGGCCAGCGGGGCCTCGCGGTAGTGCCAGCGGGCCAGCAGGTTCAGCAGCTCACGGCGAGCGACTAGGTGATCGGTGGTCGGGAACACCTCCCGCGCCACCCACGCGCGATAGGCGAGCAGCGCCTGCTCGTGGTCCCAGGCGGTGCGCACCAGGAACTGTTCCGCGGCATCCTCCACCTGGTAGATTCCGACCGCCAGCAGCCCCGGGCGCGACGGGTACTGCTCGCGCACGCGCTGGCGTAGGAGTGCGGCGTAGTAGTCGCCCAGCCCGGGCCGGGCCCGCACCAGCCCCACCCCGACCGCGGTGGCCTCGCGGGGCTGTACCCGGAGCACCTCCAGCGGACGGAACACGCGCACGCGCGCGGGCCGCAGGAACAGATGGCCGATGTCGGTGGCGGTGGCCCGCAGGCGCTCGCGCGCGGCCTCGAACGCCTCGCGGCTCTGCCACTCCACCAGATCGACGTAGAGGTTGGACTGCGCGCGGCCCTGCAACACCTGATAGGCGCGGATCCCCTCGCATGTCTGCGTCGCCACGCTGGCGTGGTGCTGGAGCGCGGCGCGCACCTCGGCCACTCGACCGGGCTGGGCCTCACGGATGAACGCGACGAGCACCGACATAGCGAGCGCCTCCTCGAGCTCGACCGGCCGCGGGCACACCCTGCGCGCGGGGGCCTGGTTCGCCGATTATAGCACCGCGGGCCTCCACGCACTTAGTCCACTGCGGTCGCGGCGCCCAGCCCTGTGGCGGCGGCCTGCAGGTATGCGAGCGCCACGTCGTGCAGCCGGCCGTTGCTGGCCAGGGCCTGGCCGCTCGTCACCGAGGGCCGCCCGGCGAAGTCGCTGAAGCGGCCACCGGCTTCCTCCACCAGCACGGGCAGCGGGGCGATGTCCCAGATGCGCACCCCGGCCTCCAGCCAGAGGTCCACCTGGCCGGTGAGCAGCAGTGCGGCCGCGTACAGATCGCCGTGGGCGCGCGCCGTCTCCACCGTCTGGAGCAGCCGCGCCACCCCCTTCCCATGGGGCGGCGCCAGCAAGTAGGGCAGTTCGCCCAGGCTGAGCGCCGCCGCCGTCAGCTCGCTGACCGCCGACACCAACAGCCGCTCGCCGTTGCGCCAGCAGCCGTGCCCGCGGCCCGCCCAGTACAGCTCGCCCAGGGCCGGCAACCCCAACGCGCCGGCTACGATGACGCCCTCCTGCTCCAGCGCTACCGCTGGCCCCCAGAACAGCCCGCCGCGCGTAAAGCCCCGCGTGCCGTCGAGCGGATCGATGATCCACCGCAGCGGCGCCTCGGGCCGCCGCGCGCCGCTCTCCTCCGAGAGCACGCCATGGTCCGGAAACGCCGCCTCGATGACCGCCAGCGCCGCCACCTCGGCGTCGCGATCCGCCACGGTCACTGGCGTGTGGTCGGCCTTGCGCTCCACACGCACCCCGGCACGCCAGTGCCGCAGCGCCGCCGCGCCCGCGGCCGCCGCCGCCTCGCGCGCCACGGCCATCGCCCGCTCGATGTCCAGGGCCATGCGCGCTCCCCGTCCCCGCTCGCGCCGCGGCTCAGGCGCGGGTCATCAGCTCGTACAGGTGCCCGTTCGGGTCGGCGAAGTATACGCCGCGCCCGCCGCGGCGGTGGTTGATCTGGCCCTTGCCGCGGCCGCCAGGCTCCGCGTAGTAGTCCAGCCCTGCAGCTCGCACGCGGCCGAAGATAGCGTCGAACTCCTCCTCGCTGACGAGGAAGGCGTAGTGGTGCGGCTCGAAGTGCTCGGCATCGTCGAAGTCGAGCGTCAGGTCGGCATTGACCCGTACCGGCGCGAAGTGCCCCTGGGTGCCGTGGAATTCTAGCCCGAAGAGCTCGGCGAAGAAGCGGGCCGCGGCCACCTTGTCCCGCGCCGGTACAATCGTATGGTTCAGCGTGATGCTCATCGCGCGCTCCTCTCGCCCCGGACACCGCCGCCCGGCGGACTGGCGTACGGTGCCTACCCCACCGTCTAGCAGCACTGTACCGCGCGCGCGGCGCCC
>Ga0070737_10002496_pt1 | contig 22009 bp, 21 predicted proteins | sample Coa_R1_10_FD_66438 | JGI IMG/M metagenome (GOLD analysis project Ga0070737, IMG submission 66438) | Surface soil microbial communities from Centralia Pennsylvania, which are recovering from an underground coalmine fire - Coalmine... | ecosystem: Environmental > Terrestrial > Soil > Unclassified...
CCGGAGTATCTCTGTCTATCCGAACGAAAACAGGAAGGCGGAACGTTGCTTGCAGAGGCATCCGCTTCTCTCATTGCGCTGGACGACGATGTGGTCTGCCTCGAGTTTCACACCAAGATGAACACATTCGAGCCGGCCCTCGTGCGCTTTATCGAGCAGGTCTGTAACCTTATCGAGAAAGAGGGGTGGGCCTTGGTCATCGGCAATCAGGCGCCCCATTTTTCGGCGGGCTATAACCTGCGCCTTTTCCTAGAGGCCATCGAAGCCAAAAAGTGGCAAGCGCTCGACACCATGCTCAAAGAGCTGCAGTTTGTTTTTCTACGCCTGAAATATGCGTCGTTTCCCACGGTGGCCGCCCCGCACGGCTACACGCTCGGAGCCGGCTGCGAAGGCACCCTGCATTGCGCCCATGTGCAGGCCGCCCGCGAGCTGGCAATGGGTTTACCGGAGGTGCGCGTAGGGCTTATACCGGCAGGTGGCGGCACCAAAGAGATGCTGGCGCGTACGATGAGCCTGCCCGAAACAGCGGCCGATCCGCTAGCGGCGCTGGAGAATCTGTTCAAGCGCCTCACCATCCCCTCCATCTCGACCAGCGCCGATGAGGCAAGGAAAAACGGCTTTCTCCGCCCCACCGACGGTCTTACCCCAAACGCCGACCGTCTTCTCTATGAGGCGAAATGCCGTGCGAAGCGCCTTAGAGAGGAAAACTATCGCCCTCCCTCCCCTCACCCCATTCTCACCTTCGGGCGAGCGGCAAAAGAGCGCCTGCACCGCGCGCTTGAACAGTGGCTTGCCGAAGGCCTTATCACCGAGCACGATAGTTTCGTTGCCGCCCAACTTGCCCGAGTCCTCTACGGAGATGCCGAAACGCAACGCTCCTGCGCCGAGGAGGCCCTTCTGCAGATCGAACGCGAGGCGTTTATCGAGGCGGCTAAACACCCAAAGAGCCTTGAACGTATTCGGCATGTGCTGGCAACGGGCAAACACCTGCGAAATTAGGTACGAAGCCCGGAATTAAAACTGACCGCCGGCCTCTCTTTCCGTGCTCAGCCGCAGACCGTCAGCGGGCTGTAACTGAACCCAACCGAGGCGATTTAAGGTGCGGATGGTCGTGGCGACCTGCTCTTCAGAAAAGGCAGCGCGGTGTTGCCGCTCCATCGCTTCAAGCACGGCCTGTTCTGTGACTGATCCAAAAGCAGATGCGCTCTCCTGTTGCAACTCCCTCGTCACAAAATGGACGGCGGCCGCGGCCCTCACCTCCTGTATATCCATTTGCAAGAACAGATCGGCCACCTTTCGGATCAAAGCGTCCCACCTTTTCAGCTCGTTCTGATAAGTCACCCTCACGATAGAATAGGCGATTCCCGGACGGACAAGCCGACATGAGCCGTCCTTACTCTCTTCCAAAAGCCCATTGTTCACTAATCGCTGGATAATGTCCCTCAGCGCATCGGAGTAAGGCCCATAGTCGCCCCACCGAAACACAATGCCCGTAGGCAAACCCTCTGCCGTGGCAAAGTAGACCAGGGTTTGAAATGCGGTGCGGCCAATCTTCCACCGACATGGGGACTCAAGCACACGCTTAAGGGTCTCTGCAATCACAACCCAGGTGGATAAGGCTCCTGTTCTTGAGGCCATCTCTTCGATTTGCTGTCCGCCAAGCAGGGGAAGCGCCGCGTCGTCCTTAACGGCAGCAAACAGCCCACCAAGCTCCTCCCGGCCTTGAAGAAACGCCTCGTTTACCTGCTCGTCAGGAGCATCCAGAGGGCCGTAAAGCTCCACCTCTATCTCCAGTCGGCTAAGATAATGGTAGAAGACCGGGCCAACGAGCCTCCAATCTAGCCCCCCGTTGTTGCAACCCAAAGCGGGACATGCAAGAGACTGAATCCCCCACTCTTTGTAGTGCCGTTCGAGGTAGTCTAGCCCTGCCAAGATATCTAACAGGCGCGAAGCCTCACGCCAATGGCCTTTCGTAGGGAAATTGAGGATCCAGGGCGGCGTCATGGTCGGTCGTAGGGGCACGGCGCCGCCGTGCCCCTACTTCACCTCACCCGCTCTGCATCGGCGCACATAGTCTTCGTACATTTCTGGGAAGCGCTTTTTGAACTCGAGTACGATCCCCTTGCCCATCACCCCCCATGCAGTTCACCGTGTTGACCAGGGTTTGTGCCTTCGATTGGAACAGATCGCCCTTCCGCACCCGTATCATGTCTGTTTCCAGACAAAGAAAAGCTCTGGATCTATTTCAATAGAAAGTTGGGGTGCCATCGCCTGCAGCATGTCGCCCGCCGTTTGGCACGCGACGTAGGCACCAAGAATATAGCTCGCCGGCACGACATCGGGCACGAGTAGCTCTGCGTATTTGGCGAATTTATACTCTTTTGCCGCCTCTTTGTACAAAGGGTGATACCAAACGCGAGCGAAGATTTTCTTTGGATCGAGATGCACTAGCCCCTCTGGCGATGGATAAAAGTGAGCGCTAGCGCAAGCCGCATTTCTATCGGAGATGACGGCTCCTTTAATATCGAGCACACTCGGCGCGACGCGCAACACGCATAGCTTTTCATGCAAATGTTTTGTCATGCGTAGCCTGCAGAGCATCGGGTTTCGTGCACAAAAGTAGAGGTTTGCATAGTCATGAAGCAGGCGCCCATTCGGTGCCCGCTTCCGCTCTCTACGCCTATGCACATCCCTATCCGAAACGCTTACCGGGTGCAGGGTGCCGTCTCTTATGCCTTTTCTAACCCGATTGTACGATAGAATGCCGTACTTCAAGATGTCCGGAACGTTCTGGATGTGGGTTATGTAGTGAAGTTCCTTTAAATCGCTACGTTGCATATCAGCGCCTACGCAACTTTTTGGAATATATTACCTCTAACCTTCTTTTTTTTGAAGGCAAAAAAGGCTATCAACAAAATGCTTAGCACCTGCGCAAAAGCGGAAAAGAACTCTTCGTCCGTACATCCTCTCCTCTGAATCGGCGGCGATGACCGCAAAGGCTGCGGTTTTTGGATCTTGTGCAGAGGGGAAGACAGCTCCCGTGGGAAAGCTGAGGAATAGGTTTTACCGATGCTGCATTTTTATCACAAGCGGGCAGGATTCTTGACCTCGCCACGCGGATATATCTTGCAACGGAACAATACCCTTCGAGGAGAGCAACATGTCTCAACCGGTACGAATCGGTTTTGTAGGGGTGGGGAGTATGGGCCAGTGCGCCCATCTAAAGAACTACGCCACCTTGCCCGATTGTCAGGTAGTGGCCATCGCCGAGCTACGCCCTCAGCTGGGGCAAAAGGTAGCCCAGCGCTATGGGGTTCCTCATGTCTATCCCTCTGCGGAGGAGATGCTTGCCAAAGAGGCCCTCGACGGCCTGGTAGTATCCCAACCCTTCACACGTCATGGGCAGGTGGTCATTCCCCTCTATAGAGCCGGAATCCCCATCTTTACCGAAAAGCCGCTCGCCGGTTCACTGGCCGTAGGAGAGCAGATGATACGCGCTTTAAAGGAAAGCGGAACATGGCATATGGTGGGCTACAACAAGCGAAGCGACCCTGCCGTTATGTGGGCGAAAGCGGAGATCGAGCGGCTAAAACAGACCGGTGAGATCGGCAAACTGCGCTATGTGCGCATCACCATGCCGCCCGGCGATTGGGTTGCCGGAGGGTTTACCGACCTGATCACCACCGACGAACCGTATCCCAGCCTTCCTCACGACCCTCCACCCGCCGACCTCAGCGCAGAGGGCGCTCGCACCTATGTGGAGTTTGTGAACTACTACATTCATCAGGTCAACCTTCTGCGTTACCTCCTCGGCGAGCCTTACAAGCTTGTCTATGCGCATCCTTCCCGAACGCTTTTGGTGGCCGAAAGCGACAGCGGCGTTGCCGCGACCATCGAGATGCAGCCCTACACAACCACCCGTGCTTGGGAGGAGACCGCGCTGGTGGCCTTTGAGCGCGGCTACGTTCATATAGCCCTCCCGGCCCCTCTCGCCTCGAATCGGCCGGGGCACGTTGAGGTTTACTACGATCCAGGAGGTCAAACCGAGCCAAGACGTGTCAGTCCCACACTGCCTTGGGTTCACTCCATGCGCCAACAGGCCATCAACTTCGTGCGCGCTTTAAAGGGCGAGATTCGCCCACCTTGCGAGGCCGCCGAAGCGTTAGAGGACCTCAAGATTGCCCGTGACTATTTACGCCTCATCGGCTGCAACTAGGGCTTCGCCTTCTGCCTACCCTTCCCTTCAGAACTGGTGGGAATGGAAACTTAAGATTTCTCGCCTTCGGCTCGAAATGACAGTTGTTTATCTCGCCTTCGGCTCGAAATGACAGTCGTATCACTGGCTCGAAATGACAGTTGTTCATCTCGTCTTCGGATCGAAATGACAGGCGTATCACCGGCTCTTCAAGGCACACACCCTCGTCCTCAAGGCCGACGCCCCCCAGTGAGAACGAAATGAGAAGACCTCTCAGCTTCGCTTCGAGGTGACATGGGCGCCGATGCCTTCGCCCTATCAGGGAGAGGGGCACCTAGCGGTGAGCATCTCAGCGGCCCGTTTCATATCTTTACCCGTCTATCTCGCTGGCCGCTGCGTTGCTGTCTGCAAGACGGAAAGGAGGGGATAGGGGACGAGCAAAGTCGGCTTACTCCACGAATTGGCTCTAGAACCGCCCGCTCCATCGCCTTCATGCCCATTTCGCTATGTAGATAGGTCCGTCTGAAGGCAGGCGGCCAGCCCAGGCGTGACCGGAGTGAGAATGTAGCCACTTCGACTGTCGCCCACCACGCAGCAGCGCTCCCCCTCGCCGTAATGCCAATAGTAAGCCACTATGTAGGCACACAAAAGGGCGTCCAACAAATCTTCGTAGCGTTTTAGGTCGCGCCCGCGCCTTTCCTGCAAATCGGAAAGCCAGGATGGCGGCAGAAGAGAGGGTTGCGCCATTTTCAGCGATTCCAGCAGCGTTGCATAGCGTGCATACTCCGCCCAACGGCTTCGCAGCGAGCGGCCTGGTTTGGCCTTATACTTCAGTGAGCGCTTGAGATGAAAAAGGGCGCACTGCGCGCTACGCGGAAACACCTCCAAACAACGTCGAACGGTGCTATCGTGCGGTGAGAACCGATAGTCGGGCGTCGTGCCGAGCGACGCATTCAGCATCAGCAACAGCTCCTCGCCGCGCAAGTATCCGCCACAGATACGCCGATTGGCCGGAAGAGGGCCGGCCTCATAACGACCAAAACAGCGCCGCAATTTGGTTTCACAAGGGCGTTCACCTCGCTCATTGGGGACGATGAGCGGGGCATCCATCCCGATAAGCAGCCCACCGCCCCTATCGGCAGCGTGGACAAAGGCGACGATCTCTTCGTTCGAGCCGAGAGCCTCGTGCCATTGGAGCGTTTGCAAAGTTTCATATGGCGCATCGCCAGCTTCCAACACAACGGCAGCGCTGGTATTGCGCTCTCCCCATGCCAGGTCAATCCCTACAAACCGCATGGTGGCTCACAAAAAAAAAGCCCGATGCCGAAAGGCATCGGGAAAGAAAGGAGGTCGCAACCCGCAGAACTTCTGCAGGGATCGCGATCGAACTGCTCGTACCTTATTATACCCGATGTTCATGCCAAAAAGTTCCCACTTTGATCTTTTTTTGCAAAGTTAGCCACGAATCGCTTGTTTTTGCCAACTGTGTCTTAGTGTGTACTATTTTGTTTCAGCTAGTGCTTCGGGGAGCGCCTCTAAGAACCGCGCATTCTGAGCAGGCGTTCCAATGGAGACGCGCAAATGGGTTTGGCTCTTGAAATCGGGGCTGAAGCGAACGATGACTCCCCGTCTTAGCAAAGCATCGGCCACAGCACGTCCATCGCGCCCCACATTTACGAAAATAAAGTTGCCGTAGGTAGGGGTATAGTCAAGGCCGAGACGCTCAAACGCAGCGTAGAGCGTCCGTTTGCCCTCTTCGTTCACGGCCACAGTTTGGGCTACAAAGGCCTCATCCTCCAAAGCGGCGGCGGCTGCCGCTTGGGCCAGCAGGTTCACATTGAACGGCTCTCGCGTGCGATCGAGCCAGCCGGCGATCTCTGGGCGCATGATCCCGTAACCGATGCGCAGACCGGCCAAACCATAGGCCTTGCTGAAAGTACGCAACAGCACCACATTCCGCTCGTCACGCACAAAATCTATACACTCCGGATACTCCGGCAAGCCGGTGGCATACTCGTAGTAGGCCTCATCTATCACCAAAATGGCCTGTTCAGGCAGACGATCTAAAAGCCTTTCGATTCCAGCTCGGCTTAAGATCGTTCCCGTTGGGTTGTTTGGATTGGCGATAAACACCAGGCGTGTGCGGGAAGTTATAGAGTTCAGAAGAGCCTCGAGGTCGTACCCCCAATCCGGGGTAAGAGGCACTTTATGGCAGAGCGCATTGTTGAGCAAGGCCGCCGCTTCGTAACGAACAAAAGAGGGATCGGCCTGGATTACCTCATCGCCAGGCTCTAAAAAGGTGACCCCTAAAAGATGGATGATGTCGTCGGAGCCGTTGCCAAAAACGAGCGATTCGGGGGCTATATCCAGCTTTTTGGCAAGGGCAAGGCGCAGGGTACGGGAAGAGATGTCGGGGTAGAGATGCAGCTTCGGCGCCATCTGGGCGATAGCCTCGAGCGCTTTTGGCGAAGGCCCTAAGGGGTTTTCGTTGCTGGCAAGTTTAACAACCTCTTGGATGCCGAGTTCTCTCTGCACCTCCTCGATAGGCTTCCCCGGCACGTAGGGCACGAGGTGGGCAATATTTTCGGCTACCTTTAGCGGGTGTGTCATTACAGAACGCGAATCGGACACAGTGGGTTTCCTTAAAACGTTGACTAGACGCAAAGATTATACCCGCACTTTCAACGCTGTCCTCGCTGCCGTGTTGGTGTGATAGAGGTCAATAGAACGCAAAATCCTCATAGAAAATCTACCGGTTTTTGCCTATGGAGGCCGCTTTCTCGCAAAACTGCGCGTGCCGGGCGGTGTATTTTTGATGGATAATATGAGAAAAGGAACAAAAAAGGATTTATCGTGATGTTGTTGTCAGAAGTCAAAACGATTTGGGCGCCATGCCCTTTTTGTGGAGGTGAATGCAGGCCGGAGGAGGTTACCTTGCCGTTATGCCGTGAGAAGAACACCTATGTCATCGTTCAGGAGATACCGGCAGAGGTTTGCCAAGAGTGTGGTGAAATTCTGTTTTCGGTATCAACGGCGGCAGCCCTTTTAGGGCTGCTGAACGGTAAGAACCTGCCGATCGGCACGAATCAGGTTCCCGTTTACCGCTTCGGTAGTCATGCGACCACCTCAGAATAGGCAAGCGAGCCGAGCGTAAAGCGGGAGGGTAGGGGTCGAGAACCTCACGGTTCTAGAGGCAGTTTGTAGAGCAAGCTGACTTTGCCCGTCCCCTATCCCGGCCTTTCCCCCGATTCAGGAGAAAGTAGGCTAGTGTGTTTAGTTCTCAAAGGAAAGCCTATCGAAGCAAACCGACAGGAAGCTTACCGGTCTTCTCCGTCCCTGATAGGAGGAGGGGAGGGGGGGTGAGAGCTTAAGAAGAGAAGGGGCAAGCAAGTTTCTGTTCAAAGGAAAACCGATCGCTTTCCCTGCATCTCATGTCATGGTGCCCGCTTTAGGGGAAAAATAGGGTAATGTAGAGAACAAGTAACTTTACCTGTGCGTCGGTTGTCAAAAGGAGTAGAGATGGAAAGCGAATCGGAAGAGACCCCTCAGGACGAACCTACGCCGGCTATAGAGCCGCAGCCGTTGGAGCCGTGGTTCATCGAGTTATTGGCCTGCCCGGCCTGCCCGCAACGCTGGCCGCTGCACCTAAACGAGTCGAAAACGGCGCTGCACTGTTGGTGTGGCCGTTATGCCTACCCCATCAGCCCGGAGGGCATTCCCGTGCTGCTCGTAGAAGAGGCTGTCCTGCTCGATGAAAAAGCCGACCCGGCAACCGTTGCCCCTCCGAAGGAAGGAGCTTAGCCGATGCCATCGCTACGGGTGTTGGTACTCCAGGGGCCTAATCTCAACCTTATTGGCTCTCGTGAGCCGGATTTCTACGGGCGTGAGACGTTTGATGAGATCAATCGCAAAATAAAAGCGAAGGCCCAGGAGCTTGGCGTCGAGGTAAAAATTCTTCAATCGAACCACGAGGGCGACCTTGTAGACGCCATTCAGGAGGCACGTGAAACGGCGGATGGCATTATCATTAATGCGGGCGCGCTAACGCATTACAGCTACGCCGTACGCGATGCCCTCACGGCCGTGCGTCTGCCCACGGTGGAGGTGCACCTCTCCAATATTCATGCGCGCGAAGAGTTTCGGCATCGTTCCGTTATTGCCCCTGTCGTCATGGGGCAGATCGTGGGGCTAGGCTCACTTGGCTATCTGCTGGCACTAGAGGCCATCTGTCAGATCATCGAGCAAAGCCATCGTTAACAAGTGGCGCTTCTGGTAAATTGGCGACCTATGCGTTGGCAAAAACTCTTTCGGTTCTGTCTTCTTGCGTTGGGGGTGCTGCTCTGCGCCGGCAGGTGGGCGCCTATGGGAGAGCCTCCCTCGGAGAAGCAGGAGGAAAAAGCCGGCGCCGTTTGGGCCACCAAGCCGATCACCGTTCCCTCTAATGTGCGCTTTCCGCTGCAGTTGCCTTGCCATAAGTGGTATGGCCTGTTGGTGATACAGGCCGAATTTCCGGGGCATCAGCTGCTTAACTGCGGCCTCGATACCGCCATGAACGCTTGTGCCGTGCCCCCTCTCACCGTGTTGCGGCTAAAGCTGCCCAAGCCCACCGGCGAGGTTCATTTGCAAAGGCTCTGGCAGGAGCTAGATGCTCCTACCACCGAGATTCCCTCCTTGAGCCTTGGCACCTTACCGATAGCTCCGTTACAGGTGGCGCAGCTTGACGTGCTGCAAATGCTATCGCCGGAAATCGCCATCAGCTCTGCCGATGCGCCGGTTTGCTGGCTCGGTGGGCCTTTTCTTTCGGCTTTTCAGGTGACCATCAACGCAGAACAGGAGTTCCTAAAGTTGGAGCCGCCGAACGCTCCTTTGCCTAGAGGACGCGGGGCCGTGGTGGTGCCGATGAAGTTGCGGAACGGCTGTCCCGAAGTGATGGTAAGTCTGCCCAAATCCCCTCCGTTTCCCGCACTTGTAGATCTCACGGCGCCCATCTCCATTATCCCCACCAAAGTGGCCGAAACGCTAAAACTCCAACCATTAGAAAGCCTCTTGTGCATGGGAACCGATGGCAAGCCCTATCGGCTTACCCGTGCCATAGCGCCGCGCCTTGCTGTGGGCAAGGCGGGTGTGGATAAGCTCGATGTCTCCTTTCTACAACCACCCTTGCCCGTGCCCGGCCAAACAAAACCAGAAAATGTGAACTCTCCTTTGGAATCGGAGGCCGTTTTAGGGAGGAACTTTCTAGACCGCTATCAGCTGACCCTCAACTATGCACGCAGACAGATAGAGCTGATCCCCCTTCCCCACGAACAAGCAAAGTAGCCACCAAAATCGTTTCTCTTCACGAACGGCAATGTAATGTTCAGAAAAAAGGTCTACCCAAACACCGGTAACAACCGGATAAAAAATACGTAGTAGCAAAATAGAAATCATCGGTTAGGAAAGACACGAGCAAGCTGTTTCGTGTCGGCGGCCCTTGCCTAAACCATGCCTAAACCATAACGCTATCGGTAAGGCAAGAAAGGAGAAAAAACATGTCTGGCTCTAAACAACGAGGCTTTCGTGTTCTGTGGCCGGCCGTTGTCTCTTTGGCACTTCTGCTCGTCGTGCGGTCGGCATTAGCACAAAGTCGTTCACGCGCTCCTGCCCGCAGCACCTCAACGGCGTCCACCACCCTCCCCGCTTTCCGCAGGGCTTCACGCCTTCCACAAAACTATTACGAAGACGCCAGCACCTCCTATCCATCCTCTTGGCAGGCGCGACCGCTTATTTTCCATACACCCTCCCGCGACGTCTCTAGCACAACCTCCGCACCATCAAGCGCTTACGACCGCTTCCAGCACACCACCGAAGGCTACCTCTATCGCATCGCCCAGCAACGGGGTACGATCATCTACGTATATACTTGGCCACTAGAATGGGACTACTATGACTGTTGCTTTCCCTATTTCTTCTACACTCCGTGGCCTTCCGAGCCGCATCGTTGCTACCCACCTGTCTACGAGCCGGAAGATAGCGCGCCCATTCCGAGCGTGCATGGCGGTGGAGTTTGGTATCCACCCTATGGCGTCTACGTGCCCCAACCCCCACAGCGCGGCGTTCCCACCGAAGGCTCCTTGCCCGGTGATGCCGTAAATGCCTACTATTTGGGGCGCGGAGAAACCGCCTATTCGGTGGACGACCCCAAACTCGATCCGGCCCTTCGCGCAGCCATCGGCGACATTACAGCCGCCTTCCAGCACAACGATTTCGACGCTCTGGCAAAGCATCTTCCCTCCAACGGCACGATAGCCATCTATTTGCATGGGCAGTACAGCTACTCCCTCCCCGCCGATCAGTATCTGCAGCGGACGCGCCAGGCGCTTACGGCCTCGCCGGCGCTCAGTTTCGGGCTGCATCGCGTGTATCAGGTAGACCCAAATACCTACCGCGTTATGGGCATTCATGTCTTCAAAGACCCTCAGGGCAACGAGCGTGTGGTGTCTCTAGGGTTCGTGCTACAGAGGCAAGGAGCGGACTACGTTGTGATGCAAATAGATGTGGATTCTCCACATTCTTAGAACAAGCCGGTGTAGGTTATTGCCTGCAATTTGGGTAAACTACCATCAGTTGAACAGCAATTTTAGGAAACGCTTTTAGTTTCTTTCCGTATTCCTAACAAAACGGTGCGGAAAGGAGAAGAGGGATATGCCGCTTACGGAGAAGCAGAAAAAACTGATAGACGAGCGCATTCGGCGTGAAGGACTGAACGAGTTCGGGGACCCTAAGGGAACCGTTTACGCCGGAGGCACACCGCTGTTTGATATGCGGACCGGCCGCATGATAGATCGGTATGAGTATATTCTCAGCCGTCATCGCGACTGGCTGCCTCAGATAGAGAAAGAGGATTAAGATGAACGAACGCAAGGCCCCATGGCCGTGGATCGCTTTCCTACTCTTAGCGCTCTCTGCCTGGCCAATGCTTCGCGATTGGCAAAGGGAGGCACGCTCCGCACATGCCCCCTCAACACCTCTCGTGGCAAACGCCGGCGCCTTCATCTCTCCTAACCAGATAGAGGTGCAACTGCGCCCCGGTGCCGACGATTCGACCCTTGAGGCGCTAAGCCGAGAAATAGGTGCGCCTTTACAGTGGGATAGCCCGCTGCATGCGGAAACAGAGATCGCCGTAGCCACTTTGCCTCCCGGCGTTTCGGAGGCTCAAGCGCTGGCCAAACTGCGCGCAGATGGCCGAGTAGAAACGGCCGATGTGGTGCACTACTACACGGAGCCTACGAGCGCCGTTTTGCCGCAGGAACTGGTGGCCGAAGAGCCTTCCGGCCCGACTTCTCGCCCCAAGGAGGGCACTTCGGGCTGGCGTCCGAACGACCCACGTTACGATGAACAGTGGAATTTCCGCATGATTCACGCGGAGGAGGCCTGGGCGCTTTCACGCGGCAAAGGCATCAAGGTCGCCGTGATAGATACGGGGGTGGCCTATACCCAATGCGATAAAGGCCCCATCGCCCGTGACTTTAAGCAGACCCGATTTGTGCCGGGATACGATTTTGCCAACCGCTCTGCCATCGCTTACGATGACAACGGGCATGGCACCCACGTGGCCGGCACCATCGCGGAAAGCACCAACAACAATGAAGGGGTAGCCGGGCTAGCTTTCGACGCGACCATCATGCCGGTGAAGGTGCTTACCGGCTCCGGCATGGGCTCCTCCGCCTGGATCGCGGAGGGCATTCGCTATGCCGCCGACCACGGTGCCAACGTCATTAACATGAGTTTGGGTGGCCCCTTCCCCGATAAGTTGATGGCTGAAGCGTGCGATTACGCCCATAGTAAAGGGGTGGTCATTGTATGCGCTGCCGGCAATACCGGCACGGAGGGCGTGGGCTATCCGGCCGCTTTTAAGCCATGCATTGCCGTTTCTGCCGTCGGGCCGAAGGGAAACTTGGCTTTCTACTCCTCCTACGGCCGCCAGATCGCCATTGCGGCTCCGGGTGGCGATTCAAGGGTGGGCGGGCCGGCCGGAACCATTCTACAAAACACCATCGTGCGCGATGCCTCCGGTAACCCGGTGGATGACTATTACGGCTTTCAGGGCACCTCGATGGCGTCGCCCCATGTGGCCGCTGTGGCCGCGCTCATCGAGGCCGCAGGCATTCGCAATCCCGACGATGTGAAGTGCATTCTGCAAAAATCGGCTCAGCCGAAAGAGCCAGCCAAGAAATACGGCGCCGGAATCCTCGATGCCGGCCGCGCCGTTAAACTCGCCATCAACACCTATGAGGATGGGGTAGCACGGTTCTGGTTTGCGATGGCGTTGTTCGGGCTTGGAGGCTTGGTGATGTGGTTCAACCGTAAAACGGGCGGACCTAGAAACTATCCCTTCTGGCCCATTGCCGCCTTTGCCTTTGGCCTCCTTGCCCCCGATTGGCTTAGCAACACGTTCGGGCTGGGTTCCCATTGGAACCTGCTTACCCATAGCGTGCTTATTCCTGCAGCCCTTTTGGTGCTTGGTGCCGATGGCCCCAAAGAGCGAAGGTTCTTGGGCTACATGGCGCTTGGTTTCACCCTCCACCTCGGCTGGGAGTTTCTACGCGATACCATTCCGGTTGGCCTAGATTACGGGCGCTTGGCCCTCCTACCTTGGTGCGCCTCCAATGTACTCATCGGGTTTGGCATGCTTGTCTCCGGTCTGTCGGCCAAGCAGGAGTAGCCAAATCACGAGAGCGCTATAGGCTGAGGTGGCTTATAAAAAACAACAAAATCGAAGGAGAGTTCGTTTTATGCGCATTGTAGGTGCCGCAATGGCTCTACTCATGTTGGTCGGGCTGTGTGGCTGTGGTGGGGGACATGGAAGCGTAGGCAACTCATTGTCTCTTGCTATCATTCCCTCGAATACCACTGTGGCTCCGGGAGGTATTCGAGGGTTTCAATATGTTTTATCCGGTTCAGGAACGGCACAAACCGGCGTTGTTTGGAGCGTAAAAGAGTCGGGTGGTGGCACCATTGACAATACCGGGCTTTATACGGCCCCTACGACCCCCGGCACCTATCATGTTGTGGTGACCAGTGTGGCCAACCCGGCCGTTTCGGCCACGGCCACTGTTACCGTTGGCGGCAGCGGCCCTCTGCTTACCGTGACACAACGCCAAGTGGTGGTGGCGCCGAGCAGCACGGTATCGCTTGCCTCCGATGTTACTGTGAGTAATGCCTCTAACCCAACGCTGCTGTGGAGTGTAAACGCACCGAATCTAGGCACCGTAGACGCCAACGGCAACTACACCGCGCCTTCAACCCCCGGCGATTACTACGTAACCGTTTCGCTGCAATCCGATCCTTCCCAAACCGACTACATCCTCGTGGAAGTGGTCGGGGTCACTCTTTCCATCTCACCAACGTCCGTTCAAATGAAGACCAATCAAACCTATGGGTTTGGGTATAACATTCAAGTGATCGGCTCGACGAATAATAAGGTCACATGGTCGGTCACCGACAAGAACGGCAATCCGGTGAGCGGTGACGGCACCATAGATCAAAACGGCAACTACACTGCCCCCAGCACTCCGGGCACCTACTATGTGACGGTCTCTAGCCAAGTGCGCCCCGATATCAAGGCGACGGCCACCGTCACGGTGAGTTAAGTAAGCGAGAGCGTCGCTTCTCAAAGCGACGCAGCGATCTTTCCGGCCTGCCCGATGTCCGCCTAAGTAAGGCGAGTCGGCTTGACGGAACTAGTCGAAACGGGAAAAAGAGGGCAAAGACGATGTCCGCTATCCCCCCTAGGCGGACCTTTATGGCTCGCCGCTATCGGGGCGGCTTTACCTTGGTGGAGCTGCTCGTAGTTATCGCAATTATCTCGTTGTTGGCCGGGCTGTTGTTGCCGGTACTGCTTCGGGCCAGAAACCAGGCCCTCTCGGTAGCCTGTCTTTCCAACCTGCACCAGGCCGGCATGGCCTTTTCGATCTATGCGGAGGACTATGATGGCCTCTATCCCTATGCTGTAGACCCTGCCGACCGCTATACCCCACAAATATGGGCGGCCTACCCGGCCTGGCAAAGCCAAATTCCCTTCATGCCTTGGCTGCACGAGGTGCTCTTGCCTTATGTGAAGTCTCACGAAATCTTTCATTGCCCCTCCGACAGCGGCATGGATATTGAGGATTTCACCGGTTTTGTGCTCAACGGCCGCCCCACGATGTTTGAGAAGTTCGGCACCAGCTACCTCTATCGAACCGAGATCGCCTTTCGCCATGCTGGCGACGCCACCTTTCAAAACCCCGCAGAACTAAACGTCTACATGGATGGTTCGGGGCTATGGCATGGTAGCGGCCCGTCTGACCTTTCTATCGGTGCCGGCCACTTCTTCGAGGGCAATTCGGAGCTATTTCAACGCCGCTTTAATACCCTCTTGGGTGACTATCATGTGAAGTCGCTCACCTTTAGTCAAGTTTGGAAGTTGTGGCATCTTCCTCTGTAGGTTTTGCGATATGCTGTTTTATTTCCATTCTTAGCGGACGCATTGCCCCCTTTCACGCCTTCGACCGCGGCATCGCCGTGGACGCGCACGTCCCTAATACACCGAGAGCCAGTGGGTCATCTAACCCTCTCGACTTCGCAACAACAGACCATTCAAGGTATGCTGGGGGAAACTTGCAGCGATCTTTTCGTAAATTAGGAGAGCAGTTCTAGACGTTTGTAGTGCACCGAGTTTTAGGAGGACACCATGAAGACACAAGAGGTACTTCTCACCATTGTTCTTGAAGGCGAAGAGGTTGCAGAGGGAAGAATTCCGGTTTCTCATCTACTGGAGCTGCTCGGCAATCTGCAGAAAGCCCTCCTTCGCACTGGTCAGAACCTATTGACGCATCGAGAAAGGATGCAGACCAGCCCTAACCCCAGACGCATCAAGGAACTATTGGAGCTGGAGCTAGTAGAGATCACGCATGGCAGTCCCCAAACGGTTCTTCGTTTTGCACGGCATTTACATCAGCCTCCATTTTCAGAAATGGATGAGGGACTTCGTGTCGTTGAGACGGCCTTAGCAGGCATAAGTCACATACAGGAAGCAGGAGATCCACTTCCAACCGGCTTCGATAGAGGGGTTTTGCTTGCATGGCGTGATTTGGGGACGCTCTTTACAAAGGGAGTTCGTTCCATTATGTTTGCTCTGAATCTTCCGCAAAACCTCTTGCAAGTTTCTTATACACAAAGTGGATTTGAGGCCATTCAACAACGTATCAAGGGTTCGCAAGAGACGCTTCTTACTGTAGAGGGGCGACTGCTCATGGCCGATTTTAAAGAAACGGGCATGCGTCTGCGTGTGCATCCGGCATTGGGAGAACCTATCGTGTGTCTTTTTGATCAAGACCAGAAAGAGGAGGTACTCTCATGCCTCCTACGCAGAGTACGTATTACGGGAGATGCTTTTCAAGACCCTGCAACCGGTAAGATCAACCGCATCCGTGTTCGAGATATCGAACCTTTAGAAGACTTTACCGAAGCAGCAGCGGAGATACCTGTTGGTGAAGAGCCAACTTACGACTTCTGGAACTCACGCTCCATCGAAGAACTGGCCCGAATACAAGGCGTGACATCTACGCCGGATATCACAAGGCTCTATGGTACTTGGCCAGGAGAAACCACTGAGGGGAAGCATATCGTCCAAGACGACTTTGATGAGTTTGTTCAGGAGCTAAGGCATGCCGGAACCAAAGGGGGCAGTAGGTGACAACCTCCAACTACCTACTACTCGACACCAACATCATCTCCTACATCATGAAGGGCACGCCAGAAGCGGAACGCTATAAGCCGTACCTGCAAGGCAAAACGCTGGCGATCTCCTTTATCACCGTCGGGGAGCTTTGGGCAGGCGCAACCTATCAAGGATGGGGAGCAGAGAAGCGGAAAAAGCTAGAATCTGTTTTGCGCAACTTTGTGGTGATTCCCTACGACTTCGAGATCGCCAAGTGCTATGGTGAGATCGTGGCTCAGCGAAAAAAAGCGGGTAGACCTATCTCTGTTGCGGATGCCTGGATCGCTGCCTGCGCTGTGCGACATCAAATACCTCTGGTTAGCCATAATTTCCGAGATTTTGAAGCTATACCCAATTTGGTGCTGATAACTGTAACCGCATGACGCCATAGACGGCCTCGGAAAATGAAGGCAATCAAGTAAGGTCGTGCTGAAGGGACAGCTTCTGCCAACAGGAAGCTTTTCCACCAGCCGCCCATCTGAGAGGCCGATCCGCCACAGCGCTTTCTTCCAAGTGTACAAAATTTTTGGAACGCACATAGAACAATTGAAGGTATTATGGTAAGGCAAGAATATGATGAGAGGAGCCTGCCTATGGAAAGAAGAACGCTGGGACGCACAGGCCAAACACTCTCCATTATAGGGCTGGGAGGGGTTGCCCTGTTAGGGCTGGAGCAGCAAGAGGCCGATGCATTGGTGGCCGAAGCGGTGGATCGAGGTGTGAACTACTTCGACGTGGCACCGAGCTATGGAGCCGACCAAGAGGCAGAAAAAAAGCTGGGACCGGCGCTTCGCCCTTATCGCCAACAGGTGTTTTTGGCATGCAAAACCGCCCGGCGCGACCGTGCCGGTGCCGAAGAGGAGCTTCGCCGCTCCCTAAGCCATCTCCAAACCGACTATTTTGACCTCTATCAACTTCATGCGATCACAACCCTGGAAGAGGTGGAAGCCTGCTTTGCGCCCGATGGGGCTATGGAAGCCATTGTGGAGGCGCAACGAGCCGGGCTGATACGTTACATAGGCTTCAGCGCCCACTCTGTGGAGGCCGCCTTGTTGGCCATGGATCGTTTTAATTTCGATTCGGCACTTTTTCCCGTCAATTTCGTAACTTACCTACAGGGGCACTTCGGCCCTCAGATCATCGCGCGAGCCGAAGAGAAGGGAGTAGGCCGATTGGCATTAAAGGCCATGGCGCGCACCCACTGGGCCGAGGGGGCAACGCGCACCTACCCTCACTGCTGGTACGAGCCGATCTCCGACCCCGAACTGGCCGAGTTGGCGTTTCGTTTTACCTTGTCTCAACCGGTAACGGCCGCCGTGGCCCCCGGAGACCCGCGCCTGTTCCGTATGGGGGTCGCCTTTGCCGAGCGGTTCCGTCCGCTTACCCCAGAAGAGTACCGATGGCTCGAAGAGGAGGCCAAGAAACTGCAGCCTATCTTCCGGGCCGCCTAAAGGGGTACCTATGCGAAATCGTCATCTCTTCTGGATAACGCTTTTTCTCGTAGGAGTGCTTGGCTATATGCATGGGGAACATATCGGAGGCGATGTGCACTGGCGTAATAACCTCGCCGCCGCCCAACGAGAAGCCGCCAGAAGCGGGCGCTACCTGCTGCTGGACTTCTCCTCGCCCGACTGCGGTTGGTGCGCTAAAATGGATGCCGACACCTTCTCCGATCCCAGCGTGGTGCGCCTCTCACAGCATTTCGTGTGCGTGCGCCTCGATAGCGACGAAAACACGGCACCGATCGCGCGCTATCGCGTTATGGCCTATCCCACACTCATTGTGGCCGATGCCGCCGGTCACCCGCTCTACCGTCTAGAAGGCTATGTGCCTCCCGAAAAACTGGCGCCTCTGCTGAAGGCCCTAGCGCCCCACAGCGATCATCGCCTTCTTGAAAATATTCCTTTTCTATCAGCACCGTCGAAGTAGTCTATGGCAAAACCACTCATTATTGTTGAATCGCCTGCGAAAACCAAAACCCTAAAGAACTTTCTTGGCGATAGCTATCAGATCGAAGCCAGTATGGGGCACGTTCGCGACCTGCCGCGTTCGCGCTTGGGGGTGAACATAGAGCAGAATTTTGCCCCAGAATATCGCCCCATCGCCGAGCGTAAGCAGGTGCTTAAACACCTGCAAGAGGTGGCGAAGAAAGCCGACACGGTCTATCTTGCCTCTGATCCGGACAGGGAAGGGGAAGCCATCGCTTGGCATCTGGCCGAAGCGCTGAAACTTAAGAACCCACGCCGCATTCAGTTTAACGAGATCACCCAGCAGGCGGTACAGCAGGCGCTTCAAAACCCACGCGACATCAACATGGACCTTGTGAACGCGCAGCAGGCCCGTCGTATCCTCGATAGACTGATCGGCTACAAACTGTCGCCCCTGCTTTCCAAGAAGATTCAAAGCGGGCTTTCTGCCGGGCGCGTGCAATCGGTAGCCCTGCGACTTATCTGCGAACGCGAACGTGAGAGACAGGCCTTTGTGCCCGAAGAGTACTGGACTCTCACCGCCATTCTCACCCCGGAGGCGCCAGAGGCGCACTTCCCGTTTCCCGCCCAACTCCATAGTCGCGGGGGCGAGCGTGTAGAGCTGAAGACCGAGGCAGAGGTGAATGCCGTTCTGGCCGAGATCGAGGGGGCACGCTATCGGGTGGTGGAGCTAAAAAAGCGCGATGTGCGACGCAACCCGCCACCGCCCTTCATCACCAGCACGCTCCAGCAAGAGGCGGCTCGCAAACTCCATTTCTCCAACCGTCAGACCATGGCGGTCGCACAGGAGCTTTATGAGGGCGTGGAGTTGGGGCCTGAGGGCAGTGTGGGGTTGATCACCTACATGCGCACCGACTCGGTGCGCGTGGCGCAAGAGGCCCAGGAGGAGGCACGACGCTTCATCTTGAAGCAATACGGAGAGGCCTACGCACCGCCGTCGCCTCGCCAGTACAAAACCCGTCGTGAGGCGCAAGATGCCCATGAGGCCATCCGTCCTACCCGCGTAGATCGCCTGCCGGAACAGGTAGCGCCCTATCTTACGCCCGCACAGCTGCAACTCTATCGTCTTATTTGGCAGCGGTTTGTGGCCAGCCAAATGAGCCCCGCTCAAATCGAGGTAACCACTGCCGACATCGCCGCCCAGGTGGAGGGCGCCGAAAAACCGGCCTATATCTTCCGCGCAACCGGCAGTGTGATGAAGTTCGACGGTTTTACGCGCGTCTATACCGAGGGGAAAGACACCGAAGAGAAGAGCGACGAAGAGAGACCGCCTTTGCCCCCCTTAAAGGAGCAACAACCTCTGGCTTTGGAGAAAATGGAGCCTCGCCAACACTTCACCGAGCCGCCACCACGCTATAACGAGGCCACCATCGTGAAGGCGCTGGAGGAGAAAGGCATCGGGCGTCCCTCCACCTATGCCACCATCATCTCGGTGCTGCGAGACAGAAACTATGTGGAGCTGGTAAACCGCAGCTTTGTGCCCACAGAGTTGGGCTTTTTGGTGAACGACCAGCTTGTAATGCATTTCCCCAACATCGTGGACGTGGAGTTCACCGCCAAAATGGAGACCCATCTCGATGAGATCGAGGAGGGCAAGGCGGATTGGATCGCCCTATTAAAAGAGTTCTATGGCCCGTTTGAACAGTCGGTGGCTCAGGCCCTAGAAAAGATGGAGAGCCACAAACCGCCGCCGATTGAGACCGAGTATCGCTGCCCGAAGACGGGCAATGTGATGCTGCTGCGGCAAAGCCGTTACGGCACCTTTCTGGGCTGCAGCGCCTACCCCAAATGCAAGAAGATCCTGAAGTTGAACGAGAAAGGCGAACCGGTGGAGGGCCCGAAATTTACGTGTGGGCTGGAAGACACAAAGCCTGCCGGCGCCGCATCGGTCGATCCAAGCACCCTGCCTAACGCCACCGAATGGCGGTGCCCTGAAGGACGCGAGGCCGTGATGGTGCGTCGCCAAGGGCCTTTTGGGCCTTTCCTCGGCTGCAGCGCCTACCCTAAATGCCGCACGGTGTTGAAGCTGGGCGAAGATGGGCAACCTCTACCCTGCCAGGAACTTAAATGCACCTACTCGGAAAAGGGAGCGCGAAAAACCCGTACCACCAAACGCCGCACCACGAAAAAGAAAGGATAGCTGCGCCGCCATGCCTCGCATTCGCGCGATAGATGCGGAACCGTTTGAAACCCCGCTGCACGGCGTTTTTGTAACCTCCAAAGGTTCCAGCGATAGGGCACGCGGCGTGGCCGTGTGGCTTCAACTCGACGATGGTCGCACGGTGCGCGGTGAATCGGTACCGGCCAGTTATGTGACCGGTGAAACGCGCGAAACCGTTTTGGAAACGGTTAAGCAGGTTGGCCCTGCCCTCATAGGCATGGACATTAGCGATTATGCAGCGCCCATCGCCCATATCGAGCGTCTAGCGCCTCATCAGCCGAGCGCTCGGTGCGGTATGGAGATGGCCGTCTTTCTCGCTTGGAGCCTTGTGCACGGCATGAGCTTGCGGCGTCTGTGGGGCGGCGCCAGCACTCAGTGCGAAACCGATGTCACCATTCCCTTAGTTCCCGAAGCGGGCGCCTTGGCGGCTCAGGCATGGCAACGCGGCATCCGCTTTCTCAAAATTAAGGTGGGGCAAGGCGATATGGAGGGTGACCTTCAACGGGTACGCGATGTGCACAAAGCGGCCCCAGAGGCGCTTCTGCGCCTTGATGCCAATCAGGGCTTTCAGCCGGACGAAGCGCTGCGATTCGTGGACACGTTGATCAACGAGGGCATCCCCATCCAGCTTTTGGAACAGCCGGTGGCGAAAGAGGATTTCGCCGGTTTATGCTATGTCGCTCAGCGATGCCCTGTGCCGGTGTTTGCCGATGAGAGCTGCCGAAGCCGACAGGAGGGGCTTGCGTTAGCGAACACCTCCGTTCATGGCTTTAACCTCAAAATCAACAAGTGCGGCATTCAAGGCACCTTAGACCTCATTGCTATCGGGCGTGCAGCGGGTAAGCGCCTTATGATCGGCTGCATGTTGGAGACGAGTCACAGCATCGCCATATCTGCGGCCATCGCCTGCGGCACCGGCGCCTTCGAGTTTCTCGATCTCGACGGGCATCTTTTGCTAAAAGAGACACAAAAAAGCGCCGCCTTCTACGCAGAAGGCGGCAAAATACAGCTCACGGATCACGGCACCACACCGTCTCGTTAGGGAGAACGCAGATAAGGGCACGCCGTACGTTATCTTCCTACGACTCCTTGAGGTCAGCGCCTTGCTTCTCTTCCTCTATCTCCGAAGAGGGAAGAAGTCCCAGCCTCCGGGCTAACTGCAAGGCCTGTAGGCGATTTTTTACATGAAGCTTGTGATAGATGTTGTCCAAATGGAAATCCACCGTACGTTTGCTTACGAAAAGCATCTCGGCAACGCGCTTGCTTGGGTGGCCCTCCCCAATGAGGCTGAGTATCTCCTTCTCTCGTTGAGTTAGCCGTATCTTCTGCGAGATCTCGGCCTGATGTAGTGATGATGACATAGGTTTCCTCACGGTTTGTTTGCGTTTTGAAGTATTTGCACGCCCCTATTCGGCGCGAATGCCTCGACCCTAGTGGGTTTACCGGCTCGTTTTAGTTGTTCCACATTTTTCCGGTTTCTTGAGATATAACCCGATGGCAACATTGTTATCGAGAACGCAGTGGAGAAACTCATTCATTCGTGCTTCCCAAATTGGTAACAACCGAGGACTACCGTAAACGGCATCTATAAGGTAAGCTGTTAAAGACCTCCCCTCTCTTCTCCCACATGCGGGGGCAAGGGAGAGGTTGGCATCCCGATAAAAAGTGAAGGAGAACAGGAGTCCTGTTATTCTCGCGTAACCTCATGCCCCCTCGCTACGTAGTTTATAAGCATATTTTTCAGTCAAGGAGCCTACCATGTCAGACGACCGAGAGCAAGATGGCACATCGCAACATCCAAGGTATCATCGTCATGCCGAAATAGATGAACAGGTTCGAGAGCTGAAGCAAGAGCCGTTATCTTATATTGAAGAACGTGCCCAAGTACGATATGGACATTCCGAATATGTCTACTCTGAAAC